>Ga0075152_10001290_pt1 | contig 18081 bp, 15 predicted proteins | sample JI61114C2DNA_FD_70964 | JGI IMG/M metagenome (GOLD analysis project Ga0075152, IMG submission 70964) | Wastewater effluent complex algal communities from Wisconsin, to seasonally profile nutrient transformation and Carbon sequestration -... | ecosystem: Engineered > WWTP > Effluent > Algae...
AAGGCCGTGCTCATCGACTTCTGGGCCTCCTGGTGCGGCCCCTGCATGCAGCTCATGCCCGAGCTGAAAAAGAAAGCCGAGCAGCTTCAAAAGAACGGTATCGTCGTCGCCGGCATGAACAAAGACGACGAAAAAGCCGAGGCCGTCTCCGAGAAAGTCCGCAACGAGCAGGGCATCGAGTTTCCCTGGCTCATCGAGCCCGCCGACCGCCCCTTCACCAAGCTGCTGGAGATCGACAGCATCCCCCGCATGGTCCTCGTCGGCCCCGATGGCAAAGTCCTCTACAATGGCCACCCCCAGGATCCCGGCCTCTGGACCGCCCTGCAAAAGCTCGACCCCGAGATCAAGGCCCCTGGAGCCTGATCACGCGGGCTTTTTCACGGCCGCTTTCTTCTTCGCAGCTTTCTTGGCCGGGGGCTTCTTGGCAGGAGCCTGATCGGCAGCGTGCAGCACCTTGTCGAATTTGATGAGGCCAATCTCCTTCTCCAGGTCCTTCAGGCTTCGGCGTTCCCCGTCCCACTCTTCAGTAGGGGCAAACTCCACCCCGGCAGGCACTTTCGAGAGATCCTGCTCGAGCAGGAATCCATAGGCCTGGAGCTTCCCGCCCGTCACACAGACCACCACCTTCCAGAATTTGCTCGGCACCTGGATCGTCAGCGTGGCGCTTTCCTTGCCGACGAAACTCTGGTCTGCGCCATCGTTCAGGATCGGTCCTGTAAAGATGCAGTACTTCTCGGTCTTCCCCTGCGCCTGGATCATGTTTTCCAGCATTCCCCAGCGCCCTTTGGACAAAGAGCGGTTGAAACCCGCCACCTGCGGAGAGCAGTTCGTCACATGATAGGTATCCCCGTTCGCGCGCTGCACCTCGGCATAGTCCTTGCCCCAGCACACATCGTCCCGGCGCACCAGATGCCCTTTGTCAAAGGCACCTCCATCCCGGCGATAAAAGTTATCCGTCACCTGGGCACTCTCGTCCAGACGCGGCTCGATCACCCACTCTTCATCATCGTTCTTGGTGAAGCCGCCGAGCGCATCTCGGTTGTACACCTTGCCTTCCTCCGGCTTCCTCGCCTTCTTGCTCCAGTCCACATTCGCGGCGGTATAGATCGCCAGGCGTCGCGTCGCGTGCATCACGACTGAGAAGTGCTCATACGGGATCACTGTCTTTGTGGAACCTTTCAGCTTCGCCGCCACCTTCGCATCCACCACGGTTGGCAGCGGCACATTCACGCCGAGGAACTTCACGTTGTAGCCTTTTCGATTGGAGTATTCCGTGTCGATGATCGGCTGCTTGTAGGCTTCTGCAGCGCCGCCACCGCCGCTGTCTGTGCGTTGAGGCGCAGCAGCAGCACCGCCAGAGGAAATTTTTCCCGAAAGCCCCAGTGCCTGCCCGAACAGACTCAGGCGCAGATCCAGGATGACGGGAATGGTGATGGCACTGCCATTGGCGGCACCTTGAGTGATTTGATTGAGGATGGGGTTCATGGATTCGGTCGTTGAGGTTCCTGTCGATTGGAAAGCTTGAGAGAGCACATCGCCGCCCTGCATGGCGGCACGCAGTTCTTCCAGATGACCGTTCTTTTCCCGGGCATCCGCAGCGATGGCCGCGCAGATGCGGCTCACGCGCACGCCCTCATTTGCGATCCAGTCGATCAGCGAATCATCCACGCCGCGCAGGTCGCCCACTTTCTGGCCGTTGCGCAGCACATACTTGTCTTTCTCTTTGCGTGCGCGGCCTGAGTGATGCAGTGCCGCCACCTGAAAGGAGTCATTAAACACAGGTGCTCCCGAGGAGCCCGGAGCCGTGTCACTCATGTACCAGAGGTACTTCGCATCTGTGGAGTCCACGCACTGATTCTCACGGATGGCGAACTGCCGCCGCCGCCCGCCAGGATGTTGGATGATGGAAAGCCAGTCCTTCTGCCCCGCCTTTCCACTTTCTGCGATCAGCCGCAGCCATCCCCAAGCCGCCAGCCCAGGCCCCTCATTCACCGGTTCCGCGTCCACCGACACCAGCGTGAAGTCCAGATCCGCGTTCGTGTAGAAAAACAGATCTGGCCGCAACAGATGGCGGAAAGACGGCTCGGGGTTCCCGCTCACATCATCCCGGTAGTTAAACTCCGCGATGGACGGTGCCGCCGTCTCCGCACTGCCAAAGACATGGTGATTCGTCAGCAGCAGCCGTGGAGACACCATGAAGCCCGTGGCACTGCCGCGCTCCCCGCCGGATGGATTGCGGATGCTCAGCCGCGCCACCGCACGCGCGCAGAGCAGCGCCCGCACCAGGAAAAATTCATCGACGAGGTCATTCGTCCCCATCATCCGCTCCAGCTCCGTCTCCGAGGGCTTGCTGCCGCCCGCCCCCATCATTCGCGTCCTCTGCGCCACCTTCGCCGCAGAGACATCACGCTTCACCGTCGCCGTGTAATCAAAGGGCTTCCCCTTCAGAATGTCATCAGACAAACGTGACGAGCGGCGCATCGTCGCCGCGAGCATTTGGGGGGAGAGTTGCATGGTGGGAAAGAGTTTGAGCTTGTTAGGGAGAACCCGTCAGCCGAGCTGAAAGGTCATTGCGGTTTGCTGCCTGTCTGCACTTGCGATTCGACGATGGAGACAAAGCTGGGCACGAGTCGCTCACTCATCCCCGCCGCAAATCCGAGCAGGAACTGCAGCCACATCACGGTGTCTGAACTGTCGGCTCCATTGGGAATAGTCATGAACCCCAGCAGAAACTTGGATTTGATACCCAGCGTGATGAAGGCCGCCCCGAGCACGCCCACAATGATTCGTGACGCGCCCTCGATCATGTTGATGGTTTGGCCGGCACCCGCATCATACTGGCGGGTGGAGGCGCCCATGAGCAGGGACAGCATCGCCCCCAGCGAGCCGATCAGGGAAAACTTGATCACATCCCACCCTTCGGCGCTGATCCATTTCCAGGAGATGGCATTGGCAGCAGCTTTGCTGAGTTCCTCCACAGGTGTGTCCGGTCCCAGGGAAGCCATGGCAACACCACTGGCCTGCGTGTATGCATAGTTAAAGAAACCCAGCAGCAGCAGGCAGAGCATCAGTCCCATCATAGCACCGGCGAGCACGTTTTTGCGCCCGCGATCTGAGGAGCGGCCCTTCACATACTCCTGCGCTTTTTGCAGGGCAGAGCGCGCCGCCTCACTGCGAGGATCAGCAGGACGTGGTTGATTGGGATCGGACGGCGGTGGTGGCGGCGGGTAGTCCTCGATGGCACGGGAAAGGGCTTCTGCGATCAGCCGCCGTGAGGCACGCAGCGTGGTTTGCTGGCGCCGCAGCCGGGAGAAATCGCATTCCACCACAGCACTGGACACATCTTTGACTTTCAGGGATTCACCCTGTGCATCTTTTTTGGCAGCTTTACCATTCGCGGCATCCCTTTCCGCCCAGTGCAACCAGTCACGGAATTGCAGGCGCAGGCCTTCCGAGAGCGTCTCCAGATGCACCACGTCCGTGAGGATCAGGCCGAAGTCTTTGGGGAAAAAGCGCTCGGGCGGCAGGACCTTGCCAGGAGTTTGATCTTTGAAGAACCACTGGATGCTCAGGTCCTCATCAAGATAAATCGCATACATGAAGTCCTCATCTGGCCCGCCGTCGGAGTAGATCAGGTCCACCACCCAGCGTTTCAGGTACTCGTCTTTGAATCCTTCGCGGATCCAATATTCTTTGTCGGCATTGTCTGGCATAACGGCTTTTGAGTTGGGTGGCGTGTCTGTCTTGATGCTGCTGGATCGGGAGATGCTTTTCTAGATCATAGCGGGAGCCCCATGGCTCCCGCCCGGTGTCCGTGGTGGTGAGGAGCTTGGTTAGCCGCCCACCGTGATGCTTCCTTCGTCGCTCCATTGGCCGACTCGGGCGTCGCCGACTTTGAAGATGGCCTTGTATTTCCATTTTTGCGGCGTGGCGGGCAGCGGGGTGCCGTCGATGTAGTTCGGCGTGGTATCCGTGACGAGGTGGACATAACCCGCGCCGCGATCCACCAGGAACTCCAGCGCGTCCACCCACTGGCTGAGCCCGTTCCACTTCCAGCGGATGAGCACATGGTCTCCGCTGAATTCGAGGGTGAAGGTCGGCTTCGCCTCGCTGAGATCGGGCGTGGAGATGACCTCACCCTCGATGCCGAGCGCCGCACCGATGCCTTCATTGTAGGCAGGGTGGGCTTTGATCAGGTTCACCAGATCGCGGAAGCGCTTCTCCACACCGGCGGCCACGGCGACGATGGCGCTGGGGTAGGTGGGCGCGACGGGGATGCCCGTGGAGGGCACATCGCCACCAAAGCGGATGATGTTTTTCCACGCGGTGCGCTGCTTGGCGTGGTTCTCGGCGATGTCCTGGCAGCAGAAGACTTGATTGAAGTAATCCGCATCCGCCGCCTGGTTATTGACCTGATCCGTGGTGAGTCCGAGGAGGACCTTGTAGTCGCCGATGTTGTTTTTGAAGGTGAGGAGCTGAGCGGCGAAGTCAGCATCCTTCTTTTCGATGGGGTCTGTTTTAGCCATGGTCTTGTGTTTCTTACTCGTTAGCGTGGGGGGGAAACTCGCGGAAGTGGTGTCCGCCAACCAGCCCTCATCACCCTCCTGAAGCAGGACAGACGGTGACCCCCAGCGGAGGTTCCTGTCCCCCCACTTAAGGCCGGAATCAAAGGTGGCGACTTTCATGGGGGTGGAAGCTGGGCTGGAAAGCATGGACGCTGCTTGCAGAGGACGTTCTGTGGAGTGCAGAGGACCTTCTGCGGTGCGCAGAAGACCTTCTGTGGAGCACAGAAGACCTTCTGTGGAGCACAGAGGAACTTCTGTGGAGTGCAGAAGACGTTCTGTGGAGCACAGAGGATCTTCTGCGGAGTGCAGAAGACATTCTGCGGAGCGTGGAAGATCCTCTGCGAGGCGCAGAAGACGCTCTGGAGTGCTCGGAATGGCCTACGAAGAGCGCGCCGATCACTCACTGAGGGCTTACCGAAGGATGGCACCCCTAGTGACAGGTGGCATTTCCCACGGAAGAAGGAGCGTGCATGACAGCCTATGCCATCGCGCCCGAGGGCGGGTAAGGAACGAATAATGCACATAATTTCCTTCATGCGCCCGAGGCTAGGGGATCGCGGCCCCAAATGGCAAGCTAAAAACTCAACGATCTTTTCTTTTCTTCTATGGCAGGCCCGCAAAGCAAGCCCAGCCCCTGCACCGCCCACCCACGGAAACCGACTCACCCGTAAATGCTAGTGATACCGCTGCCGTGGGTTCAGTGCGCGCGGACGACGTCTTTCCAGTTTTCAGGCAAGCCTTTGACTCCCTCCATGTTGGCCCCGTAAAGGTTGGCACCAATCAGATTGGCTCCGTTAAAGTCGGCTTTTCTCAGATCAACCTCTCTCATATCGGCATCAATCAATTTAGAATGACTCAGGTCGGCTCTAATTAAGATGGCATTACTCAAATCGGCATACCCTAGGTCAGCTCTGGTTAGGTCTGCGCCACTCAGAATGGCATGAACCAGTTCGGCATGACTCAGATTGGCATGAGTGAGGTCTGTTCCCTCCAGGTAAGCTACACTTATGTCTGCGCTACTCAAGTCGGCACCTATTAGGTTAGCTCCACTCAGGTCAGCTCCAATCAGATTGGCCCCTCTGACGATCATTCCCTTGCATGATGAATAACGCAAATTGGCACAAAAAAGATCCGCAGAATATGTGACCTGCTTATCAAGACACAACCAATCGAGCGCATGCAGCACCCCAGCATTGTTGCTGCTCCCACGCTGCCCTTGCAGCCGTTTGATCCAAGCGCCAAACGAGGTGGGTTCCGGCCAGGAGATCTCACTGAGCTGCTTTGTCACCCGAGCCGTCGCGCTCAGGGCTAAGAGCAGTGCTTCCTCGGCATTTCGTGCCTGAAACTGCATCTTCAGGAAGTCGGGCAAACCCAGCTTCTCCATGGGCATGCCCTGGCGGAGGAGGGCATTGATCAGTTTTACCAGGAGGGGCTGCCAATCCTGCGGGCGGGCGGAGGGCAGGTGCATTTCATTTTTCAGGAAGTCCCACTGGCGCAGATTCATCGCCGTGGGGCCGCAGAGGCGGGCCCACTCCTCCAGGCACTGGCGAGTATCCCAGCCATCAAAGTCTGTCTCGGCCTCACGAGTGCGCTTTTCGATGATCTGGATCATGCGCACGACACGGCGGGCCACCAGATACTCGCCGAAACTTTTGTGCGTGAACTCAAAGGCATTTTCATCATTTCGTTCTCCTGCTTTCCTGAAGAAGAAGGCCGTCAATAAACGCAGCACGCCATTTTCCGCGCCATCCTGAAAGGTCTCCAGCAGGCGAGTGATCTTGGCATCAGCACAGTGCTGTTTGATTTCTCCCACGGTGGTCTTGCGCCCATCTCCATGCCAGGAGGCGACGGCGATCTCCTCCAGCACCCGCTGGAAGTGGTCTTCACTCATGCCGTTGACCGCGAAGTGCCCTCCGCCCGACCAGCGGCGGTCATAGACCTCATGGATGAGGGTGGCGTAGATCTGGTTTTGCGTGACCTCCCTGCTAAAATCCAGGCCCCCAGACTGGTAGGCCAGTGCCAGCAGATAATTCAGCAGGGGCTCGGCGCTGACTTCCAGAAGATCCTCGCGGTTCAGAGACTCAGGAAGTCCGGTGTAGCCCTGGCCGGTGAGTTCCCCGTATTTGCGCCACCAGAGCTGGCGCTGATCCGACTCAGCGAGCAGTTCCCAGCCGAGTTCGTAGCGGCCTCTGTCTTCCTCCGTGACCTTGTAGGGGCAGAGGTGGATCACTTCACCTTTTTTCCGAAACTCGGATTCCAAGCCCTGCATGACGACGGTGCGGCCGGTGAGGATGACCTTTAGCCGCAGGGCGGTGGTGTTGTGATCCCGGACGAGGTCCTTCACCGCACGCACGAATTCACTCGTGTTGGTTTGGGCGATCTTGCCCAGCATGGCCAGTTCATCCAGGCCATCGAAGATGAGGAGGAGCTGAGGCTCCCCGGATTCGCGTTCCAGCGGTGTGGTGGCTCCGGGGAGGAGGCCGGTATCGCTGAGGTACTGGTGAATGGCGGGGATGATCTCACCTTTGTATTTGATCCGATGCAGGGGAATGTAGAGCGCACGCCAACCGGTCTGCGCCAGCACGGCGGCGGTGAACATTTTCGCCACGGAGGACTTGCCGCTGCCTGGGCCGCCGCTGACGACACGGCAGGCGTCATTTTTATCCTTTGCCTGAACCCAGGTGAGGAGGTGGTCGGTAAAGTCGAGGGCGATGCGTTTGCGATCTTTCTCCGCGATGCGCTCGGTGGGCATGTCTAGCTGGCCCTGAGGCAGGCGCTCGTAGTAAGCCCGGAGGGGGACGTAGAGCTGGCGCAGGGAGAAGGGCTCCCCGAACATGGGGCTGTCCAGCTCCTGATCCAGCCAGGCGCGGTACTGCTCCCAAGCGCGCTCACGCTCGCCCGCCGGGGTGAAGGGCGTGGTGGCGGCGCTGACGATGGGCGCATAAAACTCCGCATGAGCCCGCCACTCCTGATTCAGCGCATAGACGAAGTAACTGCGCAGGCGGCTGGAGATGGAGGTGGCCTTTGGCTGATCAAAGCCGATCTGAAGCAGCCACTGGTGGAACCAGGCTGCACACTCGGGCAGCAGGGAAAGACTGCCGGGCTGGCGGAAGAAGTCTTTGCTGACGGTGAGTGCGGCTCTGCTCAGGGCTCCGTCGAGGTCGTCCTCCAAGGCTTTGGCATCAGGCGTCCGCTCGGAGGCCCGATGCAGCCAGGACTCCTCCGTGAGATTTTGCATGGCCCGCAGCAGGGAGCGGCGGATCAGCAGCCAGGCCAGACCGCCTGGATCAGGCTTGATGCTGAGCGCTGAGAGCGCCAATCCTGCATCCGCTGCGAGGTCGTAGTATTTCTTGGTGCCGATATGGGCGGCGGCAAGGCCGAGGGATTTAAATAACCCGCCGAGATCCGCTTTGATCTCTCTTTCCAACAGAGAGATGGGCTGGCTGACGATGAGGTCAGGAGTTTTTGCAGCAGCGGCGGAGGATTTCTTTGCCATAAACCTACTGTGAAGTGTGCCATAGATGCGGTCAATCATGCATGCTCTCGTCCTTCTCGAGCCAGCCCATGAGTGACAAAGCCACCGCCCTCGTTAGTTTGCTGTTGGAGAGCTTGCTCGCCGTGCTCATGGCCGGTTGATGTGAGGCTCCACGCTTCAACATGAAAATCTTCCACTGCACCTGCGGCAACGTCGTCTATTTTGATAGCACGAGCTGCCTCAAGTGCGGGAGCCAGCTCGGTTACGATCCACCGCAGGACACCATGCTGGCCCTCACCGGCTACAAACGCTGCGCCAATGCCACCCAGGCCTTGTGCAACTGGCTGCTCCCCGCCGCATCCGCCGACACACTCTGCCACTCCTGCCGTCTGAACCGCACCATCCCGGACCTGCGCACCCCGCGCAATCGCCACCTCTGGAGGCCAATGGAGAATGCCAAGCGCCGCCTCCTCCGCACCCTCCTCAGCCTCGGCATCCAGCTCCCCACCCGCGCCGCCGATCCGGTGAATGGGCTCGCCTTTGACATCGTCAGCACCCATGTCGATCCCGCCGTCACCACCGGCCATCTGCGCGGCATCATCACCGTGAATCTTGAGGAGGCGGACGACACCTACCGTCAGATCAACCGCCAGCAGCTCGGCGAAAAGAACCGCACTTTGTTAGGTCACTTCCGCCACGAGAGCGGCCACTACCTCTGGTATCGCTTCCTCATGAATCTTGAGTGGGCGCATCCCTCACGGCAGGCCTTCCGGGAGATCTTTGGCAATGAATCGCAGGACTACAGCGCCTCCCTCCGCTCGCATTACTCCACCGGTCCGCTGCCAGGCTGGGAGCAGCAGTACATCTCCGCCTACGCCGCCTCCCATCCCTGGGAGGACTGGGCGGAGACCTGGGCGCATTACCTCCAGATCATTGATGGCCTGGAGACTTGCGAGAGCCTGGGCATTCACGTCAACTCCATCACCCTGCCGCTCATCATGCTCCCAGGTGCCGCCGGCACTCTGCCCGCCTTCCTTGGCACCACACCGCAGGAGGACGGCACCTTCCTCGCCATGCTCCAGCGCTGGATCTGCCTCTCCACCGTGCTGAATGAAATCTCGCAAAGCCTTGGCGAGGCACCCCTCTATCCCTTCATCATCTCCGTCCCCGTCGCCCGGAAGCTGCGCCTCGCCCATTACCTCGCCGACCAGTGGCGGCCCGCGCCCATCGCCGTCCCTGTGGCTGATGTGCCGAAGGCATTGTAAAGAAATTGTCAGCATAACTTGTTTGCTTGTCGCTCAGAATCACGGCTGATAAAAAGGGGCTGATATTGTAATCGCAGTGGGATGTGGGTCTCGCCAGCATCGCCGCTGTCAGTTCAAACCCTCAATAAACATTAATACCCATGAAGATGCTACGCCTCCTGCCATTCGCCCTTCTTTCCCTCACGGCTGTCAAAGCTGAGGAACCGGAAAAACTAACCCAGACTGGAGCCATCGCTGGCTCGGTGAACATCTCCTTCAACACCCGCACGCGGCTCACCCCGGAGGGCAAGCCCGAGAAAGGTGCCAAGGACGTGTATGAGGTGGCGCTCACAGTCGCCAAGACCACCGAATTCAAAGGCAAAGTCGAGCGTCAGCCCCTGCTCACGAGCAGCGTGCTTGGCCGTGTGGAGCAGCCAGGCCAGTTCTTCTACTCCCTTGATCTCGCGGTCATCAATCCCGTAAACATGACCCAGCGCAAGACCGTGGGCAAATGGGTGGGCACGGTGCCGATCGACAACCAGGGCATGTATGAGCTCTCGGGCGCGGACAGCAGCAAGAACCGCATCAGCATCGATGCCATCGGCAAGGCGCCCGCCTTCACCGACAACTTCGGCGGTCGCCTTTACGGCAAGGGCAAGAAGACCGATGGTGTGATGTCCTATGTGCGCAAAATCCAGGGCAAGGAAGTGAAGCTCGAAGTCAAAAATGTGGACCCGATGCGCTTCGAAAACATCGTCCTGGCGATGGGGCCTGCGCAGAGCTACCCAAAAGTGTCCGTGACCGGAAACCTCGACTTCGATTACGAAACCGGGAACTGGCTCACCAACGGCATCCGCTTCCATTACACGCTCAACGGCCAGGAGTTTGACGACACGGTCACCGGCTCCATCAAGTGGGTCGAAGACCCCAACCGCGCCTCCAATGGCAAAGGCCAGTATGAGTTCAACCTGCGCTGGAATGAAGACAAGAACAAGACCGCCAGCACCGAAGCGGACGCCTTCAAGAGTGCCAACGATGAAGAAGCCTTCTTCGCCGTGGACAACAGCGTGCCTTCCCTGACCGGCACCATCGCCTATGTGGACACCATGGCGAAGGCTGGTGGCGAAGACACCGTCAGCGCGAGCAAGATCACCTATCAGCTCGATGCGAACCAGCTCTCGAAGCAGCAGATCATGAACTTCCTCAAGCTCTGGCTCATCGGCATCGGCCCAACCAACGACGAGTAATTCACGACACGAACGAGGGTCCGGATTCAGCCGAGTCTGGACCCTTTTTCATCACTATCCCATCACCTCAGCCCTTACACCGTTATGCCCACAGGTCGCACTCCTCTCTTCCGCTCCGTCATGCATGCTTTGCGCCAGGCCGCGCCGCGCAGCACGAGCCGCCGTGATTTCATCCGCCTCGCCGGGGCCGCTGGCGTCAGCGCCGCCGTCGGGCTGCGTGCTCAGGATGCCGCCGCCGTGGCGAAAAAGATCACCGGTCCCGTGGCCGTGGTCGGTGGTGGCATCGCCGGTCTGACCGCCGCTTATCGTCTGCAAAAGGAAGGCGTGGAGGTGCATCTCTATGAGGCGCAGGAGCGCTTCGGCGGGCGCATGTGGACAAAGCGTGACTTCAACAAGGACGGCATGTTCGTCGAGCTCGGCGGTGAACTCGTGGACAGCAATCACGCCGATCTCATCGAGCTGGCGAAGGAACTCGGCGTGGACATCCAGCCGCTGAAGGAAGGCGAGCAGGGCGTGGATTTTTACCACTTCGGCGGGAAGTACTTCACCGACAAAGACGTCATCGCCGCCTTCGGGCCATTGGCGGAAAAGATCGCCGCTGACGCCGAAGGGCTGATGGATGAAAAGGAGGAGAACTACACCGACAAGGCGCGCCGTTTCGACGGCATCAGCCTGAAGGACTACCTCAAGCAGATCGGCAGCGGTACCGAGCGCTGGGTCGTGCAGATGCTGGAGACCGCCTACGTGCCCGAGTATGGCGTGGATCTGGAGCGGCAATCCTCGTTAAACCTCATCGACTTCATCAATCCCGACACCAGCAATGGCTTCGAGATCTTCGGCGAGAGCGATGAAGCCCTGCGCGTGCGTGGCGGCAACGACACCCTGCCCACCGCCGTACACAGCGCCATCAACGGCAGGGTGAAGCTGAACCCCGGGCACCGCCTCGTGCGCATTGAGGAAGCCGCCAGCAAGATCAAGCTCACCTTCACCACCGGCAGCAAAGTCCTCTCCCCCAGCTACGAGCACGTCATCATGGCGCTGCCCTTCACCATCCTGCGCAGCGGCATCCAGGGCGTCTTCGATCTCAAGCTCAGCGAGGACAAAGTGCGCGCCATCAAGGAGATGGGCTACGGCACGAACCTCAAGGTCATGTACGGCTTCAGCGAGAGACTCTGGCGCACACCGGCGGGCGGGCGTGACTTCTTCTGCAATGGCAGCGTGTATGCCGACAAGAGCTTCCAGAGCGTGTGGGAGACCAGCCGCGGCCAGTCAGGCGAGAGCGGCATCATCACCAACTTCATGGGCGGCTCCTCCGGCGCACAATACGGCGTCGAGCGCATCGAGCAGTTCATCGCCGAACTCGACACCATCTTCCCCGGCCTCAAGGCCAAGCACGACAACAACAAAACCATGCTCAACTGGCCCAGCATGAAGACCATGAAAGGCAGCTACAGCTGCCCGCTCGTCGGTCAGTACACCTGGGTCTATGAAGCCGCCGCCACGCCCGAGCTTGATGGCCGCCTCATCTTCGCCGGAGAGCACACCAGCGCGGAATCCCCCGGCTACATGAACGGCGGCGTCGAGACCGGCAACCGCGCGGCGAAAGAGCTCCTCGGCGTTTGAGGACCCTCAGTTGATCATCAGCTCCTGCATCACCGCACGGAGCTGCTCGTGAGTCCGGGCCACCATGCTTTGCGTCGGTGCGCCCGCCTTCACATTCCCCCACGTCTTCTCCAGCTCCGTCAGCACCACGATCAGCGGCTGCAGCAGCGCCGAGCGCCGTGTCGGCTCACTCAGACTCGCGAAGTTCTGGCGCATCTCCGCCAGCAGGGCAGGGGAGCCGATGCACAGACTCCGCTTGTCCACCTCCGGCGTCTCCACCACCAGCTTCGACACGATCTCCAGCGACCGCATCCACGCCCCGATGTCCACCAGCACCGCCAGATCCTCATCCCGATGCTCCCGCAGCAGCCGCATCAGCTCCTGATGTCCGTCGATGATCTCCTGCCGCAGCCCCTTCCACTCATCCATCTCCGCCATCTTCGCCTGCGCCATCAGCCTCGGCATCATCTTCTCCCCCAGGCCCAGCGTCCGGCAGTAGGAAACAATGTCCTGATTATTATTGCGGAACTGCTGCGCGTCCCCCGCCTCCCAGATCAGGAAGCTCTCCCCCATCAGGCTCCCCAGCGTAAAGCCCGCCTTCATCCGGTCCGTGCTCGGTACCGGCGGCTGCGGCCGGTACAGCGTCCGCCAGCGCGCCTTCGTGTGCCGTCCCGCCATCTCCAGAAAATCCGCCGGCGTCTGCTCCTCCGTCCAAAACACCGGCCTCGCCACAAACTCACCCGCACTCGCCGCGATACTGTCCTGCCGCCCCTTGCCCTCCTGCGCCTGGGCAGGCTCCGCCCCCACCATCGGCAGGATGGACAGCAGCAGGGCAAAACGAAAGGCAATCACGGTGTGGGGTAGCGGCAGGCATGACTGAGTCACTTCACCACCGCTAATGTTCAACTACTCACGCAGCCCGCTTTCGCAACCCCTCATCCGCCCATCACCACCCCAGACTTGCGCCTTGCGCCCCCCGCCCATCCCCCGCATACACTGCCGCGTGCGTCTCGATGTCATCACGCTCTTCCCCGAACTCGTCACGGTCCCCATGGGCACCAGCATCATGCGTCGTGCCCAGGAGAAACAGGCCATCCACCTCGGCGTCCATGATCTCCGCCAGTTCGGCCTCGGCAAACACCGCCAGGTGGACGACACCCCCACCGGCGGCGGGCAGGGCATGCTCCTCCGCCCCGAGCCCCTCTTCGCCGCTTTAGAAAGCATCGCCACCGATGCCAGCCGCATCATCCTCACCTCCCCCGCCGGCCGCCGCTTCGACCAGGCCACCGCCCAGCGACTCAGCAGCGAGCAGCACCTCATCTTCATCTCCGGTCATTACGAAGGCGTCGATCAGCGCGTCATCGACCACTGGGTCGATGAAGAACTCAGCCTCGGCGACTACGTCCTCACCAACGGCGCCATCGCCGCCGTCGTCATGATGGACGCCATCGTCCGCCTCCTCCCCGGCGTCCTCGGCGACGACATGAGCGCCGTCGAAGAATCCTTCGGCCCCACCGGCCTCCTCGAAGCCCCGCACTACACCAAGCCCGCCGACTTCCAGGGCATGGCCGTCCCGGAAATCCTCCTCAGCGGCAACCACGCCAAGATCACCCAATGGCGCGCCGAGCAGGCCCTGGAGCGCACCCGCCGCATGCGGCCCGACCTGCTGGCAGAGGGCTCGTAGCTTCGATGAATCATCGAAACAAAAAGCGGAGCGGCCCAACCCGGACCGCTCCGCCTACCCAGTGATACAACCAAGCCGGGAACCAACCGGCAGTACAACCTGTTACAAACGCCTAACCATCCGTGCCGGAGACATACAAACCGGCACGGAAATCTGTTCATCGGGGCTGCTCCCAGCTTCCCGGAAAAAATAAAAGGGAGGTTTCATGGAGAGTTCGTCATTCGTCATTCGGATTTCGTCCTTCCACCTCACGCGCCGACCACCTTCGTCACCGTCGGCGAGGGCGCGGCGTCACCGCCAGCGTTCGCCGCCACCACATAGACACTGATCGTGCTGCCGGGTGTCAGATCACGGATCATGTACTCCAGATCTTCATCGCGGTCGTAATAGCGGAAGTCCTCGTCCACCCCGGCCACCTTGATAAAGATGCGGTAATACGTGGCGCGCCGGGCGCGATCCCACTTCAGCTCTTCCCTGCCTGTGCCTGAGGCCGTCAAAGTCAGGCTCGTCACCGCTTCCGGCGGGTTCGGGTTCGCCGGGATGTTCAGACCAAAGGTCTCCCAGCGCGGATCATCCGCCGGCAGCAGGCGGTGCAGTTCCGCGATGCAGCCGGAGACCTCTTTAAAGAGAGCGTCCTTGTCCGCATCCCGCAGATTTTTGCACAGCGCCTCAGCCCCCTCACAGGTGTTCACCAGCGAGATGGCGGATTGAAAGGTCACCCCCAGAGCCTGCGCCGCCGCCGCCGTCACCGCCAGCGGCGGACCTTCCGGCTGCGGGTAGGAGGCCTCATGACCTGGGTGCGCTGCCAGGTATGAGCGCATGGTGCCCAGCAGCGTGCCGCGCTCCACATGATCACGCGGCACCGCCATGTTGTCCAAAAAGCCTGCGGACTGCCAGCCCACATTGTGTTTGGAGCCATGCACACCTTCCATCGTCTTGCGGTAAAAGGTGAGCAGCTTCTTCACCTCCCCGTTGCTCAGCGCATCCAGCGCGGCGCGGGCGTCCTTGGTGGTGTCACCGGCCATTTTATAGACGAGCTGACTGCCATGGTTGGCATTGCTGTTCGGCGCCGCATCGGGGTCGCCCTCCAGCTTGAGGATGGCGGTCTCCAGAGTCGCGTCCGTGTGATGATGCATGCCGATCACGGCCTGCAACTGGGTGGCTCCCGCCATGATCTCTTTCGCGAGAGCCAGCAGGATTCTCAGAATTCGTGGTGTTTCATTCATGGATGTACCTTTCTTCTTCCCTGTCGTAGTGCCGGTGGCCGGCGTGGTATTGATGTAACCGGGATCTCCCGGCTCAAGCTGGTAGGCGGGCTCGTCATCGGTGGCCCCGAAAAAAATGTTGGGGTCATCAAGAAAAAAACCCTCGTCGAAACGGACGATCCTCATGCAGCCCACCCCCTTCCTGCGCCCTGTCCCAGCCCGAAAGTGCGTGTCGCATGCCATTTTGCGGTGGCCGCAAAACCGTGTGCGAGACCCGCATGCCACTTTGCGGTGGCCACAAAACCGTGTGCGAGACCCGCACGCCACTTCGCGATGGCCACAAAACCGTGTGCGAGACCCGCATGCCACTTTGCGGTGGCCGCAAAACCATGTGCGAGACCCGCACGCCATTTTGCAGTGGCCGCAAAACCGCCAGCGGCACCCGCAGACGCTTTTGTAGAGGCTGCCAAATGACCAACGGCAGCCATCTGAAACGCTATTCTCAAGGCGAACTGAAAAGATGCCACCACCAGCCATGCCGCCCCCCTGCGGGTGGAGCGGCGTCCTGCCCGTGGTATCGAGAGTTCCGTAAGGTTCATCCGCGATCACCTTCCGCCGGGTGGTCGGCTGGAATTAATTCATTTTATAGCATCACTCGTTCGCCCGAGTCGAGAAAATAATCACCCAGCCGCAGAGCGGCGGCCCATGAATAGCCGTGGTCGAGCGGAGCGAGGCCACGGTCTGAGACGTCATCGCCCCAGAGAAAGCGCAGCCGCGTCAGCGGCGGCACCTCAGCGTCTCCGCCAGGCCCTCAGGTGTCGCCGCTACGCGGCTGGCGGCATCGTCGATCAGCGGTGGGGCGGTCCGTGGCCTCGCTGCGCTCGACCACGGCTACTGTCGTGACGCCGCTACGCGGCCCAATCACCCAATAGAGGTCCCGGTATCGCCGCTACTCGAGACTCAAGGTTTCCAGGGCTTGAAGCATTTGACTCGCATCAGGTCCGCTGGCGTCATCCATAAACATGCTGACCACGGCGAGCACCTTCGGTTTGAGAACAATCATTCCAGAGGCGATGGCCTTGGCATTTCCAGGTTCATTCGGCTTCCCAACGAGGCTGGAATCTGTGAACGATGCCACGGCACCGATGCCCTGCTTCAACTTGAGGTCACGAACAACGGATTTCCCTTCGACGGAACTGCTGGCAATCGAATCCGTGGATTTCTTCACCGCTTGATGAAGGGTGTCACGGTCTTCTGGAGGTTGGGGAGCAGCCATGAAGGTGATCTGGCAGTTCGAGTTTGGTTCTGTCGGTGAGAAGATGGACAGCGTGTGCAGCTTGCTGTCTAACTTGCTGGCATCGGTCATCAGATTGCCAATGACCCAACCGACTGGCGGAGTCAGATGCAGAGTGCCTAACTCAGGGATCTTGAGGGTCTCCGGCTGCCCTTTGGAAACCTGCATGGGGCCGTAGCGAAGGCTGGTGGCGACCTTCCTGAGCGATTTGGTATCTTCCTCTGTGGGCTGGACTGACATTACCGCACCTCTGCCAAGAATTGTACCGTGGCCTCATCCAGCTTGGCACGATCCCGCAAATAACGATATGGAGAGCGCGACACGATGACCAAACTGGCAAGCTGGCGGTCATCGAGGGCATCCAGCGGTTTTTGATAAAGTTTCTCTGCCAAATGCTGGATGCCCAGATGTTCGTCGAGGTCCGAAATGAAGCGGCAGTAGAGCAACTGGCGTTCCTCCACGCTGAGATGCCATTTCAGGGACCATCGCCAGAAAATCGATCTGGTGGCCATCGAATGCCACGGGTGTGATTCAGACCGTGTTTAGCCAGCAAGACCCTGGCGATGTGCGCATCATTGCCAGACTCATGAGCCAAACATCGCCGGAGAAACGGCGGAAGCTGCGGAGTCGCTTCCCTTTGATCCTCGACCAGCTTCATGATCTTCGGCAGTCGCGGACGAAAGGACCAAACATCCGAGCGCACGAAAAGAACACCGACGCCTGTCACAGCTAGCAAAATGACCATCAAAGGCACTCGCCAGAGCAGGCGCAGGACATTTCGCCAGCGCAGGAAGGGCAGGTCTTGGGACTCAGGGTTCATGTCAAAGCATGCTATGAGCTCCAATTCGCCACTGCATCGGGCAGCTTTTCGCCATAAAGGCGTTGGTAGAATTGGCGGCGGCGCTCGGCTGACGGGAGATCTGAAGGAATCGAGGCCCAGATCATTTCACGGGCCGTGGCCAGCATGGACATGCCCATCAAGAATCGCTCCGAGTGTGTCAGCGCCATCGTGCGCTGGAAGATCATCTCATTGATCTCCGGTGCGGTGTCCTTCACGGAGAAACCCGTGTTAGCATATCTGTCAGGTTCAATCTGGCTGACCATGATCGGAGATAATCCATGTCGCAGCCGGTGGCGAGCAGGTTTTGCACATCAGAAAGCTGACGTTCGGATAAAGACTCTCGTGCCCAATCCAACTTGGAAAGGATCAAATCCTCTTTGCTTACCACCCAGGCATCGAAATCAGCGATCCTCATGCGGTGGCGGCGAGCAAACTCGGCCAAACGGTATTCTTCCCGCTTCCGAATCATGAAATCGGCTTTCACCAAGGTCTGCTCATGGATCGCATTGAAACTGGATTGGCTGAGCACGGCTTCACGCGCCGCTTCAGACGAAACATAGTAGTTCGCGCCAAGAACCTCGGCGATACGACTGGTATCCTTCAAATGGAAGGCCACCACAAGGTCGAGATCACGCGTCATGCGTGGCTGGGCGTAACAATTCAGCGCCATAGAGCCGGTGAGCATGTATTCGATGCCCGCCTCTTCCAGACGGGTGATCAAATCACGCAGTGTGTCCAGCTCTTGGGTCATTTTTACCCCATCTCCATCATCCGCTTCTTCTTTGGCTTGCCTGGGCTAACGAATTCGACGTCGGCGGCGATGACTTTGTATTCGGGGCACATCGTGTCGGCGTCGCAGCCCTGGCCGGTGACGTTGTTCACCATGGCGTCGGGGAAGTGGAAGGTGGTGTAGAGGATGCCGGG
>Ga0075152_10001294_pt1 | contig 18073 bp, 33 predicted proteins | sample JI61114C2DNA_FD_70964 | JGI IMG/M metagenome (GOLD analysis project Ga0075152, IMG submission 70964) | Wastewater effluent complex algal communities from Wisconsin, to seasonally profile nutrient transformation and Carbon sequestration -... | ecosystem: Engineered > WWTP > Effluent > Algae...
CAGCGTCGGGGCCAGCGTCAGGGACAGCGTCAGGGACAGCGTCTGGGCCAGCGTCTGGGCCAGCGTCACGGACAGCGTCAGGGACAGCGTCGGGGACAGCGTCTGGGCCAGCGTCTATGGTCAACACGAGGCGGCATGGCTCGCCTTCTACCGCTTTTTCCGTGACGAGTGCGGGCTGACCGACCAGACCGACAAACTGCGTGGCCTTTGGGAATTGTGCCAGTCCTGTGGGTGGATACTGCCCTTTGAAAACGTCTGTTTTGCCAGCGAGCGGCACGATGTCTGCAAGTTGGATGGGCGCGGCGTCATTCACTGCGAAGATGGGCCAGCAATCCACTACCGCGACGGCTTTTCGGTTCACGCATGGCACGGCACCCGCGTCCCGGCCCATTGGATTGAGGATAAAGCCAGCCTCAGGGCGTCGGAAGTCTTGGCTGAGCGCAACGTTGAAGTGCGCATGGCCGGGTGTCAAATCCTCGGCTGGGCGAAGGTCGCTGACCAACTTGACCGGCGCATCATTGACGGCGACCCGGCAACAGACATCGGGGCGCTGGTGGAATTGACACTTCCTGGACTGCCAGAACCGGGCCGGTTCCTCATGGCCCAGTGCCCGCGCAACGGAACGATCTGCGAAGGCGTTCCGCGCGTCTCGGACATAGACGGAGCGCCCATCGAAACCGCCATTGCGGCGCAGGCTTGGCGCGATGCGCTGCCCGCGTCGGAATATCAGCATCCCCCACTCAGAACCTAGAAAGGAAAGACAATGCGTCAATCTATCGCCAACCAAGGGGAAGTCCGCATCGACCGCATTGCGGCACTGCCGGAAACCGCCACGAAGCCGTTCACTGAAAAGAACGGCAAGGGCTGGATCATCAGCCATTCAGAAACTGGCCACCATCACATTCTGGGCGGCGACTGCGACGTGATGGAGCGCGTCGATGTTCCGACCGGCGCACGCATCCTTTACGCCATCGTGAAGGAGCCGACGCGGCTGTTTCAGGACGCGGCAACGCCTCACGCGCCGGTCAATCTGGAACCAGGGATTTATGAAATGCGGATCAAGCGCGAATTTGACCCGTTTTCGGAACAAGCCCGTCGCGTTGCTGACTAACCCCCCCCCAGCCCCTCACCACGCGGGGCTGGGCAACCTGACTGGAGAATGAGAGATGGTGCAAACACTTGCAGATGGAACCCGCAAAGCGCGCAAGCCGCACCAGTGTTTCCATTGCTGCCGCGATATTGCGCCGGGCGAAACATATGGCTTCCAGACCAACAAATATGATTACGTCTACACCATCTCTTGGCATCTGGATTGCGAAGCATTGGCCGCCGAATGCAGAGACCTCTCGGGCCACCATTACGACGACGAGGGATGGCAAGGCCTCAGGTCTGAGTGGTGCGAAAGCGGAGAATACTACAGCGAGTGCAATGCATGGCGTGGGTTCTATCCGCATGTCGTTGCCAGAATGGAACTTTCGGACCAACTACGAGAACCACGATGACCCCGCACCTCATCGCCCAGCTTCTCATGGCCACCCTGATCCTCGCGGCAGTGGTAAAGCGCCGGGCCGTGGTGGGTTTCTTGGATGACCTTGGGGACGGGAACGTTGAACGGCTCGAGCGCATCGACCGTGATGCAGATGAAGCGCGGGCGTGGCTCGCTGGATGGAGGGAATGATGGGTAGGGCAACCGATGCAGCGCGTGAGGCAGGGGCCACGGTCCACGCAGATGTAATCGACGCATTCAAGGAACAACTGCTGATCGTTTTCCTGAACCGCTTGGGCGGGCAGGCGTCTGTGCCAGTGGCCGAAGTGGATGCGACCGGCAGCTACACGATGTCGTTCAACGTGGTGGACGGCGTTTTCAATTTCCAGATCGCGAGAAAGTCATGACCAGAACCACCCTTACCGATGGGACGCCCGTCACGCCGGATCACCGCGAGATTGATCCCAAGACCGGCATGCAGAAGGGCTATGTCGTCCTGTCCGACGAGGAACGGGCCAAGGGCTTTCAGGAGCCAGTGCGCCAGTCCTACAGGCACTTGACCTGCGGCGGCGTCACAACCATGAGCCGCCCTCTGGCGGAAACCTACGCCCGCGACCCGTTCTTCTACAGCGGCACATTCTGCGCCATCTGCGGCACACATTTCCCGGTTGGAGATCACGGGCAATTCGTCTGGGACGGCACCGATCAGAAGGTCGGAACTCGCAGGCCACCCATGAGTGAGCAGAAGCAAGCGATGGGCGGCGTGAGGGTCAAGGCCGAAATCCTCGCCAAAGAAATCCAGATGATCGTTGCCGCCGACAGATGGAAGGGCCGCGATCTATCTGCCGCGCCGCCCGAGAAGTGGCACCGACTGCGGCCTGAAACGCAGCAATTCTGGATCGACGAAGCCGCCCGCATCCTCGCCGCGCTGACCGCCCATGAAGCGAAGGAGGCCGACAATGGGTGACAGATGCGCAGATTGTGTGCATTGGGCGCGCGGCTACAGGCTGCAAGGCATGAAGGTGCCGGACTTCTGCTCCCGTCACTTCCATTCTCAGCATGGCGACGATCCGGCCTGCGATCAATTCGACCTGAAGGATGCGCCCATCACGCCCATCCGCAGCGAGGCCACGAAATGACCGCCCGCCAGATCATCGAAGCCCGGCTTGGCCGATTGCTCGGCCCCATCGCCACCATGCCGCAGGACTTGCGCCGTGCGCTGTATCTGCTGGCCCTGCAACTTGTGAAAAGTCGTGATTAGCTTGCAGATTCAAGCACATAATGCTAACATGATGCGGCACGGGGAGGGCTTCGAAACCTCACCCGCGCCTAACCGCAACGGATCGCATGAGGATCACGTCATGGCTCCCAAAGTCCTACCCTCGCCAGAGGTTCTTCGTCAACTGCTTCGCTATGAACCTGACACCGGCAGGCTGTTCTGGCTACCGAGGCCAGTCGAGATGTTTTCGTCGCCAGGATCATGCCTGTCTTGGAACTCAAAGCATTCTGGCAGAGAGGCTCTCACGGCTAAATCGCACAACTACCGGCATGGTGGCATACTCGGAAGACTATGCCCTGCACATCGGGTGATCTGGGCATTGCAGACCGGACAGTGGCCCACCGATGAAATTGACCACATCAATGGGAACGGCATGGACAACTCTTGGCGCAACCTTCGTCGCGCTAACCGTAGTCAGAACGAAATGAACAAAGGGCTTCGGTCCAACAATCGGTCAGGCTTCAAGGGTGTGTCTTGGCATGCTGCCCGCAATAAGTGGTTGGCCCAGATAAAGGCGGGCGGCAAGGCGCGGGTTTTGGGTTACTTCGCAGACCCGTCTGAAGCGGCGGCCGCCTACGCAATTGCTAGTGCCGCCTTCCACGGCCCATTCGGGAGGACAGAATGACTGAGATTGAAAGATTGCGCGCCGAACTGACCGCCGCCAATGCGCGTGAGGCGGGGCTGCGGAACTTCGTTGAAGACTTCGCCGCCGCCAAGATCGATGCGCTGCGGGTCCCACGGCCTCTTTCTCCGGAAGACGAACTTGACCCTGTGGTGGAAGCGGAAGAAGTGTGGGCATGGCAGGCTGACGCCCGCGCCGCCCTCGCGCAGGCCCCTGCGCCAACAGAGGAGGGGTGATGGATGCGTGACGCCACCGGCTTCACCTGGGTCTACATCATCGGCGTTTTGTCGTGCTGGGTACACAGCGTCGGATTTTGGGCTGGCCTTTTCTGGCCGTGGCAAATCGGTTCGGTTTTCGCCGCTGCATGGGGGTATCAGTGACCCACCCACCCTACACCGACATCTGCTACAGCGACGATCCGCAGGTCCGCGCGGTGTTCGACGCGATGAACCGGGCGGGAAATCCGTTCTACCCCGAGACGACATGCGCCGAGATGGTGAAGTGGTTTCGGGCCTGGGAAGAAGCGAAAGCGAAGGAGAGCGGCAAATGACCGACGAAAACCCGCCCGTCCTCTGGATCAGCGCAGACGTGTCCGGCCTGTCCCGCCACTACCATGTGACAGAGCGCGAACATGTCAGATCAGACCCATGGGTTCCGAAGGCAAAGGCCGATGCATCGCGCCGCCGGGCGAAACTGCTACGTCATGCCCTTTCCGATGCCAAGGCCACCATCGCGCGGCAACAGGTCATGCTGGACCGGGCGCTGGAGGTTAGCTTTCAGGACATGGCGAAGGAACTTGGGGTGAAACATGCCTGAACGCCCCCTCCGCGTGCTGATCGGCTGCGAAACGTCAGGCATCGCCCGCCGCGCCTTTGCCGCGCGGGGCCATGACGTATGGTCCTGCGACCTGGAGCCAGCCGAGGATGGATCGAACCGGCACATCCGCTGCGACATCCGCGACGGGATATTGCTGGAAGGCTGGGACTTGCTGGCCGTGATGCACCCGCCCTGCACAAGGCTCTGCCGGTCCGGACGCCAATGGATGTCCAGCGCGGGGCACTTCACCACGCCGAAGAAGCTGCCGAGAGGGCGGACCCATGCCGACCTCATTGCGGAATTTGAACTTGGGGTCGATGTGTTCACCGCGTGCTGGACTGCCCCCATCGACCGGGTTGCCATCGAGAACCCGGTGATGAATGATCTGGCGCAGGCACGGATGCCCGCCGATCTCCCGCGTCCGCACATGACGCAGCCATGGCACTTTGGCGAACCGACAACCAAGGCGACCGGCTGGTATCTCCGGGGCCTGCCGCCCTTGGCGCGCACCAGCGACCTGACACCGCCGCCGCGCGGATCGGCCGAGGCCCGCGCATGGGCCAAGGTGCACCGCATGTCGCCCGGCCCCGAGCGCGCCCGCCTGCGTAGCCGGAGTTGCGTCCCGATGATGGAAGCCGCCGCTGATCAGTGGGGCGGATGGGCGCTGGAACGGGCGGCGGCATGACCCGCCGCGCCTCCTTCTCGAAAGCCGATCTTGCCCGCGCGGTAGCGGAAGGCTCGGCAGAAGGCTTCTGTGTTCATGGCTTCCACCGGCAAATCTTCGCGCCCGTCTCGTTGTGCCGCAGAATATCCCGCGCCAACCCGTTCGAGATGACGGACACGTCTTCCCCGGTCGGTCGGATGGGGAAGGCCCAATCGCAGTCGCTAGTCGGGACGCACCCACTTGCCAAGATCGCCACGCACAGCAGCATCGCTTTTTGCATCCACAGCATCACGCACCTCGTTTGCATCTTTCATGGTCTCAACGCGGGCCTCGGCCTGCTTGCGCTTCACCTTCGCCGCCCCGCCCGCGCGCCCGGTCAGGAACGCCACGACAAGGCCGCCAACGGCCAAAAGATATGGCCAGATATTCGGCAGAAGTCCGGTGATCATGTCCCAGATCATTTCGCCGTCCCCTGATCGATCATGCGACCCAACCCGGCGGCGACAAGCAGGCCCAAGGTGATCCAGCTTTGGGTATCGGGCGACAGGACGGCCTTGGCTTCCAAAGGGATCGATTCCCACAGGGCAGCGAAGGCGATGAACTGCATGGACATCCAGCGCCAAGCCTTGCTGGCATTCGGAACTAGTTTCATGATTGTCTCCTCAGTTCTCGTAGAGCGTTTCAATGTCGCTGAAGATTGCCGCCGATGCCGTCGCATCCAGCGGGGCCATATTGCTTAGGGTCGCGCCCTTCAGCCATCCGGGCAGCCCTGCCGATGTTCCGCCACAGGTCACAGCCGGGCCGAATAGGACGTTTGGGACTTCATAATTCCGCGTCACCTCGTTCGGTCGCAGAAATGGCCGCAGATCGACAGGTTCCCTTACCTCACTGACCTTCGCCAGCACCTTGGCCCACTGGTCCGGCGTGGGCGCTTCACCGATGGCCTCCTTGAACCCTTCAAGCCATGCGCGGAATTCGTTGATGGTCATTTTGCGGCCTCCTTAGCCAATGAAAGAGAAGACCCAGACCCACATATCCGTCCAAGCCTGTGCGACTTCATTCCACTTCGCGGCGATGTAGCCGCCAGCGGCCAAAGCACCGCCCACAGCCACGCCAGCAAGGCCACCCGGCCCTTTCGCGGGCGCAGGCTTTGTGTCAGAAGCTGGGGTCTTTTTTGACATGACCGGCGGCTTATGTTCGATTTTCGCGGTTTCGCTGACATGAGGCTCGGCAACCGGCCCGTCGAGAAGCGCAAGCACCTGATCCTTGCCCAGCCGACGCGCGGGCTTCCATATCACCCGCCCGTTGCCGTCCACCTTCCACACTGTCGCCTGCCCTGTCGGATAGACACCGGACGCGAAAAGCGCTTGCTCTGCCTTGCGCCGGGGGATGATTTCGGCGGGTTTCTTCCATGCCATGAACCCGGCTGCAGCCCCGATGGCATCACCAGCATTCAACCGCTTCACCAGCGATGCCTTGGCAATAGCCCCGGTGTTGTAGTGGAACGAAACCAGAGCGTCGAATTGCGCCTGCGTCACCTTGACCTTCACGGCCCGGTTGACTGCGGCTTCGTATTTGACCACATCCCGACGAAACAGGTCGAACACGTCACGCAAGGCGGCGTCGAGGTTGGTTGGCATCCCGCGCTGCATCTTGGACGGATCAGGATATCCCGCGCCGAGAGTGTGGCCGATGCCATAGGTCCAGACTCCCACGCTGTCCCTGTAGGGGCCGGGAACAATGCCTTCGTGCAGCGCGATCGCGAAGATGCCCGCGTCTGAGGTTTTCATGGTCATGTTGCCTCGCGTGAAGTTGTGGGGTATGGTGTGGAGTGAGCGGCTTGCAGGCGCGCGATGTGCGCACGTCAGGCGCCAAAGACGGGAGTTATGGGCCGGACATGCTCCGGAAGCCGGGCAACCAGTCGCTCACTTCCTTCTGTCCAACAGCACCGCCATACCCGTTTCGATCTCGTGCAGCGCGGCCTTGATTTCCTTCAGGTCGGCGACCCATTCCTTGACCGGATCGTCCGTCTTTGGCTTGGCGTTCTGGTTTCGAAAGTAGAACCAGAGAAAGATCACCGCACCGGGGCCGCCAATCGCCGACACGACTTGCGCGAATAGATCAGGGGTCACTTATGGCGCTCCACAGCAGACGAATGTATTTCCTGCCGAAGAACACCCAACAGAAGACCCCGATGATCGGCTCTCCGCCAGTGAACAGCGCGGAATAGCCAAGGGCGATGAATTGAATGGCCTCAAGTCCCGCGCCAGCCGCGACCATCCAGCGCTTCACTGGGTCTTGCAGTCCGATCATGACCATCGCAGCCGGGGCCATCATTGCCATAGCCCAAGCCTCCGCTTGGAACATCAACGCGAACCGGCCATACATGCTCACGTCAAAGGCATCAGGGGACCACGCCGCCAGCCACCAGAACAGCGACCCCACGAAGATCAGCGCCCACTGGTCGTTTTCCAACTCTTGCTGAGACAGGTAGTCCCGCCCCAGCGCCTTGTTGATCAGCTTGGTGTTGACACGGGTGCTCATGATCTTCGCCTCCACACGCCAACGGCAAGCAACCCCGCCCACACCGCCAGCATGACCATCAGCCCCGGCCAGTCATAGGACAGCGCGGACACGATGGCAGCGCCGCCCGTGGTGACGTGCAGGCTGTCCTCGAAGCTGTCCCACGGCAGGACCCACTTCTGCACCAGACCTTCCCAGAGGAACCCATACAGCGCGCCGATGACCAGAGCCGACGGGATGCCCCACAGCGGCCAAAGGACGGCTGACAGGCCAAGGCCAAGGCAGAAGTGAGCCGCCTGATTCGTGAGGTGCCCGTATGGGTCGCGCGGGAAGGATGAGGGGCCTAGTCTCACTTCTCTTGCACCGACAGTTCACCGTTGAAGAAGGTCACGGTGGTTGCCGACGCTAAGGTGCAGTGCAACATGCAGGTGTTGTTGTAGAGCCTGACGCCAGGAGGGGACAGGGCGCGTTGCACCTGTGCGTTTGCGATGAACGTTCCAATGCTTGCAATATCTCGCGCGATGAGTAGCGACACGGTGCCCGTGACGAGAGAGGTGCCAAGCGTGATGCTTTCAATGGATCGAACGCCCTTGTCTCCGGCCTGCATGAAGAACCAGACAATTGTGCCGATCACTGGCGTTGCCGGGATTTGCGCCCCGTTGCCGTTTGCCAGCGTGGCCGTCCGGCCTGCAACTCCGTCAGAGTTCGTGTAGCTGACGGTCGAGTTGGCGATAGCGGCGGCGTTGGTGGCGGCGGCAACAAAAAGCAGGCCGATCATGCAGCCTTCGCCGTTGGTCGCGCCGTTCACGTCGCGGGCGGGCAGGGTGGGGGTGACGATGGCCTGGGCAGTTGTGGTCGTGACGTTGATGCCAGAGTTGACCCAAAGCACATCAAAGAACAGGTTGGAGTGGATAACGGACGTGCCCATGATCAACTCGGTCAGGAAGTTGGCCCCGACGGCTGGGTTCTTGATCGGAATGCACCCAGCATCGCCTGCAGCGGTTCCGTCCGTCACGCGACCGTTGATGCCCGGTGTTCCCGGTGCCCACGCTCCCGGAAATCCAGCATCCTTGCTGGTGCAATACCAGAAGCCAACCGCATCCGCCGCCGTGCCAAGCTTCATGAACGGGACGGAAAACCCGTTATACGCGCCAAGACCAGCCGCAGGGTATTCTGCCCCGTTTGCGTCCCGGTGCGCCCATCGGCCTTCTTCGCCGAAGATCATGTTCTCACCCGGCAGAAGGGTGAAAGCCATCAACTCGATTGCCGTGGTCCCGTCGAAATGCTCCACCGTTACCGCGCACGACGCCGAAGCATGGTCATTCGTGATGTTCAGGTGCTTGACGTTCCGCTGCACACTGGCCCCAGGCGCGGCGACAACCGTTGTCGTCGTGGCCGTGGTGATGTGCGGGGTGTTCGTCCGGCCCGGCGTGATCGCAGAGCCGTTCCAATCCACGTAGGACGCATGGACCTCGATCTGCGCAGCTTGTGACGTGACAACGCGGATGATGTCCGATGTGGAGGTTAGATTGAGCATGTTAGATCATCCATGACATGATTTGAGGAGCGCCACCGCCGCCCCCAGAAGGCGCGGCCCAAGCGCCATCGGCCCGCAGGAAGTTGGTCGTTCCACCGCCAGAAGCGGGGACAAGTCCCTTCGCGCCGCTGGTGAAGGTATCCAGAAGCGCGGTGGCCTGAGTGCCGGTCAGGTCTTCCGGGTCGCCAGTCCCCGCCGTCGTGCGCCCCTTGATCGTGGCCGTGGCGACGTTCGCAAGCTTGGCGTTGGTCACGGCATCGGCGGCGATGGTCGCCGCAAAGCTGCCAGACCCGGAGCCGGTCACTTCGCCAGTCAGGGTGATGGTCTGGTCGCCGGTGTTCGCGCCCGATAGGCCCAGATCAGTCTTCAGCGTGGCAAGCGTCTGGACCTCTGGAACGCCGGTCCCCGCCGTCTTGCGGTAGACGACCGAAGCCGTCGCCATATTCGCCTGCTTGGCCAGCGTGACAGCACCATCCGCAATGCGGGCGATGGGCAGGGTGCCGGTGCCTAGGTCAGACGCTGACCCGCTGGTGGCGACTGTCGCAAGGCTGGACGTATTCGCCTTCAGCCCGAGCGCGGTATTGAGGTCCGTCTGTGCCGAGAGCGTCCCGGTAATTCCGCCCCATGCCGCCGAGGCGCTGATGACCAGATCACCACTGCCGAGGATGGTTGACCCGTTCAGCGTCTTGATGTTCGTGCCGGAGACAAGCGCGTCCTGCTTGGCGGCCAGCGCCGCAGCAAGGTCCGCCTGAGATGCCAGCGTCCCGGTGATCGAACCCCAAGCCGCCGCAGCCGCAGCCGTGCCCCATGTGGTCGCGTAGTCATTGTCAGACGCCTTGATAAGCGCCTGCCCAGTGGTCCCGCCGGGGGGCAGGCCACGCCCAGCCCGAACCGTGATATCGGTTGTGGGGGTGCCCTCTACGACAATGGGCCGCTTCGGCCTGCCTGGAACAATGACGGTCATGTCAGAAATTCCACTTCACCTTGACGCCGACCTTTTTCTTGAGCGGGTTCGTCCCCGATGGCGTGATCTTGGGTTTGGGCGGGGGCTTGCTGCCCTTGCTCGCGCCCGTGGTTTTGCCGAGGCGCTTTTCAGCCGCTGCCATGCGGGACTTCACAGTTGGTTTGCCGCCGAAGTTAATTGTCATGCCCATGGTCCTATTGCGATGTTCGCGCCGCTTGCGCCAAGTTTCCGAAGGCGGAAATACGATCCTGCAACCGTCGAATAAGCCCCGCCCGGCGCGACGGTCAGGCGGTATTGCGGGATGAACGTTCCCGATGCGTTGATGGACACAAAGCCGCGCTCCATCAGCCAAAAAGCTGCTGTTGCCCCCGAAAAACTTCCGGTCATATTGAAGGCCGCAGCCGAAATTAGGTATCCGTTGCTGAGAAGTGTTGCCGCACCTGTCCCGCCGCCCGTGATCGTTGAAGTGTAGTAATGCCGCGTGATGGCGTTCAGCGTTGCCGTTCCACCGAATAATGTCTCAATGGCGTGGGTAGATACTCCAGCCGACTTTGTTAGCGCCGTAACCAGTTCATATTCGTAGATGCTGCTGGCATCCAACGTCACGTCCTGCGGAAAAAAGTCCTGCACCGTGGTGACGTTAGCCCCAGCAAGGTTGGCGTTCAGCAGGAAGATAAGGCCAGCACCGCCGCCCCAGACAGTATCGGTCCCGTCGCTCTGCAACACTTGCCCATCCGCGCCAAGTGCAAGGCGTTCCCATGCGGAAGCCCCTCGCCTTGCAATATCTCCGCGCGCTGTGGCCTGGTCTACGTTGATTTCCTCGCGCCATGCGCCCCAGACGGTCGCGGTGAGCCGCCGACGAAACACGCGATTTGTGGTTGCGTGGTGCAGTTCCATCATCGCCGTGGATGCCGACTGCCGCCACAACTCGACAAGCCCGGTATCCCCGGCGACGACCCCGGTCGGGTATGTGCCCGTCGTGGTACCGTCAAAGCGGTAAAGCCCCGCGCCGGTTCCGGTCGCGTCCAAAGCAGCAAGCAGCGTCGCGTTGCCGGTGATGCCAAGGCCAAAGATGGCGAAGCCCGAAACCGCAAGGTTAGCCGCAGCCTCAATCGCATCTTGGACGTTAGTTTCCGGGATGCTGATAGTCGGATTGAAACTGACCGCCGAAGCCGCCGCGCCCGTGCCCTGCGAAGTGGGTGCAGGGTCCAGCGTATACAGCGCCACATCAGCCGAAGTGGTCACAACCGCCTTGGCGTCTTCAGTCACATACCGCTGCGGCCAGAATCCATCCCCATCAGCAACAATCGGGTTTGCCGCCGGGGTCGCTCCGTCAACGTCGGAGTAAACCGTGATCAGCGTTGACGTGCCGTCCGCGTAGACCGTGGCCTTGGCCCCCGGCGCGATCATACCATTTTGATCGAGCGCGCGCCCGATTATCAGCTGGTTAGCCATGTGTGGTGTCCTTGTTAGGCGACGCGCGCAAATGCGCCGTGCATTCTTTGACGTTCAAGTGCCACGGCAATCTCCGCAGCGGCCTTGCACCTGAATCGCCCGATTACTTTTGTTTTGCCTTTAAAAGTGACCCGCGCGTCCCACTTTGACCGACTGGCCGCCCAAGAAACGCCCTTGCTTCCGCTTGTGTTATCTGATCGTTTTTTGGTGTTGCAGCAATTTTCTGATGGCGTCGCGACGCGCAAATTGTCCAACCGGTTGTTACTCGGGTTTGTATCCCTGTGGTCCACTTCTAGGCCTCCGGGGTCGCTCCCGTAAGCCATCGCCCATATGATCCGGTGTGCAGCATAATGGCTGTCAAAAATGCGGCCCGCCAGATAACCAAAGCTGTCCTTGGTTATGAGCGCTTCCTTTCCTGCGTATCTAGAGTTCCAACGGGCAGCAATATGCTCCGCGCTATGCCCGCCATCACTGAACCACTGCGCCCCGCGCTCACGCCAGAACATCTTCCCCGTCTCCGGCTCATAGCGAAGCAGTTGACGAAGAACCTCTAGCGGGGGTAGGGCTTTGGCAGCCATGACGTGATCCTCATACGATCCGTTGCGGTTAGGCGCGGCGGGGAGGTGAGATGCCCTGCCGTGCCGCTTGATTCTACAGCCTTTTCTGGCGTTGGTGAAGCACAATCGCCGTGTTAAACTTGTTCCTCAAGGAGGGTGTATGGACCCACGATTTTTGCCGTTTCAGATCGCCGCAGGCCTGCTACTCGCGGGCCTCGTTGTTCTCTTGATCCGCTTGGGGATGAACATTCACAGGAACAACGAAGGGCTTCGCAGCGCCTTCGGTGCCTTGGTGTTTGTCGGTGGCATTGCCCTCGGTTGGGCGGTCCTAGTGGCTGGCTTTACGGCCTGACCGCCAAGGCGTTCTTTGCTTCACCTGCGAACGGGATAAGCGCTGTTGCAGCGCCGCGCCCCATGTTCGACAGGTAGTTCGGCACCATCTGGTTCGCGAGGTATGCCTGCATCGGGCGGGACATGCGGACGGCTCCCGAAACAGCGGGAAGCGCCAGACCGGCCAGCGTTCCAAGAGCAGCGCCACCCGGTCCCGAGAGAGAGCCAAGGCCCGCGCCGATCACGGCAGGGAACGACCCGCCCGGCATCATGGCCCGCAGGCCCGCCGGAGTGCCAGAGTTCGGCAAAGCGTCCATGACTTCCCCGCCTGCCCGCGACAGTGCGCCAAGATCGCCGCGCTTGCCGCGCGCATAGGCCGCCGCGCCTTGGTTGATCACTGCCGCCCTAAGACGGGCTGGGGAAAGCAGGCCGTCACCCTCGCGGACTGCGGCTTTCTGGATGGCAAGGAAGTTGCGCCACTCGCTGCGCGCCGTTGCCAGACGCGCCACGTCGTCAGCTTGCCCTGCGGCCTTCATCGCCCCTTCCAGCATGTCGTCCACGGCCTCCAGCGCCAGCCTTGCGGCCTCGCGGGTCGCGGCGTCTGCGCTGGTCGTCAGTTTGGACAGCCCGGAACGCCACGTGTTGACCGTGGCCGCAGGCACAGGGTTTCCGCCGCGAAAGAACTTGGTCGTTTCCTTCAGGACGTTGCTGACCAGCGGGGCCTGATTTCCGGTCGGCGCGAGGCTCTTGTATTCATTGACAGCCCCGGCAAGCTTGGTGATGGCCGCGCTGTCAGGCACCACATCTAGACCTCGCGTCACGTCGTCAAAGACCGCGCCGATCCGGGTTGCCGCCTCGTCCAGAACCTCGGGCGTCGCGCGCTTGGCATTGATGCCAGCCGTTTTAAGGGCCGCCGAAGTGAAGGCCTCCTGTTGATCCCCGACAAGCCGCGCGCCCGCGCCAGTCAGGCCTTCCTTGCGGCGCAGGGCTTCATTGCCGACCCGCTGGCCCGCGCTGATCGGAACGCCAAAGTCGTCCAGCACCTTCGCTAGCTTCAGGCGTTCCGGATCGGCCCCGCCGTTCGGGCTGATAAGCCTTGCCGCGCCCTTCGTCAGCAGGTCCGGCAATACGCCACCAGCCAGAGCGCCCACGACGCGCGCCGTGTTTTCCCAGCCAGTGCCTTCCGCCGCTTGTCCAGCCGCTTCCGACGTGACCGCAGGGACCGCGCCATACTTGACAAGGTTGCCCGGCGACATGCCGCCGAACGCGGCTGCGCCAGGAAGGAACTCGCCAATGGTTCCGGCATACTGGCCCGCAGTCGTCTTGCCACGGTAATCCGTTGCCCCGCCAGTTGCGGACGACATTGCGCCCGTAAGAGCCTGCCCAGAGAGAGGGCTTTGACCGCCCTGCCAGTCTTCCGGGATGATGCCGGTCGCCTTGCCCGCCTTCATGATCCCGGCCTGCGCCAGATCGTCAAGGGTGCCGGGCAGGCCTACCAGGCCAGCCGTGCCACGTGCGACGCCTGCCGCACCGGCCTTGGCAACGTCATTGACGCCGCGCCCAAGGCGCTCGCCGTAGCTGTCCACGCCGTCGTTCGGATCGCCGATCAGGTTGTCATAGATCGCCTGCCCCGTGGTGCGCTCTTTCGGTGCCACAGCCGGGTTTTGCGTCATGCCGGAGAGTTCGGCCATGCCCTTGGACATGGCATCCGATGCCTGGGGCTTTCCGAATTTCTTCGCCATGACGCTTTTGATCACGTCCGGCGAAGTTCCATCGGGGAACTCAACAATCGTGCCGTCGGGCAGTTCGACCTCGATCATTCGAGTTCTCCGGTGGCCGGGTTGAATTTGAGGCGCTTGGGCTTGGTTTCGGTCGGGGTCTCTGTTGGGGCCGCAACGGGCGCTGCCGGTGGCGTTGCCGCCCCGCCCCGCAGTTTCGCTTCGCCCTCGGTGATTGCATCCCGCAGGTCTTTCAGTGCTTTGCGAAACTCCGCCTCGCTTTTCGCACGAGACAGCCGGGCAACCGCCCCTTCCGCCTTGCGGCTTTCGTAGTCGGTGATTGCACCGCCGCCCTTCAGCATCGCGCGGGCCGAAAGCCACGCGTTGCTTTGCAGCTGGCCAATGCGTTCGATAAGAGCCGTCCCGTCGCCGCCGTAGTAAGCGCGGCGAATGTCCGACATGTCGTCAATGTTATTGCCGCCGCCACCCTCAATCGGGCCAAGAACGCCCGAAAGATTGGGGTTGTCTGCGATTTCGTCAATCATGGTGACGACGTTCTGAACCTCATTGGGGTTGTAAACGTCACCGACCTTTGGCGCGCCGGAACCAGTTACACCGACGCCTTCCTGGAACGTCACCTGCCCCGTGGCGGGGTCCACCGTCAGGCTTGTCCCTTTCGGCGCACGGCGGGCAATTTCAGCCTGATACGTGGCTTGGTCGATCAGTCCCGCGTCAAGGTCCGCCTTCAGTTGCGCCGCTTCCGTCTGCGGTTTCGGTGCGGCGGGTGGTTCAAACGCCTTCATTGCCTCCAGAACCCCTTCCACCGTCGCAGCATGGGCCGGGAAGGCCTGGAACGGGAATTCCGCAGGGTCAAGGCCCTTGGATTGCAGGAAGGCGTTGTAGCCCGCCTCGTCCTTGTTCTGGTAGAAGAACGCGCCACCCGACAGAGCCTCCGAAAGGGCCTGCTGCTCTTGCGCCAGTTGCTCTTTGGTCAGGGTTGCCGCTTGCTCTCGCAACGAAGCGGCCGCCGATGCCTTGGCCGCGTCGCGCTTCATCTGCATTTCTTCGGCAGAGAAGGCCATGTTCTGTTTCTGCGCTTGGATGCCAAGGATATTCCCCTGAACCCCCAGCGATGCATTCGGGTCAAACCCGGCCAACGCGTTCAGTGCGTTCTGATCCCCCGCCGCAATCTGTGCGCCCTGCGTCCGGTAGAGTTCGGCAAGCGCATTCTGCCGGTTCAGCCCGATCTGGCTTTCGGCCATCGCGCGGCCTTTGTCCATTGCGCCGAGAATGTCCGGTTGCTGACCGCCAAGGATGATGCCTGCGTCCATATCTCTACCCCATCGCCAATGAATTGCGGCGCGATGTCATGAACATGGCCGGGTCTTGGCGCATGTCAATCCAGTCAAATTTCGGTTGCTGCATCTGCGCCAGGGCGTTCTGCTGCGGAGCGGAAGGCCCCGCAATGTTGAACGGACCCGCTAGCGCATTCTGTGGATGTCCACCGGACTGCGACCCGCCTGCCTGCGGCGTATATTCCCCGCCAAGCAGGGCATATGCCTTGTCGCGGTGCGGGCCGAATTGGGTTTCCACCTTGTCCTTGACCGTGCCGGGCGCACCGCCAGCGGCAGTGTCCGAAGCATTGTAGCGGCCCGGCCCACCAGCATTGACCACCGAATAGGCGTCCAGTTCAGACATGCCGGGCTTCCACCCGCTAGCGAGGAAATACTTGACGATTGCCCCATCAGGGCCGAGTTGCGACCCCATCGGGTCATTCCAGTCCACGCCGTATTGCTTGGCCTGCGGTTCGCCGAATTGGATCAGCCCACGATGCTGCCCCCATTTGGTCGTCGGCCCGCGCTTTGTCGGGTCAAACGTTCCGGCTGTCTCATAGCTGATGATGGTTGCCAGCACGCCAGGGTCCATGCCCAAGGCGTTGGCCGTCTCAATGATGCCTTGGCGGATGTCAGCCATCAGAACATCCCCCCGAACCAGTTGCTGCCCCCGGCCTGCCCGCCGCCCGGCGCTGACGCGTTCATCTGCCTCTGGTAGTTCCATAGCCCCGCAAGGTTCTGCATCCCGCCCGTAATGGCATTGGCCGAACCGATGGCCCCCGCCGCCTGTGCATTGCCGATGTTTCCGTAGGCATTCGACACCCCAGCCGCCGCTTGCTGCGAAGCCTGCCCACTCATCTGCGCCGCGCCCATCCCGGCATCCGCCCGCCCGCCGAGGCGCGACAGATAGTTGCCGTATTCGTTCGATCCGTAGTCCTGCCCGTATTTCAGCAAGTCCCGCATGGCCGCGCCGGAATTCAGACCGCCACGCGCCGCTGCGCTGGACTGCAGGCTGTCTTGCCCCTGCTTGAGGCGGAAGTCATACCCCGGCGTCTTGGTGTAGCCCTGATACCCTTCCGGCATGGTGCCGAGGCCGAGTTCGTAGTCATAAGCCTTCTGCGCCGCCTCCCCGCCCGTGCGGTATGTCGCAAGGTCGTTACGGATGATGTCCCGCGTCTCGGTCTGAAACGCAATATCCTTGTCAGCCGCCGCCGTTTGGGCCTTTGCCGCCTTTTTGGCCGCAGAGCCTTGGATAAGCGCGCCGCCGATTGCTGCAATTGCTGCCATTACGGCCTCCACCCCAAAAGAATGACAGGATCCGCAAGGGGCATCCTGCCGTCGATGTCAAAACCGGCCCTTCGGCACAGCGCCAAGGTTGCCCGGTTGTCTTCCCGCACCCATCCGATGATGCGCTCCGCCCCGACTTCCGCCGCGAAGCTGCGCAGAATGGCCTTCACAGGCTCTACCGCGCTGCCTCTGGCCTCTTTCAGCGCCCCGAGGTGTCCCATCCACACACCGGGCCACAGATGCTGGTGAAACGCGCCGCAAACCCCTTCGCAGGCGCGGAATGTCATCCAGTCGCTGTCCCTTATGTCGCCGTGGTAGGGATGCCAGAAGTACCTGACAGCCTCTTGCGCGGTCAGTTCGCGGATCAAACCGAAGCCGCAACCATCACGCGGGACTGGAACGCCTGAACGTCGGTTCCATCCGTCATCGTCACCTGGCACATCGCCTGCCGGAAGTAGCCCTGCCGGTCCAGCGCCGGGAAAAGCGCGGTCTGTGCCGGGGCCAGTGCGATCTGGATCAATCCAGCCGAATCCGAAACCACGTCAACCGTGACAATCGGCTCAACCTTCTCATCGGACCACCAGTTACTTCCGGTGACTGCCTTGACGCTACGCTTGAACGTCGCTGTTCCGGTGTAGCCGGTCCAGTCCTGTCCTTCGACAGTGAAGTCATACCCCCACGGCTCCCCTTGCGCCACTTTCATCGGGGGTAGTTGGACAACCATAGGAGGCTCCTGTTGTTATGTTCGGCCAAAGGCCCCGTGGCTATGCGCACTAGCCTCGCAGTATGCTGCGTGGGCAGACTCTGGCGTCGAGAAAGTCCCCAGCCTCTTCACTATCCCGTTAGCTTGAATTCTGGCGGTCCAGCCATTTCTGGCTTTTCTGACGCCCTTAAGCCCGGATGCGCAATCCTTGCGCTTTGCCTTATTCCATTGGTTCTGCGCACCAGTCGCCTCGCGCAGATTGGCCCACCTATTATCGGCCCTGTCGCCGCTTACATGGTCAACCTGTGCTGTTGGCCATGCCCCTGTCTGCATTGCCCATATCACTCGATGCGCAAGATAGGCTTTGCCATCTATTCTTCCGTGCGGATAACCTGCCGCCTTCGCTGTGAAGGCTTCATTGCCAGCGAAACGTGTATTCCAAGTCTTAGCTTGTGCTTTTGTAGCAAACGTTTCCAACGGCCTTGATCGCCAGAACAACTTCCCAGTATCCGGATCATAGCGCAGAAGTTGACGAAGCGCTTGCGGTGTGGGTAAATCCTTCGTAGCCATGTGTGATCCTCTCATGATCCGCTGGTTAGGCCCGGATGTGGCGGTGCAAACGCCTGCCGGGCCGCATATTCTACCCAGTTTCTCCTATTTTCTCAAGCCTTGGGCGATCTTCATGGGCGGTAGCTGAATCATGGTTATGCCCAAGGTCCGAAGGAAACATCAGCCCCGGAAGCACCGAGGCGGCGAAGTTTGAACATTGCACCCGCCGATACGGAATAAGCCCCACCG
>Ga0075152_10001297_pt1 | contig 18026 bp, 14 predicted proteins | sample JI61114C2DNA_FD_70964 | JGI IMG/M metagenome (GOLD analysis project Ga0075152, IMG submission 70964) | Wastewater effluent complex algal communities from Wisconsin, to seasonally profile nutrient transformation and Carbon sequestration -... | ecosystem: Engineered > WWTP > Effluent > Algae...
CCAGTGACCCGCCGCCGGAGGCCTCCGGCCTCGCCGCCACCTCGACCCTGATCCCAGAGCCTGATCCCGCCCCAGTGTTGTGTACACTGAAATGTTCCCGTGGCCACCTCCACCTCGCTCAACGTCCGCGCCCTCCTGAAAGAGGCCATCGCCCGCAGCGGCCTCGACGCTCAGGCGTCTGCGTTCTCCGGGCTCAATGGACCTGCGAAGGCGCTCTTCGTTGCGAATGCCTCTCACGCAATGCCGAGAGGCGTGGTGCTCTACGTGGTTCCCAGCGACCGCGACCTGGAGCAGGCGGTCCGCGACGTCTGCTTCTTCATGTCGACGCTCGAGGGGCTTTCAGACACCTCGGCCGACCGGACTGTCCTGAGCTTTCCGTCGCACGAAGTCGATCCCTACCGCGGCATGACGCCGCACGTCGGCGTCACCTCGGCGCGAGCCCGGGCGCTCCACGCGCTCGCCCTCGGAACCGCGCGAATCGTCATCGCGTCCGCTCCGGCGCTCCTGCCCCGCGTGAGTACGCCCACGCGACTGCTGAATGCGTCGATCGACCTCAGGCCCGGTCAGGACATCGCGCCGATGGACCTCGGCGAACTGCTCGTGGACGCCGGCTTTCGCCGTGAGGACCCGGCCGATGAACACGGTGAATTCGCCGTCCGCGGCGGCATCCTGGATGTCTTCCCGGCGCATGAAGTGGAGCCGGTCCGGCTCGAGTTCATCGGCGACACGATCGAAACCCTGCGCACCTACGACCCAGGCACGCAGCGCTCCATCCGTCCCATCGATCAGTTGTCGATCGTACCCCTCAGCGACGTCCTCGGCGACGACCGGGAAGGCTCGCTCTTCGACTACCTCTCCCGCGCGCGCGACGCGCGCATCGTCGTCTCGGAACCCGAGGAGAGCCTTGCGGCTCTCGAGCGACTAGCGGGCCAGGTGCAGCGCAGCTACGACACGGTCACGGCCCGCACGCCAGAGCCCGTCGAGGAAACCTGGGTCGATGACGGCTGGGACGAGGAGGGCGGCAGCGAGGACGCCCCGCCGACGAAGCCGACCCTGAAGGTGCGTACTGAAGGCAAGCGCAAGGTGCTCACGGCACCGCTCGCTCGCCAGAGCGACGAGCCTGCGCCGAGGCGCGAACTCACCCCCCGCACCCGTACCCCGCGCGTCGTTCACGGAGAACTGCGTCCTCCGGCCGAACTGTTCGTCGACCTGGCGGCAGTCAAGGCTCGCCTCGAAACCGCGACGACCCTGGTCGAGCTCGGCGTCGAAGACGGCGGCAACCCCGACGCGCCCGTTCGCACGGGCCAGATCCACTGCCAGCCGAGCGTCGAGTTCAGGGGCCGTGTTCCCGACTGGGTCGCCGAGATCAAGCGGCTCCGCGCGGAGAGCGAGTCGATCCTCTTCGTCGCCAACACCTCCGGCCGGGCCGAGCGCGTGATCGAGGTGCTGAAGGAGTACGACCTCTTCGCCGTTCCCGTCGAGCGCGCGGATGACGCCCGCTACGCCGCCGTACTCGTCGCCACCGGCAATCTGTCCCGCGGCTTCCGCCTGCCAGACGCCGGGCTCCAGATCTATGCCGAGCCGGACGTCTTCGAGGAAGAGCGTCGCGGCGACCGCCGCCGGTCTGCGAGCAAGGCGTTCCTGTCGGACCTGCGCGACCTGAAAGTCGGAGACCTCGTCGTTCACGTCGACCACGGCATCGGCGCGTTCGTCGGCCTGAAACAGATCGGAGTCGGCGACCAGCAGCAGGAGTTCCTCGAGCTGCGATACGCCGGCGAGGACAAGCTCTTCGTGCCGGTCGAACGGCTGGACCTCGTCCAGAAGTACACCGGCGCCTCACGCCCGCCGATCGATCGTCTTGGCGGAGCGACCTGGGAGCGAGCGAAGACCCGCGTCAAGAAGGCCATGCGCGACATGGCCGAGGAGCTCCTCAAGCTCTACGCGGCTCGGAAGGCCGTGGCCGGCCATGCCTTCAGCCCGGACTCGCACTGGCAGCAGGAGTTCGAAGACGCCTTCCCGTACGATCTGACCGTCGACCAGAAGTCTGCCGTCGCGGACATCAAGAAGGACCTCGAGTCCACGATGCCCATGGACCGCCTCCTGTGCGGCGACGTCGGCTACGGCAAGACCGAGGTCTCGATGCGCGCGGCCTTCAAGGCGGTGATGGACGGCAAGCAGGTCGCCTTCCTCGCGCCGACGACCATCCTGGCGTTCCAGCACGAGAAGACCCTGCGCGAACGGTTCGCCGGGTTCCCGGTCAGCATCGACATGGTCAGCCGCTTCCGCACCAAGCAGGAGCAGAAGGAAACTCTGCAGCGGCTCGCCGAGGGCAAACTCGACATCATCGTCGGAACGCACCGGCTCCTGTCGAATGACGTGCTGTTCCGCGACCTCGGCCTGCTCGTCGTGGACGAAGAGCAGCGTTTCGGCGTCGCACACAAGGAGAAGATCAAGCAGATGCGCCGAAAGGTGGACGTGCTCACGATGAGTGCCACCCCGATCCCGCGCACGCTGAACATGTCGCTCGTCGGCATCAGGGACATGTCGGTCATCGAGACCCCACCCAAAGACCGGCTGGCCATCCAGACCAACGTCGTCAAGTTCGATCCCCAGGTCATCGCGCGCGCCGTGCGGCACGAACTCGAACGCGGCGGACAGGTGTACTTCGTCCACAACCGCGTCGAGTCCATCTACGCCATCGGCGATCTCATCCGACGGCTAGTACCCGAAGCGCGCATTGTGGTCGGTCACGGCCAGATGGACGAGGAGTCGCTCGAACGCGCGATGCTGGACTTCGTGGCGCGCAAGTACGACGTGCTCCTCGCCACGACCATCGTCGAGAACGGGCTCGACATTCCGAACGCCAACACCATCATCATCAATCGCGCGGATCGCTACGGCCTGTCGCAGCTGTATCAGCTGCGCGGACGGGTCGGCCGCTCGGACCGTCCGGCCTACGCCTTCCTGCTGATTCCGCCCGAAGACACCCTCACGCCGGTCGCCAAGAAGCGTCTGGCCGCCATGAAGGAGTTCAGCGACCTCGGCAGCGGCTTCCGCGTGGCTGCGCTCGACCTCGAGATCCGCGGCGCGGGCAACCTGCTCGGCGGTGAGCAGAGCGGCCAGATCGAGACGGTCGGCTTCGAGATGTACATGAAGCTGCTCGAGGAGACGGTCCGCGAGCTGAAGGGCGAGGAGATCGAGGATGAGACCCGGGCGAACGTCAACCTGAAGATCGACCTCCGGATCGACGAGTCGTACATCCCGGACCAGAATCAGCGGCTGATGCTCTACCGCAAGGTCGCGTCGGCGCGTCGCGACGAGGAGATCGACACCATCCTGGAAGAGGCGGTCGACCGCTACGGTCCCCTGCCGACCTCGGTCCTGAACCTGGCGGACTACGGCCGCATCCGGGTGATGGCCGACCAGCTCGGCATCGAGACCCTCGACCGCGAAGGCCGTTCGGTCGTCTTAAAGTTCGGTGCGAAGTCGAAGGTGGACCCGTCCCGGATGGTGAATCTGGTTCGTCGGCGTGCGGACCTCACAATCCTGCCGCCCTCCGGACTCAAGCTGGCGCTGGACGGCAGCCCGGCCGGTCGGCCGGTACCACCCGCGCCGCAGACCCCTGTGGCCCGCCCGCCGCTGACACCCCATGGCCGGCGCACTCAGGCGCCGACCGCCAGCGCGAAGGCGAGGCGTGCGGACATTGCCCCGAGCTGGTGGACGGCTCGGGCACGGGAACAGGAAGTGCGGCCCGGGTTCACGAAGGCCGAGATCCTCAAGGCCAAGCCGGACGACCCCCGGGCCTCAGGCGGCATCTTCGAACGGGTCGGGAGCCTCCTGTCGGAAATGCTGGAGTAACGCCGGTCCGGGCCGGCCGCGGCCGCAGGGGCCGCCAACGGAAACCGGCCGGGTTTCAGATGGTAAGATTCGAGTCAACAATGAATTACAGGCACTTCACTCGTCCCGCTGTCGCGCTCGCGCTCGCCGTGATGGCGAGCACCGCGGTGCGCGGCGAAATCATCGAGCAGATCATCGTCAAGGTGAATGGCGAGATCATGACGAAGACCGACCTGGAGAATCGCCAGATCGCAGCACTTCGCCAGACCGGTCAGCAGATTGATCCGAAGGCCGATGATGCCCAGCTGAAGCGGCTGCTCGATCAGGTCACGCCCCAGCTGCTGGTCAACGCGATCGACGAAATCCTGATGGTCCAGCGCGGTCGTGAGCTCGGCTACCGGATGGTGGACGAGCAGTTCACCAGCGTCCTCGACAGCATCAAGAAAGACAACAAGATCGAATCGGACGAGCAGTTCCAAGCGGCGCTCAAGGCCGAGAACATGACGCTCTCGGACCTGCGCAAGAGTCTCGAGCGCCAGATGATCATCTCCCGCGTTCAGCAGAACGAGGTGATGAGCAAGATCGCCGTCAACGACGAGGACGCGCGCGCCTACTACGAGAGCCACAAGTCCGAGTTCACCTCGACGCGGACCATCACGCTGCGCGAGATCTTCGTCAACGTGCCCGGTGACGGCCAGAGTGTCAACGTCGGTCGAGACGAAGAGGCGCGCGAGCGGGTCAACAGCATCCGCCAGCGGGCACTGAACGGCGAGAGCTACGAAAAGCTCGCGGCCGAGCTCTCCGATGCGCCGTCCAAGGCGAACTCCGGACTGATCGGTCCCCTCAGTGTGTCAGACCTGTCGCCGGAGCTTCAGAAGGTGCTCGACGCCATGAAGCCTGGCGATATCACCGCGCCGCTTCGCGGAGCCAGAGGCTACCAGCTGCTCAAGCTCGAGTCGGCCACGTCTGCGGAGATCAAGCCGTTCGAGGAAGCGCGGGAGGAGATCTCCAACAAGGTCTTTACCGAAAAGCGGCTGGTGGAGTTCGAGAAGTACCTCACGAAGCTGCGGGCGCAGTCCATCATCGAATGGAAGAACGCTGACGTGAAGAAGGCGTACGACCTCGGGCTGACCCAGCCGCGCGCTCCCCAGAGCTAGGTCGGCCGGGCACCGACCCGGACTCTAGACGATGCAGTTTCGGCCGGCGGCCTTGGCTTGGTACAGGCGGCGATCAGCCGTTCGCAGGGTCGACGCGAAGTCGTAGTCGTTCTCGAATTCCGCCGCTCCGGCCGACACCGTGACCGGGCCGATCCCGTGGGTGTCGAGCGACTCCACCGACACCCGCAGACGGTCGGCGAGCAGACGGGCGGTCTCCAGTCCGACCCCAGGCAGGACCAGCAGGAATTCCTCTCCACCCCATCTGACGAGGATGTCGTACGCCCTCACGGTGCGCCTGAGCAGGGCACTGATGTCGCGCAGCAGTTGATCGCCAGCCTGGTGACCGAACGTATCGTTCACCGCCTTGAAGCGATCGATGTCCACCAGGATGCAGCTGAGGGGGCGCTTCTCCCGCTTGGCCCTCGAGACTTCGTTCGCGATGTGCTTCTCGCCGCCACGCCTGTTGGCGACGCCCGTCAGCGGATCCGTCGAGGCGAGATGCTGCAATGCCTCGATGTCCTCCGGCATGTCGGTCGAGGTGGACCGCCGCTCGGGGACGAGTGCCGAGACACGGTCCAGTTCGATTCCAGTGTGCCGGCCGTACGCCGAAAGGGCATCGAGGTCTGACGCGGTCAGCGTGAGCGCGTGCGTGTCGAGCAGGCAGAGCGACGCGCGAACCGATTCGCGCGTCGATACGATCGGCACCGCTGCGAAGCCTCTCACCGCCGTACCGTCCATCGCCGCCATCTGGCCGAAGACAGGATGGCTCTCGACAGCCGGCACGATCAGCGGCTCGCTCGATTCGGCGACCTGTCGCAGGATTGCCATGTCGATGACGTCGCCAAGCGCCACCGGTTGCTCGCCGTCCCGAGGGGCCAGGTGGAAGGTCAGACCTTCCTGATCGGCCACGCGCAGGTAGCCGATGCTCACCGGCACCTTGAACCGACGGCGTACTTCCACGGCTGCGCGCTCGACCACTTCATCAGGCGCGAGCGCCGGATTCGTCCGCGCCGTGCTGGTATCTGCGGCGACGGGACGTTGCTGCGCCTCGCGCGCCGGGTCGAGCCCGGCGAAGATCACGTCACGGACGGTGGACTGGTCTGCGTCGAGCGGCAGGATGCCGGCGATGCCGAGCGACGGAGCAAGCTCACGGGCCGCAGCGCGAAGCGACTCGTGCGCGGACACGGCGATGACCCGCGTCTGATGATCAGCGGACGTCCGCCGCATGCGCCGGATGATCGTGAATCCGTCGACGCGCGGTAGCGAGAGATCCGCGATGAGGAGCGCGGGCTGGCCGCGACGCGACAACTCCTCCACCGCATCGTCACCGTCACGCACCACGACGCTTTCGAGCCGAAGGCTCTCGGTCGCGACGTGGCGAAAGGCGGTGGCGCGGGCGACGTTGGAGATTGCGATGAGGACGTATGGCGTCGTCGTCGACATGTCGCTTCAGCGCAAAGCCGCTCGCCCGGTGCGGGGTGCACCGGCGGATCCCGGGTAGGTAAGACCGGCCGGAGACGGGACGAGTTGACCTTGGCTGTAGTCCTAAACCGTATCCCAGATCATCCATTCGAGGCGGCTAAAAATTTGGCCGACTTGACGGTTTTGTGCCCCATTGCGAAGCCTTCTGTCTCCCTCTGTTCCGCTTTGGGCCACACCGGCTGAGCCCGAGTCGCCTTGGCCATGGATGGGACCGCTTCAGCCGGGTGCCGCGCCCCGCCGGACGGTCCCGTATCAGCCCGCGCGTGTCTGCGGCACAATGAGAGCGCCATGAGCGACACCGCACTCCAGCAGTCCACCTTGCGCATCGGTTCGGCGACGCTCGATCAGCCGCTCGGCGTGGCCCCGATGGCCGGCATGACCGACTCGGCGTTTCGCCGTCTCGTCAAGCGCCAGGGCGGGTGCGGGCTCGTCGTCTCGGAGATGGTCAGCTCGGAAGGCCTCGTCCGGGGCATCGACCGCACGCTGGAGTACGCCGAGTACACCATCGAGGAACGTCCGGTCTCGATTCAGATCTTCGGCGGTGACCCCGAGAAGATGGCCGACGCCGCGCGAATCGTCGAAGGCATGGGCGCCGACATCGTGGACGTGAACATGGGGTGCCCGGTCCCGAAGATCGCCAAGCACAATGCGGGGTGCAGTCTGATGCGTGAACCCGAGCATGCCGCCGCCGTGATCGCGGCCATGACCCGGGCGGTGCGGATTCCGGTGACCGTCAAGATGCGCGCGGGGTGGAACGACGCCAGCCGGAACGCGCCGATCCTCGCGAAGATGGTGGAGGACGCCGGAGCAGCCGCCGTGACCGTACACGGCCGCACCGCAGCACAGAGCTATTCAGGGCTGGCGGACTGGGACCTCGTCGCGGAAGTGGCACAGCGGCTGACGATCCCCGTGTTCGGCAGCGGAGACTGCGTGACGCCCGAGCAGGTGGTGGCGAAATTGAGGGCCGGCGTCGAAGGCGTGCTCGTGGGCCGCGGCGTCCTGCGGAACCCGTGGATCCTGGCACAGGCCGCAGACCTTCTGGCGGGTCACGCGCCGCGCACGGTGACGCTCCAGGACAGAGGCCGCTTTCTGCTCGAGTACATCGACTTGCTGCACGACGAGCGTGTCCACGAGCCGAAGGGATTTCGCGTCACCGCCCCGAGGAACGACCCGGGCGCTCATGACGCGCCACGGGCCAGGAGCAGCCACGATCGTTGGATCGTCAACAAGATCCGGGCGCTGGGCGCCTACTACACGAAGGGCGTCGAAGGCGGAGCCGAACTGCGCTCCGGACTCAATACCGCCCTCTCCGTCGAGCAACTCCGCGGGTTGATCGCCCGCTTCTTCGAACTCTGAGCGCCTCGACCGCCTGACGCCGGCTCCCGCCCGTCAGGCCAGCGGTGCGCCTGCGACCACATGCCGCCCGGACGATCGGGCCGCAGACGGATTCGACCCCGCCGGCAGCGCCTGCATCCACAGACCCTTCATATCCCGGCGGTGAACGCCCGATAACCCGGACACACGGTTCGGCCAACGCCGACCGGCGCTGGCTCGCGGTGTGGCCCTCGGGCTGAAGGCCGTCTCGGATGGGACGGACAGCTCGTAGCCAAAGAGCGTCCCGGCCGCTTCGGGGACGCCACTGACCAGCACGAGGACCTGCAGCTCCAGTGGATTCACGCTTGAACTGCTTTATCGGACGTGTCAGACAAAACTTCACACCGTGACATGCGCACCTTCCTGACGCCCCTCCGAAACGCCCTCGCAGGCAGGCTGGCCCTCCGCAATGACCGCACGGGAGGCACGCTCGCCCACGAGCTGATTCCCGCATTCGATTCGAAGACCAGGCGGAGCGGACTTCTCGGGTTCCCGTCGCTCCCGCCGGGGACGGGGATGGTCATCGCGCCGACCAATGCTATTCACACCTTCTTCATGCGATTCCCGATCGACGTGGCCTTCGTGGCGCGCGACGGCAGGGTCGTCAAGACCAGGGAGTCGATGCCGGCCTGGAGAATCGCGGCCGCCTGGGGAGGGTACGCCGTTGTCGAACTGGCCGCCGGCGCCCTTGCGCGCTCAGGAACCCGGCCCGGAGACCTCATCAGCCTGACTCCGGTCGACCAGGCCGAGGTCGAGTGCTGACAGGTCCGTGTCGATGACGAAACCTGCCTTCGGCGCGCTCCTGCTGTTTGTCACGGCCCTTGCCGCCGTGTCCATCCAGGTCTACCGCGCCACGGAAGGACACATCGGCTACGCGCTCGACGATGCGTACATACATATGTCGATCGCGCGGAACGTTGCCGAGCACGGTGTCTGGGGGATCAACACAGACGCGTTCGCCTCGGCGAGTTCATCGCCGCTGTGGACGGCCCTGCTCGGTGCCGCCTTCTGGCTGGTGGGCGTGCGGGAAACCCTGCCGCTGCTGCTGAACCTTGCCGCGGCCGTCGCCCTGATCCTTGTCCTCGGCAGGCTGCTGAAAGACCAGTTGCTCACCGGCCAGGCCGCCTTCGCCACGCTCGCGGCCGTCGTCCTCTTCGCACCGATGGTGCCGATGGTCTGGATCGGCATGGAGCACTCGCTGAACAACCTGATCGTTGTCCTGCTGGCGTGGCGCTGCCTGGAGCTGGTGTCGCCCCGCGCCCAGGGTCGGGCGTGGGTTCTCTGCGTGCTGGCTGGACTGGCCTGCGCCACTCGAATCGAGGGGCTGTTCGTCGTCGGTGGCTGCGCGGTCGTGCTGTGGTCCGCCCGCCGGCGGTGGCTCGCGGTCGGCGCCTGCGCGGCCGGACTCGCACCTGTTCTCCTCCTCGGTGTGTGGAACCGTGCCCACGGCTGGTTCTTCCTCCCGGCCAGCGTGATGATGAAGCAGACCGTGCTCCCTCCACCCGACGCCACGTGGCTCGGGACGCTCGTGTGGAGTGTCCGCCATGCCTATCCGCCTGCGGTCTTCGTCGCGATGCTGGTGCTCGCCGGCATCCTCCTGGCGCAGTCGGCCGTGGCGAGCAGGACGCTGCACGCGCAACCGCTGCTCACGATCACCGTCGTGACCTCGCTGCTGCATCTGGGGCTCGCCCGTTTCGGCTTCCTCTATCGCTACGAGTCCTACGTGATGGTGCTCGGCGTCCTCGCGATCGGAATGGCGCTCCATCAGTACGCCGATCGCATCGCCAGGCTCGTCCGCCTCGTCAGCGCGCGAGACGCGGTACTGGCCGCCGTCATGCTCGCCGTCGTCGCCGGCAGCGAACGCACGCTGCAGTCGAATGTGGTCCTCATCAACACGGCGGGTCACATCTACAGGCAGCAGCGCCAGATGGGTCGCTTCGTCGCCCGCTACTACGGCGCGGACGCGGTTGCCCTGAACGACATCGGCGCCGTGAGCTTCTACTCTGACGCTCGCGTCTATGACCTCGCGGGCCTGGCCTCGCTGGAAGCCGCCGTCGCCAGGCGCGAGGGTACCTTCGACACGCGCTACATCAACGACTGGCTGGCACAGTGCCAGGTTCCCATCGCCATCGTCTACGACTTCTGGTACCCGCAAGAGCGGCGCTTCTACGATCGCTGGCAGCGGGTCGGACGCTGGATCACAGACGACCAGGACGAGCTGACCGAAGGCGCCGTCACGTTCTACGCACGCACCGCGGAGGATGCAACGCGTCTGCGCCGCCACCTCGATGACTTCACGACCACGCTGCCCAGGGCGACCGTGGTAGAACCCGCCGCCGGCTCCTTCCAGGTCTCACGCCGGGAGGCGACGGTTCGTGAGTGAGTGGTTCGTGGGCTCCGCTGCGGCACTCCAGCCCGGCGCTGTTGACGGGCGCCGCTACTTCTGGCCGGTCGCCATCGCCGTCGCTGCGCTGTTGAGCGTGTGTGCGTGGCTCACAGCCACCGACACGATGGGCCTGTTCCACGACGACGGGATTTATACCGTGACGGCGAAGTCGCTGGCGGAGGGGCATGGCTATCGGATCCTCAGCCTGCCCGGCGACCCCGTACAAACCAAGTATCCGGTCGTCTATCCGTTCCTCCTCTCGCTCGTCTGGCGCGTCGCGCCGGACTTTCCGTCGAATATCGTCTGGCTCAAGTCGCTTGGCGTCGTCTCTCTTGGCGTCACTGTCCTTCTGGCGGCAGGACTCCTTCGACGGTGGACGCGCTACCACTCACCGCACTGGGTGCTTGCGTTCACTGTCATCGTTGGACTGAACCCGCTCGTCTTCTCCACCACTGACCTGACGCTCAGCGACGGTCTGTTCGCGGCCCTGACCGCGGCCGTTCTGCTGGTGCATGCGGGCGGCAACTCGGCTCGCGGCTTGATGTTGACCTGTAGCGCCGCCGTGCTGTCGGCCGTGGCGATGCAGACCCGACAGGTCGGCGTGGCGTTCGTCGCGGCAGGACTGGTCTGGGCCTGGCCGCGCGGCAGGCGTCACCTGACGGCGTATCTCGGCGTCGTCCTCTCGACGCTGCTCGCGGATGCGGCGCTGCGCGGAGCTGGTCACGAGCCCTCCGCGAACCTGCTGCTGAACTACTACACCGGGTACGAGACACCGCTGTTCGCCAGACTGCTGAGCAGTCCCGGAGCACTCTGGAACGTGGTCTCCGGAAACCTTGGCTACATGTTCGATACGGCGGATGCCTTTCTCCTGTTCGGTGCCCTTCCCGGAATGCGGTGGGTCTACGTGGGAATCATCGCCGTTGGCCTCCCGGAAACCCTTCGACGAGGCGGACTCCACCTGGTGGCGGTGCTGGTCTTCTACGTGGGGCTGGTGCTGGTCTACCCCTTCGTGCCGACCCGATACCTGTTGCCGCTGGTGCCGGTCACCCTCGTCTGTCTGTGTAATGGATTCTCCACTCTCGACCTGGCCATCCGGAGCCGGGTCCGATCGGGCAGGCCCGGATCGCTCATCGCGGGCGCGCTTGTCGCGCTTCTCCTGTTCGCCAGTCTTGCGTGGGGCGACTGGTACCGGAGCGCACCACCCGAGAACCTTCGCCTCTGGACCGGCATGCGTGTGAGCTACGGATGGTCGGGATTCACTGAGACGTTCTCGTGGGTCCGGCAGCACACACACGCGTCCGACGTGATCGCCACGGCCTACGACCCCAGCTACTACCTGTATACCGGGCGCCAGGGCGTCAGGCCCTGGCTGCACCAGCCCGACACCTATTTCTATCCGCGGCATGGAGCGACGGCGAACATTGGCAACGCAGCCGAGATCCTCGTGTCGCTCGATGCGCTCGGCGTCGACTACCTCGTGCTCGATCCACTCGACGGTTTCGCCGAGAGGGACGCCGCGCAGCAGCTCTTCGAAGACCTCCTGCGCCGCTACGGTCCGCGAGCGGAGCTGACGTTCGAGAGCGCAGACCATCGCCATCGGATCTACCGCATCGCACCGGGAGCGTGAGTGCCGCGACTGCGCGTGTGCCCGGCGCCGCACGGGCGCTACAATCCCACCCAGTGACAGCGCCAGAGCGTCAACGCGTGCTCGACCGGTTGCGTCAGCACCTGCACGCAGCCGCCAGTGCCGGCGGCTGGCCCTACTACGCCGGGAAGGGCAGTCGCATCGAACCTACGTGCTGGGCGCTGCTCGCCCTCGCGGCCGTGTGGCCAGAGGATCCGGCCTCCCGTTCCCGCTTCGCTCGTCCTCATCTGGACTGGCTCGCTGGCCTTCAGAGCCGAGACGGCCTGCTCATCGAAACCGAGCCGGCCTTCGCCAACCTGACGGCGAACGCCCTCGCCGCGATCGTCCTCATGCGCCTCGGCGGTCCCGAGCATGCGGCCGTACTCAGGGCTCTGTGCCAGGGCATCGTGTCTGTCAAAGGTGTGGGTCTGGGTACCGTCGAAGGCGGGCAGGACAACACGCTTCAGGGGTGGCCCTGGGTCCGTGACACGTTCAGCTGGGTCGAGCCGACAGCGTGGTGCCTCCTTGCGCTCAAGGTCGCCACGCCGGCCGTGCCCGGCGCCGCAGACCGAATCAGCGAAGCCGAACGTCTTCTTTCGAACCGGGTGTGCCGTGGCGGCGGATGGAACTACGGTAACGCCAGCACCCTCGGCCAGGATCTCAGGCCCTACGTGCCGACCACCGCCGTGGCGTTGCTCGCCATGCAGGACCGTCGCACTGACGTGCCCGTTCAACAGTCGGTGCAGCGCCTGACAGCGCTCCGGTCTACGGAGCACAGCGCCGTCGCGCTCGGCCTGACCGCGCTGGCGCTTCGTCTCCACGGAGCCGCCGTCGACGACGTCGAGGACCAGCTTGCGGAGGTCGTGCGACGGGCTGAGGACGCCGGCCATCTGCAGGCCATTGCCATAGCGCTGCACGCCTTGTCCGCCGATACGCATCTCGTGGAGATGATGCGTGTCGGTGCGTGACGGACTCCGCGCACAGACCGAAACCCGCCCGGAAGCCGTGACGCGCCGGGGCTTCCTCAAGGCCCTCCCGGTTGGACTCGCCGCTGCGGCCGCATGCTCGACACCGCCCTACACGCCCAGCGACTTCTCGGTGCCGTCGTCGTCCCCGTTGGCGCTCCTGCCGGCCGACTCGTATGACACCGACCTGGCCGACCTCATATCCCGAGGCCTTCGCATGCTCGGCCAGGACGTGCGAGGCCGCCGGGTGTTCCTCAAGCCCAACATGGTGGAGTACTGGCCGGACAAGGCGGTCAACACCGATCCCCGAGTGGTCGCCGCTGCCGCCGAGGCCATGCTGCGCGCAGGCGCGCGGGAGGTCGTCGTCGGCGAGGCGCCCGGCCACCGACGGGATGTCGAGTACCTGCTCGAGGGCACCGGCATGGGCGATGTGCTCAAGGACCTGCGCCTGCGCTTCGTCGACCTCAACCACGACGACGTGCGGCGCGTACCGCTGAAGAGCCGGTACACGACGATGGAGGCGATCTGGCTGCCGGTCGAGCTGCTGCAGTCCGACTACATCGTCTCCATGCCGAAGCTGAAGACGCACCACTTCGCCGGACTGACCGCGAGCATGAAGAACCTGTTCGGCACCGTGCCTGGTTCGGTCTACGGCTGGCCGAAGAACGTGCTGCACTTCCACGGGATCGAGCAGTCGATCGTGGACCTGGCTGCGACGATCCGTCCTCAGCTGGCCATCATCGATGCGGTTGTCGGCATGGAAGGAGATGGTCCGATCATGGGGCGTCCTCGCCCGGTCGGGTTCATCGGGATGAGCACCGATCTCGTGGCACTCGACGCCACCTGCGCGCGAGCCATCGGCCTCGAGCCGGCGAAGATGCCCTACCTGTCGGTGGCGGGTGAGTTCCTGGGGAATGTCGAGCCGGGTCGAATCGAGCAACGGGGTGAACGGACGGATCGCTATCGGATGCAGTTCGACGTCATCGAGCCGATACGACGGTTGCGGGCCTGAGACGGACGGCGCTGAAGCCGTCGCCCGCGTTGTACCGCCACCGCATGACTGAACGAATCCCTCGGCCCAGCTGCGCATCGTCATCGCCTGTCTGCCGTTCGTCGTCGCGGTCGACCGGCTCCGAGACTGGCAGCATTCTGACGCTGACCGCCGTATCGATGGTGGTCATCCTCGCGATTGTCGCGCTGACCGTCGACGTCTCCTATCAGTACACCGAGCGGAACCGGATGGCCGCTGCCGCCGACGCCGCGGCCAAGTCTGCGGCCTACGAGGTCTGGATCGGGTCTGGCGGCAACCTTCAGGCGTTTGCCGATCGTGAGGTCCAGCTGCACGGGTTCAACCCGGGCGGGACCACCTCCGTGGTGGTGAACAATCCGCCGACGCAGGGTGCCTTCTCCGGCAACAACCGCTACGTGGAAGTGTCGGTCTCCCAGCCAACAGGGACGTTCTTTGCCAACATCCTGGGGTGGTCCACGCTGACACCGGGTGCCCGCGCGGTCGCCGGCACGAGCGCCGGACCGAACTGCCTGATCGCGCTCGCTCCCGTTGGCAGCTCGCCGCCCGCGATCAGCATCGGCAACAGCACCTTCACGATGAACTCGTGCGGCATCGCGACTGCTGGCGACCTGGAACACGCGCACACGAACTCGACCATCACGGGCTCCGGCGGGACGACGATCGGCGCCTCCACCTGCATCGGCGGCTGCTCTGGTTTCGGCACCGTGGTGACGAACGCGCCGCCGCCGGTCGACCCGCTCGCGGCGACCATCGCGCCCATACCCGCACTGACCTGCTCCGGCCCCGCGCCCTCGTCGGGGACGATTCCCTCGGGCGTCTGCTACACGAGCCTGAACGTGGTCGGGTCCAGAACGCTTGCGCCTGGTGTCACGTACTTCAACGGCCCGGTGACGTTCAATAACAACGCCACGCTGTCGGGTAGCGGGGTCACGCTGGTGCTGGCCAATGGCGCGAGCCTCACCGCCAACAATCACAACTCGCTGACCCTGACAGCCCCGACCGGCGGCCTGTTCCCCGGCGTCGCGCTATACCAGCCAGCGACCAACTCGAACCCGATCAGATTCCAGAACAACAGCACGTTCAACGTGACTGGCGCAGTGTATGCCCCGTCGTCTGACGTGAGTTTCCGGAACGGACTGTCCGCCTCGTCGGATTGCGTGCTGATCGTGGTGCGCTCGATCGGCGTGGTGAACGGGAACGGCGCCTTCAACAACCAGTGCTCCGCCTACGGCGGCTCACCGCTTCTTGCGGTGTCGCTGGCCGAATGAGAGACGTGACGCCGATGAGGAACGTTGACCGCTTCACCCCGGGAGCGCCGGACGCCGGCAGGCAGCGTGGCGCCGCGCTCGTGGAGCTGGCGATTGCCCTGCCGCTGCTGGTCGTCATTCTCGTCGGGACGATCGACTTCGGCCGTGCATTTCGCACGGCCATGATCGTGACCAACGCCGCACGTGCGGGTGCGCAGTATGGGTCGCAGTCGACGGCGAGGTACACCGATCACGCCGGGATGACGGCGGCCGCGGATGCCGTACTGTCCAGCAACGGTCTGTCCACGGGCTCGTCCAGCGCGAGCCATCTGTGCCAGTGCGTGTCCACCGCCGGGGTGTATACCGACACCTCTCCCGCGAACACGTGCAGTGCATCCTGTGGAGGCGGGCACATCACGGTTCGCGTGACGGTCACCGCACAGCAGACCTTCTCGACGATCAGTCCGTTCCCCGGCGTGCCCAGCACGGTCTCGATTACCCGTGGAGCCACAGTCCGTGCCCAGTAGACCCACGCGTGGCCGCCACCGCGGAGAACGGGGCGAGTCGCTGGTCGAGTTCGCGTTCGCCACGGTGATCTTCTTCACGGTGGTGTTCGGAATTGTGGAGTTCGGCATCGCCATCTGGAACTCCAACATGGTGTCCGTTCTGGCCCAGGAGGGCGCCCGGTTCGCCGCCGTTCGTGGAAGCTCGGCACCCGGAACCTGCTCGGGGCCGAACTACCTGCCTCCGTGCCGTGCGAGTTGGGCTGACGTGCAGGCGTACCTGCAGACGCGGTCATACGGGATGAACATCACCGTCGACACCTCGCTCACCGCGCCTGGCAGCCTGGCTCCTGGCGGAGTGGTGACGGTGAAGGTCGACTACAACCTGACTGCCGGAGGCGGTGTGATTCCAGCCTGGAGCTTTCCCATCTCCACCAGTGCTCGGATGACCGTATCCAGGTAGTGGCGTCCGTGACCGGAGCACGCACGGCCGGCGACCTGACGCCCGAGCAGCACGCGGCGATTCGCCAGCAGCTCGTCCTGATTCCCGTCTACATCTGGATCGCCTACATGTGGTGGATGTTCTTCATGCATCTGCCGGTGGGCGCCGCGCGAATTCAGGAGCACGCGTCCCGCGACTTCGTCCATTTCTACACGCAGGGCGCGATTGCGCGGACGCACGACGCGCACGCGCTGTACGACATCGACGCAATGGCTGCGGTCGTGGCCAGGGTCGTGCCGGTGCCGGTCCATGTGCGCTTCCCACCGGTCTACGGTCCGCATGTCAGCGTGCTGTTCGCGCCGCTCGCATCCCTCGACTACGTCATCGCCCTGCGCGTGTGGCTGGCGCTCACGCTGGCTGGCTATGCGCTGTGCATGTATGCGGTCTGGCGCGGCTGCCGGTCACTCCACCGCTACCGCTGGTCGGCGGTGATGTTCGCGGTCGGGGCGCCCGGTCTGCACTTCGCGCTCTCGTTCGGCCAGATCTCGGTGCTCGGTCTGGTCTGCTTCACCGCGTTGTGGCTGGCGCTGCGGCACGACCGTCCATGGCTGGCCGGCCTCGCGGTGGGCGCGCTCGCCTACAAACCGCAACTGGGCGTCGTGGCGGCGTTCGTGTTCATCCTGCGCGGACAGTGGCGGATCGTCGGTGGCGCGCTCGTCGCGGTCATCGCGCAGGCGCTTGCGGGCCTGTTGTACTGGGGGCCCTCCATCTACTCGGGATACGTGCGTGCGATTCAGGCGCTTCCGGCCCTGATCAACGACATGGAACCGGACAAGTCACTGATGCACTCGTGGCGCGGCCTGTTCCTGCATCTGGGGCTGTCACCAGGACTGTCCCTCGGCCTGACCGTCGCCGTCTCGGCGGCCACGATCCTGCTCGTCGTGCGCAACTGGCGGCCCGACGCCGACCTTCGGCCGCGCTACGTGCTCCTGGTCGTGGCGACCCTCCTCGTCGATGCGCACATGTACGCCTACGATCTGCTGCTCCTGGCGCCCGCACTCCTGATCGCCTGGGACTGGGCATCCGACCTGCGCGGCACGACAGTCGGAGCCATGGCGCTCCCGTGGACTATCCCGGCGATGGCCCGGCTGGACGCCGGCCTGCTTGCCGCGGCGTTGACGATGTTCGTGTATGCCTCGCCGATCGTGACGATTGCCCTGCCCACCGTGCCCATTCAGTGGGCTGTGGTCGCGTTCCTCACCCTCGGCGCCCTGCTCGTCGCCGGCCTTCGGCACGACCCGTCCACCGCGCACGTCTGACCCCGACTGTTCACAACGTCACACCTCGACACCGACCGGATCTGTCACCCCTGTAGACGGTTCTGTGATTGCTCGATAGCAGGTACATCACAGGGTGACGCGACTCGCGGTGCGGTCTGGCAGGGGCCAGGTTCGTCCGCTGTGGAAGGCGTCGGGTGTGCCAGCGTCAAGAACGACGCGGTGTGCTCGAGCGATGGCGATGTCACCCCCATACGCCCGGGGGATTTGCGAATGAAGAATTTTGTGCTCCGCTTCATCAAGGACGAAGACGGTCAGGACCTGATCGAATACGCGCTGCTGGCGGCGCTGATCGCGCTCGCGGCGATCACCGCGATGCAGGCACTCGGCGGCGCCATCAACCAGAAATTCTCCGACGTCAGCACCTCGCTGGGTTCAGGCTCGTAGTCCGACTCCTGCGCGCGGCTGGCGTGTGCCGGCCGCGCTGCCGACCGAGCGGAAGAGCCGTGACTGCGGCCCTTCCGCCCTCTCTCCCACTGCGGGGCCTCCTTGGCTGACATTGCTGGCCGCCTCGACGCGTCCCACATCATGGCGCTGCTCGTCAGTGCCGTCGCGTGCGGCTTCGATCTTCACTCCCGCCGATTGCCCAACGCGCTGACACTCGGTGGCGCGGGAACGGCGCTGATCTTTGCGCTCATCACG
>Ga0075152_10001303_pt1 | contig 18000 bp, 16 predicted proteins | sample JI61114C2DNA_FD_70964 | JGI IMG/M metagenome (GOLD analysis project Ga0075152, IMG submission 70964) | Wastewater effluent complex algal communities from Wisconsin, to seasonally profile nutrient transformation and Carbon sequestration -... | ecosystem: Engineered > WWTP > Effluent > Algae...
CACACGCGGCGACTCTGCAGCAGAAGTTCGTCGCTCCCTGGGGTTTTTAATGAGTAGCGGGTGCAAGATCATTGTCTGCGCGACTCGCACCAGGGGCGGTCCATCAAAAACTGCCTTATCTATTGCCAGCACCCACGGATACATCGTTACCGCCCGTCCCAAAACACCGACACCCGGTTCAGTGACCAGAAGGGGCCAGGTGAATGACGCCTTTGCCAAAGCTATCAGGACTTGGATTAAACGTTACGCTAGAGTTTGATCGGGTCGCTCTCCCCCAACTTTCCCCGGGGAAATTTGGGCCCTTACGACCGAAGAGGCTGACACCACAAATCAGGGAACCATGAATTGGCACAGCCACACAACCAGCGGCACCTTAGCGCAGTCCATTGACACTGCAGCTCCCGGAATGACAGCAGCCACTTGATCGGTGCGCGATTCCTCTCTCCAACGAAGGGCGAACTGAAATCGCCTCAACTTTTGCCAGTCCCCGCGCATTCACCAGCACCCGTTCAGGCATAGCCCATTCATCTGGGATTTGCTACACCACGTCCGGCGAAGATAACTACAGGCAACACAATCAGGACCCAGCTTCGTGGCACCCCTGGAGCTTGGCAACGCAGCACCTTACCGATACTTTCCCCGGGGAAAGTCCGGCCTTTGCAGCCAAAGAGCTGGCCACGCCTTGGATAGCAATATGGCGCAGCTGGCTCTCAACCGGGACAAAAATTTCCCCGGGGAAAGTTGACTGTCCGATGAATCAAGCCTGTTGCGGCGGCGAACTTTTAGCAAATCTCTTACGGCTTTGGAGTAAAGCCATCAATTCCGTAAGGCCTGACGCAGCAAACCCATAGGACATGCAGAAACAGCGTGGATTTTCTGGCTTTGACTATTGATTAGCAATCCAAACGTGGAGATAATAATCATCCAATACCAACTGTTAAGGTGACTTAGTGATTTTCATTGTTGGACATGAGAAGGGTGGGGTGGGCAAAAGTCAAATTGCGTTCAATTTGGCGGCCTACTTCGCTGAGCGAAAGAAGAGCGTCATCCTCGTAGATACCGACACGCAGCGAACGTCCGCGAAATGGAGCGCCCTTCGCGAACAGGTTGGTCGGCCGCCAACATTCCCAGTGGTCGAGCGAACGACCGATCCCGCGCCGACGATCGTTCAACTGTCCGAGAAGTACGATGCGGTCGTTGTGGATGTAGGAGCTCGCGACTATGCGCGGCTGAGCGACTTAGCCAAGATCGCGGATCTCTGGATCGCGCCAACGCGCGTGGGCCAAGGTGACCTGCAATCCACGATGGACTTGGCGTCTGCCTTTTCAACTTTGCACTCCAAACACAAAGCTGGCCACATCCCTCTGTGTGTTGTCGTGAATGCTGTGCCTGGAACCTGGAACTCAATGGAGGGGGAAGATGCAATTCAGGCACTGAAAGAGGTGCTGCCAACAGGCAAAGTCTTGGCGCACAGCATCCGTGATCGGCGGGTCTGGCGTGATGCTCACCGACTCGGAAGGAGCATTTTCGAAATGCCGCCCAGCGCCCGCGAGAAGGCAGAAGAAGAGTTCGTCGCAGTAATCGATGAAGCTCTGTCAGCCTACAAACCAACTCGATAGAGGAACAAACATGCGTGTCAAGCCAAATTTATCGGGTATTAAGGCCAACAAGGATGGTTCTGGCATGTTGCGGGCTTTGTCTGGCGAACTGCCTCCGCCAGATCCAATGCACGGCCCGGCGCATTCCATCGTCGCAGATTCTGGTGGCATTGCCCAAATGAAGATTGGCCAAACCTACGATGTGCCGTTGGCTGTGGTCGAGTTGAGTGAGAACAATGCACGAGTCAAATACGTCCCAGCCGAAGTTGAGGACATGGCCAAGAGCATCAGGGCACATCAACAGGATGTTCCGGCATCAGGCTATATCAGGAACAACAGAATTGTCGTCGTTGAGGGGGGCAAGCGATTCCATGCCTGTGTGCTCGGCAAAGTTCCAACTTTGAAGGTACACCTCACTGAACCACCAACGAGCGACGCCGAAGAGTACGAAGCCTCACGTCGGATGAATGTAGAGCGCAGTACCCAGAGTCCGTTTGACGACGCCGTGCGGTGGGAACAGCTTTTGGCAAGAGGTGCGTACCAATCACAGGAAGAGCTGGCAGCCAGGCTCAATATCGGAACGCCTACCGTTTCCAAAACCCTTGGATTGAACCGGATACCAGCGACAGTCCAAAGGATTCTCACTGAAGGTGATCGTCCGTGTACCCTGGCCGTTGCTTACGAAATCAGCACCATCTTTTCGAAAGCGAACGCTGATGAAATGGATCAGCTGACATCCATTGCAGAGGAGGTAGCAACCGCCGTGGTCAAACAGGGCCTTGGGCGTGAGCAGACCATTGCCCTGGTGAAGGCCAAGTTAACGGGACCAAGACGCCGTACACGCGGCGAGTCCTCCCCGATCGCTTTCCACGACAACCAGGGCGTCATGAAGATCGTCGAAAGCCGAGGTGAGTTTGCCATTGCGTTCAAAGGACTCAAGCCCGAACACATTAAGGCGCTGAAGGAGCGACTGCCTTCTTTCCTGGGCGACCAGATGGCAATGTAAGTGGCGCTTCAAAGGTTACCGTCTATGGGACTCAGGGCAAATCCAAAGGTTTGAATGGCATTCGGTTACCGGATTTGGGATATAGGAAGCCACTTGTGACCCCGCCAGTGATGAAAACGACGGAATCTGAATAGTCGTGACACAAGAATGGGGCGAATCGAGACAGTGGGCACTTACATCAATCGATACGAATCCCACAAACGGTGACCATTGCGACAGATTCCTTCGACACATCTTCAATGGCCCTTCTAAAAAGCTCCCATAAACAGTAACCATCCAGCAATCCCATAAACAGTGACCTCGCTGAGGGCCGCGCTCAGCATTCCTGCAGTGATTGGAGCACCAGGAATCCCATATCCGGTAACCAATGTCCCCTCCCACAAACGGTGACCAATTTTGCAAACTTCAGAGGGCAGGGGACTCAAATCAACGACTGGAGTGCACCGCAGACAAAAAAGAATGGCCGCAAGATCCCATAACCGGTAACCAATGAAGCCTCCCATAACCAGTGACCTATAGAGGAAGGCATTCGGCAAATGATCAGGTTGATATGAGAGGACTGCTTCCCACAAACGGCGACCTCACAACACTCCCACAAACGGCAACCTATATCGAAGGCAGGCGAAACGGGGAATCAGCGGCAAAGAACCCGGATGGCCCCGAAGGGATGCTCGACAGACACTGACACATGAATCCAGGTGCCCAGAAAACCACCCGTCCCATTGCTGGTGACCTCACTCCCATAATCAGCGACCCACGGCCCCAAATACGGTGACCGAGTTCCCATGAACGTCAACGTATCCTCCCATAACCGGCAACCGTACAACCCATTCACGGTGACCATATCAGGCTGCAGCCCGCGCCAGCTAACGATCTCAGGGGCGCAAAGTATTAAAGGTCTTTCAAAGTTAATTAAACACACAAAGGCAGTGCTCAACGCATTTGACCAAAGTCACAAAAGACCATCGACCTCGAGTCATTGTTGGAACTAGAATAGGTCACCAGCCTCCATGAAACTCGGTAACCTATGGCAACTGAGAAACCAGCAGGGCGCAGTCGAAAGACGCCTGACTCCACACACGACCAGAAACCACTGTTTGCTGGGGACGCTGCCCCTGACGCGTTCAAGAAGGCAGTAGAGGTCGTTCACTCCAAGCCAAAAGCTCTCATGGGTAACCTTGAGCGCAAGATGGCCAATGCCTGGATGAAGAGAGCAGTCCAGAGAGAACCAGATCCAGACGGGTTCTGGTCAATTGGACTCAAGGAGCTGGCTGTGGACGTCGGGTTCACATCCAACAACAGCGAGCATCTCAAGGATGTCGCCAGGACACTGATGACCATCGTGTACGAATGGGATGTCGTGTCTACCCAGGCCAGAAGTGCTCTCTGGAAAGCGTCAGTCCTGTTCCCCGACGTGGAGATAAAGACTGGCGTCATCAGATTCCAGATAGGTCACCAGCTAAGGGAACACATCCGCAACCCGGAGATCTTCGCGCTGATCGACATGAACGTGATCCGAAAGTTCCAGCGCACGAGCTCAACTGCTCTCTACGAAAACTGCGTTCGCTTCGTTCGTGTTGGGCGAACGCCAGAATTTCCATGGGAGACCTTTCGCGACATGCTGCTGGGCGAAGGATCCGGGGAGGGTACTTACTCCCAGTACAAGTATTTCAAGTCGAAGGTTCTTGGCCCCTCGATCGTTGAGGTCAACGCACTGAGTGACATCGAAATCACCCTGATCGAACAAAAAATCGGCCGAGCGATCGTCTCCGTGAAGTTTGCAATCAAGCGCAAACACAGCGCGATGCTCGAGAACGCGGACGTGCCTATCGACCTGGTGAGCGAACTGGTCCAGCTAGGACTCATGCAAAGTGAAGCCAAAAGACTCTTCAAGAACAAATCAGTCATCGAGGTTCGTGAAGCATTGGCCTACACCCGGTCGAGAATGGGCTCAGGGAAAAAGGGATCGCCATTGCAGAACCCGGCAGCCTACTTTCGCACAGCATTGGAGAGCGGCTGGAAGTTGCAGCCAGTCGAAGACATCGCTCCGGCAAAGGAAGTGAACCCTCTCCCACAACCTCACTCTCAAGACCTGATTCGCAGTGAGTATCAGAGAGTTCACTTCGAACGAGCGAAGACTGAGTTTGCGGAGTTCGACGCTCCCGACCAGACGCAACTCATCAACGAATACAACGCCCAACAACCGACCAAGGCGTTGAAGCTGAATGCAACAAAACCATCGAAGGCAGCAGAAGCCGGGTTCTTCTCCTGGATGGTCAAACGAAACTATGGGGAGCCCACTGCAGAGGCGTTGCTCGACTTTGCAAGCAGGTTGTTCGCCACAGCACCTGGTGCAGTGCAATAGCAATACCGAAGTCGATGCACGCCAGCGAAAACTTCAATCTGCGCTTGGGCATTCTTGGCTACACCCCAATAACTGAGGCAGCCTATGCTGACTTGATCCTGGTCCATCAGGAGGAGATCGAAAGGTGGCTCGACCACTGCGTTGCCGGCACTGCGCCAGTTGAAATCCAGTCATCCCTACGAGGCGCACTGATGGCAGTTTCTGACACCATGCTTCCTGCCTTCGAGGATCTTGGGGTCAGGCTGCTTCGGACAGATCGCATCCGATTGGTGATGAAGAACACCAAGGCATGGCTGGGCCTGGTACAGGCCATTCGCAAGCAGAACCTGCCAACGGCTACCAGTGATCAGGCCATCAGAGCCGCCCAGGACCTTCTCCAGCAATCCGGCAACCACGACAAGCGCGCCAGCATTGCTGGAAAGGTGCATCACGTCTACGGCACCACGGCGGCCATCGCCTTCGAGTTGTCCACCACGCCAAAGCATCGCCCTTGTCTGCATGTGGACGCTGCAGCAAAGTCTGTCTACTCAAAAGGCTTCGACTGGGGGCAAAAGATCAGCATCCAGCTTGTCGACGAGGAGATCCTGCGACTCATTGCGTGTTTGAAGGGTTGGATTCCAAGGTTTGAAGCTGCCCACCATGGTCCGCAAAAGGACAAGCGATTCACAATGCAGAACAACGCTCGCCAGCCTGGGTTCCTTGCAAGTGTTCGCAAAGGCAGTTCGGCGAGAGTAGTTCCAGTCACACCATTTGCCTCACTTCGGGTTCTTGACCATGCGCTCAAGGTTTGCAAGACCGACGCACCTCACTTGAGCACCGATGAGTTCTACGCTGCAGCTCGGCAATTCTCGTCCGCCCACAGTAGCGGGCCCGCCTAGATCGCCGATTTCTTGGAGGTGTGCGATACCGGCTGTTCTTGGTGCGGCGGTCGGGCTGGCATCCTGGTTGACTTCACTCCCGATGGCCGTGGCCAGCGTGGTCGTTGTTCTCCACCTGGTGCTGCAACGGCGAGTCGACGTCGTGTGCCTCTGGCTCGGCTACATGGCGCCCTGTGTCTGGCCAGTGGTCTCGGCCATACTGGCTTTTGACGATACATTCCCGCTGGTTCCTGCCTGGAGCACTGGCCTATGCCTGCCGGCGCTGGTGACTGCCGCGTGGGCCTTGAGCTGGGTTCCTCCAGCGGCGTCAGTTGGCAAGAGAATCTGCTCCCTGACATTGCCGCTTGCGCTGACCGCACTGCCTCCAATGGGCGTTGTCGCGCTTCAACACCCAATCTATGCCTCGTCCAGCCTTTTCCCTGGGCTGGGTTGGGCGGGCATCGGACTGACTGTCACTGGGTGGGCGCTCATTGCGGTCGCACGTCGGGTGCACTGGTCACTGGTGATGGGACTTGCATCCATTCTTGTCGCTTGTGCGTGGTGGGCCCACGCGACTGAAGAACCGGTCAGTGTCGGAAGGCCTCCAAACGTCTTGCCGATTCAAACCCAACGAAATCCTGCCTCATCCTATGCAGAGTTGGTGGCCAACACATCCGACCTTGCAGCCACCATTCGTGAGTCACCGCAAAACTACGATCTGATCGTGACTCCAGAAGGATCAGTCACCAAATTGACGCCAGGCGTTGCAACCCTCCTGAGAGATCTTCTGGCCAGCAACACCGGATCGACGCTCCTCATCGGTGCAGCAAGGGAAGGGAAGGGCACACGCCTGGAAAATGGAGCCCTGCTGGTCCAGGGGAATCGCAGTCGATACATCCAACAGAGGCAACCGATTCCGTTTGGACTGTGGCGCCCTTGGCATGAAGAGCACTACGGCGCCATCTGGGACATCGATCCCACATTCCAGGTGAACGGAAAGACCCTGCTTCTCAAGGTCTGTGGTGACGAACTCAACCTGACCTTTCACCTGCTGGACAGTTTTCGCTACAACCCCGACGGCGTGGTGATCATTGCCAACTACTGGTGGTCTGAAGAGGCGTGGCACAGCGATCTAGCCAACCGTCACATGCGAGCATGGACACGGCTTTTCGGGATGCCATCCTGGAGAGCTATGAACCGCTATCGGTAGCAGCCACCTCGGCAGTCGCAGTAGCCCCGGCACACCCGGCCTCTGCGATGAACTGACTGGCCAATTTCGCCGGGTTGTAGCTCAAGGTCAGCTCAAAGCGGGCCCGGGTCATCGCGACGTAGAACAGCCGGCGCTCTTCCTCGATGGATGTAGCGTGCTTGGAGGGGGTTACGCCAGCGTTGCACTGGAGTATGAAAACACGGTCGAACTCCATCCCTTTGGAGCCATGCATCGTCAAAAGGTGGACCCCCGACTTGTGCTTTCGAGTCTGTTGCTGAAGGATGTGATTGACCTTCGCATTCAGCGTTCCGGGTCCGCGTTTGAGAATCTCCGTGAAATTTAGGAAGTCGTCCGTCTGCTCTGCAGATACAACGTTGCTTTGGAACCAAAGCGCCACGGCATCCACGACGGCGCGGTAGCGTCCTTCTGCCGTCGAACGACGCCAGTTCCGGCACACAGCGGCAAAGGATTGAAGTGCCTTGGCCTGCTCCACGGGTGCAAAGGAAACATCGGGGACCTCCCCATCCATGATCGAGAAGAGCTGATCCCCATGGCGTCGAGACAGCTCTGTAATGGTCGAGGGCGCCAGTCCAACAGCCCGCAAAGCGGTCTCCAGATTGACCTGGTCCCCGGTCTGTAGAGCCCGCAAGAGTGCACAGAATGCAATGATCTCGAAGGGGTACTCGTCTTTCTTGCTGCTGCGGGTATAGGGAATCCTGGCACTGCGCAAACGAGCACCAACGAGCCAGAGATCGGCATTGTTCCTGGCGAGAACACCCCACCGGCCTTGGGGAATGAGGACTTCACCGTCGTCGTCAGTGGAGATGTCATCACTCATCATGTCCAAAAGGTACTCTGCCTCTGCCTTCTTGGAACTGGTATTCGCCACGGCAATGTGACCGCCTGTCCCCCGTGTCGCAAGAATCACCTTGGGAATGCGCTTCACGTTGTGATGCACCAGTGCAGTCGCTGCGTCGATGATCTCCTGGTTGGATCTGTAGTTGTGGGAAAGCTCGACCACAGTGGGACTGACATGGGCCTTGAATGCCTGAAACGCTTCGAATCCCAGCGAGTTCCTCCACCCATAGATCGACTGATCATCGTCACCCACAACACCAGTGATCACTCCCTGGTTATGGTGCTCCAGGACCCACATGAGTTGATTGGTATCGACGTCTTGCCACTCATCGGCAAGGAGATGGCTCACCGGCAATCGCCTTACAGTCCCGGTGCGCATGCCGAGCAATGCATCCCTCGTAATGTCCTGCAGATCTACCGCGCGAAGCTGTCGAAGCCTCTCTTGATAGGCAGCGATGAAGGGGGCCTCGTTGCCGGTGAACTCTGGCCGGGATTTCACTTCTTGGAGAAAAGCCTCAGGACTGGGTGCGTTGTCGTCCAGGACAGGAGGGAATTCGGCGGCAGCCTCCTTCACGATGGCAGACGACTCATAAGGGGTCAGAATGCGTCCCAGAATTCCTGCAGCACGGAGTTGTTCAATGCCGTGAGAGTGGAACGTGCGGGCAATAACCCGTCGACCATCCCGTCCGGGCAACGCCTTCGATACACGCTCCTGGATCTCCTTGGCAGCTGCATCTGTGAAGGTAACAAGGCCGACTACCGCGCGAGGGTCTGACTTAAGGATCGCCGTTGTTTTGGCGACCAGTGTCCCCGTTTTTCCTGACCCTGGTGGAGCCAGAACCATCAGAGGGGTTGCGCAAGCAACGCACTCCTGCTGGCCAGGATTCAGCTTCATTTGAGCCGCAGCACCGGTTATTTCCAGGTTAGGCGGCCAATGCCACAGCCTCCGTTGCCTTCACAGGTTCGACGGCCGCCGCGGGCGGCTGGGTGCTTGCAGCTGGTTCGAGGTGAGGCTCGGCTTCTTGTGGGGTTTGCTTGTACCCTTGTCGTTGCTTCCCAGCCTGGTTCACTTGCTTGAGGACATCAATGCGTCGGTTGCGAATGCTGGTGCCCACCGACTCCAGAGACCGCTTGACCTGAAACGCAGCAGTAGCGGCGTCATCTCCAGACATCAGGCTGTAGGTGTAAGCCAACGTGACCATGTCGAGGTACTTGTCAGCGGCGAGGTACAACTCGCGCAACTGCATGGCGACGGGCCCAAGGACTGTCACCGTCTCTTTGTGCTCGAAGCCATGTGCAAGCAATCCCGGATCCGCATCGGCGTCCTTCGCGAGGACAATCAGTTGCTCACTCTGGGTCTTGATCCTCGTTGTCGTGTCCCGAACCTTGAGGATCATCGCCTGCTCAATCTGAGCGGCGATTGCACCATCACCGAGTGCGCTGCGCGCCACAGTGGTCGCGATGTACCAATTCCGCATGGAGGTGTTGAAGGACCGGGTGAAGGACCTGACGACAGGCCGATGGTGCAGCACGACCGGCAGTTTGAGGGTGGCACCCTGGTACTTCTTCTGGAAGTCGTCTTTCGCTTTCATCTCGTGTTCGCGCATCAGCTTGTCACGAGCGGCAGGGGACAATAGCCGGATCTCCTTCGGCGTGGCTGCGCTGGCGGCTTGGGCTTCAACGGTTGGGTCAGACATGGCACTTCCTCGGGTGTTTTTGGAAATGTCACGATAGAAGGCCATCCCATACCAAGTGACCATCAAACCTTGCAAAACCGAGGTCAAACGGTCAATTCTTCATGGCGCCTGGAGGGGCGGGCCCATGCGCGGCCTACCTGCCTGTGTTGACCACCCGCGCAAAATTCCGGCATACTAGAGCCACGTCCGGGCGCTGTTCGGGCCAGAGCAGCTGGGACTCTTTCTCAATCCGAGCCTTTCATGACGCGTTGCGACGGTGACGCGATATCAGGTAGATGTCAAACTGCCGATCTGTTTGGATCGGACGCTCTCATCCAAGGTTCGCCTTGGGAATGAGGCTGTGAGTCGGCACCATCCCCAAGTAATACCAATTCTCTTGTTCCCTTAGTGGAACTCCGTCGCCCTCGTGGCGGCATATCAAGACGACGATTCTCACATCGTCATTCGCCAACCGGCACCCTCGTGCCGGTCGGTGCCTGGGTGTCTTTCTCGAAAGACTCCCATGAAGAAGCTTCTCGTTCTCGTTGCCGTTTGTGGCTTTTGCTATGGCTTGATCGCTCCCGCGTTCACGTCCGTAGCGAAGCAGCAGGTGGAAAGCGGTTCGTCCAGAATCACGCAGGCAGTAGATGCTGCGACTCGCTGAAAAGCGAACACTCTCAAAGAAGGCGCGTCCCCTCAAAAAGGGCGCGCCTTTTTCATTTCTCCAACCAATTTTCAATTCCGAAACGGAGGTGCCTATGGCATCGCTCGATGGTGGTGCGCACGTCGTATCGCCGTCGCTTCCACTACACACCACTCCGCTCACTGCGCGCGGGCGACCTTCTGCCGCGAGCAGGAACATGGAACTTTTCCCGCGGAACGCGTTTGACTCAGGCGACCTGGTCGACGCCTCGTATGAATACATGGCCAGCGGCTCGGACTCGAAAGCCGTGCGCAGTCCATGTCCTCATCCGGACACAGTGCCAGGCACATTCGAACTGTCCGAAGTCACGCCGCAAAACATTGCCAAGCTCGCTGCGGCGATGTTCTGGATGGCCATTGCGACAGTGGAATCCGGCAAGGCCGGCGATGAACTGCGACTCGAAACCATTCGCTGGATCTTCGCCGACTCCTTCCTCGTGGAGGACGAACGGTATCGCGTCCCCATGCGCAGGGTTCCATTTACCTTCGATTTCTGTGCTGAGTGCGAATCTGAGGACCCCGATCTTTGGCGCGAAAAAGTCAAAGCATTTCTCACCAGGCGCGAAGCGCTCTCAAAAACTTTGGAGATGCCACATGGCACTACGTACCCTCAATGACCTTTTTGGCCTGCCCAGTCAGAGCCAAGTGGAAGTTCCCGACGTGTCTGTACCCAACCGACCGCACGTCGACCCGCGTTACATCTTCCGGCCCGAGTTGATGCGCGACATGCTCATCTTCAACAACCTCGGACTCCGGTCGTGCATGCTGACGGGTCACAAAGGAACTGGCAAGACCTCACTGGCTGTCCAGTTCCATGCTGTCTTGAACCGTTCTCTCGTCTCTGCCACCGGCAACGAAAAGATGACGGCCGAAGACCTGTTTGGGCAGTTTTTGCCGAACGAAAAAGGCGGGCTGGACTGGGTCGATGGACCTGTGACCCATGCAGCCAGGACTGGCACATCAGTGCTCATCAATGAATTCAATGCGATGCCCCCAGGGCTGCAAATTGCATTGAACGACATTGCCCACAACGGTGAACGTGTGCCGGTACCGGCGCGCAACGAGATGATTGATCCCCCACCAGGGTTTCGCATCTTCTGCACGATCAATCCCAAGGGCGACAACGACTTTCTCTACCAGGCGCGCAATCTCATCGACGGCGCGCTGATGGAGCGCTTCTTCTGGATCCAGGTCGGTTACGCCGGCAAGGATGAAGAGCGACAGGTCGTGCTGCGGGCATTCCAGGAAATGCACCCTGACATGGATGAAGATGCCTTTGGCCACATCGCCGACATGATGGTGTCGGTGGCTGAAAGGGTCCGTGAGTCAGCGCAGGCGGGGACAGCTTCGTCGATACCGGAAATGATCAGTACGCGCGTGCTGCGAAACTGGGCCGTTTACTGGACACAGTATGAAAAGCGTGGCGGTGTTCACGCAGCGTTGCAACGGGCTTTGACCTATGGCTTGCGCCCTGAAGTCGCCAAGGCGATTCATGGGATCGTGGCCGCGGAGTTCGGGATGCCTTCGCCCTACGCGCTGATCTGACGGCCATGGCCTGCCAGATTGCGGTGCAGCAGCTTGGATCCGTGTTGCTGCGAGAGGCGCCACACGCCATGCCCAGGGTGGTGACGACACTGGGCACCAAGGGCATTCGCGCTGAGGTCCAGAGATTGGACGGGAGTGATGATGCATTTGCCAATGCCGAGTCACTTCTGAGCCACATACCCGGCGAGTGGACGCTGGTGCTGAACGGAATGGCTTGCTCGCCGTGTGAGCTGATGGAGATTCTGGTCAAGCAACTCAAGCGGTTGATGCCAGACCTGAACCACACCGAGCAAGCCGGCGAACCTCTGGAGCACGTGATGGTCAGCCAGTCACAAGGCGCAACCCTTGTTGTCGGCGTGGGATCCAACGGCAGTGGCCTGAGTCCCACCAGAAGCAAGGGTTTGACGGGGTTGTGGATCAGCAAACCTGATTTACTGGGCATCGTTTGTGCTGCCATGTTCCGATCAGCTGCGGCGAGAGATCCCGTCAGTCTGATGGCATTTCCTGGCGGCTACTGTTCAACCAGCACCGTTGACTTGAGCAATGTCGATTCCATACGCAGTGTCGTTTTTGAACACGATCCTCAAGTCCATGACCTGGACTACATCAAGCGGGCCGGCCTCGGCCGGCTTGGACTACTACCGGCCAGCTATGTCTTTCGGGGCATGCGGCAGGCAATCGACTTTTAGGAACCCAATATGGAAAAAAAGAGTACAGACCCCGGATGGTTCGGGGGTGTCTTGACAGTGATAGGTCTATTGCTTGTCGTGATGGCAGAAGTAGTGACCTGGACGGTGCGTACGGCGATCCGCCTGCGTGCACGTTATGTGGCGGGTTTGAAAAAAGCCCCCAAGGATGCCGCGATCCGCGGTAACGATGCGGCTGGTGAAGATGTGGCCTTGCCGGATGTGGCCACACAGCACATGAGCATCGTGTTTTCATCTGACTTCACATGTACGCTGAGCGTGTTCCGCGAACGCGGTGTTGCAAAGCGACGGATGCGCGCTGTTACGGGTGCAGCCAGTTCCATGATGCAACAGAAATACAGGCGTGATCACTGGGATTTGCCGGACTTCTCTTTCGGCGACGCTTTGAACCTGGAGGACGCTGTGCTGGACACGGAAAAACAGGGTGGGGCATTCCTTGCCGAGCTACTGCGGCTGGAACCACCTGCAGCGCCTGTGGAGCCGAATCCAACGGCGTTCGCTCCCTCAGTGTCGCGGGACCCCGAGGAAGCGACGCGAAGGGCTCTGGCCATTCTGCAGGTCGCCTCGGAACCGCTTATCGGCAAGACAGCCGATGCGCATCCAGTGCCAATAGCCAAGCAGAGCGTTCGCGTGGGTGCAAGAACCCAAGGCGTCGTTGTTGAGTTCGGCATGCGCAAGGTCATTGCAACTACTGTTGGCTCGGTCGTTCGTGAACCCGAAGCATTGACGTTCGAATTGATTCTTCAGACCGGGTCTGGCCAGGTCTCCTTCCGAGGAATTCGACTGCAAGAGCTTTTCAGCGAGAACGAGGTTGCCATCGGCGATTTGCTGGAAATTACGGTTCTCGGTAAATCCGAAGTTCAGGTGGGCGAAGGGTTGAAGCGCAAGCGCAACGAGTACCACATGAGGGTGCTTCAGCGTGCACGGGAAACGGCGTAGGAGGCCATGTGAACTACGTTACTCTTTCCGGAAACCTGGGGGCTGACATGGACCTCCGTGGAACGCCCAATGGTTTCGAGGGCGAGCTGTCGGTGGCTGTGTCGGACTACGCTGGACGCGACGATAGTGGCGCGTCTCGCATCAAGACGACCTGGGTCACTGTGGTTGTTTTCGGTGACCGTGCGCGAGCGTTACAGGACAGTCTGATGAAAGGCCGCAAGGTCTGGGTCAAGGGAAAGCTGGCTTCCAAGCCCTACAAGGTCGGCGAAAAGACCTTACGGTTCACGTACATCAGTGTGGGTGGTCCAGATGACACGATTGAGTTTGACCCAAGTGCTAGCAGGTCGAACGACCACATCGTGAATGGTGCAAAGGGGTAGTACCTCCGCACCCAATCAGCCCATTCGTGGGCCGATTGCTAAGGCCTTCTTGACGAGGTCTTAGCAATCGGACAATATTGCATATCCCTTGCGGGTTAGTCGCCCCCGTGGCGGCATTTCATTCAGGGTTTCACACCCTCAATGGTCCTTCTGGCTGAAGCCTGAAGGGTCATTTCTCAACGTGCGCCAAGCGCACATCCACATCCTTCTGTGTCTACAGCCCAGTTCCCTGGCGCTGCACACTTTTTCTATTGGAGCCTTTTATGAAACGTGATTTTCTTAATCTCAGCACGGTCAAGCGCGACGGTACTGTTGTCCCTTTCGATCCATCGAAGATTCAGGTAGCGGTATCCAAGGCGTTCCTTGAAGTTCAAGGAACGACGGAATCTGCTTCTGTCGTCGAAGCCGCAAGCAGGGTGACTGATGCGGTGTGCATTGCCCTTGCGCGTGGCGAACGGGCTGCAGTTCACATCGAAGACATCCAGGACCAGGTCGAGTTGAATCTCATGCGACTTGGTTATCTTGACGTGGCCAAGTCCTACATCCTGTTTCGCGCAAGACGTGCGGAATCGCGCCAGGTGGATGCGCCGATCCAGGAAAGCGCCGTCGTCACCATTGACGGTACCGAAGTCACCTTTGCCCTCCTTCGCGATCGAGTGGCACAGCAACTCGGAACGTTGGCATGCGATCCCGAGGCTGTGGCCCGACATGCCATGCGTGACTTGTACAGTGGGTGCAGTGACGCTGACGTGCGCAGGGCCTTGAGTGGTGCGTGCAAGGTCAGGATTGAGACAGACCCTGACTACAGCAAGCTTGCCGCCCGGATTCTGCTGCAGGACGTGTATGCGGAGGCCAGTGGTCGCCAACTCAGTGGTAGCACCAACTCTGACGCCATTGTCCGTGAAGCTTTCGCGAGCGGAATCCGCGTCGGCATTGGTGCCGACATTCTTTCGCCCTCCCTTGCCGACTTTGACTTGGAGCGCCTCAAGGCGGCGCTGCGGCCGGAACGGGACATGCAGTTGGACCTGTTGGGTCTGCAAACGCTCTATGACCGCTACTTTGTCCATGTGGAAGGCCGCCGGATCGAAACGCCCCAAGCCTTCTTCATGCGGGTTGCGATGGGCCTCGCCCTTCTTGAGCGGGACCGCGAGGGCAGAGCCATTGAGTTCTACGAAGTGCTGTCGAGCTTCGACTTCATGTCATCCACGCCGACTCTGTTCAATTCCGGGCTCAAGGTCTCGCAGCTCTCCAGCTGCTACTTGACGACTGTGCCTGACGAACTGGAGGGCATCTACGACGCCATCAAGGAAAACGCGCTCCTGCAAAAGTTTGCTGGTGGGCTGGGCAATGACTGGACACGTGTGCGCGCCCTGGGCAGCCACATCAAGGGCACCAACGGCGATTCCCAAGGTGTCGTGCCGTTCATGAAAGTGGCCAACGATACCGCTGTGGCAGTCAACCAGGGCGGAAAGCGCCAAGGTGCTGTCTGTGCCTACCTCGAGGCCTGGCACCTGGATGTTGAAAGCTTCCTTGAACTGCGAAAAAACACCGGTGATGACCGTCGGCGCACTCATGACATGAGCACAGCCAACTGGATTCCTGACCTGTTCATGAAGCGAGTCCAGATGGACGGTGAATGGACGCTGTTCTCGCCGGTCGAGGTGCCTGACCTCCACGACCTTTTTGGCCAGGAGTTTGATTTGGCCTATGAGTCGTACGAGGCAAGCGCTGCCAGGGGCGAAATGCGCCAATTCAAGACCATCAAGGCCAAGGACCTTTGGCGCAAGATGTTGACGATGCTCTTTGAAACTGGCCACCCGTGGATCACTTTCAAGGACGCCTGCAACGTGCGCTCTCCACAGCAACACGTGGGTGTCGTCCACTCATCCAATCTCTGCACCGAGATCACGCTGAATACCAGCGACACAGAAACCGCGGTTTGCAATCTCGGTTCCGTGAATCTGGCAAACCATGTCAGACCGGAAAGTGGCCTGGATACCGACAAACTGTGGCGAACTGTCCGCACAGCCATGCGGATGCTGGACAACGTGATCGATATCAACTACTACGGTAGCGAGAAGGCCCGTCGGAGCAATCTGATGCATCGCCCTGTCGGGCTGGGCGTGATGGGCTTTCAGGATGCTCTCTACACCCTGAAGACGCCTTTTGGATCCGATGAAGCAGTGCGTTACGCCGATCAGTGGCAGGAAGCTATCTGCTATTTTGCCTACTTGGCATCCAGCGATCTGGCCGTCGAGCGCGGTTCTTACGGGTCCTTTGATGGCTCGCTTTGGCAACGGGGCTGGCTGCCGCTCGACACGCTTACCTTGCTTGCCGACTCCCGTGGTGTGCAAGTGCAGGTGAATCGTGATTCAACCCGCGATTGGGAAGCATTGCGGACAAAGATCATGCGCGATGGCATGCGCAATTCCAACTGCGTGGCCATTGCGCCGACTGCGACAATTGCCAATATCGTTGGCGTGAACGCATCAACAGAACCGACGTTCGGCAATTTGGCTGTGAAGTCGAATCTTGCCGGCGAATTCACGGTGGTCAATGGCTACTTGGTGAGGGATCTGAAGGAACTTGGCCTTTGGGACGCCGCCATGCTGCTGGACCTGAAACACTTCGATGGTTCCGTCCAGCCCATTGATCGGGTTCCGGACCATCTCAAGGCGCTCTACAAAACGGCCTTCGAGGTCGACCCGCAATGGTTGATCGAAGGAGCTGCCGTGCGTCAAAAGTGGATTGACCAGGCTCAAAGCCTGAACATCTACCTGGCCCAGCCATCGGGCAAGAAGCTCGATGAAATTTACCAAACCGCATGGGCAAAGGGGCTGAAAACCACGTACTACCTGCGGACGAAGTCCGCGGCCAACGCTGAGAAGTCAACGGTTGACCGAAGCACACACAACGCGGTTGCTGCTGCGACCGATGTGAAAGTTTGCAGACTGGATGACCCGACTTGCGAGTCGTGCCAATAGTCTGCCCCTGTCAATGATTGCTGCCACCGGCTGAGGCCGGTGGCAGAAAGGAAACTATGCAAACTCATTTGAAACCCGCAAGCCGGGTGAATGCGGCCGACAAGCGCATCATCAACGGTCAGACCGATGTCAATCAACTGGTGCCCTTCAAGTACAAGTGGGCCTGGGAAAAGTACCTCGCCACCTGTGCCAACCACTGGATGCCACAGGAAGTGAACATGACACGCGATATCGCAGTGTGGAAGGACCCGAACGGACTGACAGAAGACGAGCGTCGCATCATCAAGCGCAACCTTGGCTTCTTCGTCACCGCCGACTCGCTGGCGGCAAACAATATCGTGCTGGGGACCTACCGGCACATCACAGCTCCCGAGTGCCGTCAGTTCCTGCTGCGCCAGGCGTTCGAAGAAGCCATCCACACCCACGCCTACCAGTACATCGTGGAATCGCTGGGCCTGGATGAAAGCGAAATATTCAACGCCTACAACGAGGTGCAGTCGATCCGCGATAAGGACCAGTTCCTGATCCCCTTCATCGAGGCGATCATGGACCCGAACTTTCGCACCGGCACGCCCGAGACTGACCAGACACTCCTGAAGAGCCTGATCGTCTTTGCGTGCCTGATGGAAGGCCTGTTCTTCTACGTGGGCTTCACCCAGATCCTCGCGCTGGGCCGGCAGAACAAGATGACCGGTGCCGCAGAGCAGTACCAGTACATCCTGCGCGACGAGTCCATGCACTGCAATTTCGGCATCGATCTGATCAACCAGATCAAGCACGAGAATCCGCACCTTTGGACGGCCGACTTCAAGGCCGAGATCAAGGGCTTGTTTGCCAAGGCGGTGGAGCTGGAATACAGGTACGCCGAGGACACCATGCCTCGCGGCGTGCTGGGCATGAATGCCTCCATGTTCAAGGGGTACTTGCGCTATATCGCCAACCGGCGGGCGATCCAGATTGGCCTGGAAGCACTCTTCCCCAATGAGGAAAACCCGTTCCCCTGGATGAGCGAGATGATCGACCTGAAGAAGGAACGCAACTTCTTCGAAACCCGTGTGATCGAGTACCAGTCGGGCGGGGCTCTTTCCTGGGACGATTGAATCGAACCGTTCCGGCCTGTGGCCAGTCCCGGTTTCTCAAACGCAGCTGCGCTTTGGCGCTCTGTCTGCGAAC
>Ga0075152_10001305_pt1 | contig 17995 bp, 20 predicted proteins | sample JI61114C2DNA_FD_70964 | JGI IMG/M metagenome (GOLD analysis project Ga0075152, IMG submission 70964) | Wastewater effluent complex algal communities from Wisconsin, to seasonally profile nutrient transformation and Carbon sequestration -... | ecosystem: Engineered > WWTP > Effluent > Algae...
CACCCGCGACATCCGTCGCATCACCACGAGCCCGACGACGTAGAGGGCGAGGAGCACCGACAGGTCCACTTGACCGACCGGGGAGCGGTACGGCTCCAGGTACTGACCGGTAGCCGCCATCCCCACCAGGCACACCACCGTGATCAGGGTGACGATCCGCGCCGTCTGGCGCGGCTTGCTGCGGTCGGCCTCCAGATGACGCCGTGCGGCGACCTCCGCGGCCACCGACTCGGCAAGGCCGGACAGGATCTGGGCAAGGCCGTCCGCCCGTTTCTGCGCCGCGAGGATCAGCGTCGCGGCCACCAGGTCACCGGTGGAGTCGTTGAACTCGTCGGCGAACGCGCGCAGTGCCTCCGCGGTGTTCCACCGGGACCGGATCCGTCCCACCAGGGTGGCGACCTCCGGACGGATCACGTCGGGAGTCGTACGCAGGGTCGCGACCAGGGCGCCCTCCAAGCCGACGCCGACGGTGATCACGCCGGCGAGGTTGCGGGTCCACTCCGCGAGGCCTTCGAGGCGTTCGATGGTGTGCGCCTCGTCCGAGGTGCCCAGCAGCGCCGGTAGGCCGAGCGCCGCGAGCGGGAAGACCACGATCGCTATCACCCACCCGCTCAGCAAGGCCACCACCACTCCGGCTACGGCGGCGACTGCCCCGGTGACCAGGACGCGGCGCGGGACGCGCGCCAGCCGCGTCCACACGCGGGGTGCCGAGGGCGCGGCCGTCGGGACGGGGACGCGGCGCAGGCCGGCGACCAGGCCCATCACACCACCCACGAACAGCACGCTCACGAGCGCGGGGACCAGCGGGTTCATGCGACACCCCCGTGGCGTTGGGCTTCGAGGAGGAACTCGTGGGCGGTGAACCCGTGCGCCGTCAGCATCCGCAGGTGGTCGGGCAGCAGGAACGCGACGGCGGAGCCGTCCGGATCGTGGCGGAACACTGTGGTGGACGCGTAGCCGGCCAACTCCTCGCCCGGGGTGATCGCCCGGATCTCGTCGACCACGCGCTGTTTGCGGGTCGAGCCGTCGCGGCCGCGCACGTACATGGAGCGCAGGTGCACCACGAGGCTGATGCAGCGGGCAAGTTTCATCACCGCCGACTCGCGGGTGAAGTCGCCGGACTGCATCGCGCAGCTGACCAGCTTCTCCATCGTGTCCGAGGCTGAGGCCGCATGGGTCGTCGACAACGATCCGGAGCCGGACTCCATCGCCATGATCATCTGCGCGACCTCGGGTCCGCGGACCTCACCCACGATCTGCCGGTCCAGCACGAACCGGAACGAGCCGTGCATCCCGTCCTGCATCGTGTACCGGTTCACCGGACGCCCGTCCTGGCCCCGCTCCCCCGACCCCGGCCGAGCCTCCCACGAGAAGACCACCGGATGCTCGTCGACCAACTGCTCGAGGCCGAGTTCCCGTTCGGTCTCGAAGAGGCCCAGCACCTCTTCCGGGCCGATCTCGTGACATAGCGCCCGCAGCAGGGTGGTCTTCCCGTCGCCCTGCTGCCCGGACACCACGATCGACAGTCGGGCCTTCACCGCCGCCGACAGGAATGACGCCAACAAGGGGCTCACCGTGCCGAGGCCGATCAGGTCGTCGAGGGTGACCCGGACCAACCGGTGCCGGCGGATCACCACGCTCGGCCGGTGCGTTACGAACGCGGACGCCGCCAGCCGAGCGCCATCGAGGTTCAGGTGCAGGTCGGGGTTGGCGTCTGAGAACACGCGCGGCGGGTCCGCCCGGGAGGCGAGGTCCTGCAGCAGCTGGATCAGTTCCTCATCGGAGGCCGCGACCGGCGGGCCTGGGACCTTCTCTCCGCCGACCAGGTTGAGGAACACCCGGTCGTGTCCGACCACGATGATGTCCTCCACGTCGGGCCGGTCGACCAGCGGCTGCAGCCGTCCCAACCCGAACATCAGGTCGAACACCGCCTGCGCGAGGGCTTCCTGCGCCTGCGCGGACCACACCGACCCCTCGGCGGCGAACCGTGACTCCGTGGCCTCCTGGACCACCTCCATGATGACGGCCCGACCCAACTCCTGACGCGAGGCCTCATCCGCCGCGGGCGACTGCCCGACCCGTTCCGAGAACCGTTTCGACGCCACCGCCCGCAACTCCGACGCCTGGTCCCAGTCCGCCTCTGCCGCCGGCGCAGTGTGCTGCGCGTCAGGGTCGGACGGGGGCCGGCGTCCGACCACGTGCAACACGGACGCCGGCGGCGTCGCCCCACCGGTCGGCGGCAGGGTGAACGCTGAGCGGACGCGTCCGGGCCGGCCCACGTCGGTGGTCGCGTCGCCGAAGGCGGTGAACAGGGGGACGCTGGCCAGGTCGGGCCGCTCCCCGTTCGGCTGTGGTTGCTTGCTCATCCTTCAACCCCCGCCCTGCTGTAGGACTTCACAACGTCTGTGTGCGGGGCGAGGGCCCGTAGTGACTCCCCCAACGCCTCCACCGACCGGAGCAGCGGTGACCGGTCGAAGCGACGGTGGGGTTCCCCGTGGGACCACCAGCGTGCGGCGTCCGGATCCCACGCGACCTCACCCACGACCGGTACGCCCAAGGTCTTCGTGACCTCCGCGGTGGTGTACGGGCGGACGCGGCCGCCGACGGCCAGCCCGACCTCACCCGAGGCACCCTGCTGGAGCAGCGGCAACCAAGTCCGCAGCCGTGCCAACTCCGGCAGTCCCGTCCCGGTCAGAACCAACGTCACGTCCGCTTCTGCGATCAGCGGTTCCGGGCTGCCGAGCATGCCGAGCCGGCCAGCGTCCACCACGATGTCGACACCCGTGTCGGCTTCGAGTTCACGCAGGGCGCTCAGGAGGGCGTCCCACACCCCCAGCAGGGACGCCGCCTGCTGGTGGGATCGCAACCCGGGCAGCAAGCTCGCGTTCGAGTCGGCCAGCGGGAACAGCCGCGACGGCAGTTCTGCGGCCAGTTGGTGGTGCCGGTGCGCCAACACGAGCTCGGACAGGCCGGGTCGCGCCAGCCCGGTGCAGTAACCGGCCAGGACCGCCGACCCGCCCGAGGGGTCGGCCTCGACCAGCACCACCGGACGGGGCCACGTCAACGCAAGGCCGACCGACAGGGTCGTCAGCCCGAACGAGCCCGAGGACGCCAAGGTGAACATGGGCATGACTCGTTCACCGTTCCCTCGAGTCGAGGACCACCGCCACCTTGCCGGTCGCCGCCCGGGCGGCCAGGTCGGGGGCGGCGTCCGCACCCACCAGCAGATCGACCAGGGCGGATTGCCCGTCCTCGGAACGGGTGACCGCGACCACCTCGGCGGTGACGGTCACCGGCGACACGTCGCCGACCTGCCCCTGCGCGCCCGGCGTCTGCACCACCCGCACGTCATCGCCGGTCTTCAACGGGATCGCCGGCATCATCCCGTTCCCCAGGGCGAGCCCCACGACCGTCTGTCCCTTCGCCGGGACGACCTCGGACGCGATCACCGCGGGGGTCAGCAACCCGCCCGCCGCGATGTCGAGGGCGGCCCGCTGCCCCACCACGGTCGAGGCCTGGCTGGCGGGGATCGAGGCGACCGCCGGGTCGAGCGACACCCGGGCGACCATCAGGTCGCTCGCCGCGATCACCGCACCCCGGGGGACGGTCGTCTTCGCGACGACCACCTCCATCGACGAGGTCGCTGAGGTCCACAACCAGACGCCGCCCATCGCGGACAGCAGCAGGGCCGCCGCGGAGGCGATGATCAACACCGGACGCCGCCGGGTCTTCACGGGCCCCAACGCCTCCGGCGCCTGGGGGGTTGGAGTCGTCGCAGCCGTCGCCGGCGTCACGGTGGTTGTCCTCACGTTCTCATCCCTTCACCACGGTCTGGAGTTCGCCGATCGTGACCACGACCGAACTCGTGTACGTCTGATTGATCACCCCGGTCTCGCCGATGCCGGACCAGTTGATGGTCCAGTAGCTCGTCGCCCGGACCGTGTACGTGCCCTGCTTCGTGTAGCGGTAGCCGCAGTCCGGCGACGGCGAGACCCCGAAGGAGTCGGCGTACGGGGTTCCCGGGGACGTGCAGGCGACTGTCCCGCCGTCACCCATGCTCCATACGATTCGCGTGACCTTCCCGGTCGCGGTGACCGAGTAGCCGCCTGCGGACGCGGTCTTCGTGTTCGGCCCCCACGTGCTCGCGTCCGGGGACGCCGCCCACAACCAGATCGGCAACCCCACCAGGCCCACCGACCCGGGCGTGGGCTCCGGGGCCATCCCGATCGTGACCGCACGCAACCGCATCTGCGTCACCGCCTGCTGCGCCAGCACCCGCGGATCGGGGACGACGCCGGGGTCGCTGGCCGACCACAGCAGGTAGGAACCGGGGCCGGCCCAGATGGCGGAACTGGAGCAGCGGTAGATCGCGCCGGTGGTGCGACCGTTCCACACCGGATCGGTCAGCGGGGGCTGCGGCGAGGCGAGCTTGAGGTAGCAGGCGCGGGCGTTGCTCCACGTGCCCAGTTCGGGGTCGGTGCAGGGAACCTCGCGCGGAGGGTACTCCTGTGTCACGCAGGCGACCGGCCCGCCGCCCCCAGAGCCGGTCTTCTTCAGCGGGCCGACCGTTCCGCCGGAAGCGTCCGAAGCGGGGACGCCCACGCCGCAGGCCACGCCCCAGCTCTGGCCGACGCAGCCGGCGTCCGCGACCGCGAGCGTCCCGGCGACCGGCGCGACCGCCAGGAGCAGGCAGAGCGCGAGGGTCGCGACGAGCCGGGTCAGCATGACCCCAGGACCTCGTCTTGGGTCACCTGGAGGTTGGCGCCCACGCGTTGCACCGTGCTCTGGTGGGAGAGCCGAGGCTGCGGCGCCGGGGTTACCGGCTGGCCGGACTTGTCGGTGAGCTTGGCGTCGGTGCGGTCCACGCACGAGGTGACGACCCAGCCATCGCCCTTGGCGCGGGCGCTCTGGGTGGGGATCCGCGTCGTGCCGACCTGCACCTGGCCGCGCTGGCGCACCGTGGTCAGCATGATCTGGAGGCTGCTCAGGGCCTCGCCCGAGGCGAGGGTGTCGAGCTCGTTGATGCTCTTGGTCGGGTCGATCAGCAGCCCGTCGAGCGTCTTCCACAGCAGCACGACCCGCGCCTTGGCGTCCTCGAGCTTCTGTTCCTCGAGGCTCAGCGTCGGGGTCGGCGTCGCCGTGGGTGACGGGGTGGTGACGGTCGGCGACGCGCTCGGTGCGGGCGCGGCGGTGCAGCCTCCGAGCAACGCAGAGGCCACGAGCGCTCCCACTACTCTGGCGGCCAGTCCCAAGTGGGTCATCCCATCCTCCTTCGCCTGTGGGGCATAACGGCGCGCCAAGGCGCCTCGTGGACATCTCGATGTCGGTGAGTTCTCACGTGGGGGCCAAGTGCAAGCAGGTGGCGCGGATCCTTCGCGCGCGGGCGACTTCGTGGAGTCGCCCGTGTGGGCCGTGACAGGAAGGTCATATCTGGCTCCAAGTTCTCCAGGGGGTGGACCTCACGCAGCAGGCTAGGTGCGACTTCCTGCATATTCGCCGCTTGACGCCCGCGTGTCGCCACGATAACACATCTATACCGTTTAGCGGTATAGAATCCGGGACGTGTTCCTGCACGTGCCCCGACCGCGCCCTGAAACAATGGCCCGGTGCCTACCTACTCGGACGCCCCACTCCCCGCGGGGCTGGACTCCCTAGTCGGCATGGGCATGAACCGCGTCAAGATCGCCATCGTCGTCGCGCTCGCCCAACACGGCGGCAGCCTCACCACCCGGGAACTCGTGGCTGCGCTCGGTGGAGAAGTCGCGAACACGACGATCGCCCGCAACATCCAGGAACTCGAGGACTACGGGTATGTCACCGGCGACTTGCCTCCCGACGGCCGGCGCCGGCGCCGCACCGTGTGGAAGCTTCATCACGCGCATCTCCACGCCGACCTGCGCGCACTCATCCAGGCCACGACGCCGACAGCCGAAGACGACTGAGGTCTCGATAGGCGCAAAGACGGCCGGGGAGGTGCTCCTCACGTTCGCCGCAGGACATCCCATTCATAGGCGTGATCTGATCGACAACCGGGCCCAGCAGGTCGACGCGCACCCCGCTTACTCCGACTTCACGGACATGAGGAACTGGAACGACGTCGGCGTCGTGGTGCTCGACACGCCGACCAAGGGCATCTTCCCCTCGAAGATCGCGCCCGTCGGCACGCTGTACGCGATCGGCCAGAGCAACCTCAGCAAGTCGCTGTTCACCGTCGTCGGCTACGGCATCGAGGTCCGTAAGCCGGACTCGGGTCCGCAGAAGCCCACACCGATGTCGTACCCGCTGTACCGCCGGTATGCCGACGCGCCCGCAAGAAGCTGACCCCGCGGATCCTGACGATCGGCGGCAACCCGAACGACTCGCACGGCACCGGCGGCAGCTGCTTCGGCGACTCCGGGGGCCCGACGTTCTACAAGGGCGAGGTCGTGACGGTCACCAGCTGCGGCCTCAACGACGTGTGCCGCTACATCGACGGCCTGCAGCGCGTCGACATCGCCGGCGTCCAGGACTGGCTCGCCCCCTACCTCACCGCGGAAGCGACCCGCTAGCCGTCTGACAAACGCCCCGTCGTCGGTCAATGCGATCGGCGGCGGGGCGTTCGTGTCGGTTCGTCCCCGACCGCGACCCCTGGACGTCGACGATTGTTCTAGTTACGCTAGAACTATGTTGTGGCAGGTCGATCCCGCGTCGCCGCAACCGCTCTACGAGCAGCTCGCGTCCTCGGTTCGCCGCGCCGTCGCCGACGAGACCGTCACGATCGGTGAGCGGCTGCCGTCCGCCAGGGACGTCGCGGCGTCCCTCGACGTCAACCCGCACACCGTCCTGCGCGCCTACCAACTTCTGCGCGACGAGGGCCTGATCGAGCTGCGGCGCGGGCGGGGCGCCATCGTGACGGCCAGCCACCCGGGACGCGGCCGAGTCGCCGCGCTCGTGTCCGAGCTGGTCGCGGAGGCGTCCCGGGTCGGGTTGGGGCGCGACGACCTCGCCAGACTGATCCGGAAGGGAGCCTGACATGCCCGCACCCCGGGGCCACCAGCCGGCGGAGCCGGCGCCCGCCCACGTCACGCTCGTCCCGCTGGCAGTGATCGTCGCGTGCGCCGTCGGCGGCGCCGCGCTGCTGTGGTCGGTGCGCGACCAGCTTCCCGCCCCGATCGCCATCCACTGGGACGCCGCGGGGCACGCCGACGGGTTCTCGACCCTGACCGAGGTGATCATGGGCGGCCTGCTGTTCACGGCGGTCATGCCCTTGGCGCTGCTGGGCCTCGGGCTGGCGATGCGGCAGACGCGCGTCCTCGGGCCGGTCTCCGGAGGCCTGGCGGCCTTCATCTCGGTGCTGATGTTCGGGGGCGCGTTCGCGCAGCGCGGGATCGCGGATCCCTCCTCGGCCGGCATCGATCGAACGCTGTGGCTGGCCTACGCCGCGGGGATCCTCGTCGGTGTGTCGCTCTGGCTGGTCACTCGCCGCCGGACGCGGCCCGCGGCGGACCCAGGGCTCTCGCTTCCTCCAGGGGCGCCGGTTCTGGGCACCTCCGCCACAGCCAAGGTCGCGTGGACGGGCACGCTGCGGCGTCCCGTGAACACGCTGGTGCCACTGGGGTTGGGCGGGGTCCTCGTCCTCGGGAGCGTGGCGCTGGGCGTGGTGACCGGCGCGCTGGCGCTGTGGCTGCCCACCGCGGGGATCTTCGCGGCGGTCTTCGGCTTCCTCTACGCGACGATGGCGGCCCGCGTGACGGTCGACGCCCGCGGCGTCCGCGCCCGGGGGCTCGGCGTCGTGCCGTTGGCGACCATCCCACTGTCCGCGATCGAGAACGCGACGATCAAACGGGTCGACCCGTTGGGTGACTTCGGTGGCTGGGGGCTGCGGGGCGGCTTCGACGGCTCGTGGGGGATCGTCACCGCCGCCGGTGACGCCCTCCGTCTCGAGCGCGCCGGGGACAGTCCCTACTACCTCACCGTCACGGACGCTGTCGCCGCAGCTGCGGCCGTCAACACGCTGGTCGGACGCCACAGCGGCGTCACAGAGGACAAGAGCACCCAATAGACCGCCCAGCGTCCGGGAGGGCCGTGCTCACCTTCATCGCGCTGGCGTACGGGCTCGCGTGGCTGGTGTGCCTGCCGCTGTGGCTGGGCGGCGGCCTGGCCAGCCCGCTGTTCCTGCCGTGCTCGGTGACGATGATGTTCACGCCGCTGGCGTCCGCGTTCCTGGCCACCCGCTTCGTCGAGCGGACGCCGCTGCGCACCCTCGGGTTGGGGGCACCGAAGCCGGTCGGCCGGTTCCTCGGCTTCCTGGCGATCGCTCTCGTCGGCGTCCTGGCTGCGGCAGCGGTCGGGCTCGACCTGGCCGGCGGCGTTGGCGCACGGCACCCTGAACGCCGCGGTCGGCTCCTTCGCCGTCGTGTTGCCGCAGGCCCGATAGCCAGCCGCCACGTTGTCACCCCTGGTCGATACTCTCTCGTCAGCATGAGTACAACGACGGAGTGTGGAGAGCGCGATGGTTGGGCCCCTGAGGATTGACAAGGCCAAGGAGGGCGTCACCAAGGCTCTCGACGGCATCGGCACGTTCGCGAGGACCACCTCAGCGCAGCTGGTTGAGCAGGCTGGCGATCTCAAGGACGCCGCCGTGGGTACCGCCGGGAAGCTGACCGCGAAGAAGCCAGACCCGTATGAGGAGGCCGTAGCCGAGTACAACGGCGCGTTCGTTGCGATGAGCGACAAGGGGCTCTCCCTCCTGCGCCAGCGCGAGCGTTCCACGGATCTGATCGAGTTCGTCGAGTTGCTGGTGAACAGCATCGCCAACACCCCGAAGACGTTCGAGACCGCCTTCGACGAGATCGAGGTCCACAAGGTCCAGTTCCAGGATGCGGAGGGATTCGCACGGAATGATCTCGAAGCCGCGCGAAAGTCGGCGGCAGGCGCCGGCGCCGGGTTCACCGCAGGCGCCGCGGTCGCGAGCATGGCCCCGACAGCGGCCATCTGGGTCGCCACCACCTTCGGCACCGCATCGACCGGCACCGCGATCTCCACCCTCTCCGGAGCCGCAGCAACCAACGCTGCGCTGGCCTGGCTCGGCGGAGGGGCTCTCGCAGCCGGAGGCGGAGGCACCGCCGCAGGCGGTGCACTTCTCGCACTCGCCGGCCCCATTGGCTGGACGGTCGCAGGAGCTACCCTCCTCGCGTCGATCGCGCTGTTCGCCAAGAAGAAGCTTGAGAACCGCGATGCGAAGCTGGAGGTCCTGACCGCAGTGAAGCGGAACAGCGCACTCGTCAAAGGCATGGACGCCCAGATCGACGAACTCCTCCAGCGCACCGACTCCCTCCGCGGACTGCTCGTGAAGAGCTACGGCGACGCACTCGGGTTCTTCGGCGCCGACTTCCGCGCACTCTCTGCGCCCCAGCAGTCGCAGCTCGCGGCGCTGGTGAACAACACGAAGTCTTGTGCGGCCCTGCTGAGCAAGCACATCGAGCAGGACACCGACAGTGAATGACGAAGCAAGGCTCACGAAGAGTACCCAGGAGCAGGCGGTCGCTGCCTGGGTGAACCACCTCAACCAACTCCGTCTGGACAATCTGCTGAGCGCTCTCCGCCAGCAGGATGTGAACCTTCAGGACGCGCTCGCAAGCATCGAAGAGTCGTTCAGCAGGATCGAACTGGAAGTGGTCGCACGCAACCTCGGCGGAGATTTGGGCATGCACGGCTTCATCGCCGAGGTCGCAGAGGTGGGCGTGGGAAACGCCCGTAGCATGATCCGCGGCGAGGGCGCCGTCTACCGGTGGTTGAACGACAACGGGCCCGTCGACCTACTGCGTGGCGGGGTGGAGATACAGCAGAAGTTCTCCGCGGCCGGAGGCCGCTTCAGCCTCAGCGCAGTAGCGGTGCATCTTCGCATGTATCCGGACTTCGTCAACAACGGCGGGAAGTACCTGATCCCCGCCGACCACTTTGAGGTGGTCCAGAAGCTGCTTGCCATGCCTCTGGAGGAGGCGGGAAAGTCCTTGACGCGGAGCGGCGGCGGCCCGTCGTTCACGGAATGGAATTGGGTCCAAGCGTTCTTCGGCGAGGGTGGCTCTGTCGGCATCGAGGCCCTCGAACCCTCGAACCTGGAGTACGACGAGGTGCAAAGGTGGGCCTACAGCTCGACACTGGAGGCGGAGAAGGAGTCTCTCCGCTCGACTGACCAGTCCCTGCGGCACCACGCCTATCAAGAGAGTCGGCCAACTCTGAGGCAGGGCGCGAAGGCCACCCTTGCGGTCGCAGCCGTCGAGGGTGGGACCGCCTTCGTGCTGGCCGTGGTCGCGAAGCGTCGTGAGGGCAAGAAGCTCAACGAGTTCACGAGCCAGGACTGGGTCGACATCGCGGGCGACAGCGGCTTCGGCTTCCTCAAGGGCGGCGTCCGAGGCGTCAGCATCTACTCGCTCACGAACTTCACCGCTACGTCCGCAGCTGTCGCGAGCTCGATCGTCACCGCTGCCTTCGGCATCGCGGAGCAGGCGAACAAGCTTCGCCGGGGTGAGATCGACGAACTGGGGTTCATCGAGAACGCCGAACTGGTCTCCCTGGAAGCCGCCGTCAGCGCTCTGTCCTCCTTCGTCGGACAGGCGCTCGTCCCAGTGCCCGTCCTCGGCGCAGTGATCGGCAACACCGTCGGAATCGTGATGTACACGGCTGTCTCGACCTCCCTCTCCAAGCGGGAGGCGGCGCTGATCGAGAGCTACCTCAGCGAGCAGCGCGTTCTCGATGAACAGCTCGCAGCCGAGTACCAGGGGCTCATCGAGAAGCTCGAGGCGAGCATGTCCGAGTATCTCGTGGTGCTCCAACGTGCCTTCGCGCCTGACGTGGAGGTAGCCCTCCTCGGATCGGTCGAACTCGCACTGGAACTCGGCGTCGCCTCGGAAGAGGTTCTGGATTCCGAAGAGAAGGTCCTTGCGTACTTCCTGGACTAGCGAGTCCCGAACACCTGCCGGACCGGACGAGTTGGGTAACGTCCGGGTGGCACACCGAGACCGCACTGCGAGACGCAGCGTGACCCCTGCCCCGCAAGGAGTGACGCCGCGGTGAAGGTCCTCGGGACCTGCCCGCGACAGCACTGGGAGCACGGCGTCAGACGAAGTGCCCGATCCAGCGGACTACGTTGTCCCCACTGCCGCCCCTTCCCGTAGCTCTGGCCGTAACCCCTTCTTCACAAGGGACGATGCGTCCGAATTCCCTGAATCGCCCTGCCTGGCCGGGGGCGTCCACGACGCGCGGCTACACCCACGAGGGGCTACGAAGGGCTGGTCTCCTGAGGTCGATGACCGTTCAGGCATGTGAAAGGGGAAGTGCCATGACCGCCCGGACCTACGAGTCCCTGCCGTCGGCCGCGGCCCGCACAGGGATCAGCATCAAGACCCTCCGCCGGAGGATCACCGAGGGCGTCCTGCCCGTCTATCGCTGCGGCAGGATCCTCCGGCTCGATCCGGAAGAGGTCGACGGCATGTTCCACCGGTACCCGCAGCTGTCGTCGCCGTCGCTCGGCTCATCAGGACGCCGGACGTCGCGCCGAGCCTCCTGACCTTACACGCACCCGACAACTCACTCGTCGGCGAGCTTGCTCATGTTCTGGGCGATCCGCGCCCGCGCACTCTTGTTCGCGTGCTGGTAGCGCTCCACCATGCCCGCCGTGGCGTGCCCCATCATGGCCTTCAGTTCGGCGGTGGTGGCCCCGGTCTTGCCCGCCAGCGAGGCTGCTGTGTGGCGCATGTCGTGGAAGGTCAGGTCGTCGCGCTGCGTGATCCTGCGCGCCTGGTCGTAGGCGTACCGCAGTGCCTTCTCCGACATCGGCGAACGGCCATCCCGGCCGGGGAACAGGTACCCGTCCCACCCGGTGACAGGAAGGTCGCCCACGTACTTCGCCAGGTGCGGCAGGAGATGCGGCGGGATGCCGACGTCACGGATCCCGGCCGCCGTCTTGGGTGGCCCGATGTGGATCTCGCCCTTGGTCCGGGTGACACCCTGCCTGACGTGCACGACGCCCTCGACGAGGTCGAGGTCGCGGCGGCGCAGGGCGCGCACCTCGCCGGCCCGCAACCCACACCATCCGGCCAGGAGCACGGGCAGGCCGTGTCGCGGCGGAAGCTCCAGGAGCTTGTTGAGGTCGGCCGGTGAGGCGGGTTCGATGTCGCGGGTCCGACGGACCCGACCGGCGTTCCGGATCCGACACGGATTGCGCTCGATGAGACCCTCGTCCTCCGCCTCGGCCAGGATGGACCGGAGCAACGCGTAGGCGTGCTTGCGCTGGGTGGGCCGGTCCTCACTCAGCGCGGTCGAGTACCAACGCCGAATCCGGTCGGGTTCGAGGTAGCGCAACTGCACCTTGCCCAGAGTCGGCAGGATCAGGTTCTCGAGGAGCTTGTTGTACTCCTCGCGGGTGCGCGGCGTCAGGTTCCGTCCGTCGAGGCATCGGCGGGCGAACCCGGACAGGAAGTCGAGCTCGGAGCCTTTGTCGCTCTCCTTCTGTGGCGGACGCCAGGTTTCGCTGAGGATCTCTCGTTGCACCTGGGCCAACCAGTACTCGGCGTCGGTATGCCGTACGAACAGGTGCGGCGCCTCGTAGCGGCGACCGTCGGGACCCACATAGCGGCATCTCCAGGCCGCTCCACGCGGCTCGATGCTGCCGAAAGACCGCCTCGCCTGTGCCATCGGACACCTCCAGGACCCCCGAAAACCTGGTTTGAGCGTACCTCGCTGACTAGGGGTAACGCTTGCCCCAAAAACGGAAAGTTGGGGGTAATTTGGGGCACCAGGTGTCTCCGGATGGCCCTCTGTGACCCTCTGTGACCCCCGCCTCCCGGGTAAAACCCCTTGTGGTGGAGGCGTAATGCCTAGTTGGGCGGATTGGAAAAAATGGTCGGGGCGACAGGACTCGAACCTGCGGTCTCCTGCTCCCAAAGCAGGCGCGCTAGCCACTACGCTACGCCCCGGTCAACCGGTGTGAGTGTACGGGTCCGCGCGCTCAGACGCCCAAATCGCCGAGCAGCAGCCAGGCCAGGCCGTCGAAGTCGAGGTGCGTCGGGGCCGCGTCCGGGGGGAGGGACGCGAAGTCGGCGAGCAGCAGACCCTCGGCCTTGGACGCCGTCGCCCCGGCGTCGGCGGCCCGGGACCACCCCTCGGGGGACAGCTTCAGCAGGGACACCGCGATGGCGGCGCGGGACGCCGACACCCCGACCGGTCGGCCCGGCAGCGTGCCCCCCAGCAGATGCACCAGCCCGGCCAACGCGGCGTCCAGGGTCTCCGGGCTCCGGTAGCTCAGCAGGGCCAGTTCCAGCCCGGACGCGGCGTCCGGCGCCTGGCGGGAGAGCAACTCCAGCGCGATCGGCGGCGCCTCGCCGAAGGACGTCAGAGCCGCCAGCCACAGCCGCATGACGACCAGCCCGTAGCCGGGCGTCACGACCCGGCGCTGCAGCAGCCGCCAGACCTCGTCCAACTGCCTCCGCTCCCCCTGCACGACGGCCAGCAGCCCCGCCGTGGCGTCCGCCAGGAGGCCGCCGCGGTCGAGCCAGTCGACCTGTTCCAGCCAGTCGATCGCACGCTCCCGGTCGGGCGCCAGGCCGCGGGCGACGGCGTCCATCACGAGGAAGCCCGCCGCGTCGCTCACCCGAGCCGGACGCCGCCGCGTCACGTCCTCGACGAACGACGGCAGCAGTTCGCCCACGGACGGGAACCAGGCGAGCCGCAGTCGCTCGACCCCCGGACCGTGGACGGCGACCGTCCGATGGCCCGGCTGCCCCGTGAGGGAGACGTCGGTGTCCACGAGCGAGCAGCCGACGCCGTCACCGGGCACGATCGCCTGGTCGGGCAGCGACAGCTCGATGGTCGTCGCGGCGGGCACGACGACGTCGGGGAGCCATCCGGGAAGGAGCGCGCTCGCCTGCGCCAGGTCGTCCAGCGGCGTGACCTCCAGGGCGACCGCGTGCCGCCTGTGCGCGCCCAGCAGGGCCCCGGGCTGCGACAGGTGGAACGCGGCCCGTCCGGCGTCCTGCGGCCGCGGGCCGGTGAGTGCGTCCGTGCGGGGCTCGTCGGTGAAGGCCGCCTCGCCGGCCTCGCGCAGGAAGCCCCGCCGCAACCGAACGAGGACGCCGCCGGCGGCGTCCACGCCGGACGTGACGGCGATGAAGCCCCGGAGGTCCGAGGTCCATGACCATCCCGCGTAGCCGTCGCCCACGGTGACGCCAAGGCCGAGGTAGGGCAACTCGACGGGCTCGGCGGTCAGGTTGTCGACGGTCACGGTGACCGTGAGCGTCGCGGCGGCGAGGTCCGCGCGGAGCACGGAGCGGAGGCCGTCCGCCTCCAGCACGAGGGCGTCGTCGGGATCGGCCCCCTCGACCGCCTCGCCGGGGACGGCCAGATCCAGACGTAGCAGGAGGGCGCCGGCGGCGTCCATGAACTCGACGCTCCGGCCGCCATCGGACGCGCGGACCGCCAGCCCTGTCATCGGGGCCCGCCCGGCGCGCCGGCCGGCTGGCACTCGGGGCACCAGTAGAGGTGGCGTCCCGCCAGCTCGGCGCGCGCGACGGGGGTGCCGCAACGCAGGCAGGGGTCGCCGGCGCGCCGGTAGACGTACACCTCTCCCCCGTGCCGGTCGACGCGGGGGGCTCGGCCCATCGCCTCGGGCGTGTGGTCCGGCTCGACGGTGTCGATGCGCGCGTCCCGGACACCGAGGGCCATCAGCGTCACGAGGTCGGACCAGATCGAGTCGAAGGTGGCCCGGCCCAGCTCGGCGCCGGGCAGCAGTGGGTCGATGCCGTGCCGGAACAGCACCTCGGCCCGGTAGATGTTGCCCACGCCGGCGAAGATCGACTGCTCCATCAGCAGGGCCCCGATCGGCTTCCGGGAGCGGTGCAGCCGCGCCCAGGCGAGCTCCGCGTCGGCGTCCGCGCGCAGCGGGTCGGGCCCGGACGCCGCCGCGACGGCGTCCCGCTCGTCGGCCGTGATCAGGCGGCACCACTGCGGCCCTCGGAGATCCGCGCGGACGCCGTCGGCGGCGATCCGCAGCCGCAGGGTGCCGGGGCTCGCGGGCGGCTCGTCAGGACCGAACTGAAGCTTCCCGATCAGCCCGAGGTGGATCCAGACGATCCGTCCGCCGGCGAACTCGATGAAGAGGTGCTTGCCGATGGCCTCGGCACGCTCACACACCGTGCCGTCGAGCAGCGCGGCGGCATCCGCGAATCGGCCCTGGGGGGAACTCACCCGGACGCGGCGGCCCCCGAAGTCGGCGGTCAACGTCCGCGCGAGGCGGTGCGTGACGTGGCCCTCGGGCATCGGCGTCCCCCTTCGTGAGCCTGGGCAGTCTACGCTGAACCCGTGGCGGACAAGCACCTCGACCCCGGCTTCGGCCGGGACGGCATCTCCGGCCTGCTGTCCCCGGATCGGGCGCTGCGGGCCCGCGAGGTCTCGCGCCCGAGGCGTCCCGTCGTGCCCGCCCCACCCGGGACACCGGCGACTCCGGACGACGGCGCCGCCGTCCGCGACCTGATCGCGCGTGCGTCCGGACGCAGACCCAGGCCGGGCACCGCCGGGTTATGATCCGGGCGTGACCGAGCCACCCCCGGTTGGCGACCCTCCGCCCACGCCCGACCTGCCGCATCCCGGCGGGGCGACCCGCGCCCCGCTCGCCGAGGGCGAGGAGCCAGAGGCGTCCGGTCTGGCCAGGGCGAAGAAGGCCTACGACCTGGTGTCCGATGTCCTCAGCCCCAAACGGCTCGGGCTCTTGGCGGCCGTCGCGGCCGTCCTGTTGGCGGGCCTCTTCGGGGGTTGGGAGCAGGTCGACGCCGTCGAGAAGGCGTCCCCGACGGTCGCGGTCGGCGCCACGACGGCGGTCGGCCCGTTCGACGTGGCGATCCGGCGGGCCTACGTCGCGACGGCCCTGCCCCCCTTCCTTCCGAAGACGACTGGAGTCCGCTACCTCGTCGTCCTCGCCGACGTGCGCACCACCGGAGACCAGCCGCAGTACGCCTCGCTGCTCAAGGACGTCCTAGTCGCGGACGCCGCCGGCCTCAAGCCCCACGGCCCCACGACCTACCGCCTGTCGGACGGGCTGTCGGCCGGGCTGCTCCAGCCCAGCCTCACCTACCAGGTGGTGTGCGTCTGGGAGCAGGAGACAGCGACGGACGCCCCCGGCCAGGTCCGCCTGACGCTCAACAAGCTGACCTGGCGGACGTCCCTCAACGACGGTTCCTCGTACTGGCTCGACCCGACCCCGGTGGGAATCGTGACCGTCGGCGTCCAACCGCTGGAGGGGTCCTGATGCGGCTCTCCCGCGACACCCTGCTGACGGCGCTCCTGGTGGTGGCCGCGCTGACGATCGGCACGGTCGTCACCGGGCGGCTGCCCAGCGCCGACGACGTCACGGACAGGCCGTTCGTGCACCTCGGCACCCTGGGCGAGCCGGTCCAGCAGCGCACCGGGACCTTCACGGTCACCAAGGTGGACGCGAGCCACAACCTCGACGTCGTCCAGTTCGGAACGGTCGTGGCCAGCCCCGCCACCAACGGCGTCTTCCTCGTCCTGAGCGTCGAGCTCATCGCGGCGGGCGAGGCTCGGTACGTCGCCACCGACGACCTGCGCATCATCGCCGCGGACGGGCGCGAGTTCGGCGGAGCGGTGCCCGGGTCGGTCCCGTGCGGGCCCGCCCAGCCCGGCCTTCCGCTCGAGTGCATCGTCGGGGTCGAGATCGTCCCCGACGCCCTGGCCGGGGCCCACCTGAGGCTGCCCGCGGACGCCCGCGACTATGTCGGCCCCGCCGAGCAGGAGGTCGCCGACATCGACCTGACGATCACCGACGCCGACGCCGGACGCCTCCAGGCCGCCACGGCCCGGATCCAATTGGGCGCCCCGACGCCCAAGGGGGCCTGACATGACCGAGGACGATCCCGGCGCTCGGACCGCCTCCGCTCCCAGGCGCGCCGCCGGACGCCGTTGGTGGGAGCGCAACCGGCTCTGGGTGTTGCTCCTGGTGCCTCTGCTGGCCCTCGCGCTGGCGTCCAGCGGGTTCCGGCTGGTGCGGGTCTACCTCCCATGGACCTACACGCGCCCCCAGATCGCGCACGCGTCCACGATGACGTTCACGCAGGACTGGTCCTACAACACCCGTCTGCGGTTCCACCGGCAGGTGACCATCACGGTCGTCGGCGTCCAGGTCGTGGACGCCGAGGGCGGCCGCCGGGCCGCGCCGGGGGCGTCCCTCTATCGCGTCGAACTGCGCCTGGCGGCCGACCCGGACGTCATGCTCGACCTCTGCGCCGTCAAACTACTGGGGCCCGACGGCACCGTCTACGGCACCGACGCCGGCAAGGTGGACATCCCTGGCGCAGATCAGCCCTTCGCCATCGCCTGCGTCCCGGCGGACGCCCCCGGCCCGACGCTGGACGTCGTGAAGGACGAGGTCAGGCCGTCCGAGACGCCGCGGCCGGCGTCCTGGTCCGTCGTCACGTCCGTCGCGCTGCCCACGTCGGTGAAGCCCACCCAGGTCCGCGTGCAGTGGACGGAGCCCGACTACGCCGTACTGGACGTCCCGGCCTGAGCCTCCGCCGGGGACGCCGCCGCGGCGTCCGCCCGCTGGCCCAGCACCACGGCGTTGACCGCGGCCGACACCAGCGCCAGCGCGAGCACGAAGTAGCCCAGCCGCTGCAGCATGTCGGAGTAGGGCGCCAGCGCGTACAGCACCCAAGGGTCGCGCGGGCCGACGGCGACGCGGAACAGCCAGGCGATCCCCACCTTGACCTGGGACGCGACCACGAACACCACGCAGAAGAGCACCATCGGGAGGGCGCCGGCGCTCGCGATCTTGCCGATGGCCGTGAGGGCGTCGGCGACCGGAGTGACGACCGGCTCGACCGTGTGCGCCACCACGCGCCGGACCGGGCTCGGGATGCGGTTCAGCCGCTCGGTGACCTGCTCCGGCGTCTCGAAGTCGGCCCCGCCGAGCTTCGCGCCGTAGACCGCCGCGCCGATCGCCAGCCAC
>Ga0075152_10001307_pt1 | contig 17947 bp, 16 predicted proteins | sample JI61114C2DNA_FD_70964 | JGI IMG/M metagenome (GOLD analysis project Ga0075152, IMG submission 70964) | Wastewater effluent complex algal communities from Wisconsin, to seasonally profile nutrient transformation and Carbon sequestration -... | ecosystem: Engineered > WWTP > Effluent > Algae...
GGCGACGGCGTCCGCCTGCGAGGGGCTCACCGCGCAGCTGACCAACGAGGCGTTCGACGAGACGCTCGGGGCGTCCGTGGACGCGATCTACGCGGCGTCCGTCACGAAGTAGCCCACGACGCCGCGCGGGTGGCGTCCGTGCGGAATGCTGGGGTCAAGGAGGTCCGGATGGCTGGCCCGCTTGAGATCAAGGTGCGCGAGTTCACCGCCGCGGACGCCGACGGTGTCGCCGCCCTCATCAGGACCACGCTGCTGACCTCGAACGCCCCCGACTACCCGCGCGAGGTGCTCGACAGCCTGGCCGACTGGTACTCCGCCGAGGGTCTCGTCAGCCGCCTCGGGCTGGCCCACCGGTTCGTGGCGGAGGCGTCCGGCAGGCTGGTGGGGACGGCCGCCGTCCGCGAAGGCCACGTCGAGGGCTTCTTCGTGTCGCCCACCGCCCAGGGGCGGGGGGTCGGCGTCCGGCTGCTCGCCGCGCTCGAGGACGCCGCCCGTCGCGACGGGGCCGCCGAGCTGCTGCTGGGGTCGAGCCTGACGGCCATCTCGTTCTACACGCGCCACGGGTTCGTCGCGACCGGCGAGCTGGCCGACCACGGCGACGGCCTGTCGCTGCCGATGCGCAAGGGCCTGTAGCCCGGACGCCGCCGATCCGGGCGGCGTTTCCGTCGCTCGGGGGTACGACCCGCCGCCCCGATCACGGGCGGTCCCCGGGGTTGGCGCGGGAGTCGGCGTGGACGCCGTGCGGCAAGGGGTTTCTCCTGGGTAGAGTGAGCCGCGGGTACCCCCCAGAACCCCCACACCCCCGTAGCCCCACGTAAAGGACCCACGCCCATGACCCACTATCGCCTCGCCTGCGCCGCGACCGGACTCGTCCTCGCCGCCCTCGCCGGCTGCACCGTCCCCGGCGCCGCCACCACCCAATCCGTCGCCCCGGCGAGCGGCGGCGCTGCCGGCACCACCGCCGGCACCCCGGCCGGCAACCCCACCGTGGACGCCAAGTCCGCCGCCGACTCCGGCATCGATCCGGCCAACCCGCCCAAGGCGCTCGCCACGACGGCCATGACGTCCGCCTTGGGGACGCTTCACGTCGACGTCGTCCGCATGAAGCGGACGGACAAGCTGCTCAACGTGGTCTTCGCCCTGAAGCCCGAGATGGCAAAGCCGGAAACCAAAGAGCTCTACTACTGGCTGGGCGCCAATACCTTCTGGCACCCCTTCCTGATCGATCCGAAGAACCTCAAGAAATATGGTGTCATCGGCGATGACCCTGTTCAATCCGGTCTATCCAGCCGTTACATGTCAACGATCGCTCCGGGCGTGACGACCTATGTGTACGCCGTCTTCGCCGCCCCGCCCGCGGACGTGACGGCCCTCGACGTAACCTTCTCCAGCACCGCCGCCCCGATGCTGGGCGTCCCGATCTCGTGACCGGACGACTGCGGGCCGCCACGGCGGCCGTCCTCCTGCTGGCCGCCCTGACCGCGGCCCCCGATGCCCGGGCCGACGGCGGGCTCACCAACCTGCCGCCCGTCACCGACGCCCACCTCGCGGGGTCCGTCACTGACATCGACGCCGCCAAGTCGGTGTCCGACCTCAACATCGACGCCTCCATCACCGACGTCCAGCAGACGAAGAAGGAGGGGACGACCACGACGGTGACGCTGGCGTCCGACATTCTCTTCGCGTTCGGGAAAGCCGACCTGAGCGCCGCCGCCACCACGCGAATCGGCGAACTCGTCAAGCCCGTGCCGCAAGGGGCGACCGTGCAGGTGTACGGCTACACCGACTCCATCGGCACCGACGCCGACAACCTCACCCTCTCCCAGAACCGCGCCCAAGCCGTCGCCGCCGCCGTCACCGCCGCCCGAACCGACCTCAAACTCGACGTCAAGGGCTTCGGCGAAGCCAACCCCGTCGCCGACAACGGCACCCCCGACAAGGACAACCCCGAAGGACGCGCCGCCAACCGCCGCGTCGAACTCCGCTACACCGGCTAGGGCCGGCGCGACAAAAGCCGCACCGTCGGCGTCCAGACCAGGACGCCTCCACGCGCCTCATCGACGGTGCTTGACCGGAGTACTAGCTTGTGAGGATGAGTGATGCTCTGGCCGAGGCCATCAGCACGGACGAGTCGCCGGCGCCCCATCCGTCGTCCGCCCGAATCCCGTTGTTGGGCGACCCGCACGTCGAGGGCAACGAACACCTGTTGGACTGGCTCGACGAGGAGGAATCCCACGAGCCCAAGGACTTCAGCTCCGACGACATCCACGCCCCGCTGGCCAACTCGGACGTCCAGAACTGACCCCTCGGACGCCGCGGCGGACGTCGGCGTTCAGCGGCACGGTTCGAAGCGCGAGTCGTCCAAGTTCTGGCTGAGCCGGACGCCGTTGACGTTGTTCGCGTTGTCAGCCGGGCAGAACCGGGTCGTCCGCAGCGTGTACTCGATCTGGAAGACGGGCTTGTTGGCCTTCACGAACTGATCGAGGCCGAACGACCCGTTCTGAGCCGTCGTGCACTCCTGGTAGACGTTGCACTGCTCGTTGACCGCCCCGTCGAAGTACGGCAGCAGCCGCGGGATCTGCTCCAGGTCGTTCTTGAGCAGCACCGTCAGGTTCCGGGCGTGGGCGTCATTGGCCAGGGTGGCGTTGTAGAACAGCTGGTCGGCGTCCGTCAGCGGCAGGCCGGTGTCGTTGGTGTAGCCGTCGACGTTGTCGAAGTCGATCGCGTCGAAGCCCTTCGTGACGCACATGCTGATCCGCGCCTTCATGATCGCGCGGAGCTTGCTGTCCGGCTTCTGGACGTCGCGGATGTCCAGCCAGTTCTCTCCCGCCCAGCCGTTGCCGGCACCCAGAATCGAGGCCGGGAACTGGGACGCGTCGGGCCGCCAGTCCTCGTAGGAGCCGGCCGAGACGTAGCACACCACCTTCTTGCCGGCGGCGTGCAGGGCCGCCACGGTGGCGGCCGAGGCGTCGAAGCCGTCGACCTCGTACATCGAGACGGCCCGGAACGGCGCCCTCGGCACCTTCATCAGGACCACGTCCCAGCTCGTCTTCACCGCCGGCTTCCAGCAGCCGTTCGGGCAGGCGACCGGGGCGGGGACGGAGGGGGCAGCGACCGCCTGAGCGGCCGAGGGAGCGGCCACCGTCAGCATGGCGGCGGCGAGCGAGGCGCCGAATCGGCGCGCACGGATCGCGAGAGTGCTCATCTTGGGGTCCTCCAGTTGCTCCATGGCACGTGGGCGCCCGGCCATCGAGGTGGTCCTGGCCGACGCTCCTTGGTCATACATGCATGTATGCATAGGCTAGCATGCATTCCCGTATCGGGATAGCCCGGCGGCGACAATTCGCCTAGTCAGCCAGAGGGCCTGGGGACGCCGGGCAACCCGTGCATCGAGGACGGCTCTCGGCCCCGCTGCTCTCGACGGGTCCCGAGCCCGGACGCCGCCTCACCGGCGGCGTTCCTGATCATGACCTTCTTCGGCGGCGCCATCGCGGCGACCCTGGGCCTCAACCGCTAGTCAGCGGGCCAACGTGCGGACGGCGTCGATCGTGTCGGCGTCCTGAGGCCCCTTGTCGGAGCGGTACCGGACGACCCGCGCGAACCGCAGCGCCACCCCGCCCGGGTAGCGGCTGGACCGCCGCACCCCGTCGAACGCGATCTCGACGACCTGCTCCGGACGCACCCGCACCACCCAATCGCCGCGCTCGGTCGCGAGCCCGAGGAACCGGTCGGTCTGCCACGCGAGCATCTCGTCGGTCATGCCCTTGAACGTCTTGCCGAGCATCACGAATCCGTCACCGTCGCGCGCGCCGAGGTGGATGTTCGAGAGGCGGCCGCGGCGGCGTCCGCTACCCCACTCGACCGCCAGCACGACGAGGTCGAGGGTGTGCACGGGCTTGACCTTGACCCACTCGGCCCCGCGGCGTCCGGCGGCGTACGGGGCCGCGAGGTTCTTCACGACGACGCCCTCGTGGCCCTGCGCGAGCACCCGGTCGGCGAAGTCGGACGCCGCCGCGGCGTCCGCGGTGACGAGCCGCTCGACGAGGAACTGGGGCGGCACCGCGGACGCCAGCGCCGCGTACCGCTCCGACAACGGGCGATCGATGAGGGGGACGCCGTCCAGCGCGAGCGCGTCGAAGAACCAGGGCGTCAGGGGCAAGGCCCGGACGCCCGTGGTCGCCGAACTGGCGGCGGTGTCCTGGAAGGCGTGCGGCCGCCCGGACGCGTCCAGGGCGAGGGCCTCACCGTCCAGGATCGCGGAGCCGACCGGCAGCGCCCGCACCGCCGCCGCGATCTCGGGGAGGCGTCCCGTCACGTCGTCCAGCGACCGGGTGAAGACGCGCACCTCGTCGCCGTCCTTGTGCGCCTGGACGCGAATGCCGTCCAGCTTGGCCTCGACCGCGACCTCGGCGCCGTCCGGGGACGCCTTCAGCAGCGCCGCCGCCACGTCCGGCGCCGAGGTCGCGAGCATGGGCCGCACCGCTACCCCGACCCTCAGGTCGAACCCGGCCAGCGCCGCGACCCCGCCGACGAGCGCCGCGCGCGCGACCGCGGGGGTCGAGCCGGCCAGCATGGACGCCCGCCGCACCGCCGCCGCCGGCACCCCGGACGCCGCGGCCACCGCCTCGATCAGCAGCCCGTCGAGCGCGCCCTGGCGCACCTCGCCGGCCACGAGCCCCGCAAGGTAGCGCTGCTCGGACGCCGTCGCCCGGCCCAGCAGCGCCGCGAAATCGGCCGCGCGCTGAATACCCGAACCAGGCCCCGACAAGGAGCTCAGGGCCTCGAAGGCGGCGTCCACCTCGGCCAGCGTCAGGCTCGGGGCGTCGGCCGGCGCGGGCATGGCGGCCAGCGACGCGTAGCCCAGCCCCGTGCGGCGTTGGCGCAGCGACCCGCCCAGGTAGGACGCCGCCAGTTCCGCGTCCGGGCCCGCCGCGCGCAGGGCCGCCGCGAGGGCGTCCACCTTCTTCAGCCGCGAGCGCGTGCCCGCCACCGCCTCGGACGCCTCGGCCAGGGTGTGTAGGAGCATGCGCCATTCTCACCCGCCCCGGCTTCGTGGTGAATCCGTTGCTCGTCCTGAACAACGAACTCACCACGAACCCGGGCGAGCCGCGCCACCCTCGACACGGTCAGTGCGGATGGCGGTGGAAGGCGTCCGGGTAGTGCTCGTGGCTGTGCGTGACGGCCTCGTGGGTGTGCGCGTGCGCGTGCCGGACGCCGCCCGGCACCCCCGGGGAGTGGCCGTGGGCGTGGTGGCCGTCGTCGTGGACGTGCGCGTGGTCGTGGGTGATCCCCGGATGCTCGTGGGCGTGCTCGTGCCGCTCGGTCAGGTGCAGCCAGACGCCGGCGCCCATCAGGATCCCGGCCACGACGAGGGGAATCGTCACCGGCTCCCCCATCGCGACCGCGATGACCGCCCCCACGAACGGCGCCACCGCGAAGTACGCCCCCGCCCGCGCGGTGCCCAGGTGGCGCAGGGCGACGACGAACAGCGCCAGGCTCACGCCGTAGGACGCCAGCCCGACGACGAGCGCCAGGGCGATGGTCGCCGGTCGCGGGAGGTTGTCTAGCCAAGCGCCCGGCGCCCCCCCGCCGAGCCCGAGGGCGCCCGCGCCCAGCCCGAGCGCCAGGTTCACCGGGCCCGCGACGAGGCCCTTCACCGCGGCCAGCCAGGTGGCGTCGGCGAGGGCGACCTTGCGGGTCAGGTTGTTGTCGATCGCCCAGCACAGGCAGGCCCCGAGCACGGCCAGGCTGGGCCAGAGGCCGCCCCACTCCACCCCGGACGGCACGCTCAGCACCACCGCCCCCGCCACGATCGCGGCCATGCCCAGCACGATCCTCCGGGCGAGGTGTTCGCCGAACACGGCCCAGGCCAACGCGACGGTGAAGACCGCCTCGGCGTTCAGCAGCAGCGATGCACCGGACGCGGGCAGCCGCGCCAGCCCGACCAGCAGCAGCACCGGCCCGGCCACCCCACCGAAGGCCACCGCGCCCACCAGCGGGAGCCGCGCGGCGGCGTCCAGGTGGACCCGCGGCGTCCGGGCGAGGAGGCGGTAGGCGCCCAGGCCGAGCCCCGACCCCAGGTAGAGGAGTCCGGCGAGCACCCACGGCGAGGTGCCCCCGAGCAGGACCTTCGCCAGCGGCGTCCCGGCGCCGAACAGCACCGCGGACGCGACCGCCGCCCGGACGCCCACGCTTCGCCACCCGCTCACGCGTCCATCATCGCCCGCCCGCGCCGACAGAGGTACCGGCAGATCCTGGTTCGCCCGGCGGATCGGGTGTTGAGTAGGGCCCATGCGAGGAGCAGTCATCTACGGAGAAGGGGACGTCCGGTTCGAGGAGCGTCCCGACCCAACCATCATCGAGCCCACGGACGCCGTCGTGCGCACCGTCGCCGCCTGCGTCTGCGGCTCGGATCTGTGGCGTTGGCGCGGCCTGGCGCCCGTGCCGGCGCCCAAGCCGATCGGGCACGAGTACGTCGGGATCGTCGAGGCCGTCGGGGACGCCGTCACCACGGTCAAGCCCGGCGACTTCGTCGTCGGCGGCTTCCTGCACAGCGACAACACGTGCGCGGTGTGCCGCAAGGGCGCCCACGCCAACTGCCTGCACGGCGGCGGCTACGACGGCTGCCAGGCGGAGAAGATCCGCGTCCCGAACGCGGACGGCACCCTGCTCGCCACGCCCGGCCAGCCGGACGCCGACCTGATCCCGTCGCTGCTGGCCCTCTCCGACGTCATGGGCACCGGCTGGCACGGCGCCGTCTCGGCGGGCGTCGGGGCGGGGGCGTCCGTGGTCGTCGTGGGAGACGGCGCGGTCGGGCTGTGCGCGGTGCTGGCGGCGTCCCAACTGGGCGCGACGACGATCATCGCGCTGTCGCGGCACGCCGACCGGCAGGCCATCGCGCGCGAGTTCGGGGCGACGCACATCGTCGCCGAGCGCGGGGACGCCGCGACCGCGGCGGTCAAGGAGCTCACCGAGGGCATCGGCGGCGACTGCGTCATCGAGTGCGTGGGCACCGAGGACGCCCGCCTGGCCGCCGTCGACTTGTGCCGTCCGGGCGGGATGATCGGGCTGCTCGGCGTCCCGCACGGCGACCTGCCCACCGACACGATGTTCTGGTCCAACAAGGGGTTCCACGGCGGCGTCGCACACGTGCGGGCGTACCTGCCGCACCTGCTGGACCTGGTGCTCACGCGCGCCATCAACCCCGGACGCGTCTTCGACCTCACCCTGCCCCTGGCCGAGGTCGCCGAGGGCTACCGGGCCATGGACTCCCGGCGCGCGATCAAGGCGATGCTCATCCCTTGACCCTGACGTGACGTCAGGCTTTAGCGTCGTCGTCATGAACGACGACGTCGCCGAGGCCATCGACCTGCTCGCGGACGCCGACCCGGACGTCCGCCTCCGGGCCGCCGTCGACCTGGGCACCTGGGACGCCGAGGAGGCGGCCGGCGCCCTCGTCGCGCGGCTCGGGGTGGAGCCGAGCCACGCGATCCGCGAGACGCTCAGTTGGGCGGTGCTCCGCATGCCGGACGCCGCCGCCCCGGCCCTGCGCGAGGCCGTGCGCAGTGATCGGTGGCTGGCGCGGATGCAGGCCTGCCACGTCCTGAGCAAGCTTGGTCGGGCCTCCGAGGCCGAGTTGATCCGTCCCCTGATCGCCGACCCCGTGGACGCCGTCGCGTCCCGGGCGTGGTGGGCGGCCGGGCAGACGGGGGTCGGGGCGCTGGCGTCCGACCTCGTCGGCCAACTCGGGCGCGGGGACGCCGAACTGCGCAACTCGCTGTCGATCGCGCTCGACGAGCTGGACGCCGTCGGTCCCCTGGTGACGGCCCTGCGGTCGCCGACCGCGGCCATGCGCGAGCACGCCGCCGACACCCTCGGCCTGATCGGCGGGCCGCGGGCCGACCCGGCCGCGCTGGCGCTACGGGAGGCCCTCGACGACCCCGAGTTCAAGGTGCGGTTCGCCGCGCTCAACGCCTTGGGCCAGCTCACCGCCCCGCTCGTCGAGGCGGCGCTGGCGGACGCCGCGGCGTCCGGGGAGGGCCGGATCGCGGGGCTGGCGCGACGGCTCATCCCGCGCCGGGCGCGGGCTCGAGCGGCGCGGGCTCGGGCCGCGCGGGTGTCGCAACGCGGGGCGTCCGACGGTTCTTCGTCCGCGGAGAACGGCGGGCCGGCGTCCGGTCTGGTGGCGCACGCGGGCGGCGTCCTGGTGCTGATCGGGACGGGAAGCGACCCCGTCGCCGGCACCCGGGCGCTGCAGGCACTCGCGACCCGGATCGCGGAGGTCGCCGACGCCTCCCCGGACGCGGGCCGCGACGAGATCCTGGCCTTGGGACTGGGCGACGGCACGGTGGGCGGGGCGCTCGACGCCCTGGCCGCGGCGACCGGGGAGCCGATCGCGCTCAGCGCGGTCGCCCGCCTGGCCGGGCGCGTGGTCGCACACCTGTCGGTGATCGACGGCGTCCCGAGGGCGGGGGCGCTGGCGTCCTACACGGGGCTCGACGACGACCCGCTCGTCGCGAAGGTGGCACGCCAGGTGGCCGACTGCCGGCCGGCGTACCTCGCTCGGGGCGACGTCCCGGCGGGGGTCTGGGAGGGGGTGCGCGCGGACGCGCTGGCCGACGCCCGTGCCGCGGGCAAGCCCGACTGGCTGGCGGAGCGGATCGCGGCCGGGGCCCAGGCGTCCTGGGCGACCGAGCACGTGCTGCTCGACCAGGTCAGCATCGTCGAGCCGGGCGTGACGATCGACGGGCTGTTGTACGGCCGGGGCGTCCGGGTCACGGGGTTCGTCCGGGTTGGCGCCTAGGGTGGCGTCCCATGGACGGGATGCGGCGCGAGTGGCGTCCGGACTGGCCGGTACCGATCGGCCAGGTCTGGGCGCACTGGCGGCGCGGGTCGTCCGACCCGACCTACCGCGTCGATGAGGCCGGACGCCACTGGCGGGCTCTCGGAACGCCCACGGGCGCGGCGACGCTGCGGGTGCTGGCGCGGCCCACGCTCGGCGTGATCGAGGCGGACGCCTGGGGGGCGGGGGCGTCCTGGGCGCTCGCGCACCTGCCCGCGATGCTGGGCGCCGACGACGACCCGTCCGGGATGCCGCTGCTGCACGAGGCGGTGCGCCGTGCCGCGCACCAGCATCCGCACTGGCGGGTGGGACGCGGCGGCATCGTCTGGGACGTCCTCGTGCCCGCGATCATCGAGCAGAAGGTGACGGGGCAGGAGGCGTCCGCGGGCCTGTTCCGCCTGGTCAGGCGCTACGGGACGCCGGCGCCCGGGCCGGGTGGGGCGGCGGGGCTGCGGGTGCTGCCGGACGCGGCGTCCGTGCGCGGGGTGCCCTCGTGGGAGTGGCTGAAGCTGGGCATCGACGGCGGGCGCTCGTCGACGCTGGTGCGTTCCGCCCGGGTCGCCGAGTCTCTGCAGCGGGTCGCCGCCCTCCCCGGCCCGGAGGCCGAGCGCCGCCTGCGGACCGTCGCCGGCATCGGGGTCTGGACCGCGGCCGAGGTGCGGTCGCGGGCGCTCGGCGACGCGGACGCCGTCTCGTTCGGCGACTACCACGTGGCCCGCAACATCGGTTGGGCGCTGATCGGGCGCGACGTCGACGACGCCGGGATGGCCGAGTTGCTGGAGCCCTACGCCGGGCACCGCTACCGGGTGCAGCGGCTGCTGGAGCTCGCCGGGTACGGGCACCCCCGGCACGGCCCTCGGATGGCGCCGCGGACCCACCTGCCCGGCTGACCGGATCTTCCTACATTCGATGTCGGAAATTTCCTGCATCGGATGTCGGATCTTCCCGACTCACGATGCCCGACCACGAGTAGCGCGCGCTCACGGGCGCAGATGACCCTCAAGCGACCCATTTGGCTCCTCGAGCGGGCTCTCGTCGTGTTGCGCCCCCGTGTGCGGCCAAGAGACGCCGGACCGACTCCACGAATCCTTCCGCGTCGGACTCGATGTCGAGAGCGCGGAAGCGCACGACCGTCCACCCCAGCTCGGCGAGCCTGCGGTCGCGGAGCCGGTCCTTGAGAACCCTGGTCGGGGACAGATGCCAACGGTCACCGTCGATCTCGATGGCGAGAAGGCAGTCATCGAACGCCAGGTCGATCCGGGCCACCAGCTTCCCGGCGTCGAGGACGGCCCGGTTGGCCCGCCAGGATTCAATCCCGACCTCGCGCAGGATCACGTGCGCGCGCCGCTCGGCGATGGACCAGGGCTCGTCGCGCGCGTCGCGCAGGAGGCGGCGCACGGCGGCGTCTCCTCGGCGGCGGCCGAGGAGCCCGAACACCTCGTGAAGCTGGTCCAGCGTGACGCCCGCACGCAGGCTTTCGTCGATGCTGGCGCCCCCGGTCGAGACGGCCAGGTCATGAGCCGTCAACGGCATTCCCGCGAAGCGGAGCGGACCCTTACTCACCAACAACTCGGGCGGCACGGTCCTTCGGCTGACGCGCAACCACTTTCGGCCGTGGAGTCGGCGTGAGGCCACGCACAGGACCGCCGGGTCGCCGACGTCCGGCCAGCCGTGCAGCCGCGCCGCCGCTGATTCGAGAAGCACAGCGTCCGGGTCGGCCATGCAGACGGCAAGGGCACGAACTCGGAAGTCCTGGGCCAGGGGCGTTGCCGCGTAGACCCCGGGCAACACGGAGACGATATCGCCGCGTGCCCTGGCCCAATCGAGTTGGCCGACCAGCCCAGGGTGGTCGGCGCGCCTGACGACGAGTTCGGTGTCGAGGAGGTGTTGGAGTTCGTGGATCATGCCCACACAAGTAGGCAACGGGTCCCGGTTTGCGTCACGATCCACAGGCCCAACTCGACGAGAGCCCGCTCAACCTTCGAAATCAGCCCAATTCGACCGTTTTGGCCCGTTGAGCAGGCTCTGGTCGTGTTCCGGGCGAATGCGGCGCCGGCCGAGCGGGCAAGAACCGATCACCGCGCCCACGGCCACCGGGCCGACCGGACGATCCGCCCGCCGACGCTGAGCAGGTTCGGCGGGTCGGGACGCGTGAACGCCCACTCGGGGTCGGTCAGCATCATCGCCGCCGCCAGCCCGGCCACCATCGCGATGGCCTGCAGCACGACGATGATGCCGTTGCCCAACGCATCCATCAGCGACCCCGAATTGAAGTACATCAGCGCCCGCACCCCGGGCGCCCCCGGGATCATCACCAGCAGCGTCGGCACCGTCATGATCAGCACCGGCAGCCGCGACACCCACCCCACCACGTGGCACGCCAGCCCGATCAGCAGCGCCCCGAAGAAGGTGGCCACGTGCGGCGCCCAGCCGGCGTCCAGCAGGCCTAGCCGCAGCGCGTTCCCCGCGACGGCGATCAACGCGGACGCCGCCGCCACCCCCCGCGGAGCGTTGAACATCAGCGCCCACCCGAGCACGGCCAGGAAGCTGGCCACGGCGCGCAGCGCCCACAGCCACCCCACGGCGACCCCCAGCGGCGGGACGGCGTTCGGCGAGACCCCCGCGAGCGAGGCGACGCCCCAGATCCCGATGCCCATCGCGAACATCACCAGCGCCGCGTACGCCAGCCGCGCGACGCCGGCCTCCAGGTCGAGCCGAACGACGTCCAACCCGCCCGTGACCAGGGGGAACCCGGGCACCAGGAAGATCACTGACCCCACGAACCCCGCCGCGAGCCGCGGGGCCACGCCGGCGTGCCCCCCTTGGGCGAGCCAGTAGAACAGCAGGTACAGCGAGGACGCCACCACCGTCGAGATCACCACCGACGCGATCAGGTTGACCTGGTGGCGTCCCATCAACCGGTGCAGCAGCAGCGCCAGCGCGGACGCCGGCAGCACCGCCCCGACCTCGAGAGCTCCGCCGTTGTTGAGCACCGTGATCGACCCGCACGCGAGCGCGACGGCGATCGTCAGCACCCAGGTCGGGTAGAGCGGACGCCGATCCTCGATGGCGGCGAGGCGCGCGTCCACCTCGGCCACGCTCATGTGCGGGACCAGCGAGCCGGACAGGTGGTGCAGCAGCGCGATCCGTTCGGCGTTGACGCCGGGCTTGGTGACCTCGGCGACCTGCGTCCGGAAGATGCCGCGCCGCACCACCGTCGCGACGATGTCCGTGAACGTCACCTGCGCCTGCAGCGAGTCGATGTCGAGCGCGGACGCCGTCGCCCGCATCACCGCCTTCACCCTGCGCGAGCTCGTGCCCGCGCCCAGCATCAGCGTGCCCGCCTTCAGGACGGCGTCCGAGCGCCGGATCAGGTGCACCGGCTCGAGGTCGTCCTCGCCGAGATGCTCCTTGGGTGCGTCGCTCATCGCGCGCGGAGGTGGTCGACGAGGCGTCCGAGGAACGCCTCGCAGGCGCCCAACTGGTCGATGTCGATCGACTCGTCGGGGCGGTGCGCGTCACCGATGTCGCCCGGCCCGCAGACCACGCAAGGAATGCCACCGAGCGTGAACACCCCGGCCTCGGTCCCGTAGGTCACCTTGTCGGCGGTCGATTCGAGGCCGAGTGCCTGGCCGAGGGCGACGACGTCGGCGTCCGGGGGCATGTCGAGGCCGACCGTGGACGCCGCCACCTCCATCACCACGGACGCCGCCGGGTTCTCCGCCCGCATCCGCGCCTCGACGCCGGCGCAGAAGGCGCGCAGCTCGTCGAGCACGTCGGAGTCCGAAACCCCCGCGATGGCCCGGAACTCGAGCGTGATCCGGCACGACTCCGGGACGATGTTGACCCCGTTCCCACCCACGATCTGGTTCACGGACGCCGACGTGTACGCCAGCGGGTAGGCCAGATCGAACGGCCCCTCGGCGCGCCACGTCTCGGCGCGGCCCCGCCAGTAGCGGACGATCTCGGCGGCGTACTCGATCGCGTTGACGCCGCGGTCGGTCAGCGAGGAGTGCGCCGAGACCCCCGTCAGCGACACGTGCACCAGGTTGATCGACTTGTGCCCCCGGATCATCCGCATCATGCTCGGCTCCCCCACGAACCCGAGCCGCGGCGACAGGCCGGCCTCGCGCAGCGACGCCACGAACGGCGCGGCGCCCAGGCAGCCGACCTCCTCGTCGTAGCTCAGCGCGACGTGGATGGGCTCGCGCAGCGGCGCCGCCAGCATCGACGGCAGCGCGGCCAGGCAGCAGGCGATGAAGCCCTTCATGTCGGCGGTGCCGCGACCGTAGAGGCGTCCGTCGCGCTCGGCGACGGCGAACGGGTCGGACGCCCACGCCTGCCCGTCGACCGGCACGCAGTCGGAGTGCCCGCTCAGCAGCACCCCTCCCCGGACGCCGCCGCTCGCGTCCGGCACCGTGATGCAGAGGTTGGCCTTGCGGCCGTCCGGGGTCGGGAAGACCCGGGCCGTCAGCCCCAGCCCGCGCGCGAACTCGGCCACGGCGTCGATCAGCGGCAGGTTCGACTCGCGGCTGGTGGTGTCGAAGGCGACGAGGCGGGCGAGCCAGTCGATGGTCTCGGGACGAGGGCGCGTCATGCGCCCCAATCTATGCCGAGGCGGCGGTGACCAACCTGAACAGGTCCAGGGCCGGCAGGCTCGTCCCGTCGCCCAACGTCAGGTGCCGCGCGCGCATGGCGTCGGCGTCCAGCGCCTCGACGAGGCCGAACCCGCGCCGGGCCAGCCAGCCGGGCAGGGTATCGGGCGCGAGGGCGAACCGCAGCGGCTCGTCGGCGTACATCGCCGCCATTGCAGCGCGGGACTGGTCGGCGCCGTAGCGTCCCGCCAACTCGTCGGCGGGCAGCATGACGTCGAAACACACCCGGCTGCCCGCGGCGGTCTGCGCCCGGACGAAGGCGAGGGTCTCGTCCACCGCGGACGCCGGCAAGTAGTAGCTGACGCCCTCCCAGAGAACCAGCGTCCGGGCGGACGGGTCGTAGCCGGCCCCGGCCAGGGCCTCGCCCAGCCCGTCGGTGCGCAGGTCGAACGGCACGTGAACGAGCCCGGGCGGCGCGGCGACGCCGGCGGCGTCCAGCAGGCCACGCTTGTGCTCCTGGGTGGCGGGCAGGTCGACCTCGAACACCCGCGTGTGGCCCAGCCCGAACCGCAGGCCGCGCGTGTCGTAGCCCGCGCCGAGGATCAGCACCTGCGGCGTCCCGGACGCCAGCGCGTCGGCGAAGGCGGCGTCCAGCCAGGCGGTCCGCGCGAGGAAGAACGCGTAGCCGCCCGGCGACACGGCGTCCATCTTCGAGATGAGCAGCGTGACGGTCGCCGGGTCGGCGAGCGACGAGGACGCCGCCGCCCCCAGGAAGACCTCGGCGAGGTGGTCGGCCCCCCGGATCTCGTCCCGCGGGTCGTGGGCCGCGACCGCTCGGGAGCGGGCGACGTTCAGGGCGCTGACGGACGGCCGAGTCATCGTTCCCCCTTGTGCATGGCGAGAAACACGTCGATCTCGGACGCCGTCGGTGCGGTCGCGGGACCCCGCCGCGTGACCTTGATGGCGGCCCCCGCGTTGGCCCGGGTGGCGGCGGTGAGCCAGTCGCGGCCGAGGGCGTGCTCGGCGAGCAGGATGCCGGTGTGGGCGTCCCCGGCGCCGTTGGTGTCGACGGGGATCTGCGGGAACCCGGGCACCACCCGCGTCCGGCGGTCGACGGCCACCGCGCAGCCGCGGGGGCCGTCCCGGACGATGGCCACCTTGCCGTCGGGCAGCATCTCGCCGATCGCGGACGCCGCCTCGGCCATCCCCGCCACGCCGGCAAGCGCCGTGGACTCCTCCTGGTTGCCGGTCCACACGTCGGTGACGGCCAGCATCGCGGCTCGCACGCCGGCGTCCAGGCCCGCGAACGCGGCACCCGGGTCCAGGACGACCTCGACGGCGTCCGGCAGGGTCGGCAGCCAGGCGAGCAGCGGGTCGCGCGTGGATGCCACCGCCAACGAGTAGCCCGTCACGCACACGACGTCGCCGGCCGCGGGCGCGCTGGACGCCAGCGACTCGACGGTGATCCGCCGCTCGGCCTGCATGGTGGTGACGAACGTCCGCTCGGCGCTGGCCTCGACCATGACGATGCAGAGCCCGGTGTCGGCGTCCGCGATCGCGGGGGCCGACCAGGTGACGCCCTCGGCTGCCAGCGCGCCCCGGATCAGGTTGCCGTTCGGCCCCGTCCCGATCGCGCCGGCGTGCACGCACGTCGCCCCTTGTCGGACGGCCGCGAGCAGGATGTTGACCGCCCCGCCCGCCGCCTGCTCGCTGGAGGACGCCATCACGTTCTGGCCCCGGACCGGCAGCGCCGGCACCTCGACCGTCAGGTCGACCAGCGCCTGCCCCGTGTGGATGACCCGCGCCATGCGGGCAGCCTACGGACGCCGCAGGCGCGCCGCCAGGCGGTGGCAGCTCCCGACGGCCGCCGGCAGGCCGACGTCGTTGAGGTGCCCGTGCGGGACGCCACAGACGGTCGTCAGTTCGACCTCCACGCCGTCAGACGCCAGCCGCGCCGCGAAGTCCTCGCCCGAGGCGCGCAGCGAGTCGAACTGGGCGTTCTCGATGTAGGTGGGCGGGTAGCCGACCAGGGACGCCGCCCCGGCCGGGAACGCGTAGGGCGGCGCCGAGCCGATCGGGCCGCCCAGGAAGTTGACGGCGAAGGTGTCGTCGAGGCCGAAGATCAGGGGCTCCGGCGTCCGGGCGAGGTCGGCGACCAGCGCGTCGGACAGGGGCGGCGGGCCGGCGTGCAGGGCGGGGTAGACGAGCAGCACCTGCCACGGGGGCGTCCCCTCGTCGCGGCCGCGCAGCGCGACGCCGCCCGCCAGGTTGCCGCCCGCGCTGCCACCGCCGACGGCGATCCGGGCGGGGTCGACGCCCAAGTCGGCCGCGTGCGCGCGCACCCACTCGTAGGCCGCCCAGCAGTCGTCGTGCGGCACCGGGAAGTGGACGCCACCCAGCGCCAGTCGGTAGTCGACGCACACCACGACGGCGTCGGCGAAGTCGGCGACCCGGCGCGCCGTGTGGTCGCCCTCGGGCATCTCGAGGTCGCCGAACACCCATGCTCCGCCGTGCAGCCACACCAGCGCGGCGCGTCCGGCGCCCTCGGCCAGGGGGCGGTAGATCCGAATCGGGACGCCGCCGTGCGGCCCCGCGATGATCGTGTCGTCGGTGCGCACCTCGGGGAGGTCGGCGGGGCCGAAGGGCGCGTCCCAGGCGGCGCGGCGGGCGGCCTGCTCCTCGGTGTCCGGCGGGGCGAGCAGTGAAGGGGCGGCGAGGCCCTCCAGCAGCGGCAGCCGCTCGGCGTAGTGGGGATCGAAACCGCCGGCGCAGGGCGCCTGCTCGTGTGCCGTGACCACCATGTCTCCTTCGCGGACGGACCCGGCGCCCCACTCTGCCGCTGCTCGGCTGGGCAGGCAACCTCGGCCCGCATCCCCGCCGGTCGGGGCCCGCCGGCCAACAACACGACGAGAGCCCGCTCAACGCGCGAAAACGGCCGAAATTGGCCCGATTCGGTCCTTGAGCGGGCTCTCGTCGTGTTCGCGCGCGAGATTGACCCGGCCGACGCCCGGCCGAGGTCAGCTGAGCATGTTCTGGCCGCCGGTGACGGGCAGGGCCTGGCCTGTCTCGTAGGCCTGCTCGACGACGTAGGTCACGGCGCGCGCGACGTCGGCCGGGGTGCAGCCGCGCCCCATCGGCACCTTGGACTCGTAGAACCGCCGCACGTCGGCTACCGTCTCGGCCCCCGGCACCTTGCCGGCCCGCAGGTACTGCACGAACAGCCCGCGCTCCGGGTCGGACCACAGCGGTCCGTCCAGGAAGTTGCCCGGGCAGACGGCATTGACCTTGATGCCGTGCTCGACCAACTCCAGCGCGAACGACTGGGTCAGCCCGATGCCGCCGAACTTGCTGCCCGAGTAGGCGAAGTTCGCCTTGGACCCCTCCAGGCCCGACTTGCTGTTGATCTCGACGATGTCGAACCACCGCGTCGGGTCGGCCTCGTGCTGGGCCGCCATGACGGGCGCGATCGCCCGCACGCACAGGAAGTAGCCGCGGTAGTTCACGTTCGTGACCAGGTCGAAGTCGGCGACCGGCTGGGTGAAGACGCTCTCGGCGCGCGCGATGCCTGCGTTCGAGACGAACAGGTCGACGCCGCCGAACAGCGTGACGGCCTCGGCGACGGCGTCCAGGCACGACTGCTCGTTCGACACGTCGATGCGCACCGCCTCCGCGCGCCCCGCGCCGTGCACGGATGCCAGCCGCGCCGCATTGGCCCTGGCCAACTCAATGTTCAGGTCGGCGAGGATGACGTCCGCGCCCTCGGCGAGCAGCTCCTCGGTGATCCCCAGGCCGAAGCCCTGGGCCGCCCCGGTGACCAGCGCGACCCGGCCGGCGAGGCGTCCGGACGCCCCCTTCGCGGCCTGCGCCTTGCGGTACGCCTCGGCCTCCCAGGTCTCGATGAAGCCGCGCTCGGCGGCGTTCATCGGCCGGACGCCGCCCAGCCGGGACGCGTCCGCGGCGACCCGCACGTGATCGAGGAAGACGTCGAGCGCGCTGGACGCCTTCGCCCGGTCGGTGCCCGCCGCGAGGACGCCCACGCCCGGGACGACCGCGACGATCGGGTCCTTCCCGTGGCGCGCCCGGAACTCCGCCAAGTCCGGGGCGACGGCGGCTGCCGCGGAGGCGGCGTCCGGGGCGTCGATCAGCAGGGGGTACGACCCCGAGTAGACGATCTGGTCGGGGATCAGCGGCCCGTCGACGAGCAGCGGGCTGTCGGCGGCGACCGAGCGGGCGACGTCGTCCGTCGCGGCGGCGAGCACGAGCGGCACGCCGGACGCCGACAGCGCGCCCCGCAGCCGGGGGGCGACCGCGTTGAGGATCGCCGCGCTGAGGGCCGGGTCGGACGCCGGCGCCGGGGCGGCCGGGACGGCGTCCACCGCGGCGCGGATGACGTCCGTGACGTGGGTGAGCCGCTCGGCGACCTCGTCGGCGCTGCCGCCGGACGCGATGACGCCGTGGTTGCCGAGCAGCGTGACCGCGGGCGCCTGGGCACCGGTGCGGGCCGTGAAGT
>Ga0075152_10001309_pt1 | contig 17894 bp, 17 predicted proteins | sample JI61114C2DNA_FD_70964 | JGI IMG/M metagenome (GOLD analysis project Ga0075152, IMG submission 70964) | Wastewater effluent complex algal communities from Wisconsin, to seasonally profile nutrient transformation and Carbon sequestration -... | ecosystem: Engineered > WWTP > Effluent > Algae...
GCCTGCCCGACCGGCTTCACTGCTGTCATCGATGCACTCATTCGAGAATCCTCCTCTCCGCCCTCTTCAAGACAATAAACAGGACCGTCCTGCCGTCTCATCTAATGTTGACACAGAGGGAACCCCTTCGTCGTCCCCCACGGGTGCACGGTTGCTGCTCACGCGGGCAGACTCTTGGGTGCGTTTGACGCTGCCCTGCAGATCAGCGCTCGCTGGCCGGTTGGTTACACCATTCTCTCTCGCGGCATCTTCCGCGCCTACGAGGAGGCTGGGTCGTCGACGTCACCGACTTTGCGGTCCGTCTATGCGGCTGTCGGCGACCTCATCAGAACCACACCCCTGGATGCGGGCACCAGGGCAGACGTCAACGCCAGTTTGTTGGGGAGGCTGGAGTCACTCGTTCGCGGCCCACTGGGGGCCGCACTGCTGGGCGGGGCTCGGTCCGGCATCGACTGGGACGACCTGCTTGCGAGGCCCACGATCGTAGAATTCCGCGGCTTTGCAGGTCCAACGGAGCGATCGCTGATCTTCGGCCTACTGATCGCTGGGCTGTCCTCTGTTCGCGAGAGCCAACCCAACCGCGGCCCAGGGTTGCAGCATGTGACGGTCTTGGAGGAAGCCCACCGCGTGCTTCAGGATCGCGGCACGACTGAGTCGGAGGGCGTTCGTCTTCTAGCTGAGGCCATCGCCGAGCTTCGGGGTTCGGGCGAAGGCTTCTTAGTTGTGGACCAAACGCCGTCGGTCCTTCACCCCGTCATTAGGAAGGTCTGCGGATCCGTAATATCACACCGCCTGATCGACGTTGACGACCGGACGGCTACTGGAGGCGCACTTCTCTTGGATGCGCGTCAATCGGAGGACTTGGCCCGGCTCTCCGTGGGGGAGGCGGTTGTGTATGGGGCGCAGCGCGATGCTTCTGCAGTTGCGGAAGTGACTCGTTCCGTGCGGGGCGGGGCCTCGACGCAGCCTTCGCGTAGTCTGACGCCCACACCCTCTCAAACGCACCTGTTCTGCGTCGGATGCACCACGATGTGCCTTTATCGTGAGGTCGGTCGCGCCGCGGCGTCCGCAGCGATGGAGGCTGGGAAGTCTTCTAATGATGTGCTGGTTCCAGAAATGATGCAGCGCATTGGGGCTGGGCCCCTGTGGTGTGCTACTGCGCACATGGCGGCGAGGGAACTGCGCGACACGCCACCCCAAGCGCTGCTTGGCCGCCTTCACGACTTGCGCAAGAAACTCGTGGTGCTGGCCCAATCTAGCGCTCCAGCCAAGTAGCCAACCCCGAACTCGACGGAAAGGAGAGATAGTGGGCGATTCCCAGTCTTCTTCGTGGATGGATGATGTCGCCGGTGCGGCACGCGCGGCCTGGCTCGGTTTGGAGACGTCGGCGCTCATCGCATCGTCGCCAGCCGCTCCGATTGCGGATCGCGTCCCTCTCGCTGATCCGACCATGGATGCCGGGATCACGGCATTGTCCGAAGCGCACGGTGCTCTCGCGGAGGCAGCCACTGCAAAGGGATCAGTGACGGCCAAGGATCCGGTTGATGATGGGCAAACCGCATCCCTCGTCATCGACCCTGTCGCTGAACTTGGGTGGGGGGAAGACACCGGTCTCACCGACAACGTGGATGAGATGATGGGCTCGGATGTGTCGGGAGGCAATGGCCATTTCTAGGGGCCGTCAGTCGGCGCCGCGCTGTGTGCGACGACAGGCTTGGCAGGAGCAGTCCGCGCGCGTTTTCCCTTGCTGGGACGACGGGTCTGGTCTTGGCATCTGGCGTTCTGAGCCGATGCGACCCAGCCCGTAGGGGCAATGATGCGGTGTCTCGGCCGGCGTCTTCGCCGACGGCGTCCGCGCCGGCTCTGCCTTCGCGGCGGCCCGCTGCGGCCTGGCCTCCCGCGTGTGCCCCACCCCAACTGCTTTGCGATCTTCCAGGAGGCGCCGCCCGGTTTCGGTTGCCCGGCATGGCCCGCCGTTCGGTTGCCCGGCATGGCCCGCCGAGCCTTTCGGATTCGAGCGGACTGTCGGATGCCGTAGAGCCCAGTCCACCCCGTGCCCCCGAGGTTCGTTTGCCTGTCTATGCCGGTGGCGGTCGCCAAGCCGGACAGGCGCGCCCTCTGCCTGTTGTCGGCGTTGGGTTACGCGGGGCTACATGCGTCTGGCTAGGGATGTTTGCATGCCCACTCCGCTCGTGAGTAGGGGCAACGACCTGCGATACCAGCAGAGGGCTACGAGAGTGACAACGTCTGATTGGTGGTGTTCCCGCGTACTCACGCGGAAGGACCACGGCAATGAACGTCACCGAGATGTTGGGTTTGCAGGACGAACGGATGGAGGAGGTCGTCGCGGCGCGCTGGCCCGGCTGGGTCGCCGAAGAGCCCCGTCTGGGGGTCGTCGCCGACCCGGCGCACCTGGACGCCTGGCGGCGGAAGGTCGCCCCCGAGACAGCGAACGACGTGCTGCTGGGTCTGGCCCGGCTCGCCGCGTTCGACGGCGGCGACGACACGGACGCCGCCTTGGTGCTGGCCTGGCTGCTGCTGCCGGCGGCTCTGCGGGTCCGGCGTCGGTTGCCGTCGGTCAGCGACCGCCTCGACGAGGTCGTGGCCGCCCAACTGTGGGTCGAGGTCCGCAGTCTCCCGTGGCGGCGTCCGCATTGGGTCGCCGCGAAGGTGGCCACCCGGCTCCGTGAGGGCGTGCTCCTTGAGTGCGGGGCGCCGACCCACCACCAGCCGCACCGGCTCGGCGTGGTCTCTCTGGGTTCGGTCGATCCGGCCGACGACCGGCAGGTCGATGTCGACGATCCCGCCACCGAACTCGCGGACCTGCTCGCTTGGGCGTGCGCCGCCGACGTCATCACCGGCGAGGACCGCGAACTGCTGGCCAGCCTGATCACGACCGCCCGCGCCCTCGATCCGACGGGGGAACACTCCCGCGACGGGGGAGTGGCCGGCATGTCGAGCCATCAACTGAGCGGCCTCGTGGCCCAGGAGTGGGGCGTGTGCGCCCGCACGGTGCGACGCCGCACCGCCCGCTGCCTGGCAGCCCTGACCGGAGCCGCCGGCGAGTACCTCAGGGTCGCCGGCTGAGTGTCCACCAGAGCGCCGGGCACCCCGTTAGGGGTGGCAGAGGTGATGCCCCAATGACCAGCACTCAGGCCGACGTCGTGGCCCTGTTGAAGATCGCAGCCATGGAACGGGCGACCCTGGACGCCCTGGACGAGGGCCTGCGCAGGCTCCGTGACGTCCAGGCCGCCCGCCGTGAACTCGCCCGGATGCCCCCGGCCGTGCTGCTGTCCGGCCTGCTCGACCGCACAGCCGTTGACGGTGACCCGTCATGACCACGCACAGCGTCGCCGAAATCCTCGACGCCTGGCGCGCCCTCGAAGCCGGCCAGTTCGCCCGCGGACCCCGCCCCCCAGGCGCCGTCCACGGCGGCCTGAACGCATGGACGACGTCGCCCGGCGAGCGGGTGGTCGCCGTCGTCGGCTGCGCGGGCGGGGTGGGGGCGTCCATCGTCGCGGTGGCGCTGGCCACCGCCACCGGCGTCCCGGCACGGGTGGTGGAGTGCTGCGCACCCGCGGCGTCCGGCTTCTCGGCGGCGGCCAGCGCGGAGTTGGGGACGGACGGCGCGTGGCGCCGGGGCAGCCGCGCCGCCGTCCTGCTGGAACGCACGACCAGTGCCGACCCGGTGCTGCCGGCGCCGGCGGCATCCGCCGTGGAGTGGACGATCATGGACGCTGGCTGGACGGCCCTGACCGACCCCGGCCCCACGTGGCTGTCCTCCCTGCTGCGGACCGTGGACGACATCGTCCTGGTCACGAACGCCACAGTGCCCGGCCTCCGCCGCCTCGAGTCGTGCGCCGAACTCTTGGGCCGGGACGCGCTCGGGGTGGTCGTCGGCCCCACAGCCAAACGGTGGCCGAGACCCGTCAAGGTCGCCGCTGCCGGGATCCCCGATCGAGTGAGGCTGACCGACTTCCCGCTCGACCCGCGCCTGCAGGTCACCGGCCTGACCCCGGACCCGTTGCCCGCCCCGTTGCTCAGGGCCGCCCAGAACGTCCTCGCCCTGCTTGGAAAGGAACCCTCATGAACACGCTCATCCCGCTGCTCGTCCCGGCACAGATCTGCCCGGTCGCGCCCGCGGGCGTCTCCACCTACACCGACCAGATCTCCGGGATGGTCCTGTGGGCCGTGCTGTGGCTGTTCGGCATCGCGGCCCTGGTGTCCGTGGGGGCGATCCTCGTCGGACGCGCCACCCACTCCCCGCACCTGTCCAAGGGCGGCATCATCGGTCTGGCCGGCGTCCTCGTGCTGGCAGTGGTGCTGATGGGTGGCTACGGGATGCTCAACGGCATCCTCGGCAACGGCTGCGTCGGCTGATGTCCCGCCACCGTCCGATCGACCCGCAGAGCACCGGCGACGGCGTCCCGCTGTCCAGGCCCCAACTGCTCGCGGTCCTCGTCGTGCTGATGGTCCTCGTCACCGCCTTGATGTTCGGGCTCGGCTTCACGCTGGTGTCCAGCTTCGGGATCGGGTCATCCTCCCTGAGCGCGCCCACCACACAAGGCGGGGACACCGACCCCGGCCAGCGACGCGACCGGATCGCCGCAGCCCCCATGGCGACCGTCCCCGAGGACGCCGGCATGACCCCAGGCGTGGCGATCAACCTGCCCCCGGCAACGCGGCTGCCGGCCGCCACCACGGTCGGGGCCAGCGGCGTCCCGACCGGGTTCCCGCACACCCCCGACGGGGCGGCCGCCCAGTTGGCCGCGATCGAGGTGCGGGTGCTGTCGGCGATGTCACTGCCCTTGACCGCGGAGGTGTACCGCGACTGGGCGCTGCCCGGCGGGATGGGGGCGTCCGGCTGGTCGCAGACCCGCAACGTGCAGTCGTTCCTGACCCATGCGCGGCAGTCGTCCAACGTGCTCGACCCGGGCACTCTGGTCAACGTGACGCCCGCGGCCGTCCAGATCAAAGGGACGGACGGACCCGACTGGGTGGTCGCGTGCGTGCTGCTCGACGTGCTCGCCGCACTGAAGACCGAGGCCCGGATGGGCTACGGCACCTGCGAACGCCTGCAGTGGACCGGCGACCGCTGGCTGATTGCCCCCGGCACCCCACCCGCCCCGGCCCCCTCGACGTGGCCAGGGTCGGACGCCTCCGTGCGGGCCGGCTGGCAGCCGGTCACCCCCAGCTGAAGGAGTCCCTCATGCCCATCGACCCGTTCGCCCTCCTCGGCTCCGCGATCGCCAAGGTCGCGACCGACAGCCTGACCGCCGCGATGCTCGCCCTGTGGAACGCCGGCCTGTGGGTGCTGCGGGCCGTGCTCGAACTCGAGGACGCCATCCTCACCCCGAGCCTCGGAGCGGACGGCCCGATCGGCGAGCTGTACCGGACCACCTTCTGGATCGCCCTCGCGCTGGTCGGGATCCTCACCCTCGTCCAGATCGGCGTTGCCCTGGGCAAGCGGGACGGACGCAGCATCGGCCGGCTGCTCGTCGGCGCAGCCCAGTTCGGGTTCGTGTGGTTCGCGTGGGTGGGCTACGGCGTCACCCTGGTCGCCGCCTGCAGCGGTCTCACCAAAGCCCTCATGCTGTCGCTGCTGAACGTCACCACCTGGAGCGAGTGGCAACCGTGGGAGCCGTTCACCGCCAACGACGTCACCAACGGCACCGTCGCCGTGATCCTCGGCATCATGGGCCTGCTTCTGTGGCTGGCGGCAATCGGCCACACCCTCGTGATGCTCGCACGCGCCGCCTCCCTGATCGTGCTCGCCGCAGTCACCCCGATCTCAGCCGCAGGCCTGGTCACCGACTTCGGACGCGGCTGGTTCTGGAAGTCGTTCCGCTGGTTCCACGCCGCAGCCCTCACCCCACCCCTGATGGTCCTCACTCTCGGCGTCGGCGTGAAGATCACCACCGGCGTCGCGATCGGCGCCGAACACGATGTCCTCAGGTCGATCGGGACCGCGTTCGTCGGCGTCGTGCTGATCTGCGTCTCCTCGTTCTCGCCGCTGGCGCTCTACAAGCTGTTCGCGTTCACCGACCCCGGCAGCACCTCGGGATCAGCCCTGCGTGCCGGACTCGCCGCCGCCGGCGGCCTCGGCGGCGTCCTCGCCGGACGCCAGACCGGCAACAGTGCCGCCACCAGCACCGACGACGCCGGACGCACCGCCGGCGAAGACGGAGCAGCTGCCACCACGATCGGACGCTTCGCCGCCGGGCTCGGCCCCGTCGGCCAGGCGTTCTCGGCCGGCATCGGCATCATGGCCAGCGTCGGCGGTGCCGGCGCAGCCATGGGCGCCGACCTCACCAACCAGATGGGCGTCGGCCACAACAACTTCCCACCCGACTACTCCCGCCGCGGCGTCCGCGCCGCCTCCGGCCAGCCAGGCGGCGGCGGCGGAGACAACGCTCCGGACGACGCCAACAGCCCTGACGATCCCACCGTCGGCAACGCCACCAACGGCCTCGACGGCGGCGGCTGGGGAGGCCCACCCCCGGACGCCTCCTCTGGCGGGTCGCCCGGAGCAGGCAAGTTGACGCCAACCGGGACGCCGGCCACCGCAGGGTCCGGCGGAGAATCGGCCGCGAGGGGTGCCCTAAGCAGTTCCGAAGTTGTGGAGGTCGCCGAAGTAGCAGCGCTGTAGTCCGCGGTCGGGGATCAATTGCAGCAGCGGGTCGGGTTGGGCCTCAGCGTGGAAGTTGAGGCGACCTCCAAGCAACCTCGCATAGGGGCGTTGGCGTTCGTCGAGGTTCGATGCAGAGGGCGATCGACCTTCAGTCGCACCGAGTTGCGTCCCTGATAGTGGTGTAACGCGGTAGCCAGCGGCCTGTCGCCGAGACAGGAGGCGGTCACCGCATGAATCCTTCGAGTGAACCTCTCACAGCACTCTCGAAAGGAACCATGACGATGACCGCTCCTCATATTGTCGATCCTGCACGCCTGTTGGGCCAAGCGTTGGGTGACGCGTCGCCGGACCTGATGCGGCACTTGCTGGCCACGGTGATCAACGCCTTGTTGTCCGCCGAGGCCGACGCGGTGTGCGGCGCCGAGTGGGGCCAGCAGTCCCCGGACCGCGTGACCCAGCGCAACGGGTACCGGCACCGTGAGCTCGACACCCGGGCCGGCACCATCGACGTCGCGATCCCGAAGCTCCGTTCGGGCAGCTACTTCCCCGAGTGGCTGCTCGAGCGCCGTAAACGGGCCGAGGCCGCGTTGATCAGCGTGGTCGCGACCTGCTACCTGCTGGGGGTGTCCACGCGCCGGATGGACAAACTCGTCCAGACGTTGGGGATCACCAGCTTGTCGAAGTCGCAGGTGTCCCGGATGGCCGCCGACCTCGACGCCCAGGTGGCCGCGTTCCGGACCCGGCCGTTGGGTGAGGCGGGCCCGTTCACGTTCGTCGCCGCCGACGCGTTGACGATGAAGGTCCGCGAGGACGGCCGGGTCGTGAACGCCGCCGTGCTGGTGGCGACCGGCGTGAACGCCGACGGCCACCGCGAGGTCCTCGGGATCAAGGTCGCCACCAGCGAGACCCGACAGGCGTGGAACACATTCTTCGCTGACCTCGTCGCCCGCGGCCTACACGGGGTGATGCTCGTCACCAGCGACGCCCACGCCGGCCTGGTGGACGCGATCGCCGCGAACCTGCCCGGCGCCACCTGGCAACGCTGCAGAACGCACTACGCCGCCAACTTGATGGACGTGTGCCCCAAGAGCGCCTGGGGAGCCGTGAAGGCCCTGCTGCACTCGGTGTACGACCAGCCCGACACCAAGGCCGTCCACGCCCAGTACGACAAGATGCTCGACACCCTGACCGGCAAGCTCCCCGCCGTCGTCGCCCACCTCGACGGTGCGCGTGCCGACGTGCTCGCATTCACCAGCTTCCCCAAAGAGATCTGGCGGCAGATCTGGTCGAACAACCCCAACGAACGCCTCAACCGGGAGATCCGCCGCCGCACCGACGTCGTCGGGATCTTCCCCGACCGCGACGCCATCACCCGCCTCGTCGGCGCCGTCCTGGCCGAACAACACGACGAATGGGCCGAAGGCCGCCGCTACCTCGCCCTCGACGTGCTGGCCCGAGCCCGCACCAAACCCACCACCGACACCGTCCCCACCGCCACGACCCTGCCCGAACTGGAGGCTGCAGCATGACCCGACTCCGCGACATCTACGGACCCGGCTACTCCCAAGCCGACTACCTACGCGCCCTCGCCGCCGGCTACGAGACCGGCTGGTGGGACGAACGCGGCGTCCCCGCACCCTGGCCCGAGGAACTCCACGAATGGCCCGAAGACCCCCCGATCACCATCGACCGATCCGTCACCCTCAACCCCAGCCAACCACCCTTCTGACCTTCCAAATCAAACCCATTCGAAGGAATTTCAGTTACACCACGTCCAGGGACTTGACCTCGCACCGATCTGCTGGATGTACCCCTGCGCTCATCCTGACTCAGAGCCGGACAGTGGGGTCGCGATGTCGGCGACACCGTTCGGGCGGCCAAGGGCTGGATTGCGATCTGGCGATAGAAGGTTCTGAAGCTTGCGGCCCCACCGCCGCCGTCGAGATCTCATGTTGGCATTGGCCGGCGCCGATCGCGCGGCGAGGCGGGTGTCTTGGTCCCTCGTGAGACCGTCGGCGCCCAAGCGCAGAGCTGCGACGCCGTGTGCCGGGGTCGCAGGCGCGCGGCGCGGTGAGCCGAGTCTCTTGGTCTCTTGTAGGGTGGCCAGGATTGGGGGGCAGTGGCATGTACCTGAGCCGGATCAAGGTTCGCGGATACCGAGCATCGGTGAATGCCGACATTGAGGTCGATATTCCGGGACGGTTCACAGTGCTGGTCGGTGCGAACGGCGCGGGCAAGACGACGCTGTCGGACGCCATCTATCTGGGACACCGCCGGCGTTTCCCAAACCTACCAAGCCTGACTGCGGCGGCCCTGTCGGCTGGCGACCGGTTTGTGGAGGTCGATTATCGGTTCGAGGCCACCCCTTCGGCCGAGGGGCCTCTCGGGCAGCAGATCCAGAGGATGACTGGTCGTTCCACGCCGGGCGCAATCGCGGCGGAGTGGTCGAAGACGCTCAGTAGGCGACTGGGGAGTGTACGGACGGAAGCCCTCGTCGCGAATGACCTTGAAGAGTTGGTGCTGCTCGTTCATCTTCCCGCGTGGCGGAATCCGGTGGATGAACTTGCCCGGCGGGAAACCCGGATCCTCGTGGAGTTGCTTCGCGCGCAACAGCAGAACCTAGGTCGAGGGCGGGACCTCACCGGGCTCCGTGCTCGTGCATCAGCCCTGCTTGAGCTGCTCGCAAAGGACCCGCTCCTGAAGGAGCTTGAGAAGCGAGTCGATGTGCATCTGCGCTCCTTGTCGGCAGGTGTTTCCCGTAACTGGCCTTACGTGCGTGGCCAGGTCGCCGACGACGTGTACCTTGCACGAGTGCTCGAGTTGATGCTTGCGGGCCTGGAAGGGCGCGAGCATGCGCTTCCCCTCGAAGTCTCTGGTCTCGGCTATGTGAACCTGTTGCACATCGCTGTGACCTTGGCGGCGATCCCAGATCCGGCGGCCACAACAGTGGGGGCCGAGGGCCCTGATGATGAGGAGCTACTGGCACAAGTCGGACAGCCGACGACAGGACAGGATCTGCCAGTAGGGGAAGGCCGCTCCTCAGAGGAAGTTCAGGCTGACCGGATCTTGCACCAGGCCGATGCCGAACGGGTAAGCGCAGAGGACTCCTTCTTCCCCGACGGAGCTTTCCACGTGACCGTGCTGATCGAGGAGCCGGAGGCACACCTGCATCCTCAATTGCAGCATTCCTTGGTCCGCTACCTCCGGCGCGAGGTTGAGCGACGACCGGAGTTGCAGGTGATTCTGTCAACACATGCTAACGAGATCATCACGTCATGTGACCCCGAGGAACTGGTCGTTATGCGACGCGATTCAACAGGAAGTCCGGTTGCGCGCGCCGTCACGACTATCCCTATTACGGATCGCGAAGCTGTTCTCAGGAAGGCGCGCCTCCACATGGATGCAAGCCGATCATCCGCCCTGTTCGCCGAACGTGCTCTTCTCGTCGAAGGTGTCACAGAGGGCGCAGTGGTCCGCGAATTCGGGTGGGCTTGGGCAGGACGCGATGACGACAAGCAGGCGTTCATCGACGCTTTGACGATCGTACCGATGATGACGAAGGTCGGCGCATGGGCGCCGAGGCTGCTCGCAACGAAGGACCACGAGTTATGCCGTCGCCTTGCCGTGCTGCGCGACTCGGACTTGGACTTCGCCGCCACGCCCACGCAACCATCTTGGGCCGCCGCACACGATCCTGATGTGCTAATGATCGAACACTGCCACCCGACGTTGGAGCCGGAAATTACCCCCGGAAACGAGGCGCTGATTGGCAATGCAATCAACGACGCCGGGCTCATTGCGCCGACGCAGATCGATGCAGCAACTGTCCACGCTTTATTCCGAGGTCCGCACAAGAGGGACGGGGAAAGCATTCCTGCAGGGCCAGGGGCGACGAAGAAAGCCGACTTCGCTCTCGCAGTGGCGGCTAGAATGAAGGAACAACGATTGATCGGAGCGTGCTCCGCGCACGTACCTGGTCCGATGGTGCGTATCTTCGAGTTTCTCTATCAAGCGGTGTCAACGCAAGCCCCTCCAGACAGTGCGTCGGGGCCGGCGAAAGATGATCCCATCAATGTGAATCCCGGTTGGATTGCTCAGACGTGAGTGTCGCTGTCGGCTCAGATTCGCTCGCGGGTGGTCTCACTGTCGAGCAGAGGCTTGCCTCGGCATTCCCAGGTGATTCGCTTTTCATCGAGGCCGGACCCGGAACGGGCAAGACGACCGTTGCCGCGCACCGGTTCGGCGTCGAACGGTTCGACCCTGCCCGCCGAGGAGACGACCGCGCCGTCGTCGCGCTCAGTTTCACCCGTGCCGCCACCTGGAACCTCCGTCGCCGTATTCAGCGACTGTGGGGCCCCGCCGCCTCCAGGTGGCCGCACCGGATCATCACTCTCGATACCGTGATCAGCGACCTCGTTCACGACATGCTTCGCGGGGGACTGGTGGTGTGGCCCAACGGCCACACCGCACTGGACGTGCGCGACAGTTGGGCGGCGTTCACGACCACGCAACGGCACCGCACCCGCTACGACCTGCGTTTGCACGGAAGCCACATCCAAATCGATTCGGGCTTCAGGCGCGACTACGTCTACACATATCCTGCACCCGAATGCGTTCCTCACCTTTACGCAGGGAGGTGCACGCACGACGACATTCGGCGAGTGCTCGAGCTCGCGATGGAGGACACGCGGCTCGCCGCGTTCGTGGAGCGACGTCTTGCCGAGTCATTCCGGGCCATCATCGTGGACGAGATCTTCGACGCGAACGACCTCGATCTCGAGATCGTAAAGACGGCCATCGCAGCCGACGTCCGAGTCACACTGGTGGGCGACCCGTGGCAGGCGCTCTACGTGTTCCGCGGCGCCAGGCCTGCTGCCGTCCGAGCACTTACGACTGGTGCAGGTGTTGAGACTCGCGCGCTTACTAAGTCGTTTCGCTGGCAGAGTGCCGACCAGGAAAGAGTCGCGCATGACCTGCGTGGGCGTAGGCCAGTAGCGCTGGGCACGCGACTACCGGCACAAGTTGATGAACTTGACGTTGTCCTCGCCGTCGAGTGGAAGCCCTTGTGGGACTTGTCTGACTGCGTCTTGCCGATCGCGTACGGGTCGTTCAAGGGGACTGCAGAGGAGGCAAGCGCAACGCTGCTTCTGAACTACATGACGCGGACGACCCTCGGTCTGGATGCGACCTATCTCACCGACTCGCTGACGGCGCTGGCGATCAGAGAGCGTGAGGTGTTGAGCCAACTCGAGTCGGAGTTCCAGCAGATCATCGATTTGCTCCGTCCTGGTGGTCAACCGGCACTCCGGGCCGCATACGAGAACCTGATCGGCCTGATGAGGGAGGTGTCCCCACGCCACTTGCGAGCTCCCCACAGTGCGTACACCAAACGATTGAACCTTCTGCGGATCCGGTCTCAGCATGCGGGCGAACTGGTGCCGGGGCTTACCACCCACCAGGCAAAAGGCGGGGAATGGGACAGGGTCGGCCTGTGTCTCAGACCAAGCGAGCGGGCGATACTCCTCAGCGGCCTAGACCCCGATGAGGACCTCCATCGGAAACTGTACGTCGCTTGCACGCGTGCGCGTTACGAGACCCTCCTGGTGGTATAGACATTCGCTGTCTGTTGGAAGGACATTTCCTGTAAGAGGCACGCATGGCGTACTCAAGCCCGAATCTGTCCCTGTTGGGCATTGGCTTGGATGCTCGTATCCGAGAGGTACTCCCGCTTGGACTTCTAACGCTTCAGGTGGTCGCGGAAGCGCTGTGTCGCGGCAAGGGGGGGCTGGTGATTGTTGCCACGTTTGTAGCGGAAAGTCGGTCCTGAATGACATTCTTGTCGTTCAGTCAAGTGCGCTTGGATTACGTCGACCGCCACATGTGCTGGGCCATGACCCCGTCTCGGCTGAGGAGCGGCGAAGGCAAGGAGGTGGCCTCGGGGGCATCAAAGCTCAGCTGCTCGCACGAATGGCTCCCCTTGGATCGAAGCCGCTCGAACCTTACCCCTGAGAACCTCCGCAAGATCCATGCGCCCTTCGAGAATCCAGGCAAGATCGGCGCCATCGACGAAGATCAACCGGTTGTCCTTGGCTCTTCGAAATAGATCGAGAGTCTCCTTCCGAAAGCCGGACATGGAGATGAAGAGGCCCCTGGTCGCGTCAATGCGGCGCTCGATCTTGTGGTTGAATGCCCCGATCTCGGAATCCGCAATTGCTGCCTGGCACCATTTTGCTTCGACCAGGTACGTGAAAGCGTCAAGTGTTACTGCTCCGTCAACCTGGTCGGTCTGCGTCCTGTAGGAGCCGGTATACTCCAGTTCATTGAGGCGGAATAGACCGGCAAGAAGTCGCTCGAGTGCATAGCCACGATTCTGATGATCCGACTGTTGGTGAAGGGTGAGAAATTCACCCTGTAGCTCCTTGAGCTGGCTCTCTTCAGCGCTGACTCTATCGGCTAGCTCTGCCGCCTCGGCCTTCAGTCGATCGCGCCGGAGGTCAGCCGGGGATACCAGCAGTTTCTCGTCAGCGGCCAGTCGGCGAAGATCATCGATCGCCCGCTGACCGGCGCCGCGATCGGGGACCTTCGGATCTGGAGAGTCCAGGTTGGCCAGGGCCTCAATCAGGTTGTGCTGGACTCTGAGGCCGCGCACCCCGGCGTTGTCCAAGTCTCCCCAGACGCTGCGGAAGATCTGGTACTTCGTCAGTGCGGCGTACCGAGCATGGCCGTTCTCGCTGACGCCGCAGCTTCGCATCAGACGCTTCAGCGAGTCCTTCCAATAGAGCGCCTCGCCTGCAACACGCACGGCGGCCTCGAAGACGGCAAGAGGGATGGGCTTCACAGACGTCATTGTGTCGCACCCGACCAGGGTCGCTGGCAGGGCAGCTGGGCACCCAGGGCAGCGCCGATGCGTGCCCGGTGACGAGCCAGATGGTCACCTGGCTCACCCGCACCAGCACGCTCTCGACCCCAGCCTGACTGGCCAAGTCGTTCCACCCTCGACGGCGAGTGACTCTGAACCATTCGCGACTCTGCAGAAGGGCCCCGGGCCGACGAGGTGAGCCTGAACCGGGTGACCGCCGGCCGCCGAGACCGAGCCCGACGAGTCTCGGGGTGGGGATGTCCACCAGAGCGCCACGGGCCCCGTTATGCGGGTGTGTGGCGTCGCGGCCACCGCACCGACAGGAGGCGCCGCATGGATGACTGGTCCTACCGCTACCCAATCCCGATGTTTGACTCGCCCTCGTCGCAGCCGGCGCTGCTCGAGCAGGTCTGGGGTGCGGTCGCGGACCGCCTCCGCGCAGCCCACGCGGAGGTCGCCGCACAGGCAGACGCCGACCGCAGGGCAGCCGACCTCGAGCAATCCCGGGTCTGGGACTGCGTCTACGAGGGTGGGAGCGTCCTGGACGTCCCGCTGCCGTTCGAGGCACCCGCTGACACCTCGGTCACTTACTGACGGGGGGTCTCGTCATGGCAGCGGTGTACGACGACTACGGCCCGGACCGGGTCGGCTTCTTCTTCGGGTTGACCGGCCCCCAGCTGGCGGCCTTGACCGTCGCGGTCATCCCTGTTTTCGTGGCCGCCAACCAGCAACGCTGGGCCCTGGCGGGCGAGCTGGCCGCGCTCGCAGCCGTCGTGACGGTGCTGGTCGTCGTCCCGGTCCGGGGCAGATCTGCCACCGGTTGGCTTCTGGCCAGCCTCACCTTCGCCGCCGGCAAGGCATTCGGCTGGACGCAGTGGCGCAGCAAGGCCGCCACCGGCAAGGCCGAAGCCCTCGAGAACGCGGACCTGCCCGGCGTGATGACCGGCATCGAGGTCCACGACGGCGCCCCGAAAGGTCCGGCGCAGACCCGGTACGCGATCATCCAGGACCACGGCCTGCGCACGTGGGCAATGACCGCCGCGATCCGGCACCCAGGTGTCGGCATGGCCGAGGGTGACCGCCGCGACCAGTACGGACGCGGACTCACGGAACTCCTCGACGTCGCCGCCCGGGCGTCCCTGATCAGCGACGTCGTGTTCCTGGTCCGTACCGTCCCCGACGACGGCGCCGAACGGCAGCAGTGGATCGCAACCCATCGGCGTCCCGACGGACCCGAGCTCGCCCGCCGGATGAACGACGAACTCGCCACCGCCTTGACCCGCGCCGCGGTTCGCACCGAAGCGTTCGTGAGCTTCGTGGTCCCCGAAACCCGGATCGCGAAGCAGGCCCGCGAGTTCGGCGGCGGCATAGAAGGACGCACCCGCGTCCTGTATGCGCTGGCCGACGAGATTGCCGCGATGCTGCGCGGCGGCATGGGCATGACCGACGTCGCCTGGCTCACCTCGCCCCAGCTGGCGCTCGCGGTCCGGACCGGCTTCGCGCCCGCCGACCGGGCGGGGATCATTGACGCCCTCGCCGCCCATCAGACCGACCCGGCCGTGTGCACCGAGGTGCCGTGGGCGATGGCCGGCCCCTCCGGCGCCGACACGACGATGCGGCACTACTCCCACGACGCCTGGAACTCGATCAGCTCCACCATCAAGCTCCCTGACAGGGGCGCCTGCCTCGGCGCCCTCGCCCCGGTGCTTACCCCCAGCGAGCCGGGGGAGCGGCGCAGCTACACGGTGGTGTTCCCGATCCTGCCGTTCAGCCGCGCCGACCGGCAGACGGCCTCTGGCGAATGGGCCGCCGACATGGGCGAGGGTCTCCGCGGCCGGCTCCAGATCCGGCAACGCTCCCGAGACCGTGCCAACGTGACCCGCGCCCACCGCCTTGACGCGAAGCTCGCCTCCGGCCACGCCCTCACCCGCCCGTACGCGGTCGCGTGCGTCACCGTCGCCAAGACCATGCGCGTCGCAGAGTTCGGACGCCGCCTCGACGCGTCCATCCGGCGCGCCGGCTTCGCCCCCCTGCGCCTTGACCTGGCCCAGGACGCCGGCTTCGCCGCCGCCACCCTCCCGCTCGGGCTTGGCCTCACCCGGAAGGCCGACGAATGAGGACGCCGCCCCGCGGGCGTTCCACCGCCCAACTGCTCGCCGACTTCGGCCACGACCTGCCCACCAAACCCGAACCCGACCGGCCCGGCAAGGAGCCCTACCTGTTCCACGAGTCGCCGCGCCGCGGCCGGCGGCGTCCGGGTCGGGGTTGGAGCCCCGCCCGCACCCCGGTCGTCCAGTACCGGATGACCAGCGATCAGGCGGCGGCGTGGTGGCCGTTCATCGCGAACCCGCCCCTGCCGCCGACCGGCGCGCAGATCGGAATCGACGAACTGTCCGGGGGCAGTTTCTACGCCGACCCGCTCGGCTGGGTGCTCGATGACACCGTCCCGGTGACGAACCCGAACGTGATCACGTTCGGCAAGCCCGGCGGGGGCAAGTCGACCAACACCAAGAACTTCGCCACCTTGATGATGGACTTCGGCTACAAGGTGTTCGTCCTCGGCGACCCGAAAGACGAGTACGAACCCTTGTGCCGCGCGTTCGGCGTCCAACCCTTCGCCGTCGGACCGGGCATGAGCGCCCGCATCAACCCCCTCGACTTCGGCCCCCTCGGAGACGGGTGGGACACCCTCGACCGGATCGAAGCCCAACGCCGGGCCGGCATCATCTTCCGCCGCTGGCTCACCCTGATCCGCGGGCTGGTCGGCTCCCAGTTCGTCGGCGAGCAACGCGTCCCGTTCGGGCCCACCGACGCCCGCGTCGTCGAAGCCGCCCTCGCCCAGCTGACCGGCTACCTCGACGGGCACCACACCCTGCACGTCACCACCATCCCCGCCCTGTGGCAGCTGCTCGCCAACCCCACCGACCAACTGGTCACCGAGTGCCGCTACGCCTCCACAAGGCAGTTCCTCGACGAAACCCGCCTGCTCCGGGACGCCCTCGGACAGTTGGTCACCGGAGCGCTGGCCGGCCTGTTCGACGCTCCCACCACCATCGCCGTCGACTGGACGGCGCCGATCCAGTCGTTCTCGCTGTCGCGCCTGGAACCCCTGGGCGACGAGGCGATGGGCATCGCGCTTACCTGCCTGTCCTCGTGGGGACGCGCCATGCGCGAGATCAAGGCCCCCGGCGACCTGCGCATCAACATCCGCGACGAGATGTGGAAACAGATGCGCCTCGGCCTCGAAGCTGTGAAGAGCCTGGACGCCGACATGCGGTTCTCGCGCCGCGACGGCGAGATCCAGTTCGTCGTCGGCCACAAACCCGGCGACATGCTCACCGTCGGTGAGTCGACCTCCGCCGCGACCGCGATCGCCAAGGAACTGCTCAACCTGGCCGACCTGAAGATCCTCCACGGCCAGGACCCCAGCGTCGCCCGCGAACTCGCCGACCTCCTCGAACTCGGCCCGATCGCCGAACACCTGATGGCCGACTGGGCCACCCAACGCAAAGGACGCGCCCTGTGGTGCGTCGGCAAGCAGATCTACAAGGTCCAGACCGTCCTGCACCCCGCCGCCGCCGCGTTCACCTACACCAACCAGGCGATCGACGGGGCTCGCTAGAAGTTCGCCGGAAGAATGACCGAAACGAGCTCACCATGAAGGTTCTTGCCTGGGCCCTCGCACTCTCACTCGGCGCCCTGCTCACCGTCCCGCTCGCGTTGATGTTGTTCGTCACCACGCTCGCCACGCCGGCGGTCGCAGCGAACACCTGCACCCCGCCGGCGTCCGCGGCCGGTCTGCCGCAGCCCGGCAGCCCCCGTCAGGCGAGCCTGCACAACCCGCCGACCGAGATCCCAGCCGCCGTTCAGGCGCTCTACGAGGCCGCCGCCACCCGGTACGGGCTGCCCTGGACGCTGCTCGCCGGTGTCGGCATGGAAGAGACCAACCACGGCCGCAACAACGCCACCTCCAGCGCCGGCGCTCGCGGCCTGATGCAGTTCATGTCGGCGACGTTCGCCGCCTACGGGGTCGACGGGAACGGCGACGGACACGCGGTGATCACGGACGATGCGGACAGCGTCCACTCCGCTGCCAACTACCTGGTCGCGTCGGGTGCGCTGTCGGGGCCGGACGGCGTCCGGAAGGCCCTGTTCGCCTACAACCACGCGCTCTGGTACGTCAACGACGTCCTCTACTACGCGGCTACCTACAGCGGAGGGGACGTCGCAGAGAACCCGTGCGTCACCGACGACACGGACACCATCGGCACGCCCCTGACCGGCACCGGCCCGGCCACGGACGCCGTCAACGCCGCCCTCCGCTGGATCGGCACCCGCTACAGCTGGGGCGGCGGCACCCATAGCGGACCCTCAACCGGGATCTGCTGCTCACCCGGAGGCCAG
>Ga0075152_10001311_pt1 | contig 17877 bp, 15 predicted proteins | sample JI61114C2DNA_FD_70964 | JGI IMG/M metagenome (GOLD analysis project Ga0075152, IMG submission 70964) | Wastewater effluent complex algal communities from Wisconsin, to seasonally profile nutrient transformation and Carbon sequestration -... | ecosystem: Engineered > WWTP > Effluent > Algae...
TTTCATCCCTGATGTAAAATTATTGAAGACCTATATTGTTTTAGGTTTTTTCTCCAACCTTTCAGGGGTCTAAGACACCGCACAGTTGAACCGAAGATCTATGAAAGCGCCACACACCATATCCGCCGATGAGATCATCACCTTTCTTGATGGAGATAAGAAAATTGGATTGTCTGATGGGGCCATAGAAAGCAAGCGGCAGAAGTACGGCCGCAATAGCATTTCGCAACTCCAGAAAAAGGGCTGGACCCTGATCTTACTTCGCCAATTTGCAAATCTCATGGTGTACATTCTGCTGTTTGCGGCCGCACTTTCGTTCTGGTTCCGGGAGTGGCTTGATGGCATTGCAATCCTTATTGTAGTAATGGTCAATGCGATTATTGGTTTTTACATGGAATTTCAGGCGGACCGTTCCATGAATGCACTAAAGAAAATGGCCGCAGTTCCCGCCAAAGCACTAAGAAATGGTCATCTGGTGGAAATACCGTCAGATGAGCTTGTTCCAGGTGATATAATTTTTGTCGAGGCAGGAGACATGATACCGGCTGACGGCAGAATATTCGCTGCTAATCAGCTCCAGATTAACGAATCGTCGTTAACAGGCGAGTCAGTACCAGTTGAGAAATTGGATAACGTTCTTGAGAATGATATTGTACTGGCCGAACGGGTTAATTGTGTGTATAAAGGTAGCTTCGTTACAAGGGGAAATTCTTATGCAGTGGTATATGCGACAGGGATGACCACTGAATTTGGCAAAATTGCCGGTATGGTCCAGGGTTCGAATCAATCTGCTACGCCCCTCGAAAAGAAATTAAATGCATTTACCAAAAAGTTGATATGGGTGACACTGGCAATGGTTGGTGTCATATTCATTATCGGGCTGGTTCGTGGTCATGTTTTGATTGAGTTGATCAAAACCTGTATTGCCCTGGCTGTAGCTGCAATACCGGAAGGCATGCCTATAGTATCTACGCTGGCCCTCGCGCAAAGCATGATGAGGATGGCAAGACAGAAAGTGATCATGAAAAAGCTTTCAGCCGTAGAAACTCTTGGAGGGACAAATGTGATCTGCACTGATAAAACTGGCACACTTACGCAGAATAAGATGAAGGTGACCCTGGCAGTTACACCTGTTATCACATGGAAGAGTGAAGATGGAAACCAGGTAACCCCTGCTGGTCTTGAGCACCTGGTGAAGGCCTGTATACTTTGTAATACTGCTGAAAGAAATCATACGGAAGATGGTGAACATGAAACGGGAGATCCACTGGAAATCGCGCTGTTGATTTTTTCAGAAAATCTGGGATATCATATTCAGGATTCGAGGACTGCCCAACCCAAATTATTCGAATCACCTTTTACACCTGAAGCTAAAATGATGGCGACTGTGCATGCATCGGGTAAAGAAAAAATAACTTACGTTAAAGGCGCCTCTGAAGCCATCCTAAATAAATGCTCCGAGATACACTTATTGGATGGTGTGTCCGGCCTTTCTACTGAGTTGCGAACCGAATGGCTTAAACAGGCAGACACACTTGCGGGTTCAGGTCTTAGAGTTATAGCAACAGCCTACAAAACAACGCCGGATATTCCCGCACATATTAAGGAGGAACTCATTTTTTCGGGACTTATCGGCATGGTAGATCCTCTACGCCCCGAAGTATTTCAGGCCATAAAGGAATGTGAACAGGCCGGTATAAGAGTAATGATGATCACAGGGGATCATCCGACCACCGCAAAAAAAATAGCTATTGAACTCGGCATATTGGCTTCTGCCAGGGAAGATATTCTTACGGGGGATAAAATGAAGAACTACAAGGATCTTAGCAGCGCAGAAATGGAACAATGGGCAAACACGCGTGTGTTTGCGCGTGTTAGTCCTCATAATAAGCTCGACCTTGTTACAGTGCTGCAAGAGCAAAAAATGGTAGTTGCGATGACAGGTGACGGTGTAAATGATGCGCCCGCGATCAAAAAAGCTGATATCGGGATCGCTATGGGACTCAGGGGAACACAGGTGGCACAAGAAGTGGCGGATATGATTTTGAAGGACGACTCGTTCTCCTCTATTGTAATAGCTATAAGGCAGGGGCGAATCATTTTTGACAATATCCGGAAGTTTGTGGTCTTTCTCTTGTCATGCAACTTGAGCGAGTTGCTTCTTATCGCCATTGTGGGTGTATTGGATCTGCACTTCCAGCTTGTAGCGCTTCAAATACTTTTCATCAACCTGGTCACGGATGTTTTCCCTGCCCTTGCGCTGGGACTAACCAAGGGCTCGGAACATATCATGCTTCAAAAGCCGCGTCATTCTGAAGAACCCATCATAGATGGTTCCCGGTGGAAGGCGATTATATTTTATTCGTGTGCCATCGCGTTCGCTTGCCTGGCGGCAGTTTTTGTCAGTCATTATTCCGTTCATAAAACCGAAGCCTGGAACCCTGTGTTGTGTAACAATATCCTGTTTTATACTTTGATAATTTCCCAGTTATTTCATGCATTTAATATGGATTCTGGTAAAGGGCGATGGTTTCATTCAGATGTAATCAGGAACAAATACCTATGGCTGGCTGTATCGCTCTGTGCGGGAATACTTGTTCTGGTTAATTTCTTTCCGGTGTCTAAGCAGGTGCTTTCCCTGAACTACGTATCGGTTCCCGACATGGTTATTATCCTTGGAGGAGGTATTCTCTCTTTTGCAATCATCAGGCTATCAAAAATTTTCGGACTCACTTCAATTTGAAAGATTTAGTCATTATTAATATCGAATGAAACATTTAAAGAAACCATTCATCACGCTCTCCACCCTGTTCAGGGCCGCGCCGTCAATTGGTTCAGGATACATTCCAGTTTGCCCGGGGATAAGTTAAACGCTGTAAAATGTAAAATGAAAAATAAAAAAATAACGTTACGCTTCCTGAGAGCCGCCGGTACAATCAATGGCTCAAAATACCCGTTGCAGTCCATGGATAAAACTATTCTGGTGGACTGTGGTCTCTTCCAAGAATTAAAAAAACTCCGTGTCTTGAATTGGAGTAAGTTAGCGGTTGGATCCTTATTCATTGATCTGATTATTTTGACCCATGGCTATCTTAATCATGTAAGTTGTCTTCCCCTAGTTCCGACATTGAAAACCAAATTTGAACCCTCGTTACTCCGGCGGGCACAATAAAACAAAATGATCGGGAAATTGATCACATGGGCATTGAACAACCGGGTTATCGTACTTCTGTGCGCGGCTGGCCTTATTGCCTATGGAATCTTCACCGTAAAGAACACGCCTGTTGATGCCATTCCGGATTTATCAGAGAACCAGGTGATCATATTTACGGAATGGATGGGGCGTAATCCACAGATCATAGAAGACCAAATCACCTATCCGCTGGTAAGTAACCTGCAAGGTATTCCTCAAGTGAAGAACATACGCGCAAACAGCATGTTTGGGATGAGTTTCGTGTTCGTAATCTTTGACGATGATGTGGATATTTACTGGGCGAGAACCAGGGTTCTCGAAAGGTTGAATTATGCTCAAAGATTACTACCGGAAGGCATCTCACCTACACTTGGTCCGGATGGAACAGGTCTTGGGCATATTTACTGGTATACGCTTGACGCTCCGGGTTATGATCTGGGAGAGCTGAGAGCATTGCAGGACTGGTATATCCGCTTTGCCCTACAGACAACCGAAGGTGTCAGTGAAGTTGCTTCTTTTGGTGGCTTTCAGAAGCAATATCAGGTGATCGTTGATCCGCTAAAGCTGAACTACTATAACATCAACCTCATGGAGGTGAGCGCCAAAATTAAGGCGAACAACAATGATGTTGGGGGCCGCAAATTCGAGCAATCGGATATAGGGTATATTATTAAAGGTGTTGGTTATATAAAGGACATCCACGATATAGAGAACATTTCTATTAAGACCACAAATTCAATCCCAATCAGGGTCAAAGACTTAGCCTCCGTCCAAATGGGTGGTGAACTGCGACTCGGTATTGTCGATGAAAATGGACAGGGAGAAAAAGTGGGCGGTATTGTTGTGATGCGCTATGGAGAAAACGCCAAGCAAGTAATCGAAAGATTGAAAGTGAAATTGACTGAAGTTGAAAAGGGACTTCCACCCGGCGTTAAGTTTAAGATGGCCTATGACCGATCGGATCTCATCGATGCCACTATTAACACGCTGAAAGAAGCTGTGATTGAAGAGATCATAGTTGTCGCTATTGTATTGTTCATTTTCCTTCTGCATATGCGAAGCGCGCTTATAGTTGTAATTACGATTCCAATGGCTATTCTCATCTCCTTTATTATGATGAGCTGGTTTAATATTTCCTCTAATATTATGTCTTTGGCAGGAATTGCATTGGCAGTAGGCGACCTCGTGGATGCAGGAATTGTTATGGTTGAAAACGCTTTAAAATCAATAGGTGGAGAATCAGAATAAATATATTGAACCCTTGCTGACTGAAGAAGAAAGAAAGCAGAGGATTGAAAAATCTTCGCGGCTTGTGGCAAAGGCTGTGGTCAATTCAATTCTCATCACACTCGTGTCATTCAGTCCAATTCTGTTCCTGACAGGGCAGGAGCATAAAATGTACGCGCCGCTTGTTTGGACGAAGACATTTGCAATGATCGGCTCGGCCTTTATTGCTGTCTTCCTTGTGCCTGTTCTGATGACTTATCTGCTGAAAGGAAAAGTAAGACCGGAAAGTAAACATCCCGTTTCAAGGTTTTTTATACGACTTTATACCCCGGTGATTAAGTGGTGCCTGCGATGGAAAAAACTCACCATTGCCCTTGCCCTCGCTTTAGTGCTGGGAAGCATCCCGCTCGTACTTAGTCTTGGTACGGAGTTTATGCCGGCGCTTGATGAAGGTACTCTGCTGTTTATGCCTGTTACCATGCCGGATGTTTCCAATTCAGAGATCAAACGCATCCTGCAGGTGCAGGATCAGATCATCAGATCATTGCCGGAAGTTACTGAAGTATTAGGTAAGGCCGGAAGAGCGAATACAGCCACAGATAATGCTCCCGTAAGCATGATTGAGACCATCATTCTCTTAAAGCCGCAAAACGAATGGCGTGAGGGGTTAACAAAAAATGATATCATTGAAGAGCTAAATGCTAAGCTGCAAATACCTGGTGTGGTCAATGGTTGGACCCAGCCGATAATCAATCGCATCAACATGCTGTCAACTGGCATCCGCACCGATGTTGGTGTTAAGATATATGGGCAGGACCTCGACACCATAAACAAACTCGCTCAGCAGTTCAGGAAAGAACTGGAAGGAGTCGAGGGTGTGAAGGATCTTTATGTGGATCCCATAGTCGGCGGCAAATACATAGAGATAAAGATCAAAAAGGATGAGATAGGCAGATATGGCGTTACAGTGGACGAAGTGAACATGTTCATTGAAACAGCTTTAGGAGGTATGAATGTAACTACAACCATTGAAGGCCGCGAGCGCTTTAGTGTAAATGTTCGTTTTGCACAGGATTTCAGGGATCAGATGGGGAAGCTCCAGCGCCTGCAATTACAAACCATGGATTATGGTCCTATTCCTCTCTCCGCCGTTGCTGAAATCACTGTTACGGAAGGCCCCCCAATGATCACAAGCGAGAACGCCATGCTGCGCGGGACCTTATTGTTTAATGTCAGGGACCGTGATCTTGGCAGCACAGTCGCGGATGCAAAAACCAAACTTGAAACAGCAGTGAGTCAATTGCCTAAAGGTTACTATCTGACATGGAGTGGACAGTATGAGAACCAGGTACGGGCGAATGAACGCCTTAAGATGATCATGCCGATTGTGCTCATTATCATCATTGTTATACTTTACTTTACGTTTCACACTTTCAGGGAGGTGCTAATTGTGCTTACCAGTGTGCCAGTTGCTCTGGTCGGGGGCGCATATTCCCTTCATTTCTTCGATGTTAATTTTTCAGTGGCTGTGGCCGTTGGTTTCATTGCCCTTTTTGGCGTTGCCGTAGAGACTGGAGTGCTGATGCTTGTGTACCTGAATAATTCGCTGCACAACAAAAACAGGAAGCTTGCCGCTGCGGGCCAGGCAATAGACAAACAAGGGATCGAAGATGCTGTCTATGAAGGAGCGGCCCTAAGGCTGAGACCAAAATTGATGACCGTACTGGTTGATATAATTGGACTGCTCCCTGTTTTGATGGCCACTGGTGCAGGAAGCGATGTAATGAAACCAATTACAATACCTTTTGTATTCGGATTGATCACTTCTACACTCTTTGTGCTGATAGTACTTCCGGTTTTGTATGCCATGGTCCGGGAATACGAATTAAAGAAAAATGGTAAGTTGGCTATCGAGGAATTTGAAGATTAAATGAAACTGCTTTTTAAAATAACATTCCTTTTTTTCCTGCCGTGTGAAATTCATGCGCAAGTGCTCACCCTGGATTCGGTATTGAATTTCGTTACCAATAATAATCCAGGGCTCAGAATCTATGACGCGCGTATTAAAGCTGCTTCTGCCTATGCTGCAGGAGCAAAATCATACGAACCACCACAGGTGGGGGCGGGATTGTTTATGACTCCATACAATCCCATGATGTGGCAGGCTGATGAAATGGAGGGTTCCCCGGGTATGGGTTCGTTTATGTTGTCAGCCCAGCAAATGTTCATGAACAGACAAAAATTGAAAGCAAATGCCGATGTAATGCTTGGCATGGGCAATGTGGACAGGCAGATGCAGGGCACCATGCGTAACGAAATGTTTGCAATGGCAAAAATGAGTTATTATATGTCGGCCATTCTAATTAAAAAGCTTGCGGTGTTTGATGAAAGTGAAAGGCTTCTTGAATACATCGTTAAATCGGCCGAGCTCCGCTATTCTTATGGCATGGACAAACTCAACGCTTACTATAAGTCACAGGCAATGCTATCAGATATTAAAACCATGCGCCTGATGGTTGAATTTGAGATAACCAAACAAAAAATTACACTGAATACATTGATGAATCGCGACCTTTTATCCGACTTCGAAATAGATACCATACTTGTCATAAAAAATTACGAGAATGCATTCATAGACACGACACTTATTACATCAAAGAAGAGCGAGTATAAAGCGGTCAGCGCCAACATAAATCTTTTACTGGCAAGGCAGGATTTAGAACGCGCAAAGCTGAAGCCGGATTTTGGGATAAAGTATGATCACATGATTGCATTTGGCCAGCAGCCACAGCAGTTTTCATTGATGGCCATGCTTACCATTCCAATTGCTCCCTGGTCTTCCAAAATGTATAGGTCCTCAATAACCGGACTAGGATTTGAAATTGACGCACTATACTTTCAGCAACAGTCAATCATCAATGATATCAGTGGAAGTCTGAATAGTTATATGGCACAGATCAAGAGTAAAAAACAACAACTGGAACTTTACCGTCTGGAGATTATTCCATCAATGAAAAAGAACTATGAAACCTCATTACTTGCATTCGAGCAAAACAAGGAGGAATTATTCATGACACTGGACGCATGGCAGAATTTGAAGTTAGTTCAACTCAGTTACCTTGATATGCTGAACGAACTGCTTCAGTTGCAGGTTAATTACGAAAAGGAGCTTGAGATAAGATGAATAGCGATTTAATAAATAGAAATATTCGTTCGATGATCTTTGCAGTCGTTACCTGCCTCATATATGTCACAGGCTGCAAACCAGGTCGTCTCAAGGATGTTGATGCAAAAGATAAGATTGTTTATACCTGCACAATGCATCCTGAAGTGATCAGAATGGAGATGGGTCAATGCCCGATCTGCGGGATGGATCTTATTCCTGTACCAGCCCACCATAACAAAATCGATAGCCTGTCTGCTGACATACTGCTTAAACCAACAAACAGCTATGTTGTTTCCGATGTGAAAACGGTGAAGCCCTCTTTGAATAGGAGCGAGGCCAGGATTGAAGTAAGTGGTGTTATCAGTTACGACGCCAGCCTGATCAACACCGTTTCGGCACGCGTTAACGGCCGCATTGAAAAGCTTTATGTAAAATATCCTTACCAACTGATTAAAAAAGGCCAAAGACTTTTTGACCTATACAGTCCCGAACTCTTAAACGAACAACAAAATTTTATTTATCTTCTAAAGAATGAGGTTCCAGGTTCGGGCATTCTAACAGCCAGTGAAAACCGCTTAAGCCTTTTGGGATTCAACGATGCGCAGATTGAAGAGATAAAATCTATGCGGAGGGTTATTGATCCATTGCCTTATTTCAGCCCCTTTTCGGGACACCTGCATGCGAATATTACAGCGTCTATTCCAGGAACAATGTCTGGTGATGGTATGGCTGGAGGAGCAACCAGTCCTACTGTCAGCACACTTTCTTTAAAGGAAGGTGTATATGTCAACAAGGGAGAGACTATCTTTCAGGTTAACGGTACTTCAACAGTGTGGTGCTTACTTAACCTAAGCGGACATGAAGTTGATATGGTAAAAGAAGGTGACACCATACTTGTGAGGGCAAATGATAGGATCATCCAGGCGAGAGCCGATTTTATTGAACCTGTTTTCAGGGACGGGCAATATTTTGTGAGTGTGCGGGCTTATCTTAATAATTCTGACAACAGCCTGAAAATCGGCGAGAGTGTAACAGGGATTCTAACTTCCCCATCTTCCAGAGGGGTGTTCCTTCCTTCAACTGCCATAGTCTCTCTTGGCCTTCGAAAAGTTGTATTTCTACAGGATGCTCAAGTATTTAAAGCGCATGAAATCACGACGGGTAAGATCTTGGGCAATATGACAGAAGTTTTTTCAGGTTTGGACAGCACTTCCATTGTTGCACAAAATGCCCAGTTCCTTATTGACAGCGAAAGCTTTATTAAAACGTATGAATAGGCATTCTATAATAATATATCTGTTTTTAATGGGGTTTATATTTTTCTCCTGCAAGGAAAAGGAGAAGGAATCTTCTAGCAATGTTTATTATACCTGTTCCATGGACCCGCAGGTAATGGAATCAAAACCCGGAAACTGTCCCATATGTAAAATGCCGCTAACGGCTGTTACTAAAGATTCCACGATGAAAGAAGGTGAATTGCATCTCAATGATCTACAGATCTTACTAGGCAATATTCAGACTGATTCTAGCCGGCCGGTGGATATGGCTGAAACGATTATACTCAGTGGAGTTGTAATCCCAAACGCTAACCTGGCATCCGCTGTCAGCGCACGTGCTATGGGTAGAATTGAACGGCTTTATGTTAGGGCTGCAGGGGAGTACGTGACATCAGGCCAGCCGTTGTATTCATTGAATAGTGATGAACTCAACCTTGCTATAAAGGAATACCTTCTCTCCCTCGAAAGCAACAGATTGCTTAGAGATTCAGATATGGTGATAATAATAGAGAGTGCACGAAGAAAGCTGGAACTCCTCGGGCTTATGCCAGGCCAGATTGCCGCTTTAAGAGCAAATGGATTCAGCGGAAATGCTATTGATTTGTTAAGCCCGGCTTCAGGAGTTGTAGTCACGGTTGATGCTCGGGAAGGAGCGTACCTGATGGAGGGTTCACCAGTGCTCACACTTGCAGACTACAGCAAAGTCTGGATAGAGGCCCAGGTTTATCCTCAGGATCTGAAGAAAGTGATGGCCTCAACCAGTGCAATGGCGTCAGTTCCCGGCCGGTCAGCATCCGGGTTTCATGGAAAGCTCAGTTTTGTGAATCCTGAGTATAATCCTGCAACCAAGATTAATCTAGCGCGAATGGAAGTCGATAACAAGGACAACTTATTGAAGCCAGGGATGCAGGCAAACGTCGGAGTGATCACCATCTCCGAGACGCTTCCGGCTGTGCCCACAGACGCAGTCATCCTGGGCCTAAAGGGTGCTACGGTCTGGCTCAAAACCGGTCACAATAAGTTCCAAAGTGTTATGGTGGATATCGGGGTTGAGTCCAATGGTTTCACCGAGATAATATCAGGTCTGAAAAAAGGAGATGTCGTGGTCGTATCCGGGGCCTACCTCCTCAACAGTGAGTATATGTTCAAACAAGGGGCGAATCCTATGGAGGGGCATGACATGTCAAACATGTGATTTTGATTTAGCTACCTAATATCTAAAGCACTACTGTTGTGTTTGCTTGTCGAAAAAAAGTGTTTATATCAACTTCAACAATATTCGTATCAGAGGAATTGTTCATTAAAATGCTAACATTAAAACCCTTTTCATCATCCGTGCTGGCATTAGGCGGATTTCTCATCGCTGCAATTGGGGTTTATTTTGTTTTTCTACGTCCACCGTTATTGCCGGAAGACCTAAAGTATATGGGAACTTCACTAGGTCAAATTATTGACACACAACCGAATTTATCTGTGTGGCTTCAAAATGTGTTCTATGTTATGGGCGGCTATATTTTTACGACTGGCATATTGACCATTTATGTCTCATTAACCTCATTTCGCGCGCGCGCTTCAGGTTCTTTTGTAATAGTTGTCGTGAGCGGTTTAAGTTCAATGGGCGTTATGACCTTTGTGAATTTCATCATCGACTCCGATTTTAAATGGATCTTGTTGCTTTTTATGTTCCCATGGTTTCTTGCCTTGCTTTTTTACATCATGAAAAAATAAGAGGATCTAATTTTATGAAAAAAAAATTGAGCTGTGGCAGTTTAAAAAGAACGCGTTGCACGTCAATCATTTTCATCGTTACGACATTCTGCATGACAATACAATCACATTCTCAACTGACCAACATGCCCGATGTTAGAATCGACCATGTTCTGATTGCAGTAAGCAACCTGGATAGCGCTAAGGCGGAATATGAAAAGTACGGATTTACTGTTGTATACGGCGGGCCACCCAACAAGGCGGTGAATGCGCTGATCTTCCGTAACCCCACGGCCAAGTGCACCTTGATCAGATACATTTAGATGTCGTCATTTGTCGGATGAGAACAAAACAAAATTGGCCATTGGTCATTGAGGAGTTTGATAAGTCAGGCTTGAGCAAAGTGTCGTTTTGCAAAGACAGGGGCATCAGCTATCAGAGTTTTATGATGCATTTCAAAAGATCACAAGAAGATCATTCGACCGGATTTCGTCAGATTGCTTTTGGTGGTAATGTTAAGATTGATGAACGGATTGATTTTTATTTTCCCGATGGTCGTCAGATCAGTTTTCCCATTTCGGTACCCAAAGAAATCATTCGATTTTTGGTGAGTTAATAATGCTGCTTATTACTGAACATCAGCGGTACTTTGTCTATACCGGTGTGACCGATATGCGCAAAGGATTTGATACCTTATGTGGATTAGTTCGTGCAGAGATGAAGCTCAATCCTATGAGTGGTGACATGTATATTTTTTTTAATCGTTCAAGGACACATGTGAAGATTTTGCTTTGGGATCGCGATGGATTTGCACTTTATTTCAAACGGCTTGAGAAAGGAACGTTTGAACTTCCCTCACATAATTCACAAACAACAACATCCATTTCCGCACAGACTTTGGCGCTGATTCTTCAAGGCATTGTGCTCTCGTCAGTGAGGCGAAAAAAGCGCTACGAACATGCTGCGTAATTAGCATCATCTTGTAGATAACTCGTGACGATAAAACTTGCATCCCGCGTGCCGTTCAGCGCATCTTTGCGCCATGTCAGAAGATGTTGTTTTGTTACAGAAAATGGTCATAGAACTGACCGATGTTGTAACAAAACTTAAGAGCGAAAACGACTTTCTCAAGCGTCACATCTTTGGCAAAAAATCAGAACGATTTATTGCAGCTCCTGGACAACTTTCATTCGAAGGATTAGACGCACAACTTCCTGAGCCTTCGATGAAAAAGTCAGAGCCCGCTAAGCTTGTAGAAAAGGAAAAACAAAAACCTGTTCGCAAGCCACTTGATGAATCGAAGTTCGAGGTGATCGTTGAGGAGCTTCAGCCAGAAGGCAACATCGATGAGATGAAGTATATCGGTGTTGAAGAGACCACTTATCAGGTTTTGGTTGATGCCAAAATTATATTGAAAAAAATCAAGCGTTATAAGTATCAGAAAGCTAATGGAGAGATAGTCATAGCTGATATGCCTTATCGTCCATTTGCAAAGAGTGCTGTTTCTGCATCGATTGTGAGCGAAGTATTGGTGCAGAAGTATGTTGATGCGATGCCTATTCATCGTCAGGAGCAATCATGGAAACGCGTTGGGGTTGAGTTTCCATATTCGTCATTGTCGGATATGCAAGCAATGGGTTATAATTTGATCAAACCACTATTCGACGCATATAAGAAACAGGTTCTTTCAACCAATTATCTTCAGGTAGATGAGTCACCATTTAAGGTTTTGTCGAGCGAGAAGAAAGGTGCGTCACACATGGGGTATCAGTGGGTGTATCTGGATCCTGTTCGCAATCTGGTATTCTACAACTACCAGCGCGGACGATCTGAACAACATCCCAGTGCCATGCTGAAAAACTTCAAAGGCATTATTCAGACCGATGGATTTGCAGGATATAATAAAGTAGCTTCATCGCCCGACATCAACCAGATACATTGTATGGCTCATGCTCGAAGGTATTTTGAACGCGCGTTGGACAATGATGCTGACCGAGCCAAGCACTTTTTGAGTGAAGTGCAAAAGCTTTATGATATCGAGAGACACCTCAAGGAACATAATATTGTAGGTGAACAAAAGATGCATTATCGCAGGCAGCATGCCGCTCCTATTCTTGAAGAGTTAAAAAAGTGGTTAGATGATCAGTTGCAAAAAGTTGCACCTAAATCTACCATAGGCAAAGCCATCATCTATAGCCGAGAACGGTGGAAAGGTCTTTCTACTTATTGCGATTTCAGCTACACAGAGATCGATAATAATCCGGTCGAGCGAAGCATTCGTCCGATGGTGATCGGTCGTAAGAACTATCTATTTGCAGGATCAGATGAAAGCGCTGAGCGCGCAGCATGTTTTTACTCATTCTTCATCACATGCCGACTTCATGGCGTAAATCCCAAGGCATGGATCGAAGATGTGTTTGAAAAAATCGAACACATGAAGCCCTCACATTATCATACTCTCTTCCCACAGAACTTGGGAAAATAATCTGTACGAAATTCTTATTTTTGAAACAAGATGCAGTTGGCCGTGGGGTTACGATCTTCCTGCAGGACGGTTCAGCCATTGAATTAATAGGAAAAGACCGCCTTCCCAATCTATATACAATTCTAAACAGGTTACGCTTTACACGAATTTTTGGTTTAATGAAAGACCGTATCACTGCATTCAGAGATCTTCGTGATGGACTCTTTAACTACTGTTTGAATACGGATGATTTACTTGCCACCTATGAATATTTGGAACTTAACGGTTTGGATGTTGCCAAACCAATTTCTTTAGCCAGGCTCAGGGATGATGACGTTAAAATCAAATGGCAACTGATTGGTTCTTCACCGTATGACCTTCCATTTTTTATAGGAGACTACAACCCTGCTCGAATCAGTGATCCATTATGTACCCAGCACGCGAACAAGGCATTGTCCCTGGACAGTATTATAATCGCAACAGATTCCTTTGAAAAATACTATAGAATTTACAATGTAATTTATAATCAAACACCGGAAATTGAGCTGAGCGACACGCTCAGGACATCAACGTATAGGCTTACCCGGCAAGTTGTTATTCTGCAAGAGACGAAAATTGTCAACTGGTTTTTTACACCAGGTGACCAATCTGCACCGGTAAAAGTTTTTATTACCTGCGACGAAATCCCTGATGCTAACAAGGTGAATGAATTCATTTCGTTGACGAAGTAGGTGTGCGAAAATCCTTCAATTGCTATGTTAGTGCTTGTGCTTCAGGCTTTTTCTCAACAACTGTGCATTTGCCGCCACAATTATGGTGCTGAGACTCATCAGCACTGCGCCCATGGCGGGACTCAAAACAAAGCGTGGATACAACACTCCTGCTGCAAGTGGTATCGCTACCACATTATAACCCACCGCCCAAAAGAGATTCTGTATCATCTTGCGGTAAGTAGCTCGTGCAAACGAAATCATATTCACAACATCCATCGGATCACTATTCACGAGGATAATGTCAGCTGTTTCAGCGGCCACATCGGTTCCACTGCCGACTGCAATACCCACATCCGCCTGGGCAAGCGCGGGTGCATCATTTACGCCGTCACCCGTCATAGCCACTATTTCTCCTTTATCCTGGTATGCTTTGACCTTTTCCTGTTTCTGGTGTGGCAGCACATTCGCAAGGTATCCATCCATTCCGAGCTTCTTGGAAACTGAAGCACCCACTTTTTCATTGTCACCAGTAAGCAAATAAGATTTAATGTTCATTTTCTTTAGGGCGGCAATAGCACCTCCGGAGGTTTCCCTGATGGAATCAGCCAGCGTAATAATACCGACCGGTTTGTTGTCAATCAGGACGTAACTTATAGTTTCTGTTTCCTGGTCAACCTCTTCTGGAACGGTTGGTGGCACCATGTTTTTCTGTCGGAAATAATTGGGGCCTGCTACTATAACTTCACGTTCATTGATCAATGCCGAAACCCCGACTCCCTGGATGTATTGAAAGTTAGAAGATCTCCACAGCTCAAGCTTTCTCTCCTTTAATTCATTCAACATGCCACGACCAATATAATGTTCGGATTGCTGTTGCGCTGAAGCCGCATCCTGCAACACCTCATCTTCACTTAAAGATGCATCTAGCGAGATCACTCGATGCACTTTATGGCTGCCCTTTGTAAGCGTTCCGGTCTTATCAAATATGATGGTGCTGATCCGGCGAGCGTTTTCAAACGCAGTGCGGTTACGGATCAGTAAGCCGCTGGTAGCGGCCTTAGCCGTGGAAATGGCGACCACCAATGGTATTGCAACACCAAGCGCATGCGGGCATGCGGTCACCATGACGGTAACCATTCTTTCCATCGCAAAAGCAAGATCCCTCTCTACCGAATACCACCAAAAGAAAGTCGCCACACCTGCCAGGAGCGCGACGAGTGTAAGCCATTTCGCTACCCTGTCTGCCAGATTCTGGGTGGCGGATTTTGAAGCCTGCGCCGATTTTACCAATAAGATTACCTTATTCAAATAGCTATCCTTCCCGGTACCTGTGGTGCGCATTCGGATCGAGCCATCACCATTCACGGAACCCGCTATGACTTTTGCATTCTTTTCCTTTTTCACCGGAAGGCTCTCACCGGTGATCATGCTTTCGTTTACGAAGGTCTCGCCCTCCAACACCATGCCGTCTGCCGGAATTTTTTCACCCGGCTTGACAAGCAGGATATCTCCATTACTGATTTCCTGAAGCGGCAGCTCACTTACCTGTCCGTTCCTATCCACGTGAACTTGCGTGGGTAAGAGCGCAACAAGACTTTCTAAGGCACTTGAGGCCGCCATCTGGGAGCGCATTTCCAGCCAATGCCCCAGGAGCATAATATCTATCAGTGTGGCAAGCTCCCAGAAAAAATCCATTCCCCTCAACCCAAATACCACGGCACTACTATAGAAATAGGCAACCGAAACCGCTAATGCGACCAGCGTCATCATCCCGATGGCTTTGTTTTTCACTTCTCTTAGTGCTCCGGACAAAAACGGCCAGCCACCATAGATGTACAGGATAGTGCTAAAGGCAAAAAGCACATAACGATCACCGGAAAACACCAATATGAACCCAGTCCATTGCTGGATCATGTGGGATAAAAGAAGTATTGGGACTGTAAGGACCAGGCAGATCCAGAAACGCTTCAGAAAATCCCCTGTGTGGTGTCCCGCATGTTTGTCATGGGAATGATCGTCGTTCGCTTTCTTCTTTTGATCATTTGCCGATTGATCCGCTGTGACAGGGTTACGCGCGTGCTCGTGATGGTGATCCTGCTTCTTATAATGCTCTGCTTCCAAAGTGCAATTCGTATTATTCGGTTTTGCTTGACAAGTCGTTTCTCGCAACCAAATTTTTTTTTGAAACTCCGTGTATCAACAAGGGTAACATTTCAAATATTTTTCAGTTCGATAAGTTTACGTTGGCGCTAATCACCGAAAAATTCAAGTTCCGAACATTACGATTTTCCTTCTTTAACTTATGACTTTCCAAGAAGATCGATCGGAATTCGCTTATCGGATTTCAGTTTCTTAAAATGCGTAGGAGTAAGACCGACAACGCGCTTAAACTGGCTGCTGAGATATGCGACGCTACTGTAATTGAGCTTATCTGCGATTTCGCTCAATGTGAGTTCGTCGTATACGAGAAGTTCTTTCACCTTTTCAATTCGCTGCGCAATAAAATATTGCTCTATCGTGCTTCCTTCAAGGGCTGTGTAAAGGCTGCTCAGGTAAGTATAATCAAGGTTGAATTTCTCGCTTAAGTAAGCTGATAGGTTTTGCCTTAGATCGGAATTCTCCTCTTGGATCAACTCGACAAGCAAGTTTTTTACACGTTCCACAATACGCCCTTTTCGGTCATCAATCAGCGAAAAGTTGAATTTCTGAAGCCCGTCATTAAGTTCTTGTCGCTGAAACTCATTCAGCTCTTCTTCAATTTCAACTTCACCGAGGCGAACACTTGTCGGGTGAAAGCCGTGACGTAAAAGTTCGCCTTCAACCGTCATTTTGCACCGGGTGCAAACCATATCCTTAATGTAGAGTTTCAACAGATCAATCCCTTTTGATGATGCGTTCGCTGTAGTGTGTAGTCTCTGTAAGTGTCGTCAACATATAGATTCCAGGTGATAATGCAGACAAGTCGATCTGTTTATGGTTACTAATGTTTTCGAGAGTCAGAACAGTTTTCCCCATTGCATCACGCACTTCCAGTGTGAGTAACACGTTCATGGTTGAGGGCACCGACACATTGAGATTTGAAGAAAAAGGATTCGGGTAAATATTGAGGTGCTGTTCAGATGAAGCGGAATTCAGAGCGGTTGGTTCGGAGACTACTCCTTTCATGTACCTAACTGTTCCGCTATTGTCATCTTGCCACACCAGGTAAATGTTATTGTCACTCATGGCAACATCCATATTTACAACATGCATCGGAACGGGCACAACATATTCATTCGGCCAACCATTGGTGATATCGTTTGTATAGAGTAGTGCAAGTTGCGATTGACTATTTACAGTTTGCTTCCATACACTCACTGCTGCGTTTCCGGAATGGGCTATCCGAATAAAATTCTGATTGCTCATGCCCGGAAAATCCCCGGTTAGTGCAACACCACCATCCGACGAAACATCCATCAGGGAGGTTTTGCTCAAATACACAAAAGATGTTCCAGTGGCACCATTCATAAAAACAGAATACAGTGTATCGCCTAAAATAATACCATCCGGTCCGGATGAAGGACAAGACATGAGCATCCAGTTTTCCTGATCCACGTTTACAGCATCCGGAAAGCTCGCCCCATTGTCAGTGGAAATAGCGGCCCATGTATCACGAATATTCGAAGCGTTGTTTCGATACAGTAACGCAGCTTGATTACCTGAAGCGACAATACTTCCTGGACAACAGTCGCATACAGTCGCATTGCCAAATCCGCTTGCAGGAACATCCGGAACAAAGGTCTGACCCAGGTCATTTGAGCGTGTCACAACCCATTGTGCATCTCCAAACGCTGAATTAAACTTCATAAAGGCAACCATCGGATTGCCTTCCCCATCGATGGCAAGTGTTGGAAAACGCGAAAGACTATCGCCGATATTTTCTACCTGAACTTCTTCCGACCAATTCATACCACCGTCAGTCGAACTGACCATATACATGGATCCTTCGTCTTCAGGTGTTTGTTTGAATATGGCATAAACAGTATCCCCGTTTGCTGCCAAGTCCGGTCCTGCCCACGATGCTGTGAACACAGGTATATCCATAGGGTTTAGTGGAACCGCGGCTGTAAACGCGCTACCGGACCATCGCG
>Ga0075152_10001314_pt1 | contig 17861 bp, 19 predicted proteins | sample JI61114C2DNA_FD_70964 | JGI IMG/M metagenome (GOLD analysis project Ga0075152, IMG submission 70964) | Wastewater effluent complex algal communities from Wisconsin, to seasonally profile nutrient transformation and Carbon sequestration -... | ecosystem: Engineered > WWTP > Effluent > Algae...
TTTCAAATGGCATGACAATGAAACGAGTCAATACAATGAAGATGATTATATTATTTTAAATTTTTTAACTGCTAAAGTAAAAGTAGAAACTACAAGTGTCGAGCATGTTATTTCAGGATTAGGTATGAATTCGAAAAAGAACATGCAAAAACTAGTAAAATGGTTGATTAAAGAAAAAGTATTAGATTCAAAAGGAAATTTAAGTCCTGAAAAATTACAAACTTTTTACGATAAATATAACGAAGACATCACACAAAGAACTTCTAGATAAAATAAAAAAGGACATTTTAAAATGTCCTTTTTTATTTTTTATTTTTCCCTATCAAATGCTTAACAACGGTTTCAGCGGCATGTAAACCAAACAAAGCTGGCATCCAACTGTTCGTTCCATAAAACGACTTCTTAAAGTTAGAACCATCTGTCATTTTTACACTATCATAATCAGGTCGCTCAAAAGAATATACTACTTTAACACCGCTTGAAATTCCTTCTAATTTTAATCGCTTTCTTACCTGTTTCGCTAAAGGACAATAGTCGGTTTTACTGATGTCTTTTACACGAACTTTTTCGGCTTCAAACTTTCCTCCAGCTCCCATGTTGCTAATTACTTTCACTTTCTTACGTTTACAAGCCACAATCAAATTGATTTTTGGTGTTAAGCTGTCTATACAATCTAAAACGTAATCAAATTCTGGTGTTACTAATTCAAATGCGCGTTCTGGAGATAAAAATTCTTCAATACGTGTTAATTTTAATTCTGGATTAATGTCCATCAAACGATCACCAACAATTTTAACTTTTGGTTCACCTACAGTGCTGTGCAAAGCTGGCAATTGACGATTAATATTGGTAATATCTACCACATCGCCATCCACAATGGTCATAGAACCAACACCAGCACGAGCTAAAAATTCGGCAGCAAAACTTCCTACACCACCTAATCCAACAACCAAAACATTTGCATTTTCAAGTTTTTGAATGCCTTCTTCTTTAAATAATAAAACTGCGCGTTCTTTCCACTTTGCCATAACAGTGTTGAATCGTTAAATTGATTAATTGTTTAACTGAAAATCCTTGAAAAATTAGTAAAAACGATAGTTTTCATTTCCTCTACCGAAATTCCTTTTATCGAAGCCGCTTTTTCATACACTTCATAAATGGATTCTTCAATCGTATCGGTTTCTAATAAAATTTGATTTTCGAGTGCAAAGGTAAATACTTTTTCTAAATCTGGATTATGAAGTAAGTATTTTCCAAACGAAAGATAAAATCCATTATTCAAAAGCGTTTTCGCCACTTGCTCATTTTTTGAGAATCCATGAATAATCATTGGATTTTCTATTTTCATTTCTTTCTTGATGGCAATTACTTCATCATAAGCCGCGACACAATGTAAAACTATAGGTTTATTGGTGAGCCTTACAATTTCTAATTGCTTCTTGAAAACGGATATTTGTAAGTCTAATGGAATTTCTATTCGCTTATCTAAACCGCATTCGCCAAGTGCTAAACATTCAGATAATTGCAATTTTTCTTTGATGATTTCTAAATCTGATTCTAAACGATTCTCATCGATATACCAAGGATGAATTCCAATAGAGTAATTAGGAATCGAAGCGTCAAATTCCCACGGATATTGATTTACGACTTCAATCACATCCAAAAGATTAGAAAATTTGTGCGTATGTAAGTTGATAAATTTAGTCATGAAATTTCTTTACTCCAGCTAAAATTTCGATATCCAAATCGTTCTCTAAAGGCACAATCGGACACGAATATTCGTAATTATAAGCACAATACGGATTGTAAGCTTTATTGAAATCAATTGTCCAAATTTTGCCTTTTTGAATTTTCATGTCAACATATCTTCCACCGATATAGCTTTCTTTTCCACAAGTTAAATCAGAAAATGGCAGGAATAAATAATCTTCATAACCTGGTTTTTTATTCAAATCTACATTCTGATACACATTTAGTTTTAATGCTTTACCATCAATTTCAAAGTGTAATTCACCATATTTTTTGTACAATGGAGTTCTCGAAGTTGTTGTTTTCATGCCAAAAGGCTTTTCCTTTTTGGTTCTAATAAAAGTCGCTTCTACAATATATTTTTCATTTATCGAAAAGAAGTCCAAACCTTTAAATTGCTTTAAATCCTCTTTCATCAAAGGACTTTTCAATGAATCCGCATAACTTTTATTCAGTTCGGTTTGAAATTTTTCAGCCGAAGACAAGTCTTTTTGAGCAAAAGCTAAAGACGTACAAAAAAGTAAAACTAGTATTTTTTTCATCAGATTCAATTTTTACAAAAATATATAATTTCTATAACATTTTATTACGTATGCCTTTCGTAAATTTGCAGCAGAAATAAAGCCATGTTAAAACGCGCCTTCCACAAATATATTGACAATTTCAGAGGTTTTTCTCGTGAAATTTGGATACTTACACTAATTACTTTTATCAACCGAGCTGGTACAATGGTACTTCCTTTCTTATCAAAATATTTGAAGGAAGATTTGAACTTTTCATACAGCCAAGTGGGTTGGATAATGGTGAGTTTTGGTTGCGGATCGATTTTAGGTTCTTGGTTAGGAGGAAAACTATCTGATAAAATTGGCTTTTATAAAATAATGATATTCAGCTTACTAACTAGCGGATTTGCGTTTTTTGGATTACAATTTATTACCAGTTTTGAAGGTTTATTAGTAGCTATGTTTCTAATTATGGTAGTAGCCGATATGTTTCGTCCTGCCATGTTTGTGTCTTTAGGCGCTTATGCCAAGCCAGAAAACAGAACCCGAGCGTTAACACTAGTAAGGTTAGCCATTAATTTAGGTTTTGCTGCTGGACCCGCTCTTGGTGGGTTATTAATTATGAGCGTGGGATACAAAGGTTTGTTTTGGGTAGATGGTGCTAGTTGTATTATTGCTATTTTAATATTTTGGATTAAAGTAAAAGAGAAGAAAAAATCTAAATTTATTGATACAAAACAACCAGGAGAAGTGTTAACACACTCTGTTTTTAAAGACAAACCTTTCTGGATATTTTTAACAGGAACACTAATTACGGGAATCTTATTTTTCCAATTGTTCACCACTATCCCGTTGTATCATAAAGAACAATTTAACTTGAGTGAATTTCAAACTGGTTTACTATTAACTTTAAATGGTATTTTAGTTTTCTTTTTAGAAATGCCAATTGTAAGCTATATTGAGCGACATAAAATAAATAAACTAAAAGTCATAACTTATGGATGTTTAGCAATGGCAATTAGTATCTACTTACTTTTAATAAACAATTGGGCTGGTATTTTAATTATCATGATGATATTTATGACGTTTGCCGAAATGTTTGCATTTCCTTTTTCTAATTCGTTTGCCATGAGTCGTGCGCCTAAAGGTCATGAAGGCCGTTACATGGCGATTTTTACCATGAGTTATAGTTTAGCTCACATTTTAAGTGCTAAAACTGGAATGGAAATGATTGATATTTTCAGCTACCAAGCCAATTGGTTTTTCATGGGAACACTAGGTATTATAGGTGTTTCACTCTTCTTTTGGACTATAAAATTAGTTGATAAAGAAGCTCCTCATAATTTATAAAACTAAAAATTTAGTTAAATAACTATAAAAATAGTTGTATAACTAAAAAAATAGTTTTAGGTTTGTTCTTCGACAAGCTCAGAATGACAAATTTATGACTATGCAAAAACTAACGAATAAAGAAGAAGAAATCATGCACATTTTATGGAAGCTTAAAAAAGCTTTTGTAAAAGACATCATGGAAGAAATTACCGAAGACAAACCCCATTACAATACCCTTTCTACCATTGTTCGTAATTTAGAAGAAAAAGGATACGTGGGATACAATGCTTACGGAAAAACGCATCAGTACTTCCCTATCGTTAAGATTGAAGATTACCGAAAAACCTTTATGAATACTGCTATTGATAACTATTTCAATAGTTCATACAAAAATTTAGTTTCCTTTTTTGCTGAAGAAGAAAAGATTTCGGCAGACGAACTTCGTGAGATTTTAGCGTTAATCGAAAAAAAGAAATAGTATGGAAAATCTGCTGATTTATTTCCTAAAAGTAAACGGACTCATCATTTTATTTTATTTGATGTACGTTGTATTCCTAAGAAAAGAAACGTTTTTTGTTTCGAATCGATGGTATTTTTTGACAGGATTAGTATTGTCATTGATTTTACCTTTAATCACTTTTACCAAAATCATTTGGGTTGAACCAACTCCAATTCCTGAGTATTATGAAGAAGCAATTCCAATTACATACAACACCATCGAAACTCCTACACAAGCTCCGTTAGATTGGTCTTTGATTTTAATGTCGGCTTACATCGTAATTTCTATTTTAATTATTTTGAAGATTGGGATGGAATTAGTTTCATTTTTCAAAAGAATTCAAAAACAAAACAAGCAAAAAGAAAGCGATTATACGTTAGTAAATTCAAATTCAGCCGAAAATCCTTTTTCATTTTTTAGTTACATCGTCATTAATAAAGAAATGTTTACCGAAGAAGAATTACAACATATTTTAATGCATGAGAGCATTCATGTGAAACAAAAACATTCGTTTGATGTGTTAATCGGAAAAGTGTTTTGTGCTATATTTTGGGTAAACCCAATCATTTGGTTCTACCGAAAAGCCATGTTGCAAAACCTAGAATTTATTGCTGATAACGAAACTTTTCAGCAAATCGAAAACAAATATTTATATCAAAAAACCTTATTAAAAGTAGTGACTCATCAACACGACTTAAGTATTACTAATCAATTTTATCAATCATTAATCAAAAAACGAATCGTTATGTTACACACAAATCAATCACACAAAAAAAATGTTTGGAAGTATGCTACAATTCTTCCGCTATTAGTAGGTTTCATGTTATTGTTTCAAATTGAAACAGTGGCGCAAGTAAAAGAAAATCCACAAAAAGCTCATGCCGTAAAAGTTGAAGCCATTGGTTTTAGTTGGGATAAAAATGCAACCGATGAAGAATTAAAATCTGATGCCGAACAACTGAAAAGTCAAGGAATTGATTATAAATTTTCAAAAATAAAACGCAACAAAAACGGAGAAATTATTGCTATAAAAATCGAATTTAACGATGGTAAAGGCAACAAAGGCGTAAAAGAAATTAAAGGTGATGAACCAATTGAACCAATTTATTTTAGTGCCGAAGAAGGAAAAATCGGATTTACCGCTGAACCTGATTATTCGGACTATGTTGTAGATGAAAAACTTTCAAAACAATTTGGAACTGAAATAAAAGTTAAAATGGTTAAAGTTACTGATGAAGTAGATTTTCCAGAACTTCCTACTCCACCAACACCTCCAACCCATCCTTTTGAAGATTTGATGGACGCACCAACTCCGCCAGATTTTCCAGAAGTTCCAGATTTTCCTTCAAATATGGATGATAAAAAGGCTATGGAAAAGTATGAGAAAGCAATGGTTTCTTTTGAGAAAAAGATGAAATCAATAGAGCCTAAAATGAAAGAATTTGAGAAAAAAATGGAAGTTTATGAAAAGGAAATAAAACGAAAAGAACCTGACATGAAAAAATTTGAAGAAGAAATGAAAATTTTTGAACAAAAAATGAAGGTCTTTGAAAAAGAAATGGAGGTTTATGAGAAAGAAATTGAAAAATCATCAGCCGAATATTACATCAACGGAGAAAAAGTTTCAAAAGAAGAAGTTGAAAAAATACAAACTAATGAAATTGAATCTGTTAATATTAGAAAAAATAGTTCTCCAAACAGAATTGAGATTAAGAAAAAAGAAATAAAAAAAACCAAATAATAATAAAAAATCCCGATTCACTCGGGATTTTTATTTTACTATATTTGCCAAAAATAAATCGATGTTTAAAATATTAGCCAAACTTAATAAAGCACTTTTACCTAGTTTTACCAAACAAGGTTTAGACCCAATTTATGCAAAAAAATGGCAGAAAGCAGTTATTGCTTATCGTTATTGGATAACGGTAAAATCTTTAGACTAATACGTCAAAGCAGCAAAAATCTCTTTATTTCCTAATTTTTCTCTTCCGTTTAAAAACGATAATTCCATTAAGAAATTCATTTGCACAATTTCGCCACCTAACTGCTCTACTAATTCACAAACGGCTTTTGCAGTTCCTCCAGTAGCTAAAACATCATCGTGAATTAAAACCTTATCCCCTTTTTGGATGGCGTCAATATGCATTTCTAAAGTATCTGTTCCGTATTCCAATTCGTAGGAAGCACTTATTGTTTCAAAAGGTAACTTTTTAGGTTTACGAACTGGAACAAAGCCTGCATTTAATTTTTGAGCCAATAAAATGCCAAAAAAGAAGCCACGACTCTCTACTCCTATCACCTTATTAATCTTTTTATCAGCTAAAGTACTGGCTAACAATTCTAAGCAACCAGAAGTTGCTTCTGGATTATTTAATAAGGGAGTAATATCTTTAAATCCAATTCCTGGCTTCGGAAAATCCTGAATATCACGAATATAGTTTTCTAAGTTCATTTTTATATATTTTTTCTGTAATTGGTTTGCAATTTACACATTTATCTCTATATTTGCACCCGCATTAAGGCCTCGTGGCGCAACTGAATAGCGCATCTGATTACGGCTCAGAAGGTTACTGGTTTGAATCCAGTCGAGGTCACAAAATACTAAAGCGTTCAATCTTTTTGAACGCTTTTTTTTATATCTTAACTCAGTGTAAATCTACAAAAAACATGGATAATTCTATAGAAAATCGCGTAAGATTAGTTGAAACCTTGTTTCAAAATCTTGATGTGGAAATTATAGATTTCCAAAAAGAAACAAAATTAGGTTGCATTGCTGGTTGCGGAAAATGTTGCTCAACACCCGAAATTGATGCATCACCTTTAGAGTTTTTGCCTTGGGCTTTTCATATATTTTTAAACGGACAAGCCGAAGAAACGCTTTTAGAATTAGAACAAAGCACAACAGCTACTTGCTTTTTATATCGCCCAAAATCGTTAACAGAATTTACAACCGGAAATTGCAGTACGTATCAATATAGAGGATTAATTTGCAGACTTTTTGGTTTTGGTGCCACAACGGATAAGTACGGAAAATTACGCATAGCAACTTGTAATATCATCAAAGAAGGGCAAACAACAAATTTTGAAAATGCCACAATTGCTATAAATACTAATCTGTCTGTCCCTATTTTTACAGAATATTACATGCAACTTTCGCAAATAGATTTTAAACTTGGAAATGTTTTTTTGCCTGTAAATAAAGCTATGAAAGCGGCTTTAGAAGAAGTTTTGCAATATTATGCTTACAGACCTTTTCCAGATAACTACAAAAAATCTATATAAAATACTTGTTTTCAGATAGTTGAATTAAAACTAGTAAATCAAACAAACTACCAAATTATAGTCTACCTTCGGTAAAAAATTATGACCATCGAGCAACGTGTTGTTTTGGTAGAAGAATTATTCCAAAATTTGGATGTTGAAATAAAAGAATTTCAATCTCACACCAAATTAAGTTGCGTAGCTGGTTGTGGCAAATGTTGCAATCATCCTGAAATTGATGCGTCGCCATTAGAGTTTTTACCTTGGGCTTTTCACTTATTTTTAAATGGAGAAGCTGAAAAAGTATTAAACACTCTAAATAAATCGACTATAAACCGATGTTTTATTTATAATCCGCTTTCATTGTTGGATAAAAACAAAGGAAATTGCAGCAGCTATCAATATCGAGGTTTAATTTGCCGTCTTTTTGGATTTGGAGCCAATACCGATAAATATGGTCAATTGCGATTGGCAACTTGCAAAATTATCAAAGAAGGACAAGCCGAAAATTACAATAAATCAACCGAATTAATCAATAAAGGTTTACCTGTTCCCATTTTTACTGATTACTACATGAATCTATCTCAAATTGATTTTCAATTGGGAAATGTAATTGTTCCGATAAATAAAGCACTCAAATTAGCTATCGAAGAAGTATTGCAATATTACGCCTATCGTCCAATGCCAAACGGACATTTTAATTGTGCTTAACCTAAATATTTTTCACCAATCACTTTTCGAATTGAGATAAAACCTATTTGATTCAAATCAATTTCCGAACGTTTTACCCAAATTAACTCCTGAATCTCGTCTTCTGCTTCTACTTTAATTACATCGGAAGTTAATTCACATTCGTAAAAAATATCCATTGTTCTATAGGGAACATTTTTGTATAAATAATTATTTGGTGACGTCGTTATGTATTTTAAATCGCTGTTTGAAATTTCTATTCCTAATTCTTCTTTTATTTCTCTACAAGCGGCTTCTTCTGCCGTTTCATTTGGGTCGATAAATCCGCCTGGTAAATCCCATTTTCCTTTGTCTGGGTCGACATTTCGTACTGTAAACAATACTTTGTCTTCAAACGTAAAAACTATGGCTACAGCGGCTGCAATGTTGTGGTAATACGTAAAACCACAATCATCACACAAAAAACGACGATTATCAGGAAACGTAAAATGGGTTGAAGCACAACTTGGACAAAATTTAAAAAAAGTCATTTTTATAGTGATTAGTGATTGTACAAATTTACTTTTAAATTTTCAATTTGAACTTGGAACCTGAAACTTGAAACCTAAAACTATATAACTATATTTGTCACATGAAGCATTTAGTTATCATAGGAACCGTTTGGCCCGAACCAAATTCAACAGCAGCTGGAAGCAGAATGTTGCAACTCATTTCGTTGTTTCAAAAGCAAGGTTATGAAATAACATTTTTGTGTTCGGCTTCTAAATCCGATTTTTCGTTTGATTTGAGTCAGATTTCGGTTAAAACCAAAGCCATTCAACTGAATGATAGTAGTTTTGATATAGAAATTGCAGCATTAAATCCAAATGTTGTCCTTTTTGACCGATTCATGATTGAAGAACAATACGGTTGGCGTGTGATGGAAAATTGCCCAAATGCTTTACGAATTTTAGATACAGAAGACTTACATTTTTTACGAAAAGCCAGAGAAATGGCGTTCAAACAAAATCGAGAATTGGTTTTTGAAGATTATATTTCCGATGTTTTTAAACGCGAAATGGCTTCCATTTACAGATGCGATTTAACTTTGTTGATTTCTGAATACGAAATGCAATTGGCAACAGAAACATTCAAAATTGATGCTTCTATGTTATACTATTTACCTTTTTTATCAGAAGATGTGAATACAAATGTCACAAAGTTTGAAGACAGACAACATTTTGTAAGCATTGGTAACTTTTTGCACGAACCTAATTGGCAAACCGTTTTAGCTTTAAAAAAATATTGGAAATCTATCAAAAAGCAACTTCCGGAAGCAGAACTTCATATTTACGGCGCTTATGTTTCGGAAAAAGCTAAACAATTGCACAACGAAAAAGAAGGCTTTCTAATTAAAGGAAGAGCCGAAAGCGTCGCTGATGTGTATTCGAAAGCAAAAATTTTGTTAGCACCAATTCCCTACGGAGCTGGTTTGAAAGGCAAATTATTTGAAGCCATGCAATTGGGATTACCTTCAATAACCACAAAAATGGGAGCCGAAGCAATGAACGGAAATTTAGATTGGAATGGATTCATCACTTCCGATGAAGATGATTTTGTAAAAAAAGCAGTCGAATTGTATGCCAATAAATCGCTTTGGGAAACCGCTCAAAAAAATGGTTATGAAATCATTGAAAAACGGTTCAAAAAAGAATTGTTTGCCACTGATTTTATGAATAGAATTGAAGAACTTCAACTAGATTTAAAAACGCATAGAAATCAAAACTTCTTGGGGCAAATACTACAACACCAAAGTTTACAAAGTACAAAGTACATGAGTAAATGGATTGAATCAAAGAATAGTTAGGAACTGGAAGTTAAAAGGAAAACTTTTTACTTTTTACTTTTTACTTTTTACTTTTTACTTTTTACTTTTAATATAAACTACCCATGAATAGTTTCTGATTTTCCGTAGCTTTCAATCACTTTTGCTTCAAATTCTAACCATTCTTCCCAACGTTTCTTAACGTCGTAACCTTCTTCTGCTAATTCGTGTGCAAATTGTAAAAATGAAGTATAATGATTGGCTTCTGAAATCATTAATTCTCTATAAAAAACAGCTAATTCTTCGTCTTTGATATTATCGGAAAGTACTTTAAAACGTTCGCAACTTCTGGCTTCAATCATTGCAGCAAATAACATACGCTCAACAATTAAATGCTTGCGATTTCCTGGTTTCATAAACTTGAATAAATCGTTTACATAACTGTCTTTTCGTTCGCGTCCTAATACCCAACCACGAGCTTTGATGATTTCATGCACTTGCTCAAAATGATCCAATTCTTCTTTCGCGATTGATGTTAACTCAGTAGTAATTTCTGTAAATTCAGGTAACAAATTAATTAACATCATTGCATTTGATGCCGCTTTGATTTCGCACCAAGCGTGATCAGTTAGAATTTCTTCTAAATTTCCTTCTGCTATGTTGGCCCATCTTGGATCTGTTGGTAGTTTTAAACGAAACATTTGATTTATGAATGTAGATTAACGATTTTTGATTTAAGATTACAAAATTAAGAAGATTAAAGTTGTAAACCTAAATTAGAAATATCCCATTGTTTATCAACATTATACTGAATATGTCCGTTTTTAATTTCTAAAGGGCAATCAAAGTTATTAGTATATAAACCACCCGTTCCTAAGCCTTGTGGCATTGGATTATTTAAGGTAAAAGTAAATTGGGTTATCGCATTCAATCCAATATTGCTTTCTAAAGCAGAAGTAATCCACCAACCAATATTTAAACTTTCGGCAATGGAAATCCATTCTAAAGTCCCTTTGAAACCACCAACTAAACTTGGTTTTAAAATGATGTATTGTGGTTGAATTTCTTCAAGTAGTTTTCGCTTCTTTTCTATTCCAAAAACACCAATTAATTCTTCATCTAAAGCGATTGGAAAGGGCGTTTGTTGGCAAAGTAATTTCATTTCTTGAATTTGATTGGCTCTTATAGGCTGTTCAATACTATGTAATTCAAATTCATTTAATTGATTCAACTTACTTAAAGCTTCATTTGAATTAAAAGCACCGTTAGCATCCACTCGAATTTCAATAGTTTTAGCATCAAAATTTTGACGAATAAATCGCAATAATCCTAATTCCTTCTCAAAATCAATGGCTCCTATTTTTAGTTTTATACATGAAAATCCTTGTGCTAGTTTTTCTTCGATTTGGGTTTTCATGAATTGCTCCTCTCCCATCCAAACCAAACCGTTAATCAACATATTCTTTTTGCCTTCCGTAAATTCTGAAGGAAATAATTCGAAAAGTGATTTAGATTGCAAGGAAAGAAACGCCATTTCCACTCCAAACTGAATCGAAGGAAATTCCATTAACTCATCCCATAATTGGTCTTTTCCCAAATGAATATTTTGACAAACCCATTGCAGTTTATCTTCATAATCAGGTCTATCATCAATAGAAAGTGTTCTCAAAATACCACATTCACCTATTCCTGTTTTTCCGTTATCTTCCAATAACAAAAACCAAGTTTCTTTCTCCGTCATTACTCCACGAGAAGTGCCGCTTGGGCGTTTGAAATTGAGGATGTATTTTCTGTAGGTTGCTTTCATATTTAAGTACAATGACAATTTCAAGTACAAATTTCAAAATCTTGAAGTTGATTTTTGAAATTGAAATTGATTAATTTAATCTAATATTCTCAATATTTTCTTGAAATCATCTACATTCAAACCTTTTGATTTATAAAAATCTATATCAAATTTAGCCTGTTGAATCCAAGAGGTTTTTACATCAATATTGTTACTCTTGTATTTTTTGTGTATTTCTTTAGCTTCAGAAATATCTTCATTAAACACTAAAGCATTTGCATATTTTAACTGATACCAAAGTTGATTATTATCTAATTGAGTCGCTTTAAAATAGGATTCCTTAGCCTTAACAAATTGTTTCGTTTCTATATAAATATCTCCTAAAGCACTGTAATCTTTAGCTTGTGCCCATTTGTTATCTACAATTTCTTTTAAAATATAATCAATCGCTTTCTGATGTTGGTTTTTCTTATAAAAATCCCAAGCTGTTTTTCTTTTAAATTCTAAAAAATCGTTCATCTGTTTAGTGTTTTGAACTGCTTGAATCGCAAGATTTTGAATACTATTTGCTTTTTCAGATGGCAATAAATCTTTAAATTCCTTGTATTTATATTTTCCAATTAATAAATCTATAAATTCTCCAGAAAAAATTTCTTTTTTAGAAAGTGAACTAACAAAATCTAGTCTTGTAATTTCTGTTTCAAGTTCTTTCTTATTTTGTTTTGTCCAACCTCTACTTGCTTTATAATCTACCCATGGCACTACTTCTAAGACAATTTTTTGGTTCATAACCCAATTCTGACTTTCGAATCCGAACCATAGATTAGGCAAATTGGTCAAACATAAAGAAGAAGACGAAATCAACTTGGCGTCTTTGTTTACTTTTTCTTTTTGTTCCCAACACGCTCTATCCGTTTTTCCTTCTTTCAAAAATAAATTAGCTGCATTTGCTTCTTGAAATAAAGCGAACGTACATTTATCATCACCCGAAATTGCGGAAGTCAAATGAATAGCTCCAGCTGTTCCTTGACTAATTCCGGTTGGATCTGGAATGGCTTTTAACACCGAAACCAAACTTGAAGTTAGTTTTTGATTTTCATCTAAAACGGTAATTCTGTATACAAATTCGGTAGTTCCAACGGGTAAATCTTCTGTTTTGATTAAAGCGCGCTTTCCTGCTGATAGATTAATTTCTTTTGTAGTAGCACGTTCTTTGTCCCAAAAGCCATCTCTTTGAGCAAAAAACGAAGTTGAAAATAATAAGGCGAATACGAAATATAATAGTTTGTTCATTTTATTTTTTTTAAACACATAGAATCATAGTTCTACTTTGTGTGTGTTTTTTAAGCGTTACACTTTACATAGAAAACATAATTTAAAATACTATTTACCTATTGTGTTTAGTTACCATTCAATTTTTGTACCAAATTTACAATTCAATACTTTGCCCAATTTCTAATAACATCAAATCTTTTCCTTTGTCGAAAAATTTGCGTTTGGCTTCTTCATGATTAATTTCAATATAACCAAACGTATCAAAATGATAACCCAACACTTTATCACATTGTACAAAATCAGAAGCGATAATAGCATCTTCAACATCCATTGTAAAGTTACTTCCAATAGGTAAAATTGCTAAATCCAACTTAGTTCGCATTGGAATTAGCTTCATATCCATAGTTAAAGCTGTGTCGCCTGCGATGTAGATATTTTTGCGTTCACCTTCAATAACAAATCCGCCTGGTTGTCCTCCGTAGCTTCCATCAGGAAAAGACGAAGTATGATGTGCAATTACATATTTCACAGTACCAAACTCAAAATCCCAACTTCCGCCGTGATTCATTGGATGATAATTAAAACCTTTATTTCCAAAATGAGAAGCAATTTCATAGTTAGAAACAATTACTGCATCTGTTCGTTTTGCGATTGCTTCTACGTCTAGAATATGATCTTGATGGGCATGCGTGAGCAATATAAAATCAGCTTCCAACGTATTGATGTCAATATGAGAAGCTTTTGGGTTACCAGAAATAAATGGATCAACTAAAATGCGAACATCATTTACTGTAATTCCGATACAAGCGTGTCCGTAGAATGTGATTTTCATAGTATTTATTTTAGTGATTAGTAAAAAGTAATTAGTGATTAGTTAAGAAAGACTAAAGTTAACCAAAATAATATACTTAATGCAAATGTGCTTAATGCTACTTTTTTAAGTTCTGGATCGAAGTCTTTATATTGATTTGCTTTGTAAACAGTTCCAATGTGCTTAATAAAAAATATATTAACTAAAAGAATTGGTAGGTAAGATGTATTTATCAACTTAGTAAATACAAACATTACAATTAAAGGGATTACCAATAATAATGAATGATATTTTTTAGCATTCTCCAATCCCATTTTCACTACCAAGGTATTCTTTCCAGCAATTTTATCATTTTCAATATCGCGCATATTGTTCAAATTTAGAACAGCTACGCTTAATAATCCGATGGCTGATGCAGGCAGAAACAATTTCCAATCGATAAAATGTGTAAACAAAAAATTAGAACCCACAACCGAAACCAATCCAAAGAAAATAAACACAAATAAATCCCCAAAACCGCTGTAGCCATAAGCACTTTTTCCAACAGTATATTTAATAGCAGCACCAATAGAGCCAATTCCTAACAAGATAAAAATTAAACTTAGAGCAAAATTTTCTTTTCCAAAAGCGATGTAAATCATTAATAATGCAATTATGAAAGTAAAAATTGCAGTAATAATTACTGCCTTTTTCATTTGCTCAGCGGTTATTATTCCTGCTGCGACTAAACGTTTTTCGCCAATTCTGTTTGCATCTGTTCCTTTTACGCCATCACCATAATCGTTGGCATAATTGGACAATACTTGTAATCCTAACGTAGTTAACAGCGCTAAAACCACAATTCTCCAATCGGAAAATCCTTGATAATTGGCATAAGCACTTCCCACAATTATTCCAGAAACGGAAAGTGGTAAGGTTCGTAATCGCGCGGCTTGTATCCAGTTTTTCATTTTTTTATGTATATTGTATTGTTGTATAATGTATGATTGTTATTTTTCGCTTTGCTCAAAGTTAGCCTATTTTATAGGAGATTCCTACTTCGGCGGAATGACAAATCTCCCAACTTCCAGCTCCCAACTCATTTACATCCAATTCTTATCCGAAGTTTCTACTTGATACAACCAATAATTAACTAAATTTTTAATTTCGGTATAATTTCCTGTTGAAAAACTGATGTTTCCGCCAGCTGTTGACAAGGTAACTGAACCTATATTTGTGGTTTTTTGCCAAAAAAATTGTTGGGTTTCGATGGCTTGTATTTTATACGGTTCTATAATTGTGGTATCGATATCCCAAGCACCATTTTGCTTGATGATAAAATCATTGGAAACAAAAAGTTTATAATTTTTAAACGAAAACCATATCAAAACAATAGCAAAAATGACAAAAAAACTTGTGTAAATCATCCATTCATTCCAAGTAACAAAGTGCAATTTAAAATTTATTGTAATTGAAATTAAAACTGGTAATACAAGAAGAAAAAAGGTGTTGACTGCAAATTTTCTCCAATTTGGTGAATACTTCTTCCCTTTTTCTGGCAATTGATTTAACAACAAATTCAGTATAATATCACGCTCATTTGCGGAACATCCTGGCACTTCAATTTGATCTTTTTCTTTTACTTTTTCTACATCGCTAGAAGCCTGATGCACGCCAATAGTTGTAACATCTAACTCCTTTTGAAAATAGTTTTGCGTAATTTTAATTTTTTGAACTTTATTCGGATTCAACAACGTGTTTTTTGTAGATAGTAATCCGTAAGATAATACAATCGCTTGCTTGCTTTTTTGAATGGTAAAATCAAAATATTTTAGAATGGTGCGAATTAAGTTTACTATCAAAATAAGCACAATAAAAATCCCTACAACTATCATAAATGAAGTAATATTTGGCAATGCATCCAAATAGTTCGTTACTTCATCTTCGTTGATTACATCTGTGTTTAACTGTTGTAGATTTTCAATAATTGTTGTAAAAAAGACAAAAATTAAAGCAAAACTTTTGATATAATTTGATGTGAAACCAATCTTTACCAAACTCAACAAACCAATTTTGATGAAAGAAGTTGGACTTTCTTCAATAGCAACTTTTTCAGAGTCGGCAATCGTTTCTTGTTGCGAATGATTGATTAATCGTTCTTTCAAAATAGTGGCTAAATCATGTGAAATAGCACTAATTGAAGCTTCTTTTTTATCGCTTCCGGCAGTATCAATTTCTAATTTATGAACACCAACTAATCGCTGAATTAAACTTTGATTGATATTAACTTGCTGAATTTTATGTAACTGAATGGTGATTCTAGTTTTATTGAAAACACCTTTCTGAATGACAAATTCGTTATTTTCTTCATCAATATGAAACGTAAAAAACAAATATTGTAAGTATGAAATCACACCAATTATTATCACAACTCCCGCTATGCTTCCAAAAAAAATGAGTTTATTTAAGGAATCAAATTTTACTAACCAAATCAAAAGCATTGGCCACAAAGCGCGAACCGTCTTCTGCAAGGAATTGGCAAACATGACCAAAATCCCTGGAAGCGATTGACGTTGTGGTTGCGAAAAATCGACAGATCTATTCATGCTCATCAGTTAATGGAGTTTCTGTTGATGCTATTTCAATTGGCTCATCTTGTTTAGGCGGATTGATTTTTTGGGAAACCAAATTCTTAATAAGCTGCGCATCTGCTAAAAGCAAACCCGGAATTTCTAAATCCGAACTACTACCGCCAGCGGTGAATAATTCGATGGAAGCCAAACCTAATTTGCGAGAAATAAATCCTTGATGCAAAGCTACGTGTTGCACTCTGTTGAAAGGAATAATCGTTGTAGTTTCAGAAATTAATCCCGATTTATAAATAGCATCGTGTTCTCTGAAAGCATATCCTTTTTTCTGAAAACTAAATTTCGTAAACACTACTAATCCTGCTAAAAACAAAACTATTCCTACTACAATTGCCATCCAGATTGTATTTGAAAAAGCTTCCTCCTTGAAATAAAACAAAGTTGAAAATCCTCCAATCACCAAAATTAAAAGCAAGGAAAAATTAAAAAGTAAAACCGTAATATATTTGGGATTCAATCCTTTCAATTGCACTTCTTCAAATTTAGGAAGTTGGTTAATGTCGATAGGATTATTTGTGAATTCATTCATAGAAATAGTTTATTAAAGGCTTGTCTTTCTTCTTTTCTCTTTGTTCTATTTTCTAATTACGGTAAATATTTCTTTTCAAAATTTGGTTTACGTTTTTCTAAGAACGCATCTCTTCCTTCTTTTGCTTCGTCTGTCATATACGCTAAACGAGTGGCTTCACCTGCAAAAACTTGTTGACCTACCATGCCATCATCGGTTAAATTCATAGCAAATTTTAGCATTTTAATTGATGTTGGTGATTTTGCTAGAATTTCTTGTGCCCATTCGTAAGCAGTATCTTCTAACTCAGCATGAGGAATTACTGCATTTACCATTCCCATTTCAAAAGCATCTTGAGCTGAGTAATTTCTGCCTAAGAAGAAGATTTCTCTGGCTTTCTTTTGTCCTACCATTTTAGCTAAATAAGCCGAACCATAGCCACCATCAAAACTGGTCACATCCGCATCAGTTTGTTTAAAAATAGCGTGTTCTTTACTTGCTAACGTCAAATCACAAACCACATGAAGCGAATGTCCGCCACCAACAGCCCAACCCGGAACCACACAAATAACAGCTTTTGGCATAAAACGAATCATACGTTGTACTTCTAAAATATTCAATCTGTGGTAACCATCTTCACCAACATAACCTTGGTGTCCACGTGCTTTTTGGTCGCCACCACTACAAAAACTCCAAATTCCATCTTTAGAACTTGGTCCTTCCGCAGAAAGTAACACTACTCCAATTGAAGTGTCTTCTTGTGCATCATAAAATGCTTCGATTAGTTCTTTGGTAGTTTTTGGACGGAATGCATTTCTAACATCTGGTCTATTGAAAGCGATTCGGGCAACGCCATCGCATTTTTTATAGGTTATATCTTCAAATTCTTTTACAGTTTTCCAGTTGATTGTACTCATAAATAATTGATTTAAAATTTCAAATATTTTAATTTTGTTAAAACTAAATTTCCGTAAAAATAATTCATTTTTTGCATTATATTGCAAGTTCAAAACAAT
>Ga0075152_10001316_pt1 | contig 17841 bp, 16 predicted proteins | sample JI61114C2DNA_FD_70964 | JGI IMG/M metagenome (GOLD analysis project Ga0075152, IMG submission 70964) | Wastewater effluent complex algal communities from Wisconsin, to seasonally profile nutrient transformation and Carbon sequestration -... | ecosystem: Engineered > WWTP > Effluent > Algae...
GGGTTGATATGCAACGGCAATTTTCCGCGCATATCGACATTGTCGCGACCCGCGAGCAGCAGGTCGTCGATATCCATTTGTTCAATCCGGTCGCCGCCAAGATCGATTTCAGAAGGCGCGAGCATTGAATCGAGTCCACCGGCTGAAATCGCCAGCCAGACTTTTTCGATATTGACGCCAGCAATGCGTTCGGCCTGTTCGACCGCCTGCCGCACCGACAGTTCAGCCTGCCCAATGTCGGAAATATGCCCGCGGACAACGCCTTTGCTTTCGCGTTGGCCTGTGCCAAGCACAGTCAGTTCGCCATCCTCACCAACGCCAGCGATCAGCGCGGAAACCTTGGATGTGCCAATATCAAGCGCCGATAGAATTTTCTCGTAGCGAACCGCCATCAGGCACTATCCCCAGCCTTTTTGCTGTCGCCGCCGGATTTGGCCGACTTGCCATCTGACCTGGCTTTATCCTCGGGCAAGGTTTTCGGCGCACGGCGCAGATAGGCCCGGTCGGGATCGCGCAGGTCGAAATAGATAAGGTCGCGGCCCAACAAACGGTGGATGCCGTCCATGCGGGTGAAGTTGACCAACGCCTCGGCTGCCAGATCTTCGCCCTCGGGCAAAGCAAGCGTTTCGCCAGTCCGGAATTTGATATCCCAACGGCGATTGCCGACCCAATTCGCGGCGACGACTTGCCCCTTCAACGACTGCGCGCGATCGAGCAGCTTGGCGAGCGATTCCACCTGCCTATTGGCATTGTCGCCATTGATTACTGGCAAATTGCCCATTTTGCTGGCGTCTATATTGTCGAGGACATTGCCCTCATCATCGAGCAGCGACAATTTTCCGCCGCGTTGCCAAACCGCAGTCGGTTTGCGCTCGACAATGGTGACCACCAGCGTTTCGGGCAAGCGGCGGGAAACCGTGACTTCCTTGAACCAGCCATAGCTTTCCAGCTTGGTCTGGATGCCTTCCAGATCGACCAGCAATAGCGGCTTGTCCATTTCGGACAGCACCATGTCATAGACTTTCAATTGGTCAGCACGCTTCATGCCTTCAGTCTCGATATTGCGAACCTCGAAACCGGCCTTTGCGGAGACTTCGCCGAATTGACGATAGGCCGCTTGTGGGATGCCGAACCAGCTGGCGACCACGATCGCGATGACTACCGCCAGCGCCAATATGCCCCAGGTCAGGATGCGCTGCACATCGTCTTGCGTCAGCGGAAGGGTGCGCAAGATGCGGTCCATCCAGCCGACCTGACGGACTTTTTTGCGCGGTGCGGGCTTACGCGCGCGGGCATTGCTCTTGCGGGCGGTCGCTGCGCTCATGCCAAAGCCTCCTTCACCAGCATATCAACCAGTTGCTCGTAACTGATCCCCATCTGTTTGGCCTGTTCGGGCACAAGGCTCAAGGGGGTCATTCCGGGCTGGGTGTTGGTTTCAAGCACAAACACACCATCGCGCCCCAGTTCATTGTCCCAGCGGAAGTCCGTGCGCGATGCGCCCTTGCAGCCGAGCAGCTCGTGCGCTCGCTGTGCCAGCTCCATCATATATTTCTCAATGTCCGCAGGGATTTGCGCGGGGCAGACATGTTCGGTCAGGCCGTCAGTATATTTGGCGTCGAAATCATAAAAGCCGCTTTTGGGCTTGAGTTCGGTCACGCACAGCGGCTTGCCGCCGAGCACCGCGACGGTCAGCTCGCGACCCTTGATGAAGGGTTCGGCAAGCAGGCTGTCAAATTCCTGCCACGGCCCTCTTGCATCGCGCGAAATCGGGTTGCCATAATTGCTGTCGGACTTGACGATGGCGACGCCGACTGAACTGCCTTCATTGACGGGTTTGAGCACATAGGGGCGCGGTAACGGGTCGCCGGAATAAAGGCTTTCGCTTTCGACAATCGTCCCCTTGGGCATCGGAATTCCTCCCGGCACCAGACGTTGTTTGGTCAATTCCTTGTCGATGGCGATGACCGAGGTCACCATGCCGCTATGGGTGTAGCGAATTTGCATCAAGTCGAGCATGCCCTGCACGCTACCGTCTTCGCCAGGGACGCCGTGAAGTGCGTTAAACACCACATCCGGACGCAATCCGGCAAGCACCTGCGCGACATTGCGGTCCATATCGACGCGGCTGACTTTATAGCCCACCCGTTCCAGCGCATCGGCAACGCCATTGCCGCTCATCAGCGACACGGGGCGTTCATTGGACCAGCCGCCCATGAGGACTGCTACATGGATCTGGTTCGTCATTTCGCATTCCCCACGCGCTGTATTTCCCAATGCAGATCAATGCCCGATTTCGCCTTCACACGAGCGCGGACTTCTTCGCCGAGCGCTTCGATATCGGCGCTAGTGGCATCGCCGGTGTTGATCAGGAAGTTGGTGTGCTTTTCCGAAACCTGCGCACCGCCAATTTGTAAGCCCCGACAGCCAGCTTCATCGACCAAGGCCCATGCTTTCAGCCCGTCAGGGTTTTTGAAGGTCGAACCACCGGTTTTCGACCGCAGCGGTTGCGAGGCTTCTCGGCTCGCAGAAATGCGGTCCATTTCGGTCTGGATGGCGTCGGGCTCGCCGGGCTTCCCTTTGAACCGCGCAGCGACCACAATTGCGCCGTCGGGCAATTCCGAATGGCGATAGCTGTAGTGCAGTTCAGCGACTGGCAGAGTCACCAATTCACCATTGCGCAACACCACATCGCAATCGACCAATATGTCCTTCACTTCGCCACCATAGGCCCCGCCATTCATACGGACAAAGCCGCCGACAGTGCCGGGGATTGAGCGCAGGAACTCCATTCCGGCAATACCGTTATCGCGTGCATTAGAGGAAACCAGGATACCACTCGCCCCTGCCCCGCAGTCGAGCGTTACATCGTTAGCACGGGTCACTTTGGCAAAGGCCTTGCCCAGACGCACCACAACTCCCGGCACTCCGCCATCGCGGACGATCAGGTTCGACCCCAGCCCCAGCGCCATCACTGGCACCGAAGGATCGAGCGCGAAGAGGAAGTCGGAAAGGTCTTTGACATCCGCTGGTTCAAACAGATATTCCGCAGCCCCGCCCGACTTGAACCAGACAAGCGGTGCCAGCGCCGCGCCATGCGTCAGCTTGCCCCGAACGGGCGGCATGGCGAAACACACGGTCATCCGCGCGCCTTTTGTATCCCGTCGGCAAGGCCGGCGGCCCATTTGGTGATGTCACCGGCACCTAGGCACACCACCAGATCGCCGTCGCGGGTTGTCGAAGCCAATTCACTGGCCAAAGCCTCAGCGCTTTCAATTTCCTGCGCGCTATGGTGACCGCGCCGTTTGATCTTGCCGACCAGTTCCGCGCTGCTCACGCCTTCGATCGGCGCTTCGCCCGCTGCATAGACGGGGGTCACATAAACGACATCGGCATCGTTAAAGGCGGTCGCAAAATCTTCCATCAAGTTGCCGAGCCGTGAGTAGCGGTGCGGCTGGCAAACAGCGATAACCCGACCCTTTGCGCCCTCGCGTGCGGCCGACAAAACCGCGCGAATTTCGACCGGGTGATGGCCATAATCGTCGATGATGGTTACACCGCCCACTTCGCCAACCTTGGTAAAGCGCCGTTTGACCCCGCCAAATTTGGCAAAGCCATGCTGCACCTGCTCGTCGGTCATCCCGCGTTCGAGGCCCACTGCAATCGCCGCCAAAGCATTCTGCACATTGTGCTTGCCCGACATGGGCAGGAAGACATCGGCAATCTCACGCTTGCTACCGTCGCGCGCGCGGATCACAACGTCAAATGTGTTACCGCCAAGGTCAGGCCGGACATTGTCGGCGCGCACATCGGCTTGGGCTGAAAAGCCATAGGTCATGATCCGCCGATCGCGGATGCGCGGAATGATCGCCTGCACCTCTGGATGGTCGAGACACAGGATTGCGACGCCGTAGAAAGGCACATTTTCGATAAACTCGATATAGGCAGCCTTCGCGGTTTCAAAGTCGCCATAATGGTCGAGATGTTCGGGATCGATATTGGTGACGACCGCTATCGTACCATCGAGACGCAAGAAGCTGCCGTCACTTTCGTCAGCCTCGACAACCATCCAGTCGCTGTCGCCCAACCGTGCGTTCGAACCATAATTGTTGATGATACCACCATTGATCACCGTCGGGTCGAGCCCGCCAGCGTCGAGCATTGCCGCGATCAAAGAGGTCGTGGTGGTTTTGCCATGCGTCCCCGCAACGGCAACGGTGTATTTCAGCCGCATCAGTTCGGCGAGCATTTCGGCGCGGCGGACCAATGGGATGCGCAGTTCAAGTGCAGCTTCGACTTCGGGGTTGCCTCGCTTCACCGCCGTCGAAGTCACAACCACCGCAGCATCGCCCAGATTTTCGGCAGCATGGCCGATCATCACCTTGATCCCGCGTTTGCGCAGACCTTCGATGACATAACCTTCGGCGATGTCCGAACCCTGTACCGTATAACCCAGATTGTGCATCACTTCGGCAATGCCAGACATGCCGATGCCGCCAATGCCGACAAAGTGGATCGTTCCTATGTCGGTTCCGACACCCTTCATGCATTCATTTCCTTTGCCATGGCGGTTCGAGCACCTGCCAATCCCATTCCCTGTTCCTGCGGTTTTGCGACATCCATCAAAGGCGCACGTCCAAAGGATTCGACCAGATCGGCCAGTTCATAAACCGCATTGGGCCGCCCGCAGCTTTTGGCTGCCTTTGCTGCATTTTCCAGACTGTCGGGAAGCAGTGCCATTTTCTGAATTTGCTTGGCGAGTTCAACCGGGGTGAACGACGCCTGCGGAATGGCCCGTGCGCCGCCAGCCTTGACCATTTCTTCGGTATTATAAGCCTGATGATTGTCGGTCGCTATCGGCAGCGGCACAAGGATCGCAGGCCGTCCGGCGCAGGTCAGTTCGGCAATGGTTGAAGCGCCTGCACGGCTGATCACCAGATGCGCCCAGCCAAGCCGTTCGGGCAAATTCTCCAAATAGGTCGCCAGTTGCGCAGGTATCTGGTGATCGGCATAGGTCTTGCGCACCGATTCCAGATCTTCAGCGCGGCATTGCTGGGTTACCTGCAAGCGACGCCGTAGGTTCAGCGGCATCCGCGCCAGCCCGTCAGGGACAATGTCCGACATCACGGTTGCGCCTTGGCTGCCACCGGTCACCAGCACACGAAACACGCCTTCTTCCATGAATGCAGGATAGGCTTCGTCGCGCAACGCGATCACATCTTCGCGGACGGGATTGCCAACCAGCCTCACCTTGTCCGCTTGGGCGGGAGCTATGCGGCGAACATTGGGATAAGCGGTCGCAATTGCATCGACCTTTTTCGAAACAAAGCGGTTCACGCGACCGAGCACCGCATTTTGTTCGTGGATGATGGTCGGCACCTTTTCGGCAAAGGCACCAAGCAATGCGGGCAGTGCCGGATAGCCGCCAAAGCCGACCACTGCCGTCGGTTCGAATGTCGAATAAAGCTGCCGCGCCATGGTCCGTCCGGCCCAGATTGCCCGTGCAGCGGCGATCCAGCCTTTGGGTCCGCCACCCAACCGACCGGCAGGCAGGATATGTTTGGTCACACCGTCAGGGCAGCCAGGGATTTTCGCGCCACGATCATCGGTAATCAGCGCAACATGATGCCCTCGCCGCAGCAATTCAGCACCCAGTGCATAGGCAGGGATGATATGCCCACCGGTTCCCCCGGCAGCGAGGACAAAGTTACGCGAAACGCTCATACTCAGCGTCCCTTGGACAAATAGGGCGACTGGTCAAGATAGGGATTACGTCTTGTGAAGGCCAGCAACAGCCCGCAACACACCGAAAGCGCGAGCGTTGATGATCCGCCATAGCTGATAAAGGGCAAGGTCATCCCCTTTGATGGAAAAATACCAAGGTTTACCGCCATGTTGATCATCGCCTGCCCGCAAAGTTGTGCGGACAGCCCAGTGACAGCAAGCACTGTAAAATGATCCTGCTCGTCGAGCATCCGCACGACCACCCGCACCAATATCGCCATGAACAGCATTGCAATCACCATACAGGCGAGCAAGCCGAATTCCTCTCCAATGACCGAGAAGATATAATCGGTGTGCGCTTCGGGCAGGCTGTATTTGCGCGTGCCAAGCCCCGGCCCCGTGCCCACAAAGCCGCCCGCCGTCAGTGTTGCCATCGCCAGCTTGTCATGGGTGATGCCTTCGGTTCCAAACACCCACGCATCGATACGCTGGGTCGCCACTGGATAGAAATTATAGGCGGCAACGATACCGACCACCCCGCCAATGACCGATGCCCATAGATGCGACGCCTTGACCCCGGTGACCATCATCAGCGCAAACCAGACCCCGCTGAACAGGATCGTCTGTCCCAGATCGGGCTGGCTCATCAACGCCATCGCGATTACGGCAGTGACGCCCATCGAGACAAAGCGCAGCGGCAGATTGGGTTCGCGCAAACGCCACGACAGCATCCAAGCCATTGTTACTGCATAAAAGGGTTTCAGAAATTCCGATGGCTGGACCGATGCCGGCCCCCAGCCGATCCAGCGTTGCGCGCCATTGACTTCCTTGCCCAGCAGCGGAACCGCTAGCAGAAGTGTCAGGAACACGACAAAGCCGATGATGCTCAGCCGTCGCGCCTGTTCGCGCGGATACATGGAAATCACAAACATAACCGGCAGCGCCAAAGCAACCCATGCGAGCTGCTTGTAAAAGAACAACAATGGCGACAGTTCAACAGTCGCGGTCGAAAGCCGCCGGGCAGTCGCGGGCGATGCCGCTGCAACCGACAACAGGCCAATCGCCATCAGCACAAGGATCAACGACAGCAGCACGCGGTCGAGTTCCCAAAACCAGACGCCCAGGGGCGAGCGGTCGCCGCGCCCCAGTCTGCTGGAAAAATCAGGCTTTGGACGCTTGAACAACGAACCGTTTTTTGTGTTTTCGCCTGTGGGTGTCATCGCTGTCATGGCTTGCCCCCTTTGTGTGCTTGCAGAGCCTGTACCGCCCGGCGAAACGCATCGCCCCTGTCTTCAAAGTCACGAAACTGGTCATAGGATGCGCAGGCCGGTGATAGCAAAACCGTCTCTCCGGGCATCGCTGCTTGTGCGGCTGTGGTCACCGCGACGTCCATCGTCTCGCATTCGGTCACTGCAATATGCGGCGCCAGCACCTTGGCCAGCATCGGGCCATCCTGCCCGATTGTGTAGGCCGCACGGACATTGGCGAGAAATGGCAGGCAGGCATCGAGATCGTCGGTCTTTGCCTGCCCGCCCAATATCCAATGGGTGTTTGGGAAAGCCGCGAGCGCGGGCGCGGTTGACGTCGGATTGGTGGCCTTGCTGTCATTGACATACAGCACGCCATCAGCCTCGCCGATCCGTTCCATGCGGTGGGCAAGGCCGGGGTAGCTGGCGAGCCCTCGCTCGATTTTTGCATCGTCTAGACCAAGCGCCTTGCACACGGCAATTGCACATGCCGCATTCTGCGCATTGTGCGGGCCCTGTAACGAAGGCCATCGTGACTGGTCGGTAATGTCGCTGGCATGGACACGCATCAGCCGGTGCGAAATGCGGCTGGCGACCATTCGGCTTGGATCATCGTCGCAGGCAATCACCGCAACCTTGTTGGCATGCTGCATCGTAAACAGCCGCTGCTTCGAAGAGGCGTAGTCGGCAAAGTCGATATAGCGATCGAGATGGTCGGGAGTGATGTTTGTCAGCACCGCAATATCGGCATCCAGACTGTGCGTCAGGTCGATTTGGAAACTCGACAGTTCAAGCACATAGACCCCGCCTTCCGGCAAAGCCTCCTGCCCCAAGATTGGCAGCCCGATATTTCCGCCGAGCATTGCGGGAACACCAGCAGACTGGATGATGTGGTGGATCAGTGCAGTGGTGGTCGATTTGCCGTTGGTGCCAGTGATGGCGACAACCTTATGCGGCGGCAGGCTGGAGCGGGCCTGCGCGAACAGCTCGATATCGCCGATGATCGGCACATGCGCATTGATAGCCTTGTCGGAAATTGGGTGGCGGTTGAGCGGCACCCCGGGGGATACAACGATGCCGTCAAAACCTGTCAGCTCGATTTCCAGCGGATCGGCAAAGGTAATTTCCTCGCTGACGGCTTTGCGTGCGTCTTCACGATTGTCCCAAGCGACTACATCCGCGCCGCTGGCAACCAATGTGCTGACCGTGGCAAGGCCAGAGCGCGCCAGTCCCAGAACCGCATAGCGTTTTCCGCGAAAGGCGTCCGAGACAATCACCGCAGCTTGAGCGTGGCAAGGCCGGCAAGTGCAAGCACGAACGAGACGATCCAGAAACGGATGACAACGGTCGATTCCGGCCAGCCCAATTGTTCGAAATGGTGGTGGATAGGAGCCATGCGGAACACGCGCTTGCCCGTGCGTTTGAACCAGAAGACCTGAATGATCACCGACAATGCCTCAATGACAAACAACCCGCCAATCACCGCGAGGACAAATTCATGATGCGCCACCACCGCGATCGCGCCCAAAGTTCCGCCCAAGGCAAGGCTGCCCGTGTCGCCCATGAACACAGCAGCAGGCGGTGCATTGAACCACAGGAAAGCAAGACCAGCTCCGATGATCGCGCCGCAATAAATCGCCAGATCACCCGCGCCGGGAATGTGCGGGATACCCAGATATTCCGCATATTTGGCATTGCCCGCCAGATAGGCGATTAGCATGAAGGCCAGCGAAGCGATGATCACCGGCATCGTCGCCAGGCCGTCGAGCCCATCGGTCAAATTCACCGAATTACCGAATGCCACGATCACAAACGCGCCGAAAATCACATAAAACCAGCCCAAGTCTGCGACAGGTCCGTTGACGAAGGGCATGTAAAGCTTGCCCCCGCTTTGCGAAACGATCAGCGCGACCGCGAGACCTGCGATCAGGAATTCCAACAACAATCGGACCTTGCCCGAAACACCCTTGGTGCTACGCTTGGTCACCTTGTCATAATCATCGAGGAAGCCGACCAGACCGAATCCCGCCATCACGAACAGGCAGGCCCAGATGTAGATATTGCTCAGATCCATCCACAGCAGCATCGAAATGGTGATCGAGGTCAGGATCATCAGCCCGCCCATCGTCGGCGTACCGACCTTGGCAAAGTGGGTTTGCGGGCCGTCGTCGCGGATCGGCTGTCCTTTTCCCTGACGCACGCGCAGCATCGCGATGAAACGCGGACCGATCAGCAGGCCGATGACAAAAGCGGTTGCCACCGCCGCCCCTGACCGGAAAGTCAGGTAGCGGAACAGGTTCAGAAAACCGGCAAAATCAAGATACTCGGCCAGCAAATAAAACATTACGACCCTCCGTGGATGAGAGCCTCGACCAATTTCGACAGTCCCACCGAATTCGAGCCCTTCACCAGCACTGCATCGTCGGCGCAAAGCCGCGATGGCAGCCGGTCAGCGGCTTCTTTACCGTTGGCGCAATGGTCGAATTTGCCAGCCCACGCAACATCGCGCTTCATCGCTTCGACGAGAGGAGCCATCTCTTCACCGACAAGCAGTGCATAACTCACCCCGGCTTCGTTCAGAGGCTGCAAAAGGTCGGCATGATATTCATCCGAACGCGCCCCCAGTTCGCGCATCGCACCCAGCACCACGACACGGCGCGTGGCGGGGGTTTTGCCCAATTGACCAATGGTCGCCGTCATCGAGGCGGGGTTGGCGTTGTAGCTTTCGTCGATCAGCAATGCGGTTCCGCCCGCGACTTGAATCGTGGTCCGTTCGCCGCGTCCTTTGAGTCCTTCCATCTCGGCAAGCGCAAGCCCGGCTTGCGCCAAATCGCCCCCGACAGCCTCCACCGCTGCAAGCACCGCAAGTGAATTGGCGACCCAATGCGCGCCGGGTTGCGACAGTGCGTAGCAAAGCAGCCCGTGCGGCAATTTTGCAGTGACCAAAGTACCGCCATCGGCTGAGGTAACATGGTCGATGCAGCGCACATCGGCGCCCTCGCCAAAGCCAAAAGAGACGATGTGCGCAGCATGCTTTTCTGCCTTCGCTCGCAGCCGGGCATATTGGCCATTGTCGAACGGCAAGATCGCGGTGCCACCGGGTTCCAGCACTTCAAAAATCTCACCCTTGGCGTCGGCAATCGCGGCTTCGTCGCGGAAATAGGCGATGTGTGCAGGGGCAATGGTGGTGACAATCGCGACATGCGGGCGGACAAAGCGGGTCAGCGCCGCGAGTTCGCCTTCATGGTTCATCCCCATTTCGAACACGCCAAAACGGGTGTCTGCGGGCATCCGCGACAGGCTCAGCGGCACGCCGACATGGTTGTTATAGCTTTTGACCGAACGATGCGCCTTGCCCTGTGCGAAACGGTCGAGTGCAGCGAACAGCGCTTCCTTCGTCCCGGTCTTGCCTGCCGATCCGGTAACGCCAATAATCTTGGCATCAACCCGCGCCCGCGATGCTTTCCCCAAATCTTCCAGTGCCTTGAGCGTATCCGGCACAAGGATATGCGGGCCATCCACCGCGCGGTTGACCACGGCACCTGCAGCACCGCTGGCAAAGGCGCGTTCCACAAAATCATGGCCATCGGCCTGTTCACCGGTCATCGCAAAGAACAAATCACCGGGGCCAATTTCACGCGAATCGAAAGCTACACCATTGCAGTCAAAACTGCCTTGTGTCGTGCCGCCGGTGGCCGCCGCAATCGCGTCGGAAGTCCACAGCGCGCTCATGCCGCGCATTCCCGCGCGACTTCGACATCGTCAAAAGGCAATACGCGGTCGCCGACGATCTGCCCCTGCTCATGTCCCTTGCCTGCGATAACGACAACGTCCGCCGCCTCCGCTAACTCGATAGCCTTGGCAATCGCCGAACGCCGGTCGCCAATGTCGAGTGCATGGGGAGCCGCTGCCAAAATCGCCGCGCGGATTGCGTCCGGATCTTCGGAACGCGGATTGTCGTCGGTGACAATAGCAATGTCGGCTTTCGCTTCGGCAATCGCGCCCATTTCAGGTCGCTTTCCGGTATCACGATCCCCGCCCGCGCCGAAAACCAGAATAAGCCGTCCCTGGCAATGCGGACGCAGCGCGGCAAGCGCGGCATCCAGACCATCAGGGGTATGGGCATAATCGACATAGACCGGTGCGCCCGAACGGGTGATGCACGCGCGCTCCAACCGCCCGCGTACCGGTTGCAGCATCGTCAGCGATCGGGCCACATGCGAAGGCTTTTCACCCGATGCGATCACAATCCCAGCCGCTGTCAGCGCATTCGATGCCTGATACGCCCCGATCAGCGGTAGCTTGATTGCATAGCTTTCGCCCTGCATCTCGACCTGCAAATCCTGCCCCAATTGCGTCGGCTGGCGCGAAATCAGCCGAATGCCGGTGCCTTTGGTGCCGACCGTAATCAGCCGCAAATCTCGGGACTTCACCCGCTCGATAACCCGATTCGACCACTCATCGTCGGCCCAGACCACTGCCGTGGTGTCGGCATTGGCATAGTCGCCGAACAGCGTCATCTTGGCTTCGAAATAGCCTTCCATCGAACCGTGATAATCCAGATGGTCACGGCTGAGGTTTGTGAATGCGGCGACCGCCAGCGGGACGCCTGCGGTGCGATATTGGTCGAGTCCGTGGCTCGATGCCTCGAATATTGCGCGATCCACGCCTTCACGTTCGAGCCCCGACAGATTGGACAAGAACGTGACAATATCGGGCGTGGTCAGCCCTGTGCGCACCTGCTCATCGGCGGTGGTTACCCCCAACGTTCCAATCGAGGCGGCATTGTGCCCTGCGATCCGCCACAATTGGCGGCTGAGTTCAGCGGTTGAGGTCTTGCCATTGGTGCCGGTGACTGCCGCCACCTTGGCCGGGAATGGCTGATAATATTTCGCCGCCAATTGTGCAAAGGCACGGCGTGGATTGGCATCTGCTATGTGCAGCGCGCCTTCAACTTTGGCTTCGGGGCGAGCCACGACGGCGATAGCACCTGCCGCTATTGCTGCCGGAATATAATCCTCACCATTGTGCGCTGCGCCCTGGAATGCGCCAAAAACCGAACCATCGGCAACCTTGCGATTGTCGATGGCGAAACCTGTTACCCGTTTCTGACTATGGGATCCGGCTGCCTCCCCAAGCAATGCCTCCAACAGCATCAGCCACCCCCTTTGGGTGCCCAAAGCAGGGGCATCAATTCGGAAACATCAACATCGCGGTGGGTATCGGGAATGATCCCCAGTTGCGGGCCGATGCGTTGCACCGTGCGACGCACAATCGGGGCCGACGTCCAGCCAGCGGTACGCTGAAATCCGGTTTCGGCGGTGCCGCGCGGTTCGTCAAGCATGGCGACAATGATGTAACGCGGGTTGTCCATTGGAAACGCTGCGACAAAGGTCGACACCACCAGGCTGCGCGAATAGCCGCCAATTCCGGCCTTTTCCGCCGATCCGGTCTTGCCGCCGACACGGTAACCTTCGGCATCCGCCTTTTTACCGGTGCCGTCGACGACGATCATCCGCAGCAATTGCCGCATCCGCGCGCTGGTCGCGGCTGAGAACACCCGGCGGCCATTGTCCTTGGCATTGACAGGCCGCTTCAGCAAAGTCGCCGGATGGAAAATGCCACCATTGACCATAGCGGCAAAGGCGCTGGCCAAATGCAGCGGCGTAACCGAAATGCCGTGGCCATAACCGACAGTCATATTGGTCACCCTGCCCCAGCTTTTGGGCCAGATGGGCTTTGCCCGTTCACCCAGTTCGATTGAGGGTCGGCGGTCGAACTCAAGCCCGCGCGACATTTTTTCCATCTTCTCGCGACCCAGATTGTCGGCAATCTGCGCGGTCACGACGTTGGAGCTGTGTACCAATGCTTCGGGCGTGTTCAACCAGCGGCCCGCAGGGTGGGTATCGCGAATTTTGAATCCCGCAATTTCCAGCGGCTTGGTTGCATCATAACGGATCGCCAGATTGCGCACCGTGCCCGCATCAAGCGCCGCCGCAACGGTCAGTGGCTTGAAGGTTGAACCCAGCTCGTAAACACGGTTGGTCACCGAATTGGCCTGCCAGCTCATCGGGGTCAGGCCTGCTGCCAATGCCTCTTCGACATTTTCATTGGGTGTGAAATTGGGCCGGTTGGGGTTGAACGAAGGCAAAGTTGCCATCGCCAGCACTTCGCCAGTCTTTGCGTCAAGGATGACTCCCGCACCGCTTTTTGCACCCGTCGATTTGATGCCGGAAAGCAATTCGATTTCCAGCGCCGCCTGCACCCGCGTGTCGATCGACAGCGCAACAGGTTTTGAGCGTTGCTCGGGATTGCTCAACTGTTTGTTGAGGACGCGCTCCATGCCAAGCACACCATTGCCGTCATTGTCGAGATAACCGAGCACATGCGCCGCCAGACCGTGTTGCGGATATAGCCGTTCGCTTTCGCGCGGAAATTCTATCGCGATTTCGCCCAGATCGTGCACTCGGCGCACATCCTCTGGCAAGGCGCGCTTGCGCAGATAGCCGGGCTCTTTCGCAGTCAGCTTGGCGTAAAATTCTTCTTCTGCCGTATCGGGAAAGATCGTTGCTAGCTGGCGGGCAAGATCGCGCGGGTCGTTGACCAGCTTTGTCGGATCCACCCAGACTGCATAGGCGCGAATAGTGCGCGCCAAAGCGACGCCATGACGGTCGGTTATGTCGCCACGTTCGGGCACATAATCGCTGGTGGTCGCGCCAAAAGCACGGCTGCTTTCAAAAAGCGCGAGTGTCGCTAGGCGACCAATGATCAGCAACGCGAAGAGCGCGAAAATGCCAACAAGCACGATCAGCCGCCAATAGGACATGGTCGTCATTGCTCGCGCTGCATTGGCGGCTAGGCGACTGGTAGGGCGAACGACGAATGTTGTCATTTGCGCCGCCTCTCCTGAGTCGACTTTTTCTCGATTTCGCGCATCAAGCCGTCGGACAGTAGCCGCTCATCAATTTTGGCAAGTTTTTCGGTGCGGGTTTCGGGTTTCACGACCGGTTGTTCGCGGTCACCGTTCAACGCGATCTTGACGGGACGCTCTGACTCCGCAACCTCTTCTCGCGTAATCGCAACCGGAACGGCTCCTGGTTTTCCGATGATACCGGCAGGCTCAACACCGTCGATTTTGGCGGCGGAGACCATGACCGGCCTTACAACGGGCGCGGCACCTCCGAGACTGGCCAAGGCGCGCTCACCATCCAGAAACTGTGCAGCGGTGGGTGGTTCATAGCCATAGAGCAACTGGTTCCACTCTTCGAGTTGCTGGACATTGGCCCGCGTCGACAGTTCAGCCTCAAGGAAGCTGATCTCGCGTTTTGTTTCCATGATCTTCTGGTCCATCCGCACCAGATCGCTGTGCAAGGCTGCAACATTCAGCGACAGCGGATAGAGCAGGATCGCCACCGCGAAGACCAGCGCCAGCCAGCCGAGATTTTGGATGCGCTTCATTGCCAGCGTCATGCCGCCAGTTCCTTTTCATTCCATGCAGGGGCATCGCTGCGACAGGCCCAACGCAGCGTTGCCGAGCGCGAGCGGGGGTTGGATGCGATTTCAGCTGCGCTGGGGCGCACTGCTTTTGATGGCTTCAGAAAGGTCGCCGGACGCGCATGGCTCATGATCGGCATATGGCGTGAACCGGCAGGTGTGCCGCCGCTGCGTTCGCGCAGGAAGCTTTTGACGATGCGGTCTTCCAGACTGTGAAAGCTGACCACCGCCAGCCGACCGCCGGGACGCAATATCTGTTCAGCGGCCTCAAGCGCAGCGGTCAGTTCGTCCAGCTCGCCATTGATATGGATGCGGATCGCCTGAAAAGCCCGCGTTGCCGGATCCTTGGGCATTCCGGGGTGATGGCCGACTGCGGTGCGGACCACGGCTGCAAGCGCAGCTGTTGTGCCGATGGGACGCGCAGCAAGGATAGCGCGAGCAATGCGCCGCGACTTATGCTCTTCGGCATATTGGTACAGGATATCGGCAATAACCGCTTCGTCGGCGGTGTTGACGAAGTCAGCAGCACTCATGCCCGAACGGCTCATCCGCATATCGAGCGGGCCGTCGGACTGGAAGGAGAAACCACGATCGGCGCGGTTGAGCTGCATTGACGAAACGCCAATGTCGAGCACCACGGCATCCACTTGCGTAACGCCGTCGTCGGCCAGCCGTGCCTGCATTTCAGAAAAGCAGGCGGAGTAGAGGCGCAAAGCACCGCCACTCCGCTCTGCAAGTTCAGCACCTTCCAAAAGGGCATCAGGGTCGCGGTCGAACGCGTAAACGCGTGCACCCGCCGCCAGAAAAGCCTGACTGTACCCGCCTGCACCAAAGGTGCCATCCACAATCTCTGAACCTGGGGTGATGGCCAGAGCGTGAATTACTTCATCCAGCAGGACTGGAATATGGTTTGCATGCGCGGTCATTTGCCGCGCCTTTCGTGAAGCCAATATTCCAGCTCTTCGCGGACATGCGCGAACGAGGCCGGGGCTTCTTTCAGGAAGATTTCGGGGTCCCACATCAGAAAGTGGGTGGTTGCGCCAAAGAAGAAGGCGCGTTCTTTCAGCTTGCCGAAATGGCGCAGCATCGGCTGCACCACAAAACGGCCGCTGGGCTCGAATGCCGTTTCAAAGATTGAGGAGGCGTTGGCGCCGGCTGCCTCGCGGTCGAAGGCGTCGCCGCGATTGACTGCGGCCTGCCACTGCGCCTCTACATCAGCGCGGCGTTGCAGCCGTTCAGCCTTACCGAAACCGATCAGGCAGGGAAGCGATGGATGGCGGGCGAGGCAGACGACATTTTCGCCGCTCGATTGGGTGACGGTGTCGCGCAGTTCGGCAGGGATCGTCGTGCGCCCTTTCAGGTCGATCGTCGAGAGGCCCGAGCCTGCATAGACAATCCATTGCGACACGATTGCGAACACCCCTTCCCTACAGGGCAAATTCCTCCCTTCCGCAGAATCGCCTGATCCGCGAAAACGCCGCTGCGGGCGCAACAAAAAGGAATCCACCCCAGATTTGGAATGGGCGTATCATGGGATTTTATGGGTGAAAAGAGGGATTCTGTGGGACTGAATCCGAAATTCACTCTATTCCATTGATAATAAACACTTATCTTTTGAAGCCATCAAATGGCCCACACCCCAAACATAGGTCAACTTATCCTCGATGTTTCTGAAAAAGACCAGATTTCCATCAACCTCCCAGATTTTCCCACAAAATCCCATCGATTCCCCGTCTTTTCGCCATGCGATCAATCAAATCGAGCACCCAATCCCGATTGTCCGATCCGCCCAGCATGTTGTTGGTCCAATACCGGTCTTGTAAAAGGTCAACATCGGCCAACAGCAGCACCCTGCCTTTTCCAATCCTGCATTCGGCAATCAAAGCTGAACGATCAGTGTGACAATCAGGTACGCGTTCGACATGCGGATGTTGCAACCAGAAGCCGCGCGATAGTGTTTCAATCCGACTGCCGTCGATTTCGCTTGGCTTCGCATCATCCTTCACCGGCAAGGCCAATTGCACACCCCAATGATCGAGCAAGGGGCTTAGCAATGACGTGAACAAAGGCCGCCGTGAATCGCCCAATGGAAAACGGCTTTCCCACTGCAAGGCAGGATCAGCAAACAGGACCAGTCTCCCTCCGCCCCGCACCCATTTGTCGAGCGCTACATTTTCCGAAGGAGCTAGCAATCGTGGCTGCACCATTATCAGCATGCCATCTGGAGAGGCTTCGATTTTGTCTAGCCCGTCAGCATCTTTGATCAGATATCGCTCCACCAGCGCACTATAAAATAATGCAGGATCGGAAACGCCCTGAGCGACATCTTTGACATCCCCTTCGCCCCATTTCAGCGGAAGCGTGGACATCAGATAGACAGGCGGTTTGTTGCTTTCACTGTCGTTGGCTGACGCCATCCACAAGGCTAGCCCTGCAACGCACAGCAACCCGATAGCTAACAAAACCCGCAAATAGAGAGGTCCCGCTGCCCAGTTTGGGATCATTCTAGTCACGCGCGGCTCGTCGCCCGGTTTTCGAGGCTGACCTTATTGGGTTGGTTGTGCAATTGGCGGATTTTGAGGGATTGGCTCATTTTTGGGAGTTTCTTCGCTGGAAACCGTCGGGGTAACGCCCAATTCGGCCAAAGGCTCGTCGGTTGCAACTTCATCTTTTGCGCCTTCAACATTGGTCGTCGCCTCGGTCGCGGAATTGACGTTGGGTTGGGCAGGAGCAACGCGATCAATCATCACATTCGCAATCGAAACAAACAACAAGACCGCCAGAAGGCCGATCAATCCCACCTGTATCCGATGCACTGCCGAATTACTGGATCGTCCCATGCTTTCACCTTGCCCGGATGATATTGGTCGCCAACGCATAGCTTACACCTGCCACGGCATAGGTTCCAGATTTTTGGAACGCATCCATTCAGGATTGTAGAGTGTCGAGAGATAGCGGAACCCGGTGTCACACAATATCGTGGCAATCCGTTTCCCTGGACCCAGCTTCTTGCCCAAAGCAACGGCTCCTGCAACATTGATTCCGGATGACAAGCCAAGGCATAGCCCTTCTTCGGCCAGCAAACGCCGGACCCAAACCAGCCCGTCCTCATCCGAAATGCGAAATTGGTCATCGATCGGCGCGCCATCAAGGTTTGCGGTGATCCGCCCTTGCCCGATCCCCTCAGCGACAGAGCTGCCTTCCGCCTTCAATTCGCCGCTCGCATAATAATTGTAAAGCGCCGCCCCATGCGGATCAGATAGCGCGATGCAAACTGCTTCGTGTTTGGCCTTTAGCCCAAGACCAACGCCGGCGATGGTCCCACCTGTCCCGGCTGCGCAGGTAAAGCCATCAATCCGGCCATCCATTTGCGCCCAGA
>Ga0075152_10001318_pt1 | contig 17839 bp, 15 predicted proteins | sample JI61114C2DNA_FD_70964 | JGI IMG/M metagenome (GOLD analysis project Ga0075152, IMG submission 70964) | Wastewater effluent complex algal communities from Wisconsin, to seasonally profile nutrient transformation and Carbon sequestration -... | ecosystem: Engineered > WWTP > Effluent > Algae...
AAAAAAGGCGAAAATACCCGTGCAGTTGTTGCAAGAGTAGACATGAAAAACAATACGCCTGTAATTATACTGTCTCGTACTAGCCCATTGTTCTTAGCCAAATTATTAGAAATTGAAGTACCAGAAATTTTTGATGGTCTTATTTCAATTAAGAAAATTGTACGTGAGCCAGGTGAAAGAGCAAAAGTTGCAGTAGAAAGTTTTGATGATAGAATCGATCCTGTTGGAGCTTGTGTTGGTATGAAGGGAAGCCGTATTCATGGTATTGTACGTGAATTGAAAAATGAAAACATCGATGTAATTAATTATACTTCCAATATTCAATTGTTAATTCAACGTTCATTAACGCCTGCAAAAATCAGCTTTATGAACTTGGATAACGATAAAATGCAAGCAGATGTTTACTTAAAAGCCGATCAAGTTTCTCTTGCAATTGGTCGAAGAGGAGTAAACATAAAATTGGCATGCGAATTAACAGGTTACGAAATTGATGTGTTTAGAGAAGATGAAGAACAAGAAGATGAGTTGGATATTGACTTAGAAGAATTTAGCGACGAAATTGAACAATGGATTATTGACGCATTTAAACGTATTGGTTGCGATACAGCGAATAGTATATTAAAATTGTCTGATGCTGTATTAGAGAAAAGAACAGACTTAGAATTGGAAACCATTGTTGACGTAAAACGTATTTTACAAGCAGAGTTTGATAGTGAAGATGAAACACCAAGTGCATAGATAAAGCAACTAAAGCTGTAAAGTATTACTTTTAGAAAAAATATAAGGCTTAGCAATAAAACAAGCAAGCCCAGATTAAATAAAACTGAATGTCAGAACTGAAATTACCAAGATTATTAGCCGCAGCTAAAGAATTTAATATTGGGCAAGATACCCTAGTAGATTTTTTAGCAAAAAAAGGGTTTAATAAAGATGAACTGAAGCCTACTGCAAAGCTTACAGAGCAGCAATATCTTGCCTTGCAATCCGAGTTCCAAGCAGATAAAGTTGCTAAGAATAAAGCCGATATGGTAGAAATACCTAAATCTATTGGCGTTGAAGCAAGAAAGAAAAGAGAAGAAGAAGATATTTCTATTAGGAAAGAAGAGAAAAAAGTAGCCGTTCCTGTAAAAGAAGAGCCTGTTGTAATTGTTGAACAACCAACTGTTGCACCAGTAGTGGTAGAGCCGGTGGCAGAAGTAATTGTTGAACAACCAATTGTTGCACCAGAACCTACTGTTGTTGCTCCTGTAGTAGAAACTCCAATTGTTGAAGCTAAAGTTGCAGAAGAAACGACCATTAAAATGGATAGCCCATCTATTGAAGGGCCAAAAGTGATAGATAAAATAGATTTAAGTGCAATAGATTCTTCAACTCGTCCTAAAAAAGGAGCAAAGAAAAAAGAAGAGCCTACAAAATCTGTAACTAAAACTACTAAAGCTGCAGAAACTGCAAAACCAACAGAAAAGCCTGTAAAAGCTGCACCAATTGTAGAACCAATTGTGGAAATTGCTCCTTTAGAAGAAGTAGCTCCTGTAATTGAAAACATTTCTGTAGAAAAATTAACCGGACCCAAAATTTTAGGTAAAATTTCTTTGCCTGTTGATAGTGATACAAGACCAAAACCAGGATCAAAAGAAGAACACAGAAAACGCAAACGCATTATCGTAGATAAGAAACCTGGCAGCAATATTCAACATGTAGATTTTAGAAAAGATGATAGAGGCCCTGCTGCAGCTGGTAGTGGTGCTGGTCAACAAAACAGAATTGGCATTCAAAAAGCTGGGCCTGGTGGACCTCAAAGTAGGCCAGGTGGTGGAAGAACAGGTGGTGGACCAAGAGGCAACAGCAGAAATGATAGAGGAAGAGATGTTCGTAGAGATGATAAAGAAATTGACGCAAAAGAAATTCAAGATAAAATTAAAGAAACACAAGCTAAATTGGCTGGTGGTGGTGGAAGAGGCAAAAGCTTAAAAGCTAAATATCGTAGAGAAAAACGTCAAGAAGCTGCTGATGCTGCTGAAGGAATGTCGATGGACGATAACAAGTTACAAGTAACTGAGTTTGTAACAGTAAGTGAATTGGCAAACTTAATGGATGTAAGCTTTACCGATGTAATTAGCAAGTGTATGAGCCTTGGTTTAATGGTTTCTATTAACCAACGTTTAGATGCAGAAGTAATTGAATTGGTGGCTAGCGAATTTGATTTTGAAGTTGATTTTACCAGTGTAGAAGATGTTGATGATGAAGAAGAAGATGATGAAGAAAATCCAGAAGATTTAGGTGGTCGTGCACCAATTGTTACAATTATGGGTCACGTAGATCATGGTAAAACTTCATTGTTAGACTATATACGAAGTGCAAAAGTTGTAGCTGGAGAAGCTGGAGGTATTACACAACATATTGGTGCATACGAAGTAGAATTAAGTGATAATAAAAGAATTACGTTCTTAGATACGCCTGGTCACGAAGCATTTACTGCCATGAGAGCAAGAGGTGCCAAAGTAACTGATATTGCAGTAATCGTTGTAGCTGCAGATGATGCTGTAATGCCACAAACCAAAGAGGCCATCAGCCATGCTCAAGCTGCTAGTGTACCAATGATTTTTGCAGTAAATAAAATTGATAAAGATGGTGCAAACCCTCAAAAAATTTATGAGCAATTATCACAAATGAACATTTTGGTAGAATCTTGGGGCGGTAAATTCCAAAGCCAAGAATTAAGTGCCAAACAAGGGTTAAATGTAGATTTATTATTAGAGAAAATATTGTTAGAAGCCGAATTGTTAGACCTAAAAGCCAATGCTCAAAAAGCAGCTTCAGGTACTATTATTGAAGCTTCTTTAGATAAAGGTCGTGGTTATGTTGCCACTATTTTAGTACAAAATGGTACTTTGAAACAAGGCGATATTATAGTTTCTGGTCAATATTATGGTAGAGTAAAAGCCATGTTTAACGAACGCAATCAACGTGTAACAGAAGCTCCACCAAGTACACCAGTTGTTATTTTAGGTTTAAGTGGTGCACCACAAGCTGGAGAAAAGTTTAAAGTATATGCTGATGAATCTGATGCAAAAGATGTATCTACTAAACGTGCCCAAATTTCTCGTGAACAAGGCTTAAGAGCTAGAAAACACATTACTTTAGACGAAATTGGACGTCGTTTGGCATTAGGAAACTTTAAAGAATTAAACATCATTATTAAAGGTGATGTGGATGGTTCTGTTGAAGCATTAAGCGATAGTTTACAAAAATTATCAACCAGCGAAATTGCCATTAATGTGGTATTAAAAGCAGTTGGTCAAATATCAGAAAGTGATGTATTGTTAGCAGCAGCATCAGATGCAATTTTAATTGGCTTTAACGTTCGTCCATCTTCACAAGCCAATAAATTGGCTGAAAACGAAGGTGTACAAATTAAACAATACTCAATTATTTACAACGCCATTGAAGAAATTAAGAGTGCAATGGAAGGTTTATTAGAACCTAAAGTTGAAGAGAAAGAAGTAGCAACTGTAGAAATACGTGAAGTGTACAAATTTGATAAAGCAACTGTTGCAGGCTCTTATGTAACCGAAGGTAAAATTAAACGTGATCATAAAATTAAAGTGTATAGAGATGGTATTTTGGTGTACCCTCGTCAAGAAGGTGCTTATGCCGAATTGGGCAGCTTAAAACGCTTTAAAGATGATGTTAAAGAAGTAAACAACAACTACGAGTGTGGGTTAACCGTAAAAGGATTTACTGATATTCAAGTAGGCGATACTGTTGTTGCTTATGAAGAAGAAGAAATAAAAAGAACATTATAAAATAACCGTTCACTACTTTTTAAAAAAGGTCAATCGTTAGAAACGATTGACCTTTTTTAATGAATACTTTTTATGCCATTGTTGGTATGGCATAGCCTACCAACAATGTAATTTTAGTGATATACATACGTATAATCATTTGTATTCCTCACCAACAAAATTTTTAGAACTGTATGGTTAAAATAATTAATTTCAATTCATGAATTACCCAATACATTACCCACACTTTTTTACAGCTACTATTTTAGAATGGAAGCATTTACTAAAGCCCGATAAACTAAAAGATATTATAATAGAAAGTTTAAGATTTTTGGTAAAAGAAAAACGTATAGAAGTATTTGCTTTTGTAATTATGAGCAACCATATTCATGTAATTTGGCGAATAGGTAATAATGAAGAAAAGGAAAAAGTACAACAATCGTTTATGAAATACACAGCACAAATGATGTTGAAGGAGTTAAGAAATAATCATCCAAAAGTGTTGTCTTATTTTTATGTTGGTGCTCAAGACAGAAAATATCAAATTTGGGAAAGAAATGCTTTAAGTATTGAAATACACAGTAATGAGGTAATGCAACAAAAAATGAATTATGTACACCAAAACCCAGTTAAAGCAGGAATTGTAGCAAATGAAATAGAGTATCAATATTCATCTGCATTGCATTATAAATCGGAACAAGCGGTATGGGATTTTATAACAAAGTGGGAGTTTTAGTAAAGTAAATTCTTGTTGGTGAAGAACACCAACAATGGCGGAAAACATCTTTTGTTGGTAGGCTTTGCCATACCAACAACGGCTTGAAAAATAGTTGGGAATTTCCTAGTAGCTACTGGCAAAGCCAAGGGCATTGGATGACTAACTCTTATAATAGCGAGGCATCAAAATCTAAACTTGTGGTGCGTAATACTGTGGCTGAATTAGACCCTGAGAATGGGGGTACTGGAAACACTACTCTCCCTGGTGCTAAATACTCCATAGCCGATAATACCATTTTATATGCAACACAGCCCGATGGTGTTTGTGTAAGGTGTTTAGGTGCAACTGCTTACAGAAGAAGCCAGCAATTACTAGAAGAAATTGCAGATGGCACTGTATTATTACCTGCTGATGATGCAGAAGACCGATTATTAGTAATGCAAGAGCAACTATACCAATTGCTAAAAGAAAACCCAGAGCTTGTTACATCGAGTGGTAGCTTACAACAATTTATTAATAATAGCCAGTGGAGCAGTTTAGATTATATTTATTATGCTGGTAAGTACATGGCAATGGGCGATACAGCTATTGTAAAAATGTTACTAGATACTTGGCCCGATCAAAATAATTTAGACGAAGCGTATCAACAATACTTTACTTGGTTGGTGCAAATGTATGAAGACCCCAATTGGAGCCCAGATGTAAACCAAGTATGGCAATTAGCCAACCAATGCCCTGTAAAATATGGTACGGTCGTTTATGCTGTACGTAATTTATTTAATGCACTAACTGGCGAAATAAATAGTTTTGAAAGTAGTTGCGAAGGCGTTTCTATGCAAAGGGGCGGGCAAGGCAAGCAATTTATTAGGTTAAAGCAACCCAATAAAATCACAGCACCCTTAGTTGCCAATAATTTATTGGTTTACCCCAACCCAAGTAATGGCGTTATTAACATACAATACCCCCGAATAAAATCTATTATTGTTATTGATGCTACTGGAAAAGTTGTGAAACAGATAATAAATATTAATAACAATATTCAACAAATCAACTTATCTGGATTATCTAAAGGAATTTATTATTTAAGAATTTTAGGAGAAACAAATAAGTATGAATCCAAAAAAATTATTTTACAATAGAATGTCTAATCATTTAAAAAAAAATTATTTAAAAATATTTATAGCGTTTGTACTGCTTATAACTAAGAATGTGTGTGTATGTGCTCAATTGAATCATGTTCCAAATAATTCTTTTGAACAATTTACAACATGTCCTAATTCATCAACGTTACAAAACGCTTTTAACAGTAAACCAGATTATTGGTATAAACCAGATAAAAGAGCAGCAATATATTATAATAATTGTGCTTCAGTTGGTTCAAATATGTCTACTCCTTCTCATGGTCTTAGTTGTTGAAGTGGTGGTTTTCAAAATACAAAAACAGGACTTGCATATATTGGAATGTTTTATTTGAATGCACCAGGCACAAATAGTAGAAATTATTTTGCAGTTAAGTTATTAGATAGTTTAAAAACTAGCAAGTGTTATTACGCTGAGTGTTTTGTTAATTTGGGTAATTGTTGGCAGTTAGCATGCAACAATCAAGCTATGTTGTTTACCAATAACCCTGTTTATGTAGATACAGCTAACAGTTTGCAAATATTACCTGCTACACCACAAGTACAAAACCCCTATATAGTTACCGATACCCTTAATTGGGTAAAAATAGCAGGGGTGTTTACAGCACAAGGCGGTGAGCAATATTTAACTTTAGGCAATTTTAAGTACGATAATCAAACAAACTTTACTTTAGTAAATCCTTCTGGGGGTTATTATGGTGCAGGTTATTATGTAGAAGATGTAACAGTGGTGCCATTAGATAGTATAACCCTTGCAGCAGATGCAGGGCAAGATAGAACCATTAACTTAGGAGATAGTAGTTTTATAGGCAGTTTTACCACAGGGCTTACCAATGTAAATTGGTATAATAGCAGTGGTAATATTATTGCAACTAATGTAAGTGGCTTGTTTGTAAAACCAACAACCAGTACTTTTTATATACTAGAGCAAACCGTATGTGGGCAATACAGTAGAGATACAGTACATGTAACTGTTAACTCAGCAGTGCCTTTAACGTTTACCCATTTTGCACTTGCTCCCCTCTCCCTTGGAGAGGGGTTGGGGGTGAGGTTTTCAACAACCAACGAAATCAATGTAGCTCACTTTAATATTCAGTTTAGCACCAATGGTAAAGATTTTGTAACAGTAGGTACAATTGCTGCAAAAAATAACAATTACAATGAGTATAGTGTAGTTATTAGTCCCCCTTCAGGGGTTAGGGGTTTTTATAGAATTGAAGCAGTAGATAAAGATGGAAAACTTACTTACAGTAATATACAATCTATTGTACTCAACAATAACCATTCACCACTCACTATTTATCCCAACCCTGCAAAAGAAACAATTGCTATTTCGTTTTCTAAAATAAAACAAATAATCATTAGTAATATAATGGGTAAAGTAGTGAAGAATATTGTTGTTCAACAGGTAAATAATACTTCAATTACTATTTCTAATTTACCCAAAGGATTATATGTTGTAAAAGTGTTGGGTGCTAATGGTACAGCTATAGAAAAATTGGTGGTGGAATAGTGTTTTTTGTCATTCCGACGTAAGGAGGAATCTAATCATTCTTTATGTCATTTCGAGGTACGAGAAATCTCACTATTTTTTCCGCCGTTGTTGGTATGGCAAAGCCTACCAACAATATAATGTTAGTGATATAAATAGTTTTTCATCTGTATTCTTTACCAACAATGGCTGAAATTTATGTTGGTGAAGAACACCAACATTGGCGGAATACTCAACAGATTTCTCCTATCGTCGAAATGACATTACGATTAAACAGTTAACGCATTTCATTTAACATCAACGAAGACTTTCTTCTCTGCGTTAGGGATTGAAGTGAAAATACCCTGCGGCTAAGCAGGGATTGTAACGTAAAGCCCGACCCAACGGGTAACGCCCAAAGTACAAATAAAAAAACACAGCATTTTTTTGTTAAAACACCAATAATAAGTGTTTGGCAAGGCTTCAATGGTTATTTTTACAGCCTAAGTAATTTTACATGAAGTATTCGTTGTTTTTTATTATTGGCTGTTTAACAATTACGCAAACATTTGCACAACCTAAAAAGGTAATTGCCGATAAAATTATTGGGCAAGTGGGCGATAAAATTATCCTTCGTTCAGACGTTGTAAATGCTATTGCAGATTATAAACGCCAAGGGCAAGAAGCTCAATTACCGCCAAACCCAGAATGTGCTTTTTTAGAAGGACAATTAATTCAAAAAGCATTGGTTTTACAAGCCGAAAAAGATAGCTTAGTAGTAAGTGATGAAGAAATTGAAGCTGCTTTAGACAATCAAATTCGTGGATTTATTCAAGCGTATGGTAGTAAAGAAATGCTAGAAGAAATTTCGGGTAGAACCATTTATCAATTGAAAGACGATTTTAGAGGTCCGTTTCGTGAGAAGAAATTGGCCGATCAAATGCGTAGTAAAATTGTAGACAATGTAAAAATTACACCCAACGAAGTAAAAGCGTACTTTAATAAAATTCCAAAAGATAGTTTACCATACTACGAAAGTGAAATTGAATTAAGCCAAATTGTAAGTATTCCAAAATCGAATAAAGAAGTTGATGAATATGTAATTAAACAGATGTACGAGTACAAACGCCAAGTTGAAAATGGAGTGAAAAAATTTGAAGCATTGGCCAAACAATTTTCTGAAGATCCAGGAAGCAAAGAAAATGGTGGTATGTACAACATTAATAGGACAGAAAAATTTTGGGATAAAGACTTTATGAACGCTTGTTTTAGATTAAAAGAAGGACAAATATCTCCAGTTATTAAATCTAAATTTGGTTATCATATTATTCAAATGGTTAGTCGTGCTGGGGACGATGCAGTAATTAGACATATTTTAAGAATTCCACCAATTACAGAGGAAGAGATTTTATTGTCTATTCAAAAATTAGATTCTGTACGAAAAAATATTGTAGCCGGAAAATTAACTTTTGGAGAAGCTGTAAATAAACACAGCGATGATGAAGGCAGTAAATTTAATGGTGGAGCAATTACAGCAAGAAATGGATCAACCTATATTACAATTGATGAGCTTGATAAAGATTTAGTGATAGCAATTAAAAATTTAAAAGTTGGTGAGTATTCAAAGCCATTAACTTTTGATGATAGAGGTGTGAAAAAAGTACGTATTGTGTATTTAAAAACTCGTACAGAACCGCATCAAGAAAATATGAGAGAAGATTACAATAAAGTTGCAGAAAGAGCTTTAGACGAAAAGAAACAAGCCACTTTAGAAAAATGGTTTAAAGAACATTTACCTAGATATTATATTACCATTGATAAAGAATTTGCAAATTGCGAAAGCTTAGGCGATTGGTGGAAATTTGCATCTAACCGTTAATTAAAACTTGATTACGTATTTATTTTAATATAAATCTCAGCTAGTAATAGTTGAGATTTTTTTATTGAATCTAAGGCTTATTACACACTTTTCCCTTTGTGCCTTAGTGTCTTTGTGGTAACAGAGGAAATTTTCTGAAGTAAGATTACACTAGTTTGTAAGCTCTTTAGCGTTGAACAATTTTAAAAATTACTTTAAACTTGTATACTAAAAAAAATAAAATTTGGAAATTACATGTACATACATGTATATTTGCTTTATCAATGAAATTAGAAGAAGCAATACAAAGTAATAAGTTTAAAAGTGAAATGCAAAAAGCAGGGTTAAATATAATGTACACTTCTTGGTGGTTAAAAACCTTGGGTTACAAAGAGTTAAAAGAATTTGGTTTAACACACGAACAATACAATGTTTTAAGAATTCTAAAAGGGAAACATCCGCAACAAATGTGTGTGAAAGATATTGCTAGTAGAATGATTGAAAAAAACTCGAACGTACCTAGAATTATTGACAGATTAACTGATAAAAGTCTGGTAAAACGTGAGCAGGGTTGTGAAGATGCAAGACAAACAGTGATGAGTTTAACCGTAACAGGATTGCAAGTTTTAGAAACATCTACAATAAAGTTAGATGCAATGTGGAACCAAACAATGCCACTAACAGAAAAAGAAGCTAAAACTTTAAACGAGCTTTTAGAAAAAATTACTACTTCGTAAAGTAGCTTTTTTTTAAACAAATGCATGTATATACACGTATTTGATATTCAAAAAGGACGATTACAAAAATAAAAAAAGGAATTATTATGAAAACGATATTACACAAAGCAAACACAAGAGGCCATGCAAATCATGGTTGGTTAAACAGCTATCATACATTTAGTTTTGCAGGTTATCATGAATCTAGCAGAATGAATTTTGGTGTTTTACGAGTATTAAATGATGATACAGTTGCTGCAGGAATGGGCTTTGGCAAACATCCACACGATAATATGGAAATTGTTTCTATACCCTTAAATGGAGATTTAGAACACAATGATTCTACCGGAAGAAACGAAATAATTAAACAAGGCGATGTGCAAATTATGAGTGCAGGAAGTGGCATAACACACAGTGAAAAAAATGCCAATCACAACAAAGAAGTGAAGTTTTTACAAATATGGGTAATGCCAGCAAAAAGAAATATTGAATCTCGTTACGAACAAAAATCATTTCCTGCAGAAGGCAGAATGAACAAATTGCAAACCGTTGTTGCACCTAATAATGCAGAAGCAGTTTGGATAAATCAAAACGCATGGTTTACGCTTGGAAATTTTGATAACGGAGTTGCGTCAACCTACTCATTAAATAAACCAGAAAATGGTGTATATGCTTTTGTTATTAAAGGCGATGTAACCATCAATGGAATTGCTTTAAATGAAAGAGATGGTTTAGGAGTTACCGAAACCGAAACATTAAATATTATAGCCGATAATAACACAGAGCTTTTATTAATAGAAGTTCCAATGAAATTATCATAAAAAATTAGAGCATGTTTCTCACGAAGCATTTAATATAAACAATTATATTTTGTTGCTTAGTTTACTTTGAGTTCTTCGTGTGAAATTTTTGAATTAAAAACAAATCAATGAAAACAGTTAATAAAATAATAGGTGGCCGACCAATAAATGTTGGTAGCATTAAAGTGCAAGAACTATTGCCAGAAAATGGGAAATTTTTTAGTCCGTTTTTAGTATTTCATCATGGAATAGCAAAGTTAAATCCAAATATTCCGTTAGAAGATCAAGGCGTTGGCCCACACCCACATCGTGGTTTTAGTGCCATAAGTTTTATTTATCGTGGTGGTGTGCATCATAGAGATAGTAGAGGCAACAACCACAAAGTATATGCTGGTGGCACACAATGGACAAGTGCAGGAATGGGAATTGTACATAGTGAACGTGTACCAGAAGATATTTTTGATTGGGGTGGTGAACAAGAGTTGTTACAGGTTTGGGTAAATACACCTGCAGCAAATAAAATGGATTTGCCAGCATATTATCCTGCAACTGCCCAAGAAACACCTACTATAAAAACAGAAGATGGGTTAACCATTGTACGTGTGCCAGCAGGCAATGTAAATGGTACTCAGGGTATTATTCCAACTTATACAAATGTTACAACGGCAATGGTGGAAATGAAAACTAGTGGAAATTTCACTTTCAATTTTAATGCTTCACACAACACATTGGTGTATGTTTTAAAAGGAACAATTACCATTAACAACAAAGAAACTATTAGCACAAAACAGTTGGCTTTAATGAACAACGATGGCGAAAGTTTCACCATCAATGCAACAGAAGATACCATGTTTTTTGTAGGTAGTGGCGAAATAATAAATGAACCAGTTGCTGCACATGGTCCATTTGTAATGAACACACAAACAGAAATTATGGAAGCCATGAGAGATTATCAAATGGGCAAAATGGGAGTATTGATAGAAGAGTAAAAGCCCCTAACCCTAAAGGGGAATAATTTATCACAGAGTGGCTGAGTTTCCAGAGTTACACAGAGAAAATTTTGTATACTTCATATCCTTAGTTGCTTTGTGTGAAAAAAAGTTAAAACAAGCATTACATAACATGCCCAATAACTCCCCTTTAGGGGTTGGGGGCAAAAAACAAACAAACATGTCAACCTACAAAATCGACGCAAGTCACAGTGAAATTACTTTTAAAGTAAAACATTTAATGATTACCAATGTAACCGGTAGTTTTCAAAAATTCGATGCAACCTTAGAAGCTGCAGAAGCAGATTTTAGTGATGCAAAAATTTCTTTCAGTGCCGATGTAAACAGCATTAGCACCAACAACGAACAAAGAGATGGCCATTTAAAAAGCGATGATTTTTTTGCAGCCGAAAAATTTCCTGCACTTAGCTTTACGTCAACCTCGTTTACTAAAAAAAGTGAAGATGAATATAGTTTAGTAGGCGATTTAACCATTCGTGATGTTACCAAACAAGTAGAATTGGCTGTAGAATATGGTGGAACCATGACGGACTTCTATGGTCAAGAAAAAGCTGGCTTTGAAATTAGCGGAAAAATAAATCGTAAAGAATTTGGTTTGGGTTGGGGAGCAGTAACAGAAGCTGGTGGTATTGTAGTAAGCGATGAAGTTAAATTACATTTAGCTGTGCAAATGGTTAAACAAGCTTAAACAAATAATTTATTCAGTCCCCAAATTAAACATAATGAACATTCTAAAACAAATTCCAACATACTTGTTGGCAATCGTTTACTTAGTTTTTGGTCTTAATTACTTTTTGCATTTTATACCAATGCCACCACAAGTTCCTGGCAATGCTGGTACTTTTGCTGGTTTATTATTTACAACAGGATATTTAGCTTTTGTAAAAGCTTTAGAAGTGGCTTTTGCAGTATTGTTATTCGTTCCAAAAACAAGGGCTTTAGCATTATTGCTAATTGCACCAATAACAATAAACATTTTGTTGTTTGAAATATTTATGGCTCAACAAGCTGGACTAGGAATTTTATTGATAGTATTAAATGCTATTGCAATTTTTCAGCATAAAGCAAAATACATAAATATTGTAAAGCCTATTTTGGCTGTATAGGAAAAAGGCAAAACTTTATTTTTGTACCAAACAAAAAATAAAATGTATTGTTGTAATGTATAGAAACCAGAAATTAAATGAACATAGAAATAATTAGTGGAAGTCCAAGAACAGCAAGTGTTACCAACAGGTTGGCCATATTTTTAAAAAATGAATTGAAAACAAAATCTAACCACAATATTGGATTAATAGATGTAAGAGATTGGAATTTAGGTTTGCTGAACAACGTTTTTAGTAGTGTAGAAAAAACACCAGAAGCGTTTAAGCCTTTGGCTGAAAGAATGTTTGCCGCTGATGCATTTGTAATTGTAACACCCGAATACAATGGAAGCTACTCACCTGCATTGCAAAACTTGTTAGATCATTTTCCAAAACAAAGCAGAAAAGCTTTTGCAATTGCAACAGCAAGTACTGGTGGCTTGGGTGGTGCAAGAAGCAGCCAACAAGCATTGTTATTGGTACCTGCATTGTTTGGTATTACATCTCCTTATTTATTAATTACACCATTTGTAGATAAAAAATTTAGCGAAGATGGAAGTTTAGTAGATGAAAGTTTTCAAAAAGCAGTAGATACTTTTGTAAATGAATTTTTATGGTTGGCGGAAAGTATTTGTAAAAAATAATTTTATTAATAGATATAAATAATTTATCCCCCTAGAACAAAAAGAAGAGTAAGCATTCGCTTACTCTTCTTTTTGTTAATTATTCTTTTGTAAATCACTCAATACATTTTCAATTCTAGCTTTTAAATTGTCGTAGCTGGTATATCCTTTTGCCAATAAATAAAACTTGCTTTCGCCACTTTGTAGCATTACACAAGGGTAACCTGTTACTTGCAATTGCTTACATAAAGCAAATTCGTAATGAGCTTTTTCTTTGTACTCCTCACTTTTCATTTTTGTAAAAAACGCTTCTGGTTGAATGCTGTATTTTTCTAACAAATGATTGTATGCAGCATCATCTGTTAAATCTCTTCCTTCAAAGTGTAAAGCAATTTGCAAATCTGCTGCAAACTCAACTTGTCTTTCAGGATAATATTCTTTAAACACACACATTGCAATAGCTGGCTTTTCACTATTTGGATACCAATCACTCAAATCTGGATTTTCTAAATGCCATAAATAATCTTTGCCAAATTCCATTCCACTGTATTCTTCAACGGTTTTATATGCATTTAAAATATAGTTGGCCGAAGCACCAATATGCACTGGTTTTTCAGGCAAAATCATTCCGCCACTTAATACTTCTGTATGCAAAATGTTGTGGTATTCTGCTTCAATTTTTTTTATTACAGGACTAAAGCCATAACACCAACCACAATATGCATCGTAACAATAAAATATAACTGGATTCATACTGCAAAGATAAGCCTTGGGTATAAAGGCAATTATATACATCAACACTTCAATGTTAAATTGCTAACAAAATGTACAAGAGTGCCCTGCTAAAGCAGGATTTTCAACAACGCCACAGAAGCTAAATATTAATTCTGCCGCTGGCAACCAAAAGAATAACAACTCCAAAACTTTCTTTTACTTTTGCAATTATCAATTATTAATTGTTAATTCTTAATTATATAAATATGCCAGGTTTTGAACTTTGGGGCGATGAAGAAAGAAAAGAAGTAAATGATGTTTTAGAAACAGGAATTTTAATGCGTTATGGTTTTGATGGACCACGTAAAGGCATTTGGAAAAGTATTGAATTAGAAAAAGCGATAACCGAAACTTTTGGTTGTAAGTATGCACAACTAACAAGTAGTGGCACTGCTGCTTTAACAACAGCTATGGCTGCATTAAATGTAGGTGTTGGCGATGAAGTAATTATGCCAAGTTTTACGTTTGTTGCTAGTTTTGAAGCCATACTTAGTGTTGGTGCAATACCTGTAATGGTAGATGTTGATGAAACCTTAACATTAAATCCTGACGCAGTTCGTAAAGCTGTTACTGCTAAAACAAAATGTATTATGCCTGTACACATGTGTGGTAGCATGGCAAATTTAGATGCACTAAAAACCATTTGTACCGAACACAATTTAATATTGTTAGAAGATGCTTGCCAAAGTATTGGAGGCACTTATAAAGGCAAACATTTGGGCACAATTGGCCATGCAGGAACTTTTAGTTTCGACTTTGTAAAAATGATTACGACTGCCGAAGGTGGTGTTGTGATGACCAATATCGAAGATGTGTATATTAAAAGTGATGGCTACACAGATCATGGGCACGACCATACAGGAGTTGATAGAGGTGCAGACCTTCATCCTTTTATTGGCTACAATTTTAGAATAAGTGAATTGCATGCCGCTGTTGGTTTAGCACAAATACGTAAGTTAGATACTTTTTTAGCTTTGCAAAAGAAAAACAACCAACTACTACGTAAACACTTGGAACAAATACCTGAAGTAACATTTAGAGTTATACCAGAAGGTGGCGTTGATAGTTGCAGTTTCTTAAGTTGGTTTTTACCAACTGAAGAATTAACCAAAGCTTTTGTAGCCGAAATGAAAGCTCAAAATATTTTGGCTGGTAATTTTTATTGGTATGCCAACAATTGGCATTACATTAAACAATGGCAGCATTTACAACAAGCTACTACATTGAACAATATTAGTGTAGAACAAAAAGTTGCATTGCACCAATTAACTACACAAAATTTTAGTGCAAGCGATGCAATTATGAGTCGTTGTATTAGCACAGCAATAAGTTTAGTTTGGACAGAAGAACAAATTAAAGACAAAGGCGAAAAAATGGTAACTGCAATTAAAAAGGTGTTGAGTGAAGCAAGTGTAGGAGCATAATTTTTTAAGGGTTTAATATTTTCATCTGCCAACATTGAGTTAATCGAAAATGTTGGCAGATTTTTTTTGCACTTATAGATATTTACTTTTTTATTACTTAAACATATAAAAGTTATATTTAGTAACTAAAACTTCTGCAATGAATACATTAGCACCTGTACAAATAAAAGACAGAGAATTGTTTATGGATGTACTAAGAGGCTTATCTATCTTAGGTATATTTATTGCCAATCTTCAATTTATGAGTTACTACTCATCTAGTTTTAATGGTTCGTACACGTATCCATCGTTAGATAAAAAAATGTCTTTTTTACATGCTATGTTTATTGAAGGAAAATTTTATTCCATTTTTAGTTTACTGTTTGGTTGGGGAATTGCTTTACAAATGAGTCGTTCTAAATTAAATGATACTGCTGTTGCAAAATTTATTCGTCGTAGGCTTTGGTTTATGTTGTTACTAGGCAGCATACATTTATTTTTTATTTGGATAGGTGATATTGTTGCATTTTATGCACTTGTGGGTTTTATATTGGTTGCATTAAGAAAAAAATCGAACAAACAATTACTAACTATTGGTATTGTGTTGGTGCTTTCACCAATTATTTTATACTTTTTAAAAATGAAATTTCAGTGGCTGAATGCTCCGGCAGGTATTTTTTTTGAAGCATCAAACTATTTACAAATGCATTTAGCTGGCGTTACTAAAGAAGTTTCAGAAACTGATATTATTAGAAGCAGCAATAGTTTATGGACAGATATTAAAATGAATATTGCAGTATCGCCTTTTAGATTTGCTTACTTAATTTTTGTTAGTAGAATACCAAAGGTTTTGGGTATGATGTTGATTGGTTTTGTAATTGGCCGATCGGGCTTTTATAAAAAAGTGGTTGAGTATAAAAGGCAAGTTTGGTGGTTCGTAATTATTGGATTAGCCGTTTCTATTCCTGCAAATTACATGTTGGCATTTTACATGGAAAACCCAGATAATTATTACAATTTAAAAATAGAAGGCTGGTACGAAACAGTTGCTTATGCTTTTGGCGTTGCACCCTTAGCAATGGTGTATGTGGCTATATTGGCTTTACTTTTTCAGCAAGAAATATTTCAGAAAATTTTAAATCTTGTTGCTCCTGTAGGTAAAATGGCTTTTACCAATTATATGAGTCATAGTATTATTGGCATTGTTGTTTTTCACAATATTGGTTTTGGATATATGCAGCAATTGGGCATTTTCGCATTAACTATTTTTGCTGCTGCAGTTTTTATTGCACAAATAATTATTAGCACAATTTGGCTACGCTTTTTTGAGTTTGGGCCAGTAGAATGGGTTTGGCGTAGTTTAACTTATGGTAAAATGCAGAAGATGGTAAAATAAAAAATATAATAAAATAGCCACCAATTTTGGTGGCTATTTTATTATACAAGTATAAGATATATTTATTGTCCCTGTGCTAAGCTATATGCTTTTTTCCCATCCCACATATTCAATATTTCGGTTGAACATATTTTAAAGTCTGCACTTAGTCTTTCGTATAAATCAATAATGTCTTTTTGCGTTAAAGCAACATTGTCTATACTTTCAAACCTGCAACGGTATTGATTAATTAAATTAGTAAATACACTACCTGTTGGCCAAACTTGAGTACCTCTATTACTTATTGTAATTAATTTAAACTTGTTTTCAATATGTTTATTACAAAGTTGTGCAACTATTGTAGGTTGTTCATTACTTTCTATAAACATATCAACCCCAACAATTTTTTCCTCCATATTTTCTGGAGATTCCATCATTGAGTTTTGTGCTAAATTTAAAACAGTACATGAGTATGCAGTATCGATCAAGTCTGCTTTTGGATTGTGGCGTGGTTGTTTGCCAAAGTTGCCAATAATCGCATTGGCAAAATCAGTAGTATTTAATGATGGCGTTGTTTTATTGCCAAAATCGCCTGTATGAACGCCACTTTCTAAAGTGTACAATAAAGCGTTTTCAATTAGTGTGCTACTTTCCATTAAACCCAAATGTTGTAACATACCAATACCACTTAACAACAACGCTGTTGGATTGGCAATATTTTTACCCATAATATCTGGAGCTGTTCCATGTACAGCCTCAAAAATAGAAATGTGATCGCCAATATTTGCACTTGGGGCAAAGCCTAAACCACCAACCAAGCCTGCACATAAATCGCTCACTATATCGCCTTGTAAATTGGTTAATACAACAGTATCAAACAAATCAGGACGAGTAACCAACTTCATACACAAATCATCTACAATTACATCATCTGCTTTTAACTCAGGATATTCTTTTGCCACTTCATAAAATACTTCTAAAAACAAGCCATCCGTCAACTTCATAATATTGGCTTTGTGGCCACAAGTAATGCGTTTGGCTCCTTTCTTTTTAGCCATTTCAAATGCATACTTAATTACTTG
>Ga0075152_10001320_pt1 | contig 17791 bp, 10 predicted proteins | sample JI61114C2DNA_FD_70964 | JGI IMG/M metagenome (GOLD analysis project Ga0075152, IMG submission 70964) | Wastewater effluent complex algal communities from Wisconsin, to seasonally profile nutrient transformation and Carbon sequestration -... | ecosystem: Engineered > WWTP > Effluent > Algae...
GTTTGGTTTAAAAACCGGTGATACAGTTCATGGTGCGGTACGTCCGCCCAAAGAAGGAGAAAAATATTTTGCCTTACTGAAAGTGGATACCATCAATGGTAAGAGTCCCGAGGAAGTACGTGACCGCGTACCTTTCGATTACCTGACGCCGTTGTTCCCTTTTGAAAAGCTGAATCTCTTTACCACTGCCTCTGATTATTCCACCCGGATCATGGATCTCTTTACGCCCATTGGTAAAGGACAACGTGGACTGATCGTGGCTCAGCCGAAGACCGGTAAAACCATGTTGCTGAAAGCCGTGGCCAATGCCATTGCGGAAAATCACCCCGAGTGTTACCTGATGGTGGTACTGGTGGATGAGCGTCCGGAAGAGGTGACCGATATGGAGCGCAGTATCAAAGGTGAAGTAATCGCTTCTACATTCGATGAACCCGCTGAGAAACACGTAAAAGTGTCTACCATCGCCCTGCAGAAAGCAAAACGTCTGGTGGAATGCGGACATGATGTGGTGATCCTGCTCGATTCGATCACCCGTCTGGCCCGTGCGCACAATACGGTTGCACCCGCATCCGGTAAGGTATTATCGGGTGGTGTGGAAGCAAACGCGATGCAAAAACCCAAACAGTTCTTCGGTGCCGCCCGTAAAATTGAAGACGGCGGATCGCTCACAATCATTGCCACAGCCCTGGTGGATACCGGAAGCAAGATGGATGAAGTGATCTTCGAGGAATTCAAAGGAACCGGTAACATGGAGTTGCAGCTTGACCGTCGTCTTTCCAACAAACGGATTTTCCCCGCTATCGATATCGTGGCCTCCAGTACCCGTCGTGACGACCTGCTGCTGGAAAGAGATGTACTGCAGCGCATGAACCTGCTCCGTGTATATCTGACCGATATGAATACCGAAGAAGCCATGCGCGAACTGCAGAACCGGATGAAGGGCACGAAGAGCAATGAGGAGTTCCTGGCGAGTATGAACAGATAATAACAGCATTGTTGAAATAGTAAAGACCGCGTTGAGCGGTCTTTTTTTTTGGAGGCCGGGGTGGTAGTCGGGAGTTAGTAGTCGGGAGTCCGTTCAAATCGAAATTTCGCTCCAATGTGTAGCCGTAGTATATACGAAATGCTTCTCACCCCCTTTCCTTCGGAGAGGGGGTAGAGGGGGAGAGGCCGAGGGGTTGAACTTCTGTATGTCTCTCCCCTTATATTTGGTTAAATTTGCACCCACCGTGGCCGTACATCGCATCCATATCGACGAATTCCTTGAACTGGCAAAGACAAATCCTGTATTTGATGTGCGTTCTCCCGGCGAGTACAACCATGCCCATATGCCGGGCGCCCTTTCGTTGCCCCTGTTTACGGATGAAGAACGAAAGCAGGTGGGTACCGCCTACAAACAGGTCAGCCGCGAAAAAGCCATCAAAATCGGCCTCGATTATTTTGGCCCCAAAATGCGGAAGATGGTGGAAGAAGTGGAAGCCCTCGCAACCGACTCCCGACTGATCTTAGTGTATTGCTGGAGAGGCGGCATGCGCAGTGGTGCGGTGTCCTGGCTGCTCGATATGTATGGATTCAATGTGTACACCCTGATTGGCGGCTACAAGAAGTTCCGGAACCATGTACTCGACAGTTTTAAATTACCCTATCAATTGAACATTATCGGCGGTTATACCGGTTCCGGTAAAACCGAATTGCTCAAAACCCTGAAAGAAAAAGGGGAGCTGGTAATTGATCTCGAAAATATTGCGAGTCATAAAGGCTCCGCCTTCGGGGCTATTGGATTGCCGGAGCAGCCAACGCAGGAGATGTTTGAAAACTTACTCAGTTGTGAGATGTCTGATGTGAGATGTGAGCAGGCCAAAAACGAGGTTACAGGAGAAGAGCTGACATCCGACATCTCACATCACACATCCCGGATCTGGCTGGAAGACGAATCCCAACGCATCGGCCTCGTGAATATCCCCGGGGATCTCTGGCGGAATATGCGGCGTTCGCCGGTGTTCTTTCTGGATATCCCTTTTGAAGAAAGATTGAAGCATATTATCCCTGAATATGGGGTTTTGGACCCCGAAAAGCTGATAGCCGCCATTGAGCGAATTAGCCAGAAATTGGGTCATTTGAACGCAAAAACGGCCATTTTGCTGCTAAAAGAGGAAAAAATCAGTGAAAGTTTCGCGATTTTACTGAAATACTACGATAAGTTTTATTTCCGCTCTTTGCACAATCGGGAGCAGGCAGAAGCGTTAATACATACAGTAAAATGTAATACCGTAAGTCCTGAAAATGCCAATCTGCTTATCCGTGAAACCAGTCTCCTCCAACAAAAGCCTCTGGCTTAGCCTCCTCCTGTTCCTGAGTCCCCTGTTTTTTTATGGCCAGACCCTCACCGGACTTTGGGTGGGTTCCGTACATAACGACAGTGCCTCGGTGCGCAAGGACCAGTCTTTTGAAATAGCATTAACTGAAAAGGACGGGAAAGTCACCGGATATTCAAGAAATGAGTTTATTGTTAACGATACTCTTTATTATATCGTGAAAAAGGTAAAAGGGAGTATCAATGGAAATAAATGTGAAGTGACCGATGACGAAGTTGTGTCTTATAATTTCCCGGGTAAACTTGAAAAGGGAATTACTGTTTCCAGTTTTTTCTACTTAAATACGATTACAAATACCTGGAAACTGGATAGCTGGAAAACAAACGTTCCCCGGAGAAAATATTACTCAGTTGGAGGAAAAATGGATATGGAAACAGAGGCCGACCTCGCCTCGTCAAAACTCTTTGCGCACCTGGAAGAACTGAACAAAGCCGATGATGTGGCTTTTTATAAAGAAAGAAAAGAAGAGCAATCTGCTCCAGTGGTAAAAATTGCGCGGCCGGAAAAGGTTCAGACGGAATACACCGATAAGATACCCGATAATACAGCCACTGATATGGCCGTTCGGAAACCCGAATTACCGGTACCCGTTAAAGTTGTTCCGCCCGTAGCAGTTGTGACTGCAAAAAATGAAGAAGCGGCAAAACCGACGTTAAATGAGAGCGGCAGCAGTCAACCCGCGCTTGCCAAAACGGAAACGGCGCCGGTGTTAACCACGGTTGAAAATCCGGTGATCCTCCCAACAAATACGACAGCAGACAAACCCGCCGGTAAAAAGGAAACAGCAGTTACAAACGAAACGGCAAAGCCCGTTGCGATCGCTGCTGTAAAAACGGAAAGCACAACGGCCCCCACGGCTACCGGATCAGCCAATCCGGTAACAACAGCCGGCGGAAAAACGGAACAGGCACAGGCCACTACAAACCCGGTTAAAAAATCAGACAATACCGCTATCGCGGGAAATCAAAACAATACCATTACCAAGCCGCCAGTCGGCACGAAACAGGTAAATCAGGCACCTGTAACCGGGGCGACCGGCAATCCGGTTGCCAGGACTGGCAGCAATCCCAAACCGGCCGTGCCCCAGCCGGCAGCTGTTACAACGCCTGCCCCTGAAAAAGAGACGGACAAAGCAGCAACAGCCGTTGTGCCGGTGATTACCAATAAAACCGTTGCGGCCAATCCGGTTCCGGAAACCAGGCCCGTTGTAATACCATCCGGCAGTAACAGACTTGTGGTTAAGAATCCGGGGGAAGATCCCATTAAAAAATCAGCGGTGATTGCTGGCCGGAAATCAGAGTTTACACAGGAGATACAGTTCAAATCCGACAGTCTGATCCTCACCCTTTATGATAACGGTGAAATAGACGGCGATACGGTGAGTGTGTACCTCAACGGCGAAGTAGTAATGCCCAGCCAGGGGTTAAAAAGTTCGGCCATCCGCAAAACCATTCATCTGCCGCATGATGTGGAAACCTTCACCCTCGTGATGTTTGCCGAAAGTCTGGGCAAGTATCCGCCCAATACCGGGCTGCTTGTAATCCGTGATGGTAATGATGTGTATAATCTGCGTTTCAGTTCGGATTTTTCGAAGAGTTCGGGGATTGTGTTTAGGAAGAAAGGTTGAGGTGTTGAGGCGTTGAGGTGTTGAGACGTTGAGGTGTTGAGACGTTGAGGTGTTGAGATGTTTAGGTGTTGAGTTGTTGAGACGTTGAGGTGTTGAGGTGTTCTGTAGAGATTCTTCCCGGGCTATCTGCCTCTGCCGGCAGGCAGGCTCATTACTGATTATTCATTACTCATCCATTTTTCTGCGTGCGGCTATCCTTTAATCCCTCTTCCCGCGCCACTCATTACTGATTATTCATTACTCATTATTCCCCCCTGTTAAAATCTTCGTTTATCACTACCTCTTATTCGAAAATTAATTATATTTAATCAACCAACCTGTCCTGCAAATTCACCCACCTGATTCAAGGGCCGGTTTGTGTTTGGGTAAACCGGTTTATACCTTCCCCGGCTTATCTGTCAATTCGCTTTTTTATTTATCAGCCGGCCTTCCCGCTGTGACTGAGGTGCACGAAGTGCGGGTGTTACTGATCGCGACCGGAAATCATCCGTCCACGGAGTATACGCCGCAGTAGTGCAGGCTTTCCAGAGCCTTTATCCTGTTTGATGGATCCGGTTCACAGGTACGCATATACGATATGACAAAACCGATCAAATCAAAAAATGGGGACGAACCGGAGACGATTCGTCAGACCCATCAGTCGCCGGGTATACCGACAGATGTGCTGATTCTTTCTTATTAAGCAGATCGGATTGTCCTAACGACAATACAAAAAGTATATCACTATCTTCTTGATTCCCAATAGGGATTTTTTTAAAACCCAACATGTAATTGCATAAATTTACGTTGTTACCGGCAAGTGTAAAACGACAGTGCAAACATGAAACAGACGACTAAAATTTGAACATTAACACAAGGACAAACCATTTTGACAGTTGGACAACATACAGACCATATTTCAAGTGGACAACGAGTAAGCCTACACTCATTGCCGACCCTGTGTTTTTTATTTTTTTTCCACCCGCATTTTTTAAAAACAAATAAGCGAAGCGATTCACGAGCACCGCTGAAAGACAATTTAAACAAGCGAGTAATTTTAACCAGCCCGCAAGTGGCACATTTGGCTTTGCCCCACCCGCAAGCCGACCCTTCGCAAAGCCAAAAGAGCCACTTTTTGCCAACGCACAGACTGATTAACGTGATTAAAAAAGTAACTTTGACCGATATATATTTTAGATGATTAAAGAGCAACAAATAGAAGATAGTTTAATAGCCAAACTGACTGACCTGAAATACAGTTACAGGTCGGACATAAAGGACAGGGCTTCGCTGGAAAAGAATTTCCGTGAAAAATTTCAGGCTCTCAACAGAGTTAACCTGACTGACGCTGAATTTGCCAGACTACGGGACGAGATTATCAATTCAGACGTTTTTGCTTCCTCTAAACGATTACGTGAAATAAACACTTTCAGCCGTGAGGACGGAACGCCTTTACATTACACTCTGGTAAACATAAAAGACTGGTGCAAAAACGAATTTGAGGTTATCAATCAACTTCGCATAAATACAGAAAACAGCAACCACCGTTATGATGTGATTTTATTGATTAACGGAATTCCCGTTGTTCAAATAGAATTAAAAACGCTTGAGGTTAGTCCACGAAAAGCCATGCAGCAAATTGTGGACTACAAAAGCGACCCTGGCAATGGTTACACAAACTCATTGCTTTGTTTCATGCAGCTTTTTATTGTTACCAATCGCAGTAACACCTATTATTTCGCTAACAACAACTCTTCTCATTTCAGCTTTAATGCTGACGAGCAATTTTTGCCCGTTTATCAATTTGCAAGTGAGGACAATAAAAAAATCACACACATAGACGACTTCTCAGAAAAGTTTTTGAGCAAATGCACACTGAGCCAAATGATAAGCAAATACATGGTATTGGTTGCAAGCGAACAAAAGTTATTGGTGATGCGACCTTATCAGATTTATGCAGTGAAGGCAATTGTCAATTCTATTCAGGAACACAAAGGCAACGGCTACATTTGGCATACAACAGGAAGCGGAAAGACGCTGACATCTTTCAAAGCATCTACCCTGCTCAAAGACAATCCGAATATTGAAAAATGTTTGTTTGTGGTTGACCGTAAAGACTTGGACAGACAAACCCGTGAGGAGTTCAACAAGTTTCAGGAAGGTTGCGTGGAGGAAAACACCAATACAGAAACATTGGTAAGACGAATGCTTTCGGAAGATTACGCTAACAAAGTAATTGTTACGACCATTCAAAAATTGGGTTTAGCATTAGACCCGAACAACAAGAACAACTATAAAGAACGTTTACAACCGTTAAGTGACAAACGCATCGTTTTCATTTTTGATGAGTGCCACCGTTCACAGTTTGGCGAAAACCACAAAGCCATCAAGGAGTTTTTCCCGAAAGCACAGTTATTTGGATTTACAGGAACACCGATTTTTGACGACAATGCAACCTACAAGCAAATTGACGGAACAGTTGGTTCTTATGTAACTACCAAAGACATATTCCAAAATCCGCTACACAACTATACCATAACTCATGCAATAGAAGATAGAAACGTATTGCGTTTTCATATTGACTATTTCAAGCCTGAAAAAAATGTAACAGTTGGAAGCACCGACCATAAAAAAGCGGTTGTAAATGCTATTCTAAAAAAACACGATGCTGCCACACATAGCAAACGTTTCAACGCTTTGTTGGCAACGGCTTCTATCAATGATGCTATTGAATATTACGAACTGTTCAAAGAAATACAGGCAAGCAAAGCCAAAGAAGATGAAAACTTCATTTCTTTAAATATCGCTTGTGTATTTTCTCCACCTGCCGAAGGAAACAAAGACGTTCAGCAATTGCAGGAAGATTTACAACAAGAAAAAGCCGACAATAAAGTTGAACCTGAAAAGAAGAAAAAAGCATTGGAAGCAATTATCAGCGATTACAACAAGCAATATGGTTCCAACCATAAAATCACTGAATTTGACTTGTATTATCAAGATGTTCAGCAACGCATAAAATTTCAGAAATTCAGCAATGCCGACTATCCGCACAAAAATAAAATTGATGTGGTGATTGTGGTGGATATGTTGCTTACAGGCTTTGACAGTAAATACCTGAATACCTTGTATGTGGACAAGAATTTAAAATTCCACGGATTGATTCAGGCTTTCAGCCGAACCAACCGTATTCTGAATGACACCAAACCTTACGGAAACATTTTAGATTTCCGCCAACAACAAGCCGAAGTGGATAGAGCCATTGCCCTATTCAGCGGTGAAGATACAGGACGGGCCAAAGAAATTTGGTTGGTTGACCCTGCTCCGAAAGTGATTGAAAAATATCAAGAAGCAGTGAAGGCAATGGAAAAGTGGATGGAAGACAAAAACATAGTAGCAGAACCTCAAGAGGTTTACAACATCAAAGGCGATGCTGCCCGTGTGGAGTTTATAAACCGCTTTAAGGAAGTACAACGACTAAAAACACAGCTTGACCAATACACCGATTTAAACGAAGAGCAGAAAGCAAAGATTGACGAACTAATGCCCGAAGAGCAATTGCGTTCCTTCCGCAGTTCGTATTTGGAAATTGCCAAGCAACTCAAAGAAATTCAGCAAAAAGAAGGCGATAAAGCCCCTGATAACATTCAGCAGTTGGATTTTGAATTTGTGTTGTTTGCTTCTTCGGTGGTAGATTATGATTACATCATGAACCTGATTGCCAAATACACACAAGGCACACCGAAAAAGCAGAAAATGACCCGTGATCAACTCATTGGTGTGTTGAGCAGCAGTGCCAATCTGATGGAAGAAAGGGAAGATATTATTGATTACATCAAAACATTGGAAGTTGGCAAGGCACTTAATGAGCATGAAATAAAAGACGGCTATCAAAATTTCAAAGAAGAAAAAATAGCCAAACGATTAGCGGAAATAGCAAACAATAATGGCTTGGAGGTTTCGGCTTTACAGCAATTTACGGATGCCATCATCAGCCGAATGATTTTTGATGCCGACAAACTAAGTGAACTATTTGAACCATTAGATTTAGGCTGGAAGGAACGCACCAAAAGAGAACTGGCATTGATGGACGAATTGACACCTATTTTAAAAAAGAAAGCCGAAGGGCGGGAAATATCAGGACTGAAAGCGTATGAGTAAGAACAATGAAAATAAATTAGTGCCGAAACTTCGCTTTCCTGAATTTAGGATGGATAGCGAATGGACAGAAAACGAGTTAGGTCGACTTTGCCAATACTGGAATGGAGCGAGCCATGAAAGCGGTGTATGTGATGACGGTGACTATTTTTTGATTTCTCTTAACAGCATTGATATAAATGGAAATTTAAAAGATGAGATAAAAAAAATATCTTACACGGACAATTCACTTAAAACAAATGACTTGGTAATGGTTCTAAGTGATGTTGCACACGGCAACTTTTTAGGATTAAGTGACATTATTCCAAATGATAAATATGTCTTAAATCAAAGAATGGCGGGCTTAAGAATAAAAGATTTAAATGAAGTAAATCCGCAATTCATAAGATATTACATCAACAAGAGCCAAAAATATTTTAAGAGTAAAGGCCAAGGCTCATCTCAATTAAACTTGTCTAAATCTGCTGTCACTGATTTTCCGGTTCTAAAGCCACCGAAACTTAAAGAACAACAAAAAATCGCTGCTTGCCTTTCTTCATTAGATGAAGTTATCACAGCCGAGAGCCATAAGCTGGAGGTGCTGAAAGTCCACAAAAAGGGCTTGCTGCAAAATCTATTGCCACAAGCAGGGGAAACAGTTCCAAAATTTCGGTTTAAGGAGTTTGAGGATAGTGGGGAGTGGAAAGAAACTACTTTAACACAAGTTGCAGATTACGAAAACGGCAAAGCCCACGAACAAGATATTGCAGACGATGGCGAATTTATAGTTGTGAATTCAAAGTTCATTTCACAAGATGGTGAAGTAAAGAAATTCACCAATACAGCTTTTTTGCCTGCAACCAAAGGCGATGTTTTAATGGTGCTGAGTGACATTCCCAACGGCAAAGCCATTGCAAAATGTTTTTTGGTTGAAGAAGATAACCGCTACACGGTTAATCAGCGTATATGCAGAATTACACCACGCGACATAAACAGCAAGATTTTATACTATCTGCTGAACAGAAATCAATATTTCTTGGCATTTGATGATGGTGTAAAACAAACCAATCTGCGAAAAGAAGATGTTTTGAATTGTCCATTGATGATTCCAGAAGACCCGAAAGAACAAGAAAAAATTGCTGATACACTTTCGTCCGTTGATGATTTGATTAACGCACAAAATCAAAAATTGGAAGCTCTGCAATTGCATAAGAAAGGTTTGTTGCAAGGTTTGTTTCCTAATGTAAATGAAGTAACAGCATGAGCGAAGTAATAAAATTTACAAACCTGACAGATATAGCTACGCATTTCCGCAAGGATTTGACAGGCGACCACCGACCATTAAAAGAGTTGGTGCTTTTCTTTGCCCATAATGGCACAGGGAAAACAAGGCTTTCAATGGAGTTTAAAGAAACAGGAAAAGAATACAATGATGAAAGAGAAGTAACTAAAAGAGATACGCTTTACTTTAATGCCTTTACAGAAGATTTATTCTCGTGGCACAACGACCTTATAAATGATAGAGAGCGATATTTAAAGTTGAACACAGATTCAGCATTTTTTGATGGTTTACGGGAATTAGAGTTAGATGCAAAGATTGAATCCTTTTTTCAGAATTATGTTGATTTGAAATTCAACATTGACTATGAAAATGCAACCGTTAGATTTTCAAGAAGCGTTATTGTTGATGGTGCAGAACAAACCATTGAAAACATCAAAATTTCAAGAGGAGAAGAAACGCTTTTTATTTGGTGCTTTTTCTTAGCAATTTGCCAGTTGGTAATTGACAAAGACCCTTCATACAATTGGGTTAAATATATTTACATTGACGACCCCATTTCTTCATTAGACGAAAACAATGCTATTGCTATTGCTTGTGATTTAGCCAACCTTCTTACTACAGAGGGCAGCGAAATAAAAACAGTAATCTCAACACATCACAGTTTGTTTTTCAATGTGCTATTCAACGAATTTGGCAGAAAGGTTAAAAACAAACGATACTTCTTGCATTTCAAAGAGCCAAACGATTATGCTTTGCAAGACACAGGCGATACACCGTTCTTTCACCACATCGCAACAATCAGTGAACTGAAACAGGTTGTAGAATCTGATAAAATCTTCACTTATCATTTTAATGCTTTACGAAGCATCCTTGAAAAGACCGCCAGTTTTTTCGGGTATGACAAAATTGATAAATGTATTCATGGCTTAGAAGATGAAGTACTTTTTGAAAGAGCTTTGCAATTATTCAGTCATGGCAAATACTCCATTTTTGACCCGCAAGAAATGATTGGCGACAACAAAGACTTATTCAAAAGAATTTTTAATGGATTTATCACAAAATATGAATTCCATTTTCCAGAAATATTTAATGAACCAACTCCAGCAGCAACAGCATGACAGAAAATAATCAAACACAATTAGGCAATACACTTTGGAAAATCGCAGACGAATTGCGTGGAGCAATGAACGCTGACCAGTTCCGTGATTATATGCTTTCATTTTTGTTCTTACGCTATCTAAGCGACAATTACGAAGCAGCAGCCAAAAAGGAATTAGGGAAAGATTATCCCGTTTTAAAAGACAACGACAAGCGGACACCGCTTGCTGTGTGGTATGAACAGAACAAAGCAGATGTAGCAGAGTTTGAAAAACAGATGCGGAGAAAGGTTCACTATGTAATTGAGCCTTCTCATTTATGGAACAGCATTGCAGAATTGGCTAAAACCCAAAGCAAAGAATTGCTTCGCACTTTGCAAGAAGGTTTTAAATACATAGAAAATGAGTCTTTTGAAAGCACCTTTCAAGGTCTCTTTTCCGAAATCAATTTAGATTCTGACAAACTCGGTAAGAACTACGAAGAACGAAATAAAAAGCTCTGCAACATCATTCAGAAAATTGCAGAAGGCATTAACAGTTTTGATAAAAACATTGACTACTTAGGTGATGCTTATGAATATTTGATTGGTAAGTTTGCAGCAGGTTCAGGGCAAAAAGCAGGTGAATTTTATACCCCACAACGTATTTCAGACATTCTTTCAGGCATTGTAACGCTTGACAGCCAAGACCCAAGCAAAGGAGAAAAGAAAAAGATTGAACGGGTTTTAGACTTTGCCTGTGGTTCGGGTTCATTGTTGCTCAACGTCCGCAAAAAAATGACAGATGCAGGAGGAACAATCGGCAAAATATACGGACAAGAAAAAAACATCACCACCTACAACTTAGCCCGAATGAACATGCTGTTGCATGGCGTGAAGGACACAGAATTTGCCATACATCACGGTGACACTTTAGTCAACGATTGGGAGATTTTAAATGAAATAAATCCTTCCAAGAAATTAGAATTTGATGCCATAGTAGCCAATCCGCCTTTTAGCTACCGTTGGGAACCATCGGAAGAAATGGGACAAGATTTCCGTTTCAAAAGTTATGGACTTGCACCAAAGTCAGCTGCTGACTTTGCTTTTCTGTTACACGGTTTTCACTTTTTAAGTAAAGAGGGAACAATGGCTATCATTTTACCTCATGGTGTTTTGTTCAGAAGCGGTTCAGAAGAAAAAATCAGAAGAAAACTTTTAGAGGACGGAAACATTGACACAGTTATCGGACTTCCTGCAAACCTGTTTTTCTCGACAGGTATTCCTGTTTGTATTTTGGTTTTAAAGAAGTGCAAGAAGTTTGACGATGTTTTGTTCATCAATGCCGTTGACCACTTTGAAAAAGGCAAACGACAAAACAGTTTACTACCTGAAAATATTGAAAAGATTGTTGACACCTACAAAGACCGAAAAGAAGAAATCCGTTATTCTCGTAGAGTATCAATGGACGAAATCATTAAGAACGAATTCAACCTAAATATTTCACGCTATGTAAGCACATCGTTAGACGAAGAAATAATTGACTTGAAAGTGGTAAACAAAAAACTCGTTGACCTTGACAAGGACATTACCAAAGCAAGAGAAACACATAATAAATTTTTAAAGGAATTGGGACTTCCACCAATATAACAAGACAAAATGCCAACGCTATTTGCAAGCACATTGCCAAAGCCGCAGAAGCCCAAGCACAGACCAAAGCTTTGTCAAAGAGCTTGCAAAGCCAACGCAGGACAAAATTGTTTTTAAAAAATTTCCCGACCCTTCAAAAAAAAATAAAAAACGCAACGCACAGCCGACAGACAATGAAACTGAAACTCAATACTGACAATGGTTTGCAAGGACGGACGAAAGAACACCAGCCGGTAACAGCGGTTTGGCGTAATGGCGGGTTCAGTGCTTCGTATGACAGTTTTGTGGTAGGTTCAAGTGCAGTTCTTCGATTGAACTTTTGTGCTAAAAATCCGCCACTACGCCAAGCCCCAAAACGTTGTGCGTCATACTAAAAGACCCCTCAAACTCAATGAGACTATTTCTATTAATATTACTTTCTGTACTGTTTACTGTTTCATTTGGACAAAGTAAGCAAGACAAAGAACTTGTTAAACAGGTTGACAAACTAATTTCAGATAATTTGAACAATTACGCACCAGGCTGTGCGGTGTTAATTGCTAAGAAAGGTGAAGTGCTGCTTGAAAAGGGATATGGAACTGCCAATCTCGAACTGAACGTACCAATGAAATCGCAAATGGTTTTTAGGATTGGTTCTATTACAAAACAGTTTACTGCCATAGCTATTCTTCAATTGGTGGACAAAGGTCAGATTGCATTAAAAGACAGTATTCAAAAATTCGTTAAAGATTTTCACTTCAAAGGCAAAACAATTACTATTGAAAACTTATTGACGCACACATCTGGTATTAAAGCATATGAGGAAATTGACGTAAAGATTCCGAATGCTATGCGAATTGAGTTTTCTCCAAAAACAGTTATTGATAGTCTAGATAAAACGCCTCTGGAATTTGAACCAAATACAAAGTATAATTATTGCAATTCAAATTACTTTCTGTTAGGTTATATAATTGAACAAGTTTCCGGAAAACCATATCCGCAATATCTCAAAGAAAATATTCTCGACCCTGCAGGACTTAATTCTACATTTTACGAAAATACAGCAGAAATTAAACTTAACAGGGCCAACGGATATTCCTTTTCAAACGGCAAATATTGGAACGCTGATTTTATCAGTATGTCACTTGTGTATGGTGCAGGGGCATTACGTTCAACGGTTTCTGACTTATACAAGTGGCACCAAGCACTCTACGAAGGAAAAGTAATAAAGAAAGAGTCATTGTTAAAAGCTATTCAGCCATATAAGCTTGCTGACGGTAAACAAATTGATTACTGCTATGGCTTTTTTAATAAAACAGAGAATGGCATTAATTCAATTGGGCACGGTGGAGCCATTGACGGATTTAGAGCAATTGAAATGTATTATCCTAACCAAGACATTTTTATTACAGTATGTTGCAACAGCGAGACTGAAAATTTTGAAAGATTTTTTCAAAGTATTTCCAATATTATTTTAGGCTTTAAAGCAGAAAATGAACAAAAAGAAATCAAACTTAGTGGTGAGACACTTGACAATTATATTGGGACTTACAAAAATGAAAAGTATAACGTAAGCATTAAAATTTACAGAGCGAATGGCAGAATTTATGGCGACCTTTCCAATGGGACAGGTTCATACTTAATGTTCATGGCTTTGACAGAAACAAAATTTTATTTACCAGATATTCAGCGGGTAAAAACAATCGCTGACTTTTTAAAAGAAAATGGAAAGGTAACAAAAGTAATTTTAACTCAAGAACAAGCTGTGGAGTTCATAAAAATTGAATAGAGAAGTACGAACGCACAACAAAAGGTTTGCCGCAAGGCTGGCGGACGTAATAAAAATCGACCGTTGCACTACTATCAGCTAATATCGGGCTTGACCGAATTCTATTTGGCTTTTAGTTGTTAACTTCAACTTCAGTTTTTCAATCGGCTTCAGTTGCCGGGCGGACACAGCAACAATTCCAGCCCTGCGGCAAGCCTCGAAAGTTGTGCGTCATGCTGCTGGGACATCTTAGACATATTTGAAACAACTCACTTTGCCGACATATTACCTAAATTGCAAAACACAATAATTAGCCAGTTTAACTTAAAATGAAAAAATTAGTAGTCCTCTTTTGTTTTGTTTTAGGTATGCAAACTGCCTTTGCCCAAAACTCAAATTTTAGACGAGACAGTTTATACAAACTATTGAAACAGGCACAAACCCCTGCAAAGCAAGTTGTTGCCTGGTCTAACATTGGCGAGTACTATGGTTACGTCGGTCAGCCAGACAGTTTGCAATATGCCACAGAGGAAATGCTTAAAATAGCATCAGGCACACATCAGGATTCGTTATTTGCAAAAGCATATTTGCAGATAGGAAATTATTTTAGCAACATCAGTGATTATAAACAGGCATTAGAATATCAGTTCAAAAGTTTATCGTTTGCAGAAAGAGCCAAAAGCCCCTTTGATATTTGGCTTGCATTCAAAGAAACGGGTGTTACTTTTAAGCGGTTAAAAAACTACAGTGAAGCATTGAGGTATTTAAAAAAGGCGGAAACTTTTTTGAAGGAGATGCCTTTAGTATCCACTGATGCCCACAACAGAACTTATACGCATATTGCCGAAGTATTTTTAGGATTAGGGCAGCCAGATTCAGCATTACGTTATGTGCAATTAACCAACGAAGTAACTTCAAAAGAAAAAGATGCGTATGGCTATGCCCGGGTATTATATATTTTTGCAACCGTATATAAAGCAAAAGGCGATATTGACCTTGCAGAAAGTTATTATAAAAAATGTATTGCTTTCAGTGATGCTGAAAATATTTATGCGCCATATGTAACCGCCACAACTGATTATGGGCAATACCTGTTTGATGCAAAGCAATATAATTTATCCAAAGAATATGCTTTAAATGGTTTTAATAAAGCAATGCAGGCAAAAAATAAAGTGGGGATGATAAATGCGGCAGCATTGCTCCGCAAAGCGTATTATGCTGTTGGGCAAAAAGATAGTTCTTATTATTATTCTGACGTAAAAGATGCTTGCAGCGACAGTGTATTTAATGAACAGCAGCGCAATCAAATTCAGAATCTTTCTTTTAGCCAGCAGATAAAAGAAAAAGAAGAACAAGCCCGGTTATCGGAAGAAGAGCAAAAGCGAAAACAAAACATCCAATACGCCTTAATAGCTCTTAGTATTATTGTATTGCTTACACTTTACTTACTCCTAAGCCGCAGCTTTATCACCAATACCAGATTGATAGAATTTTTTGGTGTGGTGGCTTTATTAATTGTATTTGAGTTTTTAAATTTATTGCTGCACCCTTTTTTAGAACGCATCACTCATCACAGCCCTGTATTAATGCTTTTATGTTTGGTGGCTATTGCAGCATTGCTTGTGCCGCTGCATCATAAGGTTGAGAGTTGGGCAACAAAAAAATTAGTGGAGAAGAATAAGCAGATAAGATTGGCGGCAGCTAAAAAAACAATTCAACAGTTAGATACAAACCTTGAAGATAAATCCGAGTAGAAGCACGAACGCACAACATGGGGTTTGGCGTTATTGGGGCTTGACGAATAAATCCTCAACTTTTGTTTCGCTATTCAGCCTCATTTACAGCTTGACGTTATAAATTTGGCTTATGAATAAACCATCAGCAATATTGCAATCATTGGGCTTCAGTTCCGGCGGACGAATATAAAATTCCCCAACAACGCCAAGCCCTGCTCGTTGTGCGTCATGCTATTGCGACACACTCCAAAAATTTAAACTGCTCACCATATCCACATATTCTCTAAATTACAGAATACTCGTAATAGACATTAACTGAAAAATGAAAAAATTAGTACTACTCTTTTGTTTTATTGCAAGTATGCTCCTGATGGCTATCGGGACTGCTTTTGCTCAAAACAATAATGCCGAGAAAGCAAAATCAGCATTATCAAATATCAAAAATCCTTTGGAGCGTTTTACCGCCACCATAAAATATTTAGAGATGATAGATACTGATGCAAGCAGTCAAATTGACTCAGCAGCATGTATTGACCTGCTTCAAATAGCACAACAATTAAAAAACGATTCATTGCTTGCAACGAGTTATAACTGGATTGGATATTTTTTTACAATAAAAAAAGGAGACAATGCTACTGCCCTTGAATACTATTTTAAGGCATTACCGCTTGCTATCAAATCTAAAGATAAGCGAAGAATCAGTTCAATATATTTTGACATAGCCGGCACTTATTTTTTCCTGAAAAATTATGACGAGTATTTTAATTTCACAAAGAAGGGTGGAGAAAACCTACCTGATAAAACTTCGCCAAAGTATGCCTTCATGCTGGTACAATTTCAAAGAAACACAGGTACTTATTATTTAGAAAAAAATCAATTGGACTCTGCCTTATATTATATACAGGCAGCAATGCAAACCAGCGAACCAATAAAAAACAAGCTTTATAAGATTCAAACAAAAACACTGCTGGCTAATATATATTCAAAAATGAATGAGAATGAATTAGCAGATGTTTATTTTAAGAAAGCCCAGACTGAAAACGACTCAATTATAGTAAGAAAGGATATTTTTTACCGGAGGTATATAACTTTTCTACTTAAGAATAACAGGATGCCAGAAGCCAAATTGCAGGCTGAAAATTTTTGGGGCTTTGCATCGCAAACAGACAACCTTAATGTGAAATTATTAGCAGCAGGTTATAAAAAAGATTTGTTTGATAAATTAAATCAAATTGACAGTGCATATTATTATTCTAAAAAAGAGTCGGAAATAAGGGAATTAATCTTTAACCAGGATAATCAAAACGCCATACAGGCAATGGCATTTAAAGAACAGTTACGAATGATTGAAGATGCAGCAAAAAAATCAGAAGAAGAAGAGCAGCGGAAACAGAATATTCAATACGCATTAATGGCACTTGGCATTATTATTTTATTTACACTTTACCTACTCCTCAGCCGCAGCTTTATTACCAATACAAAATTGATAGAGTTCTTTGGTGTAGTGGCTTTATTAATTGTCTTTGAGTTTTTAAATTTATTGCTACATCCCTTTTTAGAAAGAGTAACACATCACAGTCCTGTATTAATGCTACTTGCATTAGTTTGTATTGCGGCATTGCTTGTGCCGCTTCATCATAGAGTAGAAAAATGGGCGACAGCAAAATTGGTAGAAAAGAATAAACAGATTCGGTTGGCAGCAGCAAGAAAAACTATTCAGCAGTTAGACACAAAGTCGGAAGACGGCAACCTGGAGTAGAAGCACGAACGCACAACAAAAGGTTTTGTGCAATTGGGGCATGACGTTACAGCAATCATCGGTTGTGCATATCCAAGCTTAGGTTTCGGCGGACGTAATTCTGTTGGGCAGTAGTTCTAAACATCGGCTTTTAGTTATAAATTTAGCTTCAGTTCCGGGCGGACAGTTGGTCAATTCCCCAACTGCACAAAGCCTCGACCGTTAACTGCTATAATTTAGAAAACACTTTTGTTCGAAAGTCGCTTCTGGTCTGCGCAGCTTTTAAATCGAGCCTCTTATATACTGTAAGTCAGAAAGGTCGTCTGCGGGCCGGGAAGGCCGAAATAGTCAGTCTGAAAATCGACAGATGCGTGCAAACGGAAAAGTCTTTTGAAATGAAACCCTTTTACAGCAGTTAACAGCGGGTTTTGTGCAATGGCCATCAGAA
>Ga0075152_10001326_pt1 | contig 17748 bp, 21 predicted proteins | sample JI61114C2DNA_FD_70964 | JGI IMG/M metagenome (GOLD analysis project Ga0075152, IMG submission 70964) | Wastewater effluent complex algal communities from Wisconsin, to seasonally profile nutrient transformation and Carbon sequestration -... | ecosystem: Engineered > WWTP > Effluent > Algae...
GAAGATTCATCAACTATAAATAAGGTGTTTTTAAATTTATTTTGTTGCAGGGTAAAACTAACTCCTCCTGTTTTATTTTTTTTTGGGTAATAAATTCGCTTATGAATTGTAAATGCAGGTTTTCCAGAATAATTACTAATGACTTTTGCAGCTCTACCTGTTGGTGCCAACAATACACACTTCATTTCTACGTTATTAATAGAATTAATTACGTTAGAAATTATGGTAGTTTTTCCTGTTCCTGCATAACCTTTTAAAATAAAGATGTCATCTGGAGCAGAATTGAGTAAAAAATCAGCAATTTTTTGAAGAAAAATATCTTGCTTTAAAGTAGGCTCAAATAAAAAATTTTCTCGTAATAAATTGTAAAACAGCTTATAAGTCATTAAGAAATGTTTCGCTAATATTAATTTTTCAAAGATACTAATGATTTTTACAAGAAATTCTTTTCTAAAGAAAAAAAAATGTAGATTTGCATACCTATTTTAATTAAAAAGTATATATAATGTTGGTATTGTTAATTTATGTTGTTATCACTTGCTTAATTGCATTTGCTCTAGTAAAACTTATTGATAAATTTTTACCTGCTGGAGCAAGAACCTTTGTTTCAATTGCGCTATGGGCAATTTGTATTTTTATTGCATATTTAATTTATGCTTCTATTATGAAGCCTATTGAATTTAAGAATGAAAAAGAGGCTCGTTTTGAAGCGGCCGTAAAAGTAATGCAAGATATTAAAAAACTTCAAACAGGTTATAAATCAGTTCATGGTAAATTCGCGGATAATTTTCATGAATTAGTTAAATTTGTCGAAGAGGGTCAATTTGAAATTATTTCTCGCAGAGATACTGCTATAATCGATGCTGCAAAAAATGCTGCTTTTGGTATCAAAGTTGATGCTAATGGTGTTGGTGGGTTCTTTAAAGATGTTGTAATTACTGAAAGATTAGGAAGTGTTTCTGTAAAAGATTCATTATTTAAAAATTCTGAACGATACAAAAGACTTAATGTTGTAAAAGTTGGTGATTTTGAAGTTCCTGTATCAATGAAAACTGGAATAGTTAATAGAAACGAAATAAATATTTCTGTTTTTCAAGCTAAAATTATTAAAGATGATTTATTAAAAGATTTAGATCAAGAATTAGTTAAAAACGAAAATAAAGTTGAATCTATTGACGAAATTAATGGTAAAGAAATCGTTTTAGGTTCATTAGAAGAAGTAAGTCTTACAGGAAACTGGCCAAAAAAATATGGTAATAACGAATAACAACATTACTCAAAAAACATACAAAAAGTTGTCCATTCAGGTTTCCTTGAGTGGATTTTCTTTTTGTGTATTTGATTTGTTTACGAGTAAAATACTACATACAACTGAATTAGCTTTTGAAAAAAATAAAGTAATCGAAGAAGAACTTTGGCATACTTTTGTGGATAACTCGGTTTTAACAAAAACGTATGATGAGATAGTTGTTTTGCACAATAACAGTCTAAATGCATTTGTACCTACTTCATTATTTGACGCTAATTTTTTAGCCAGTTATTTACAATATAATACAAAAGTTTTTGAAACCGATTTCTTTACTTACGATACTATTTTACCATATGAAATTAAAAATATTTATGTTCCGTTTGTAAATATTAATAATTTTCTATTGGATCAATATGAAAGTTTTGAATACAAAAACAGTAATTCAGTTTTAGTAAAAAAGTTATTAGATATTTCAAAAAACAAAGACGAAAAACAAGTTTTTGTTCACATTCAAAAAAACACTTTTGAACTAATTGTAGTAAAAAATCAAGAATTATTGCTCTTCAATTCATTCAATTATTCAACACCACAAGATTTTATTTATTATCTATTATTTACTTGCGAACAATTGCAATTAAATCCTGAAACAATTTCGGTTCAAATTTTAGGAAATTGCTCAGAAGAAGACTCAATTTACAAAATTGCCTTTCAATACATTAGAAATTGTGCTTTATTAAATGTTGCATCATTTGTTACTACTTTTGATGCTACAGAAACTACTATTCGAAATCACTTCATACTTTATCATTCATGAGAATTATTTCTGGAAAACATAAAGGTCGTAGAATAACTGCTCCTAAAAATTTACCTGTTCGCCCTACAACCGATATGTCGAAAGAATCGTTATTCAATATTTTGAATAATCATTTTAATTTTAATGGTTTGAAAGTGTTAGACTTGTTTTCTGGCACTGGAAATATTAGTTACGAATTTGCTTCTCGTGGTTCTGGATCAATTATCAGTGTTGATGGCGATATGTGTTGTGTAAATTTTATTAAAAAAACCGCAAACGAATTAGATTTAAATATTTCGGCAATTAAAAGTGATGTTTTTAGCTTTCTAAAAAAAAACAAATCTACTTATGATATCATTTTTGCTGATCCTCCTTATAATTTAGACCAAAAAGAATTTGAAAAAATTATCCAGCTTATTTTTGATAATGAATTATTATGCGAAGAAGGTATGCTAATTATAGAACATTCAAAGCATACAAAATTAAACCATATGTCAAATTTTTCATTTGATAAACATTATGGTGGTTCTGTTTTTTCGTTTTATGAATTTGAAAGCGATGAAGAAGATGATTTTGAGTAAAAAAACAAAGCGTAAAATCTTCGAAAATAAAAAAGCAGACCTATAAGCCGGATTCTGTCCCCGATAAATCGAAGCCTTATCATTTATCTAAACTAAACATTACTTATTAGCTCAAGCTGCCTACCCTTCAGCATCGGACGAGTCGCCCTTATTCTGATTACTCAAAAACTGCTGATATACTTGACATTTCACCGCATAGAGTTTACCTGGTTTCACTACAGCATTACCTGTACATACTTTCTGTTGCACTTGTCCTCGTCTTTCAACGGACGGGTGTTACCCGCTATGCTACTCTTTGGTGTCCGGACTTTCCTCTCCCAATTAATTGGGAACGATAAGGCGGTCTGCTGTACAAATATACCAATTACGAATTAATACCAACTTTTAAATATATAAATTTTTAAACTTTTAAACTTTTACTTACATTTGTGTTTCAATAAAATTGTATGGAACAATTTATAGTATCTGCCAGAAAATACCGTCCACAAACATTTAAAGATGTTGTGGGGCAGCAAGCTATTACCAATACTTTGTTAAATGCTATTGAATCCAATCACTTAGCACAAGCCTTATTATTCACTGGACCTCGTGGTGTAGGAAAAACAACTTGTGCGCGTATTTTAGCTCGAAAAATCAATCAGGAAGGTTATGATGATCCGTATGAAGATTTTTCGTTCAACGTATTTGAATTAGATGCCGCATCAAATAATGGTGTAGATGATATTAGAAATATAATCGACCAAGTTAGAATACCTCCACAAACGGGAAAGTATAAGGTTTACATTATTGACGAGGTACACATGCTTTCACAAGCTGCTTTTAATGCTTTCTTGAAAACATTAGAAGAACCTCCTAAACATGCTATTTTTATTTTAGCAACTACAGAAAAACATAAAATTATTCCAACAATTTTATCGCGTTGTCAAATATTTGATTTCAAAAGAATCACAGTTAAAGATGCTAAAGAGCATTTAGCCGAAATTGCAAAAGAACAAAACGTTAGTTACGAAGACGATGCTTTGCATATTATTGCTCAAAAAGCTGATGGTGCTATGCGTGATGCTTTGTCTATTTTTGATAGGGTGGTTTCATATTGCGGAAAAAACCTTACCAGACAAGCCGTTACCGAAAATCTAAACGTTTTGGATTTTGAATATTACATCAAAATTACCGATTTAATTTTAGAAAATAAAATTCCAGATTTATTACTTGCTTACAACGATATTTTAGCAAAAGGTTTTGATGGACATCATTTTATTGCTGGCTTAGCTTCACATTTTAGAGATTTACTAGTGTGTAAGAATCCAGCAACTTTATCGTTATTAGAAACTGGCGAACAAGCTCAATCTTTATATGCAGCACAATCTCACAAAGCAATGTACGATTTCTTGATAAAAGGAATTGAATTAGCAAACGAATGCGATTTAAAATTTAAAGTTAGCCAAAATCAGCGAATTTTAGTTGAACTTTGTTTGATGCAATTAGCCTCTATCACTTTTGATGGAGAAAAAAAAAAGTAATTAAATTTATCATCCCCGCTGTTTATTACAAGAACAACTCCTACTCTATTACTGAAGTTTCAACGGTTAAAAAAATTCCAACTGATGAATTAAAACCTGTTAATAAAGCTCCTAAATTACAAACTGAAGTAGTTTCTCCAATTATTCCTGAAATTCTAAAACCTTTTTTAACAAATTTAAATCCAACAGGTACAAAGGTTTCGGCACTTTCGTTAGCAAGCATAAAAGCTAAAAAAGATTTAGAAACTCAAAAAAATGAGCATCAAAAGTATAAAGAAGAATTGCCTTCGGAGGCATTTAATGAAACCGATGTGCTGCTACAATGGAACAAATTTGCTCAAAAAATGACGGATTCTGGAAAACGTTTAATGGCAACTTACATGCAAATGAACGATCCAACCTTAAATGAAAACACTATAACTCTAGAACTTCCTAATCAAAGTACAAAAGAAGAATTTTTAATGAGTTGCCACGAATTAATAGGTTACTTAAGAGGAAAATTACACAACCACGATATTACTATTGAAGTAGTTGTAAATGAAACTGTTGAAAATAAATACGCTTTTACGCCACAAGAAAAATTTGAACGATTAAAACAAATTAATCCTACGATTGAATTGTTACGCAAGACGTTTGATTTGGATATTTAAATGAAATATAATTTCTGAAAACTTACACACTTTTTAGGATAGTGCCTTTTTAGTATAGCGATAGCGCATCTTTAAATCATTTTTTTGATATTTCAATTACTTTTGCTTCATATTTAATTGGTTTTAAAAAAATTCCAAAAAAACCTTCTAATTATTAAATCATCATATAAAAACTGTAAATCCCAATCGTATAATAATTGATTATTTCCTCTATATATAGTTTTGATTTTTTACTTTACTTAAAATACCACAAAAAGTATTAATTGAAACGTTATTAGCTTGTAATCTATCGGTTCCTTCAATATAATTAATTGGACTACCCTCCCAATTAAATTGATTTGAATCCCACAACATTTTTTTATTTTGAACAATAAATTCAAATGCTTCAACTTCTTTTTTTAATGATACTTGTTTTAAATTACACCTCTAAAAACTTTTTTTATGATATCATTTTTGTCTTTTTCTCATTTTTTTTATAGAACACGTTAGTTTTATACGACTATCTATATTACTTGCGAAAAGTAATTCAAACGGATAATTATTTTTTACAATAAAATATTAATTAGAAATGGTTCCAAAATAGGTTACTTGATCATCAATAATTATCAATTCTTCTATGTCTTGGTCATAATCTTCGATTATTAATATAATTGTTTTAGAAATATATTCATCATTTTCTATTTTAATTAAAGAAAATAAGTCATTCAAAGGAGTTATATTTTTTTGTTTTTTATAAAATTCATCTATTTTTTGTTGAGTCATATTCAGACGGGATGTCCTTGCCAAATTAAATTTCCGTATAAATCTAACAATACATCCGAAGGTCTAGATAAAATTTTATATTTTTTAGTTGCTTTGTTGCAAAAATATACATGGAGCACACCATGTAGCCCAAAAGTCAATTAAAATTAGCTTTTTTTCTGAAAATGAAGTAATTTTGTTTTCTTATATTACTCCAGATATTTGAACTGATTGAGCAAAAAGTGAAGAGCTTATAGATATAAAAAAATTATTTCTTTCATTATTAAATTTTCTTTTATGATTACAACAAACATACCAAATTTAAAACCTTTACTTAAATTAAAAAAAACATTAGTATTAACATTTTCTTTAACAACATTAAGTTGTACCGAAATGCAACAAGTTATTAGTCAATTACCGCACGAAACAGGTATTTTGAGTCAAGTAGAAATAGGAAACGGACTAAAAGAAGCCTTGAATAGCGGAATAACAAAGCAAGTTTCAAGATTAACAACTACAGATGGTTTTTTTAAGAATGAAGCCGTAAAAATTTTATTACCCGAAGAACTTCAAACGGTAGATAGAAAATTACGTCAATTAGGTATGAATAAATTAGCTGATGAAGGTTTAAAAGTTATTAATCGTACTGCAGAAGATGCTGTCAAAGAAGCTACACCTATTTTTGTGAATGCAGTAAAGCAAATGACTTTCAACGATGCTAAAAACATTTTGATGGGTAATGAAAGTGCTGCAACAACTTATTTACAAAACACAACATCAAACGACTTATATGCTAAATTTAATCCAGTAATTAAAAATTCGTACACGAAAGTTGGTGCTGATAAAGTTTGGAATCAGATTATTACAAAATACAATTCCATCCCATTAGTTAAAAAAGTGAATCCTGATTTAACAAATTATACTACAAACAAAGCAATGGAAGGTGTTTTCAAAATGATTTCTGTAGAAGAAAAAAATATTAGAACTAATTTATCATCTAGAAGTTCCGATTTATTAAAGAACGTTTTTGCATTACAAGACAAAAAATAATAGTTTTATAGAGTTAATCCCTAACACAAAATATTTTTTTTTATAAAAAATTAATAACCAGCAACATAAGCATAACATAATCTTAACATTATGATTCAAAAAATTATCAGATATTTGTACTCTACAAAATAAGAGAGTTTCTCATAGGGTTTTAGTTAGTTTAAAAATTACCACGCTTTAGAGCGTGGTTTTTATTTTACTAACCATTAAAAAGAGTTTATTTTTACAAAAACTGGATATTTAGATGTACAAATAAAAAATACAGCACAAATTAAGTTACATTTTTATAAATATTATTTTGTTTACATTATTGTCTGATAAAAATTGATAAAAAAGAAACCAATTTAATGACTTCTTAAAATTTGAGTTGCAAAAAACAAATAACGATGAGTAAAAATATTTTTTTTTCAATAAAATCACAAACATTCGATTTTCCATAAACTAAATATTCAAAAAAATTATCTCGAATAATTTGGAGCTTCTTTCGTAATCGTTACATTGTGTGGGTGACTTTCGCCAATCCCACTTGTTGTTATCCTAATAAAACGGCAGTTTTCTTGTAGGGTTGGAATATCTTTTGCACCGCAATATCCCATTCCTGCTCTTAAACCACCTATGAATTGTTGCATGCTTTCGTTTAATTCTCCTTTGTATGGCACACGACCAACAATTCCTTCTGGAACTAATTTCTTCACATCGTCCTCTACGTCTTGGAAATAACGATCTTTAGAACCCTCTTGCATCGCTTCAACAGAACCCATTCCACGGTATGATTTGAATTTTCTTCCTTCAAAAATAATCGTTTCTCCTGGAGATTCTTTTGTTCCTGCTAATAAAGAACCTAACATCACACAGTCAGCACCCGCAGCAATTGCTTTTGGAATATCTCCTGTGTAACGAATTCCACCGTCTGCGATAACTGGAACTCCTGTTCCTTTTAAGGCCGTAGCAACTTCTAAAACTGCTGAAAATTGTGGAAATCCAACACCTGCCACAACTCTCGTTGTACAAATAGAACCTGGACCAATTCCAACTTTCACTGCATCAGCTCCATTTTGAGCTAAATATAATGCTGCTTCTGGAGTAGCTATGTTTCCAACAACTACATCTAAATCAGGAAATTTTTCTTTTACAGCTTTTAACACATCTACCACACCTTTTGTATGTCCGTGAGCAGTATCGATAATTACAGCATCGACACCTGCGGTTACTAAAGCCGTTGCTCTATCTACAGCATCAGCAGTTACACCTAAAGCTGCAGCTACACGTAAACGACCAAATTTATCTTTATTTGCAATTGGTTTTTGCGTTAATTTAGTAATATCTCTGAAAGTAATTAAACCTACTAGTTTATTATTATTATCAACTACTGGCAATTTTTCAATTTTATTTTCTTGAAGAATTCCTTCTGCTTCTTGTAAAGTAGTTCCTTGAGCAGCCGTTACTAATTGTTCAGAAGTCATTACTTCTAAAATAGAACGTGAATTTATTTTTTCGAAACGTAAATCTCTATTCGTAACAATTCCTTTTAAAACTCCGTTTTCATCAACTACTGGAATTCCGCCAATACTAAATTCTTTCATTGCTATTTTGGCATCACCTACAGTTGATGTTAATGGTAGCGTAACAGGATCGATAATCATACCACTTTCTGCACGTTTTACTTTTTTAACTTTCGCTGCTTGTTGTTCAATCGTCATATTTTTGTGCAATACACCAATTCCTCCTTCTTGTGCCATAGCAATAGCCATAGAACTTTCTGTAACCGTATCCATAGCTGCGGAAACGATAGGAACATTCAAAGTAATATTTTTCGAAAACTTCGATTGAATATTAACTTCACGTGGTAAAACTTCTGAATAATTTGGAATAAGCAAAACATCGTCGTATGTAAGCCCCTCTCCTATAATTTTGGTTGTGTGTGCCTTCATGGTGCAATTTATAGTTGTTGTTAAATTGCGTGCAAATTTAGTAAAAAAAGTGAATCGTGATGGGTAATTAGTAAATAGTTTAAAAAAAACTGATTATCCGTAAGTACTCATGATATATTGTATTTTCTGTATTTCTATTAAAAATTCAGGTTAAAGTGATTTAAACTTATTTTATAAATATAAAAGAGTTGACTAAATTTGTATTGCAAAACATAATTATTTTAAAATCAACCCTTATGTACAGCGTACTTGATCATTTAGGTCGTTGCTAAAAAGATTTGACACAATAATATTTTTACACTTCTTTTTTTTCAAAATTTATTTACCATAGAAATTACCCATACTAAATCTATAATATTCTTTTGAATATTTACAAAGCATACTAACTCCTATTTACTTAATTCTCTTACCAATTCTGAAATATTTGATCTTTACTGTAATCTCTTAACTTTTAAATCTCAGTTAGACTAGTAAATGTATCATGTTGATTTATATCCCCAGATTCATATCCCTTCATGAACCACTTCATTCTTTGATCTGAAGAACCATGTGTAAAAGTTTCCTGGTCTACATGTCCTTGCATTTTAGATTGAATAGCATCATCACCAACTGCATGAGCTGCACTCAAAGCTTCTTCAATATCTCCAACTTCTAATAAGTTTTTGTTGTAATGAGCCCAAAGTCCCGCATAAAAATCTGCTTGTAACTCTAATGCAACAGAATATTTATTGGCTTGTGTTTGACTTTTTCCTTGTTGTGCCTGTCTAACTTTTTGAGAAGTTCCTAAAAGAGTTTGAACATGATGTCCAACTTCATGAGCAATTACATAAGCAATCGCAAAATCGCCACCTTTAGCACCAAATCTAGTACGTAATTCTTCAAAGAAAGACAAATCTATATAAACCTTTCTATCCGCTGGACAATAAAAGGGACCTGATGCGGCAGTTGCATTTCCACAAGATGTTTCAACAGTATTTGAAAATAAAACCATTCCAGGCTCTTTATATATTCCGATGTTATTTTCGACAAAAATTTTAGTCCAAGTTTCATTATTATAAACAAAAACAGCTTCGGCAAAATCACCTATTTCTTTTTCAGCTTCGGTTAATTCTTTAGTTTGAACTTGTTCTATCTGTGTTTGAGAAGCTTGTGTGTTTTGAAGAACATTTCCAATGGTTTGACCAGTTTCGCCTCCAAAAACATTTAATAATAAAATTACAATACCAATTAAACCACCGCCAATTACTGTTTTTCTTCCACCAGACATTCCCCTTCTATCTTCAAAACTATCACTTTTTTTTCTTTCCCATTTCATAACTTATAGTAAATTTTAAAAATAAATTTATATTAACAAATGTATAAAATTTGTTAATAATTATTGTACATTATAAAAAAAAATGCTCATGTTATTAAAAACGACTAAATTATATTTATCTTTCAAACATCTACAATCATGAGTAGCTTTGAAGCAAGTCATAATTAATTTTGAAAGAATTATTTGAAATTTCTGATATTGATAATTTTTATTTTAAACCTGTCAGATATTGAGATAATCATTTTTTTATTGATGCTACAACAAGTGCAGATTCATTTTACGATAAAATAGAACATCATAATTGTTGAAGATATAGAAAAAAAATCGAATCAAGTAATCAATCTTAACTTTGGCTATCATAAGTTTTTTATAAAATGATTTAAAGAAGCCCAAATCAAAATAATATCTTTGAATAATCTAATACTGAAATAATGAAAATAATTAAAATAGCTGGAGTTCCAGAACATTTCAACTTACCTTGGCACATGTGCATTAATAATGGTGAATTTGAAACCGTTGGAATTGATTTGCAATGGACGGATGTCCCTGAAGGTACAGGAAAAATGTGTCAAATGTTACGCAATGCCAAAACTGATATTGCAGTAATTCTTACAGAAGGAATTATAAAAGACATAATTAATGGAAATCCGAGTAAGATTGTACAGGTTTATGTTCAAAGTCCTTTGGTTTGGGGAATTCATGTAGCAGCAAATTCAAATTATCAAGCGCTTACTGATTTAGAAAACAAAAAAATAGCCATTTCACGAATAGGTTCGGGTTCTCATTTAATGAGTATTGTGAATGCACAAAATCAGAATTGGAATACAGAAAATTTAAAATTTGAAATCGTAAATACCTTTGATAGAGCTGTTGAAAGCTTAACATTAGGAAAATCTGATTATTTCATGTGGGAACGTTTTATGACGCAACCTCTAGTAGATAAAGGAATTCTTAGAAGAATTTCCGATTGCCCAACTCCATGGCCATGTTTTGTAATTGCAGTTCGAAAAGAGGTTTTAGAAGAAAATCCAAAAGTTATTCAACAAATTTTAGACATTATCAATACTACAACCCAAGAATTTAAGTCAATTCCAAGTATTGATAGAACGTTAGCTTATAAATACAATCAAAAAATAGAAGCTACTCAAGAATGGTTAAAATTGACACGCTGGTCACAAAAACAAATGACCAATCAAACCTTAGAAGAAATAATGGAACAACTTTTAAAACTTCAAATTATCGATAAAAAATTGCCAAACGAATCTATAATTAAATAATTCCTTTATTTTTATAGTTTTAAACGAAATGACAATTAAAATCCTTACTATAACCAAACTAAAAGAAAAGTTTTCTTTACCGAAGCCATGGGATATTATTGTGATTTTTTTATTAAATATCTTAATTACAATTCCTGTTTTTTTAATTGCGCATCAAAATTTAATCAACTTAGATTCAATAATTCACTTAGACCGAATTATTCTTTTTATCTTTATTATAGTAATTATTCAATTACTACTTCGATTAGTAAAAACGATTATTATTTTAATTATCTTTTTGTATTTGATTTTACTTTTAATTGGAACATTATTCGGAAATTATGGTTTTAATCGAGTTTTTGAAGATTATCGTTATATGATTTATTCTATGAAAGAAAATCCGAATCCTCAAGACTTGATTCTTTCTAAACTACTACCTTTTCCAAACAAATCTAAAATTATAGATGCTGTAGATTTTAAAAACCCAAAAGTTAGAAATTTTGCATTAGCAGCAACTTCCAAGCATTTTAAAAATGTAAAAAAATCAGGAAACGTTCGAATTATGATTCAATGTTTTGCTGTTTTTAAGGAAATTAGAAACAATTGGAATTATGTTAATGACCCAAAAGGTAGCGAATATATTGCAGATGCTTCTGAGAGTTTACAGCATTTTTCAGGCGATTGCGATGACCATGCTATTTTAATGGCTGCTTGTATTAGAGTTGTTGGAGGAACGCCAAGAATTATACACACTGGTGGACATTTATATCCAGAAATGCTAATTGGTACACAAAAAGACTTAGAAATAGCAACTTATTTTATTAAAGAAGTTCTTTTTGCTTCAGAAAGTTATAACCAACAAATTCATTACCACATTGACGAACGTGGTCAAACTTGGCTTAATTTAGACTATACTGCGACTTATCCTGGCGGACGCTTTATGAGTGAAGAAATTCTAGGTGCGTTAACGTTTAATTGATTAAACTCATTTAACCTTTTAAAACTAATCAACTAACTTTTTTATTAATCGAATTCAGGTTAAAAGTCTTATGAAGATTGTACATTCAATTACGGTTCTCTTAGAAAAAGTCCAATTTACTTTGAAGACGACAATACTAAAAAAGCTGTCCTTACTTTTTGGACAGCTTTCTTAGTAAATTATTTTTTGAAATCATTACTTGTCTATCGAACCTAAAACTCGTTTCATAAAATCGTTTAAAGCTATTTTTTTTTCAGTTCCGTTTTTAATTGCCTTATGTACTTCTAATGCACCATACATGTTAGAAATTAACTCAGCAATTACATCTAATTCTTCGTCTTTTAAAGAAGAAACTGCGCAAAGATCTTCTAAAACTTCAATCGTTTCTACTAAATAATCCTGATCGTTATCTTCAATAAATTGAGTTAACTGTTTTATAATAGGTAATTTCATAATTAAATTACTTCTTCCACTAATTTCGCTAAAACCTCAGCTTTGTTAGTTTGCGTTTGATTTACTAATATACCATTTTTAAAAGTGGCAAATGTGGGTAAATTATCCACTTTTGCTAATTTTCTTGATTCTGGAAATTTTTCTGCATCAACCATTAAGAAAGGAATTGATTCATTTTGTGAAGCCATCATTTTGAATTTTGGTTTCATAATTCGGCAATTTCCACACCAAGTAGCTGAATAAAGAACTACAACTATTTCATTGTTTGTAATTACTTCGGTTAAATTATCTTCTTCTATTTCTTTAAACATAGTTTTTAAATTTCAATTATAAGGTCAAGAACAAGTTTGAATTACTAAGATTTGAACTTGGATACTTGAACTTTAAATTTGTTATTGAATTAATGTGAAGCTAAATAAGCAGCAGTACTATTTCTATCAGCGCTCATTGCTTCCTTTCCTTCTTCCCAGTTAGCTGGACAAACTTCACCTTTAGTTTGAACATGTGTATACGCATCAATTAACCTTAAATATTCGTTTATATTTCTTCCTAATGGCATATCATTTACACTTTCGTGGAAAATTTTACCATCTTCGTCAATTAAATAAGTAGCTCTAAAAGTTACATTTGAACCTTTTAAGATTTCATCATTTAAATCTTCATTGTAAACCCATTCGGCATCTAAAATATCTAATGCAGCAGATAAATTTCTTGTTGTGTCTGCTAAAAGTGGGTAAGTTACTCCTTCGATTCCACCGTTATCTTTTGCCGTATTTAACCATGCAAAGTGTACTTCGTTAGTATCACAAGAAGCACCAATAACCATTGTGTTTCTTTTTTGAAATTCTGGCAAAGCTGACTGAAAAGCGTGTAATTCTGTTGGGCATACGAAAGTAAAATCTTTTGGGTACCAAAATAAAATTACTTTTTTCTTATTGCTAACTGCTTCTTCTAAAATGTTGATTTTTAAGTTGTCTCCCATGAAAGAAATCGCGTCAACTGTAATGTTTGGGAATTTTTTTCCTACTAATGCCATGTGATTTGTTATTTAAAAATTATTAATGTTTTAATTATAACAAAATTACAAATAGAATTCCTAATAAAGCATGGTAATTTATTATATTTTTAAATATTTGAATAGATAAAATTTATGATAAAAACCCTATAAAACTTTCCATTTTTAAAGAATGGTATTAATTTTTACTGATTGTCTGTTTATTGTCATAATTCTGTAACTGTTAATATTACAGAATTATGACAATAAACAGATAATCAGAATTTTTATAATTTTAAATTATAGTTGAGTTGTACCTTACTAATTTTTGAGTTAGTAAAGTAGTTAAATCAGTATTCATATTTTTGATAATTAGTAGCTAAGCCAATTTTCTAAGATCTTTTTTCCATAAGGTGTTAAGACACTTTCAGGATGATATTGAACACCTCGAATGTCAAAATAAGAATGTTTCATCGACATGATCTGACCATTTTCATCAGTTGAAGTTACAATTAAATTGGCTGGAAGGTTTTCATTAGAAACCACCCAAGAATGGTAGCGTCCTACTTTAAATTCATTTGGTAAATCGTTAAAAATGAAATCTTCTTCGATTTTAATGACTTTAGTTGCCACACCGTGATATACTTTTTCTAAATTGATTAAAGTTCCACCAAAAAATTCAGCAATAGCTTGTAAGCCTAAACAAACTCCGAAAATACTTTTTGTTGGTGCATATTTTTTGATAACGTCTTTCAATAAACCTGCTTCATCTGGAATTCCTGGTCCTGGAGAAAGTAAAATTTTATCGAATTTTTCTAATTCATTCAATTCAAATTCATCGTTTCTTAAAACGGTTACCTTCTCATTCAATTCCTCTAAATAGTGGACTAAATTATAGGTGAAACTGTCGTAATTGTCTATAACCACTATTTTCATGGGTTCTGCTTTTTAAATATTTCTGCTATGGTACAAATAACTACGCCCAATAGATTAGGATTATAAAAATGAACCTATAATTTATCTTTCACTAAACACAATACAATCTCAAACTGTTCTTTTTTGCTAAGCGAAGAATTATCAATTTCAATGGCATCATAAGCTTTTATAAGTGGTGAATCGACTCTATGTGTGTCAATATAATCGCGTTCTTCTACATTTTGAAGTACTTCTTCAAAGGTAACATTTTGTGCTTTTTCGACTAATTCGTCAAATCTGCGTTGCGCTCTAATCTTTGAACTTGCGGTCATGAATAATTTCAAATCAGCATCTGGAAAAACCACAGTACCTATGTCTCTTCCGTCCATTACAATAGATTTTTCATTGCCCATAACTTTTTGTTGTTCAACTAATTTAACACGAACTTCAGAAATTTCAGCTACTTTGCTTACCATGCGAGAAACTTCAATTGTTCTAATTTGCGCTTCAATATTTTCATTGTTCATATACACTTCGGAAAATCCTATGGTAGGATTAAATTGAAAACGTAAATTAATATTAGGTAATTGAGCAATCAAACCTGTTTTATTCAAATGAGTTTCCGAAACTAAATTATGTTGCATAGCAAAATAAGCCACCGCACGATACATTGCACCAGTATCTACATAAACGTAACCCAATTCTTTAGCTAATTGCTTAGCTAATGTGCTTTTTCCTGTTGACGAAAAACCGTCTATTGTAATGATAATTTTTTTCATGTTTTTTTGCCAAGAAGGCGCTAAGAATCAAAGATTTATTTTACAAATTTTATAATTTCTTTAAATCTAAATTATTGGAAAAAACTGTCCTTTATTAGTCATTTTTTTATTTATTAATTTAATTAATATCTCCTGTTATGCATTTAAAAAAAAAGTTATTCAAATGGTTAAAAAAAAATATTCATTTGATTATAAATTATTTAGCCATTATAACAATCTTACTGAAAATTACGAAATTATTTTGAATAATATTAAAAATACTTGCAATGATATTGATAGTTTTACTTAAATAAAAAAGCGTAAAATGAGTAATATAGAATTAATTGCTCTTAATCTCACAACAGAATATATACTTATTAACCCGTTGCTCATTATAAAAAAGTTGCTCAAAACATTAAAAATGATTAAATTATATTGACTTTCAAATAATTAAAATTATGAGCAACCTTGAAGCAAGGTACAAATTAATTTTAAACGAATATATGTAAAATTTCAAAAAATGGTAATTTTTATTTTAAACCAATACAATCAAAACTATCTGATATAAAGTTAGTTATTTTAATTTTGTTAGCAGTATATAAATCTATATATTCTGAATGTCACTTATTTATAGATATTAAAGGATTTGATATTGAATCAAAAATAAACGAAGTTTTTACAAAAAAAATCCTTATATTGAAGAAATTAGAAGAAGAATGGTTGAAAAATACTTTGTAGTAGATAGTATTCCCTTGGAAGTATGTAAATTATCACGTGAATCTTGAAGCAAAATTTGTAGAGAAGTAAATTATGCTTTTGCTTTGTATTTAATAGAAATATGAACAATTTAAAAATAAATATCGTTTGATAATGCACAACGGGTTAATTTATAGAAAAAAATAAACATTACTTTTGCTAAAAAATATTTTTTATGCTCCATTATTTCTTTTTAGTCTTTTTATTTTTAGGATTTATACAATGTAAAAAATCAGAAAATCAAACAAATTTAAATACTTCAGCTCAAAATAGCATTCAATATGCTAAAGGTTTTTCTATTAAAAAATATGAAGGCTTTTCGGTATTAAAAGTATCCAATGCTTATCCTGAAGCTAAAGAGAATTACACGTATGTACTTCACAAAAAAGGTATTCAAATTCCAGATAGTTTGCAAGAATTCACTTCAATTGAAATACCAATTAAAAAAGCAATTGTAAGCTCAACAACTCATATTCCTGCTTTGGAATCATTAGGTGTAGAAAATACATTAATTGGTTTTCCAACTACACAATATATTTCATCTGAAAAAACAAGAGCTTTAATCGATGCTGGAAAAATAAGAGATTTAGGTTCTAATCAAGGATTAAATATCGAAATTATTTTAGATATTCACCCTGATGTCATTATAGGATTTAGTGTTGATGGTGATTTGAAATCTTATAAAAATTTAGAAAGAAACGGTCAAAAAATCATATTTAATAGTGATTGGACTGAAAAAACACCTTTAGGAAAAGCAGAATGGATTAAATTTTTTGGCGCTTTGTATGATTTAGACGAAAAAGCAACTGAAATTTTCAATTCAATTGAAAAAGAATACAATTCGGTTATGGCTTTAGTAAAAAACACAAAATACCAACCCACTATTTTTGCTGGTGCTATCTATAAAGACCAGTGGTTTTTACCACAAGGTAATAGTTGGAGTGCTTATTTCTTAAAAGAAGCTAACGGAAATTATTTATGGAAAGATTCTAAAGGAACTGGAAGTTTAGCCCTATCATTCGAAAGTGTTTTAGATAAAGCTAAAGATGCTGACTTTTGGATTGGTTCAGGGCAATTTGCTTCCATACAACAAATTTTAGATAATAATCCAAATTATATTCATTTTAAAGCGGTTGCAACCAAAAATGTGTATTCGTTTAATACTAAAAAGGGAAAAACGGGCGGAATTATTTATTATGAACAAGCACAAAATCGCCCCGATTTGGTTTTGAAAGATATTGTAAAGATTTTACATCCTGAAACTTTACCCAATCACGAGTTATTCTTTTTTAAAAAGTTAGAATAAACTAATTTTAAATTTTGTAGATTTTAGAATAAGAATTGTAACAAATTATAATACAAGACTACTTATTGTATATGGAAACAGAATCGGAATCACTTTTCGTAAAGCAACTTAAAGAAAATCAAAATATAATTCACAAAATTTGTAGATTATATACTACTGATGCTGACGCGCATAAAGATTTGTTTCAGGAAATTACGATTCAATTATGGAAGGCTTTTCCAAACTTTAGAGGCGATTCTAAATTTACAACTTGGGCATACAGAGTTGGCTTAAACACTGCAATTACACTTTATAGAAAAAAGAAAAGAACCATTGACACTATTGAATTTGATAGCACTTTTCATAAGGTAACACAAGACGATTACAACTTCGAAGAAGAAGAAAAATTAAAACTATTATACAGCGCCATAAGCGAATTAAATGATATTGAAAAAGCGCTCGTTTTCTTGTATTTAGAAGACAAAGATTACACTGAAATATCTGAAACATTAGGTATTAGTG
>Ga0075152_10001328_pt1 | contig 17737 bp, 18 predicted proteins | sample JI61114C2DNA_FD_70964 | JGI IMG/M metagenome (GOLD analysis project Ga0075152, IMG submission 70964) | Wastewater effluent complex algal communities from Wisconsin, to seasonally profile nutrient transformation and Carbon sequestration -... | ecosystem: Engineered > WWTP > Effluent > Algae...
GCGCGCTTTCTCATTTCGCTTCGCACCACCTCACCCTGACTTCACAGGATGCTTCACCGATGACATACCACAATCGTTGGACACGTTGCGTCGCTGCCGTATCGGCTGCGACCATCACGAGATTCATTCCCGTCCTCCTGGGGCTGCTGGTCGCAACGCCGCTGGTGGCGACGCCGCTGGTCGCGCAAGCGACCGCGCAAGCGACTGCGGTCACCGTACGTGAGGCGTGGGTGCGCGAGGCGGCCGCAGGGCGCGCCGTCACGGGCGCGTTCCTGATCCTCGAGAATACGAGTGATGCCGCGCGTGCACTCGTGCGCGGCAAGGCCAGCGTGGGCGACACACTCGAGCTGCATGAGATGAAGCGTGAGAACGGGATGATGCGCATGTCGCCTGTGCCACGCATCGATATTCCCGCCAAGGGCTCAGTTGCCCTGCGTCCTGGCGGCTATCATCTCATGCTGTTTGGACTCAAGGCACCACTCGCGGCCGGCGATACGGTCCGGTTGACGCTCACCTTTGACGATGGTACCACCGCGCAGGTGAAGGCGCCGGTACGACCGATGCAAGGGATGCCACAGTGACACGGACCATCCGCCGACTCGCGTTGTCGATCGGTGTTGTCCTCTCCGCTGCTGGCTGCGCCGAGACGCCGGCGCCGGCGTCGCGCGATTTTGTGCTGATCGATCAGGACAGCACGCGCTTTGACACGGCGTCGTTGCGCGGCAAGGTGGTGCTGGTGTTTTTCGGGTACAGCCAATGCCCCGATGTCTGTCCGACCACACTCAGCAAGCTGTCGGGCGTTGCGCGGCGCCTTGGCGAGCAGCGCACGAACATGAAGGTGGTCTACGTGAGTGTGGATCCCGACCGCGATACGCCCACGGTGCTCAAAGCGGACCTGCAGAATTTCGATCTCGACGCGGTGGGGCTGACCGGCACGCGTCCCGATGTGGATCGTGTCGTGACGATGTATGGTGCGAAGTACGAAATCGTGCCGACGCCGGGGTCAGCCGCAAAGTACTCGGTCAGTCACTCGACCACGCTATACGTACTCGACCAGCAGGGGCGGCTGCGTTTGGAATTTCCTTACGAAGCCACAGCGGACGAAATCGCTGCGGCCGTGCGCGAACTGCTGACGACGTCGTCCATTTGATGTGAACAACGTACACCCGCGGGCGACTGGGGCGTTTGACGGACTGGTGGCAGCGCACACCGCCACCACAGAGAAACGTCCCAGCGCCTCGACGCAAGGGAACCGTACCGACGCCCGCGGGCACACGGACATGCCAGCATCTGCCGCATACCACGATCGCTCCCAGACTGCCGCGTCAGGCAAATCGTGCGGACGCTCGACCTCACGAGCCACTAGCGTGTCTACGGTGTCCCAGTCGGCGTCACCCGGAACAGTCCGCCTGACGTCGTATTCTCAATCAGCCAGATGGCACCATCCGGCGCGACGGCGACGTCGCGAATCTGATGTCCAACGCTCCAACGCTCGGCAGTGGCTGCACCACCTTTGCCGTCGAACGTGATGCGCGTGAGCGAGCGCGTGGCGAGGCCACCCATCAACGCCGAGCCGTTCCACTGGGGAAACATCTTCCCGTTGTAGAACGTGAGACTGCCAGGCGCGACGATGGGCGTCCAGTAGATGACCGGCTTGACGAGATCGCTTCGCGTGTCGGGACTCGGGATCGGAGTGCCGTTGTAGTTGACCGAATACGATACGAGTGGCCAGCCGTAGTTCTTGCCCGCTTCGATCAGATTGAGTTCGTCGCCGCCGCGCGGCCCGTGCTCCACTTCCCACAGCCGACCATCGGGTGCAAACGCCAATCCGTACGGCGTGCGAAATCCGGTGGCCCACGTTTCCGACGGTGTGAGGTTGGGACCAGGGAACGTGTAGCTGAAGACAGCGGCCGCTGTTTTGGCCAATTCGGTGTCACGCGGCGGATTGATGATATCCAGACTCGACGCGCCCGTTTTGCCCGCCTGCGGATTGCCAGGAGCGGGTTTGCCGTCGAGCGTGAGCCGAAGAATCTTGCCGAGCGGCGAATTGGGATCCTGCGCCGGCGTCATGCGCTGCCGGTCACCCACGGTGAGAAAGAGGAATTTCTTGTCCGGCGAGAATGCGACGGCGGCGCCAAACTGCCCGCCGCGTCCCCGCGTCCCCGCGCGCCATCGCGCCAGATCACCTGCAGTCCGTCAAGACTGGCGGCGCCGTCGGTGATCGCCAGTTTGGCCCGTGCGAGCGCCAGACTCGAGCCGCCGGAGTCACCAGGCTCGGAGTAGGTCAGATACACAAACCGATCGCTCGCGTAGTTGGGCGACAGATACACGCCCAGCATGCCACCTTGTCCCTGCGCCAGCACCGCGGGCACATTCGAGACCTGTGTCTTCGCACCCTGTTGGGTGACCAGCCACAGCGGGCCAACCTTTTCCGTGATCAGCATGCGTCCGTCTGGCAGGAACGCGATACGCCAGGGAAGATTGAACGTCGCGACTTGCGTGAGCGTAAACGGCAGCGTCGCTTCGGGTGTCTGCGAACCCGCATTGACCTGCGCCTGTGCGGCAGAGGTAAGACACGCCAGCGCCAGCGTGGCAGATGCCAACAGCTTCATCGGTTGCTCTCCTTGGAGTGTTCGGACACGATACGGAACAGTACGTCGCCCACTCGATGTCGCGCCAGTTTTCGTCCCTTGCCTGCCTGCATCCGTTGCTGCGCACGCCGATGCGCATCATCACGACGTTGGCTGGCGACGCTGGCGGCACCATCCTCACCGCTGTGCATGAGGGACTGCCGGAGAGCGTATCGACAGAAGACAACGAACTGGGATGGCGTCAATCGCTCGCCAAACTCGCGCAGCTGTTGAACACATCCACTACCTGAGGAGTCACGATGAGACTTGGTGTGCAACGGAATCGACGCGTCGCAGCGCGACGTGTCTGGTGGTGTGCGGCCGCGGTGATGCTTGGCAGTTCCATGCTCGCCTGCGCAGCGCGTGCACGTGCCGTGACGACGCCAAGCGGTTTGACCTATCGGGTGCTGGCAGCGGGCGATGGCCCGGCCGCGCAGTCCGGCCAACGCGTCAGCATTCACGAAACGACCACGCTGCCCAACGGCACGCTGATCTACAGCAGTCGCGGCGGCTCACCGATTACGTTTCTGCTGGGCGGAAAGCAGGTCATCGACGGTGTGGACGAAGGGGTCACGGGCATGCGCGTGGGCGAGCGGCGGCGACTGGTCGTTCCACCGTCGCTCAGTCGGCGCACGGGCTATCCGGCCAACACCCCGCCCGATTCGACATTGCATATCGATGTCGAACTGATGGCCATTCGCCCGCGGTAATTCCATCACGTCGTGTTCGCGAGCGCGACGACTTCCCGCATGTCGGAGACGCACCCATGTACGGGCCTATCGGCCGCTTCAGTGCGGTCAGTGGCAAACGCGATGAGTTGATCGCGATACTGTTGGATGGCACCACGGGGATGCCCGGATGCCTGAGCTACGTCGTGGCGCGCGACCCCAAGGACGACGCGGCCGTGTGGATCACCGAAGTCTGGGATTCCGCAGCCAGTCACAAGGCGTCGCTGGCGTTGCCGTCCGTGCAGGCGGCGATCGCCAAGGCGCGGCCGATCATCGCGGCATTTCAGGACCATATCGAGACCGAGCCGATGGGCGGCATCGGTCTTGTCGTGCCAGCCAAATAACGCGGTCGACTGCCGACCACACCCAATACGTCATGACCGTCAATCTTCAGCCCACCCTGCAGGGCTCACTGATCGAACTGCGTCCGCTTCGCGAGGGTGACTGGGGTGATCTGTACGCGGTCGCATCCGATCCCCTTATCTGGGAGCAGCATCCGGCAAGCGACCGCTATCAGGAGCCGGTCTTTCGCGAGTTCTTTCGCGATGCACTGGCCACACAGTCTGCCTTCGTCGTCATCGATCGTGCAACCGGGCGCATCATCGGATCGTCGCGCTACCACGGCTACAATGCGGCGGCACAGGAGATCGAGATCGGCTGGACCTTTCTGGCGCGCGCCTACTGGGGTGGGCGCTACAATGGCGAGATGAAGCAGCTGATGCTCGACCACGCGTTTCCGTTTGTCGATCGCGTGATCTTCCTGATCGGTGCAAACAACCGGCGGTCGCGACTCGCGGTGGAACGCATTGGCGCCGTGTTACTCCCAACGCATCCGTTGGCCAACACCGAGCGCGTGGTGTATGGCATCACCCGACCGCAGACGGCCGCCGCGACCGGCTGATCGCGCGGTCGTCGCGTCACCCCCAGAGCGCACGCGTCGGCGGTTGCATCACACCGTTCACGCACGACATGGCGTGCTCACGATCGTGTTTCTGCAGCAGCGGTCCGTCGAGATCGACGTAGCCACATCGCTGCCCCACGAGAAACGCCGGCGCCATCCCGAGTGACGTGCCGCACATGTTGCCGACCATGAGCTGCATGCCGAGTGCGATGGCCTGATCACCCATCGCGAGTGCTTCGGTAAGGCCGCCGCACTTGTCGAGTTTGATGTTGATGTATTGGTACCACTCGACAAGACGCGCCACGGATGCGCGATCGGTGCACGACTCGTCGGCGGCCAACGGCACGGGTGCCCGCAGACCATCCAGTGCCGCGTCCTCGCCGCGCGGGACGGGCTGCTCGACCATCTCCACGCCGAGCGACGCCAACTGCGGCAGAATCCGCTCGAGCAATTCGCGTGACCACGACTGGTTGGCGTCGACGGCGACGCGGGCCTGCGGATGCTCCTCGCGGACCCAACGCACTACATCGACATGTCGATCGCGGTCACACTTGAGTTTGAGCAACGGAAAATGCCGCGCGTCGCGCGCCTTGCGCCGCGTGTCGGCTTCACTGCCGAGGCCGAGGGTGAACACGGTGGTGAGTGGCGTCAGCGACGCGAGTGCGGCCGTGCGCCATGCGGGCACGCCCGTCTGTTTGGCGCGCAGGTCCCAGAGCGCGCAGTCGAGCGCATTCCGTGCACCGCCAGGCGGCAGCAGCGTCTGCAGCGCGCGCAGAACGTGCGATGTCACTTGCCCGTCTCGCGTTGAGGCGATGAGCGCGGACTGCACACGTTCGATTTCTGCCATCATGCTCGCCGGTGTTTCGCCGTCGTAGTCGACGCCCGCGGCCTCGGCACGCCCTTCGTGTCCATCGGCATCGCGTAGCGTAACCACGATGACCGGGAGTGCGGTGAGCGTGCCACGGGCGATTTCAAATGCTTCGACAAGCTCCCACGACTCGGTTTCGACGGTGACGTCAAGCATGCCCGATGTCCGGGGCCGAATCGTGGTGGCCGACCGTGGTGCGCAGCAATCCCCGCGCGATGGCGTCTACACCGCCGCGCATGGGATCGCAGACGGGGACGCCCAGCTCGGCTTCGACCGCCGCAGCATATGCATGCCACTCGTGCTCCGACAGCGAGGACGAGTTGATGCTGATGCCGGCGCAGTGAATGCCGGGATTGGTGATGCGCCCCGCCACCGTGTACTGCGCCACGGCCGACGCCAGCGTCGGTAGTGGGTGATGCGGGAAATATTCAATCGTGGTGCGCGAGGGATCGTGACAGAGCACGAACGCATCCGGCTGCGATCCGTGCAGCAGGCCGAGTGTGACGCCCGCGTAGGCCGGATGAAACAGTGAACCTTGGCCCTCGATCACATCCCAGTGATCCGGCGCATTGTCGGGCGAAAGCACCTCGGCGGCGCCCGCGATGAAGTCGGCCACCACCGCATCGATGGCGATCCCTTCACCGGCGATCATGATCCCGGTCTGCCCGGTGGCGCGAAACGTGGCGCGGGCGCCGTGGGCCCGCAGCGCATTGGTGAGCGCGAGCGCCGTGTACTTCTTGCCGAGCGCGCAGTCGGTTCCCACCGTCGCGACGCGTCGCCCCGTGCGGCGACGACCGGTGGCGGCGGGAAAGGTGCGATCGGCGTGGCGCACATCGCGCAGTGCGACCCCATGTTCCGACGCGGCCCGTACCAGCGACGGGAACGAGGTGAGGCGCGTATGCATGCCACTGACGATATCGAGTCCGGCCTCGATTGCGGCGTGCAGATCGGGAAGCCACGCGTCCGGCAGCGCACCGCCCACCGAGGCGATGCCGATGACCAGACTGCCAGCCCCGTGCCGCGAGGCGTCTGCGGGCGAGAGTCGCGGCAAACCCGTGGTGACGGTGGCAGTGGGCAGACTCCACTCACCCACCACATCATCGCGGCACCAGTCTCGCAGCCCGTTGGCGGTTTTGGCGTCGGTGGGAATCCTGGCATCGCCAAGGTAGAGCAGATACGGTTTGCGAAGCTGGTGCATGGCGGACGGGCGGACCGTGAGTGAGTCGCGTGGGGGTGTGCGTGAAATATGCGGAGCACCAGGCGATCCGGGCAAGCGAGGCGACGCACGCCGATGTCGTGATTGACATTCGTCGGCACGCACGGCAAGCTCGAATCTGAGAAGCCGGCACGACCTGCGCTCTGCTCCTGACAGGAACCACGCATGAACTCGTTGGTCCGCCGGTACCTGAGAACAGCCGTGATCTTCCTCAGTATCGGGCTGCTCCTTGGCCTGTGGATGTTGTATGCGCGTGAGTTTGGCGCGTGGCAGCCGCCGCGCATTCGCAGTGCACACACCCACGCGCTGTTGGTGGGCTTTGTGATGCTCATGATTACTGGTGTCGCGCTCTGGATGTTTCCGCGTCCTCGGCCCGACGACACCGTCTTTCGCCCCGGACTCGCCGCGTTCGCGTGGTGGGCCATCGCGGGCGGTACGGGTGTGCGTGTGGTGCTGGAGCTCAGCCTGGGCACCGCGGCCTCGGCGTCATGGCGTGCCGTGTTGGTGAGCGCGGGTCTGTTGCAGGTGCTCGGCGTGCTGACGTTCTTCGGCACCATGTGGACGCGCATCCGCGCCAGTGGGGCGGCGAGCGAGCGGCGATCCTGATCGGCGCCGTCCAATCCTCGCGATAGTTGCGGGTTAACGCGTCTCGACCGCGAAGATGCTGAGTTGGGGCGCGCCGTCGGCATCGACGTGCCGCACCACGGCACGATCGCCGGCGAATCCGGCGAGCTGTGGTCGTGCCGACCCGGCGAAGGGCAACCGCAGCATGGACAGTCGGGCGCCGCCGCTGTCGATCACGAACCACCGCTGGTGATCGAAGTATGGATTGATCCAGATCCGTCGCTGTGCATCGAGCAGGACCAGCCAGAAGGCGGGATACGACGTGGGTTTGCCCAGTGCGTCGAGCCGCGCGATCCGCTGCTGGCGTTGCACCCCCGTCACGTTGTTTGGCACGGTGCTGGCGTTGAGGCTATCCCACGCGGCATCGGTCAGTTCGCGCAGCGCGTTCTCTACTCGCCAGCGTGTGGTGGTGCGACCAGTGGCCAGCGACTGCAAGCGGACTTCGAATTCGTGCGGATCGGCGACGAGCGGTCGCCGGACATGAGCGCGAAGCGTGGCTCGAAGAAGAGCTGACCGAAATACTCCGACGCGGCCAGCGATCCCACCGACTGCCGCAGCGTGCCGTCCGTACCGTACACCGCGTACGGCAGCATGCGGCGAGTCTTCAATGACAGCGTTGCGTCCATCCCGGGTTCGCGCGCCAGGATGCGGCCATCGGCGGCGCATCCGGAGAACGGCACGAAACCGACACGCGGCTGGGTGTGACGCAGCTGTCCGTCGCGATCCCACACACTCCAGTTTCCCGCATCGTCGATGACGAGCAGTGTGCTGTCGGTCTGCGCGCACAGCTCACGGATGCCGACGAATTCACCGGGCCCGAGACCGTAGCGCCCGGCGATACGCACCAACTGCCCGCGCTCGTCGTAGTACTTGAGTCGATGATGATCGCCGACGACAATCTGCCCGTCGGCAAGCTGCACCGCGCTGAGATAGGCGGCGCGCGCGTCGAACTCGAGACTGTCGTTGTCGTGGATGCCGCCAAGCGTGAGCGACGGCCGTGATGCGAGCTGCACCGGTCCTGTCCCGGTGGGCAATCGCGCGAAGTCCATCAGGTGCACGCCGGCGCTGTCACGGACGGTAGCGGTGACACTGTCGCTCGCGGCTGGTGATGCGCACGCGCACAGCGCAGCGGTGGCGACGACTGCGGCGCGATTGATCATTGCAACCGATATCATGGAGCGCTTCCGGTGGGCAAAGAACAACTGATTTACCACAAAGACACGAAGGCACAAAGGGATTGTTGTCGCCGCTTCTCCTTCGTGCCTTTGTGCCTTCGTGGTAAACGATGTTTGTTGATTTCTATAGCGTCCGTTCACGCAGTGCGATGAACGTGCGGCCCATCATGTTCCAACCGCTCCATCCAGAAGGTGCGGTAGTGTGTGATCCAGTCGACAAGTGGCTTCATGCCGCGCGGCTCCACTCGGTAGTACACGGAGCGTCCCTCGCGGCGGCCGCTCACGAGACCGGCGTCCTTGAGCGCGGCGAGATGCTGCGATACCGCGGGCTGCGAGATGTCAAAGCGCGCCGTGAGATCCTTGACTGCTACTTCGCCACGGGTGAGCGACTCGAAGATGGCCCGACGACTGGGGTCGGCGAGCGCGTGGAAGATCTTGTTTTCGAGGTCGGCGGTGTCGGGCATGAGGCATACATAAGTGTACACTTATGAAATGTCAAGATTGGGCGCATCGATCGTCTGGTACCAGATTGGCCGCCAGCGGTCGGTGGCGCGCCACGCGGGCGTCTTTGCAGAATGTGCCGCCACGAACCAGCTTCTATCGGTCGAGCGGTCGGTATGACCGCCGCAGTTCCCCTCCTCTCGCGAGTGCAAGATGGCTGAACGTCGTCAGATGTTTCGATGGCTGCTGGGTGGATCCGCCGGGATCGCGCTCGGCATGCCGGTGTTCCGCGCCAATGCGATGCCTTCGATTGCGGCGGATGCGTGGTTGGACGATCTGGCGCCGCGCAAGCAGAAGGCGTTTCTCGATATCCCCACCTTCTTTGTGGACGGCACCCCGTTTCGCCGCGCCAACGCGCTGCTCACCGCGTTCACCACGTCGTACGGCATGGCCGGGAGCGACGTCGGCATTGCGTTCGGCGCACACGGCGGCGCGTTGGCCTATCTGATGTCGCCCGACGGATGGAAAGAGTTCGGTCTGCTCGATCGCGTGGCCAATGGTCTGCGTCCAGAAGATGCGGTCAAACTGCGCGCGATGGGCGCGGCCGCCTCGGCCATTGGCGTAGACGGCGTGAAGGACATTCGTGCCAAGGGCATGCGCGTCCTCGCCTGTCGCAACACGATGGGCCGGTGGTCGCGCGACATCGCTGCGGCACGACAGGTGAGTGCCGACAGCGTGCTCAAGCAGCTGGAGCAGGCCTTACATCCGGGCGTTGAGCCCGTCCCCGCCATGATCAGCGCGGCTGTGCTCGCGCAGTCGCGAGGGTTGGCGTACGTGTCAATCGCGTAACCAGAGTCACAAGAGGCTCATTCAGCAGTCCGCCTGTGAGTGCCCCGTACGCTCCGCACCGCTTTATGCTGCTCAGTACGCTTAGCGTCGTCGCGGGGCTTCGGGGGGTTCGATCATCAACACCACCGCGCCGAGCGGCGGCAGGTCGATGGGCAGGGTCATCGACTCGCGCAACACACCAAGCTGGCGATCACCAGTCGGCGTGATCAGTCGCAGACGGGCACCCGAGCGCACCCCCAGCGAACGAGGATCGAGCGTCAGCTGCACCGATGTTGGCGTGTCCAGCAGACTGGCGATCGGAACGGCCACCGATTGGTCCTGCGCGCGCCATGCGCCGTGCAGTACCGCTGGCGTCTTTCGCTCAGCTTCGGTCGGCCCGCCGCGGCGTGCCGCGTAGATCGAGATGCGCGAGAGCGGCACGGTGATCTCTTCGGTGCGCAGCGCGGGCGGCCGCATGAACTGGCCGCGATGCAACGCACGCCACGACGCGCGTCGCAGCGTGGCGAGACGCACCATGTAGTCGATCTCCTCGGTGCGCTCGGTCAACTGCTCGGGCAACATGTTGGCGATGGTCGGCTGCATCCCCCAGATAAACATGCGTGCCTGTTCGAGCCGGAACTGCTGCGCATACTTGCGGTCGAGCAACGACAACGCATTCGCGGGCCGCGTTGAATCGGGCCAGAGTTCGTCGTACGGCGGATACGTCAGCGAGCCGTACGTTCCGTACGTGTTGGCCACCTCATGGTAGACAGACTGAAAGAGTGGCAACGGCTCCCATCCACTCGCGGGATCGGCGTATCGTTCCTGGCTCACCTGTAACGTGAGGAACAGATCGAGTGCGGGCAGCCAACTTTCACCGCCGCCTTCACCCGCCAGCACGATCGGCGTCGTGCGTGCCATGCGGCGCAGTGACGCGGCGAGCGAATCGAAGCCCGCCATCCAGTAGTTGCCGCCACCCACCGGCATCCCGGCACCGCGGCGCCAGTTCACCAGGCTGAGTACCGCCTGATCCATGTAGATGCCGTCGATACCGTACTGATGCACGACGGTGTCGGCGATCCCGGTGTACGTGTTGCGCCAGAACGGACTCGTCACCGACATGGTCGCACACGGAATGGGATCGAAAATGTTGTAGACCTCCGTGCGAATCTTGCCGTCGCGCTCGCGCACGGCGCCCTGCTGCGCGTTGCGCGCCGTCCAACTGGGCGTTTCCGTGCACCACAGTCGCTGGTTCATGTACACAATGGCGTGCACGCCCGCATCGTGAGCGGCCTTGACGGCGTTGGTAAACGGTGCGGCACCCTCGCGCGGTGGGAGATACTCGGGAAACGACGTGTCGTACGGCCCCTTGTGCCACCAATGCCAGAACACACTGACCGGCATGCCCGCGTACGACTGCAACTGTTTGGCCGGATCGAGCACCATGGGCGACCGACCGCGGTTCCACACCCAGATGCCGGTGCTGTCCACCCACGGCGCAACGGCCTTGCGGGCCACTCGACTCTCGCGCGACCATCGTTGCTGCATCCCCCACGAGCGATACCACTCGGCGAGGGTCATCCAGTCGCCACGAAAAACGCCCAGTTGCACCGCATACGGCAGCGAAAACCGGTCAGCGCTTCCGGGATCCGGAAACAGATGCGCCGCCTCGAATCCCAGCGTACCATCTGCGTTGCCAAGCAAAGCAAACGACTTGCGGTAGGCCAGTGAATCATTTGCGCTAATGCGCATCGAGACGCCATCGTCCGAGGTCACCGCGACCGCCTGCAGCGACAGTGCGCCAGGATACGCCCAGTTCTGTGCGCGCGGCGCGGTGGAGCCCAATGGATTGCTCCCGACGGCCGTCGCGGCGGTTGCGCTGGCAAACCGCGCGCGAGGCTCGTGCATTTGCTGTCCCATCCACAACGGCACGATCAGCGTTTCGCGCGTGCCGAGTCGCGGAATGCCGACGACGCGCGGGAAGCGAATCGAGTCGAGCGGGGTGCGACGCAACCCGGAGACATCGAGATGCCACAGGCTGGTCCCGTCGCTGGCGCGGAGCCGCACCGTCGCGGTGACGACAAGGCCGGGAGCGCGTGCAAAGCGACTCCAGGTGAGTCGCACACCCGGCGACGCACCGCTCAACCGCTGCGACGTGAATAGTGCGGCATCCGCCGGCAGGATTGGCGCGGCTGATGTGCCATCGGACTGTGGTGACGGATGCGCAATCCAGAGCTGCATCGAGTCGTGCGGCGTCATGGCGATCGAGCGATCCGCCAGACGGAGGCTTGCGACATGACCATCGGCACCGAGTGTCAATCCCGCGCTTCCGGCAGTGAGCGTGGTCTGCGCGAGGGCCATGCGCGGTGCAAACAGACACGCGGTCAACGACGCGAGGCATGATCCGATACGCCAGGCGCGCGCGCTGGCGAAGTGACGAAAGGGGAAGTAAATCATGACGCAGAGTCTGCAGAGCCCGCCCCGCGATGTCGAGGGCTCGACAATGATGCGACGCACATGGAGTGTTGATGGAGTTCCGGATGTCAAAGCTGAGTTATGGCATAAGCTTGTCGCTCGCAGGCGCGGGTGTATGGGCGGCGCTCTCCGCCACGGCCGTTTCGATCGCGCAGGGACAACAGCCACCCGCCAATCTTGGCTTCGAGGCGCAAGACCGACTCAGTCGGCCCGCCGGTTGGGCCGTGAACGGTGCCGGTTACGACATTGCCTTGGACACGGTGTCTCCACTGGCCGGAAGGAGCAGTCTGCGCACGCGCTGGTACGGTCCGAGAACTCGCGGTCCGCAGGCGTTTGCCGTCGCCACCACGACGTATCCGTTGCCGCTCGCACGCGGTCGGGCACTGCGTCTGTCCGGCTACATCCGCACGGAAAGCATTAGCGAGGGCTACGCCGGCTTCTGGGTGCGCGTCGATGCCGGTACGCGCACGATTGCGTTTGAGAACATGCGGCAGCGTGGCGTGAGTGGCACCACGGCGTGGACGAAATATGAAGTCGAGGTGCCCGTCGATTCCGGCGCGTCCGCCATCAATCTGGGTGCGCTGCATCCCGGCAACGGGACCGCATGGTACGACTCACTGACCATTCAGGTGGTGGGAACGGCGCGCCCGCGAGTATACGCCGATGCTGCGCCATTTCAGGCGCCGCCGCGTATTCCGGAAGACACCGCGCGACTGCTCACCGATGCCGAACTGGCTCCGGCGCCGGATTCGGTGGCGCGGCCCGCAGAAAACGCCGCGTGGACGGCGTGGCTGGGGCGCAACGCCAAACCCATTCGGTCGTTGGGCGCGTCCGACTTCACCGACCTCCGGTTTCTGGCGCCGTTGCTGCGTACCAAGCGCATCGTGCAGCTTGGCGAGAGCGGCCACGGCGTCGCCGAGTTCAGTCTCGCGAAAGTACGCCTCATCAAGTATCTGCATGAGGAGCTGGGGTACGACGTCATCGCCTTCGAGAGTTCGCTCTTCGAGTGTGATCGCGCCCAACGGGCCATTGCCACGCTGACAGCCGACCAACTGATGCGTTCGTGCATTTTTGGTGTGTGGCATGCCGCCGAGGTGCGTCCACTGTTCGACTACATCAAGTCGACGCAGTCCACGGCGCGACCGCTGTTCCTGGCCGGCTTCGACTCGCAAACCAGTGCACCGACGGCGATCACGCGTCCGGCCTTCTTTCGCGATCTGATCGCCAAGGTGGATACGGCGTACGCACGCGCGGTGTATAGTCGCGACTCGATCACGTTGGGTACGCTCAACGGCGCCGAAAACGCCACGGCGGTGCGCAACCGCGATGCCATGGTGGCGTTTTATGACTCACTGGCCACGTGGTTTCGTGGCAACGAGCGGCGGCTGGCCCCGTTGGTGCGCGACGATCCGTTCGCGCCGAAAATTGCGCGGCAGGCGGCGATTTCCATGAACGCCTATACCAGGCAAACGGCCGCTGGCATGGCCTTGGGCACGCCGATACGGGATCTGGCGATGGCCGACAATCTCGATTTCCTGCTGGCCGAACGATATCCCGGCAAGAAGGTGATGGTCTGGGCACACAACTTCCACATTCAGCATCGCGAGAAGGTGGTGACGCGCGACGATGGCAGCACAGGGGCGACGCAGACCACGATGGGCGTGTGGACCGCGCGACGTCATCGTGCGGAGCTCTACACCATCGGGATGTTCATGTATCGCGGTGCGGCGGCGATGAACGGCGGGCAACAGTACGCAGTTGGCCGCATGGTGACTGGCAGCCTCGAGTCGATGCTGCACACGCTGCCCTGGCGCTATGCCTTCGTTGATCTGTCGCGGGCGACCGAATCCGCTGAGACCGCCTGGATGTTTCGCACGATTCCCACGATGTCGTGGGGGACACAACTCGATCCGCTGGTGCCGCGCAATGAATACGACGGGATCCTGTTCATAGACACCTCGCATCCGCCGGCATATATCCGTTCAGCCGTGCCGCGGTGAGCACCATCGCCGTTCGGCTGTTTTCCTCGATGCGGCTGACGAATCTTCCCCGATGATCCGAACGCTTTCTCTCGGCCTCAGCGCGCTTGCCATGTTTGCCTCGAGTCAACCGCGCCTGACGGCACGCCCGCTGGCGGATATCGGGACCATCAGCGTGCCGCGGAACCTCTCCGCTGAAGGCAAAGGTGGGTACTGGAACGACGAGATGGGCCGGCTCACGTTCGGCTTCTCGTCGACGTATCTATGGGCGTCCATGAGCGGCATCATGCGATACCGGCAACAGTTGATCGTCTCGGTGATGGCACCCGACGCGACGGAGGCGGAGTACGCCGCGCCGCCGCGTCGCATGAGCGTGACGTACGAACAGCGCAAGCGTGTACGCACCAGCGCGCTTGGAACCGGCACGCTGACCGTCACCGAAGGGATCTATGCGCGCGGGGTCGAGACCGAGCCGGCCTATCATTACCTGTACACGGATCGTGCGCATCGACTGCAACTGGCGTGGCACGCGGTGAAGAAGGAGGTTGACCTGGAAGCCGGCGTTGCACAGATCGCGCGTATCGCGGAGTCATTTCGCATCACGCGCGATCCGGTGGCGACCTTCGCGGCCATGCGCGACGCCCCGCGCAAGGAAGGCGAACTGCGCGCCGGCAAACTGGCCACCGTGCAGGCCATGCTGAAACGTGAGGGATACGTAGCGCTCGAGCCGGGCACGCCTGTGTTGCGCAATGGCGTGTACCTCGAATGGATGTCCGAACCTGAACCGCGCTATCAGTTACTGGTGCCACTCGGTCGCGTGCGCGCCCCGGCCAACGGTTCGGTGGTGAATCGGCCGCGCCCGGTTCGTGGTGCTGTCACCGAGTCGCTGGCGGGAACGATCGGCTGGCGGGCGATCGACGACGGGGAGTGGGTCTTCTCCAACGCTGTACAGGCGTACCTGCCGATGAAGGGCATCGGCGCACGGCTCGCGGCGCAGCAACAGGATCCTGCGTTTGTCTACTTCTACTACGTCGGGACGGTGCGCGTGGAAGAGGAGAGCGATGACCGGCGGCTCGCATCATTGCGCTGGTTTCTTGACGGGGTGCCGGACGTGCAGCGCCAGTGGCGTGAGGGCGCACTCGTGGCGCCGGGGAAACCGGAGCGAGACTGACGGTCGATGATCTCCGGGCAGTGGGGGAAACCGTCGGAGGTGTTGCTCGACCTGGTGGTCGACGGCGACGGGTCGGTGCGCGGCGTCGTGAACCCCGGTCGGCAGAACGCGCAGATTCGGACGGGACATTTCGATGCCGCTTCGGGCGCGCTGCATCTGGACGGTGATCACATCACACCGGATGGCCTGCGGCTACCGTTCAGCGTCGATGGACGGCTGGATGGACGATTGCTGCGGCTCACGTATGCCTTTGGCGATCAACGCGGCGCGATCGATGTGATACGGGTGGAGGAGTATGTGCCGCGTGCGCTGACGCTGCGCGAGCGACTCCTTCCACGATTGGCGGGCATTGCCCGATGGCGCAACGCGCGCTCGCGTCCAACCGGTAAGCAGAACGCCCTTCGACTTCGCGCGCGCGGCGAGTCACTGCAGTCCATTGTGTTTCGTGACGCGGTCGCCGCCGACATCACGGCGCTGGCGGAGTTGCACGTGACGACGTGGAATGCGACCTACAACACCTCACGCGGCCCAAGCATCGACACGCGCACCTGGCAGTGGGAGCGCGTGTTCGCGCAGACCGCTCGGCGCGATTTTGTTCTGGTCCTCGAGGATCGGCATGGACGGTTGATCGGATTCACATGGGGCCGACCCCACGACGGGGTATTCGCCGGCGAAGTGAGCAAGATCTACCTGCGTTGGGAGTACCACGGACTCGGACTTGGACGGCGCATGATGGCGGAGACGGCCCGCCGGTTTCTCGAGCGCGGGATTCACTCCTGCATCCTCTTCGCGGAACTCAGCAACCCGACGATCGGATTTTATGATCGGCTGCGGGGCGAGCGCGTATTGGATGAGCACGGACGGTTCACTGGCACCTACGCGTGGCGGGATGTGCGTACGCTGCTGATGTAGCACATGTGACTGCGCAACGGGGCGCCCCGACTGATGTCGAGGCGCCCCGTCTGCAGCCGCACGATCGATGGCCGCGATCAGGCCAGTTCGAAGCGATCGAGATTCATCACCTTGGTCCACGCCTTCACAAACGCCTGCACGAACGACTCTTTGGCATCGTCCTGCGCGTACACCTCGGCGAGTGCGCGAAGCTGCGAGTTGGATCCGAACACGAGATCGACCCGCGTGGCGGTCCATTTCACGTCGCCTGTCACACGGTCGCGCCCTTCGAACACGTCACCAGACTCCGACATCGCCTTCCACGTGGTCCCCATGTCGAGCAGGTTCACGAAAAAGTCGTTGGTCAGCGTTTCAGGCCGCGTGGTGAACACGCCGTGACGTGACTGTCCCACGTTGGCGTTGAGGACACGCAGACCGCCCACGAGCACGGTCATCTCGGGAGCCGTGAGTGTCAGCAGCTGTGCCTTGTCCACCAGCATTTCTTCGGCCGTGGTGGTGAACGCCTGCTTCTGGTAGTTGCGGAATCCGTCGGCCTGCGGTTCGAGTACGGCAAATGAATGCACATCCGTCTGGTCCGGTGATGCATCCATACGACCGGGAGTGAACGGCACGTTCACGGCATGGCCGGCGTTTCTGGCGGCCTGTTCGACGGCGGCACATCCGCCCAGCACGATCAAGTCGGCAATGGACACCTTCTTGCCGCCGGTTTGCGCGTCGTTGAACTCCTTCTGAATCGTTTCGAAAATGTCGAGCGCGCGGGACAGCTTGACCGGCTGATTGCTCTCCCAGTCCTTCTGCGGCGCGAGACGAATGCGGCCACCGTTGGCGCCGCCGCGCTTATCCGAGCCGCGGAACGTGGAGGCGGAGGCCCACGCCGTGGACACGAGCTGCGCAATCGGCAGTCCGGACGCGAGGATCTTGGCCTTGAGCGCGGTGATGTCCTGTGCATCGATCAGCACATGATCAACGGCGGGGATGGGATCCTGCCACAGCAATTCTTCCTGCGGCACCAGCGCACCCAGATAGCGCGAACGCGGACCCATGTCGCGATGGGTCAGCTTGAACCAGGCGCGCGCGAATGCGTCGGCGAACTGGTCGAAGTTTTCGTGATAGCGCTTGGAGATGGCGAGATACGCCGGGTCGGTGCGCAGGGCGATGTCGGTGGTGGCCATCATCGGCGCGTGGAACTTGGTCGGATCGTGCGCGTCCACCACCGTGGTCGCGGCGGCCGGATCGGTCGGTGTCCACTGATACGCGCCGGCGGGGCTCTTGGTCAGCTCCCACTCGTAGCCGAAGAGGGTGTCGAAGTACCCGTTGTCCCACGTGGTGGGGTTGGGCTTCCACGCGCCTTCGAGTCCGCTGGTGATGGCGTCGCCGCCCTTGCCGCTGCCGAAGCTGTTGGTCCAGCCGAGTCCTTGTTCTTCGATGCTGGCGCCTTCGGGTTCGGGGCCCACATGCGTCGGACTGGCCGCGCCGTGCGTTTTGCCGAAGGTGTGGCCACCGGCGATGAGCGCGACGGTTTCCTCGTCGTCCATGGCCATGCGGGCAAACGTTTCGCGGATGTCACGTGCGGCCGCAGCGGGATCGGGCTTGCCGTTGGGGCCTTCGGGGTTCACGTAGATGAGCCCCATTTGCACGGCGGCCAGCGGATTTTCGAGCTCGCGGTCGCCTGAATACCGTTTGTCGCCCAGCCATTCGGCTTCAGCGCCCCAGTAGATGTCGGCCTCGGGCTCATAGATGTCGACGCGTCCACCGGCAAAGCCGAAGGTCTTGAACCCCATCGACTCCA
>Ga0075152_10001329_pt1 | contig 17733 bp, 19 predicted proteins | sample JI61114C2DNA_FD_70964 | JGI IMG/M metagenome (GOLD analysis project Ga0075152, IMG submission 70964) | Wastewater effluent complex algal communities from Wisconsin, to seasonally profile nutrient transformation and Carbon sequestration -... | ecosystem: Engineered > WWTP > Effluent > Algae...
TGCGGAAGTGATCACGGCATCCGCCCTTCCTCGACATCCATGAGATCGAAGAAGGTGACGATGTCCTCGCGATGACCGAGTCCGGCTTCGGCGCGCTGCTGGATCAACCCAGCCGTCGCTTCATCACGCCAGCCGCGCTTCTGCATGAAGCCGTTGAAGAGGCGGATGTGCTCATCATCCGGTTTGCGTCCGTTTTGGAAGCACCACTCCAGCACCTCCTCATCCGTGCCGCCCTCCAGCACGCGTGCGGTGAGCGCGGCGAAGCTGACGCCGAGCAGGGTGCAGATGCGATCATCAAAGGTGCGGCTGCCGGGGATGAAGTCCAGGTGGTAGCCATCGGGCAATTTGCCTTCGCGGGCGTTGTAGCGGATTTTATCGATGATGCGGCCAAAGACGGTGATGCCGCCGACGGTGTCACGAGGGGAACGGAAGGGGAAGGACATGGTGGTTTTTGATAAAGGGGATCTGCGCTCCGGTCAACGCCACACGCCAGCTCCACGCAGCACCGTCTCATGCACGGCGATGTCATGCGCGGCATCCCAGGCGAGCTTCTTCTCACCACGCACGATCTTCGCGAGATCGGTAAACTCGCCGATGTAGCGGTCTTTTGGCACATCGAGCATGATGGACTGCGTACCTTTCTTGTAGCCGCCCTGGGCTTCAGTGAAGGAGAGGTTCACCTTCCCGGACTCCAGAGGAACGATTTCCAAAGTGCCCTTCGTGCCAGTCACGTTGAAGCGTCGGCGCGGCCCGCCAAAGGGATCGGCGTGATTGCAGCGGATGGTGGCGGTGGCCTTCGTGTATTCGAGCACGGCAAGTTGGTTATCCTTCACGCCATCGCCGGTCGTCGGTGTGGAGAAGGCGTGGACGGCTTTGGGTTTGCCTAGCAGAGTCACCACGGCATCGGTGACATGGCAGGCGAGCTCGAAGAAGCCGCCGCCCTCCAGTTCGCCGAGCTTCCCTCGCGTGTTCGGGTCGGCGAGCTTGCCCATGGCGGCATCGATCTCCGTGATCTCACCGAGCCAGCCTTCGCGGACAGCGCGGAAGAGCAGCTCGAAGGCGGGATTGTAGCGCAGCATGTAGCCCATCTGCACCGTGAGACCACGCGTCTCCGCCTCCAGGCGCATGGTCTTGAATTCGTCGTGGCCGAGCGCGCCCGGCTTGTCGAGATGGATGTGTTTGCCCGCCTGGAGGCAGCGCAGAGCCGTGGCACAAGAGTCAGCGATGTCCGTCTCCACGGCGACGGCCTTCACCCCGGCATGGCCGAGCAGCTCTGCCTCGGTCAGCGATGGCAGACCACGATAGGTCGGCGAGTCCGTGGCACTGCGGCGGCGGGCTTCATCCGCCTCCACGAAGCCGACGACCTCCCAGAGATCCGGCAGCCCACGCATGGACGCCATTTTTCCACCTGCATGAGCATGGGAGGTGCCGATCTGGCCGATCTTCAGGCGCGGCGTGGCAGCCTGGGATTGAGCGGTGACAAGGGCGGCGGTGGTTGTGAGAAAGTGGCGGCGGGTCATGATGGGCGGTGCTTGCGGTCTTGGTGGAGCGCAGCAGTATCGTAGGCACATGCGTCTGTCTCTCATCTCTCGCTGGCTGACCTGGAGAAATGCCATACTGCTCTTTGTGATCGGCTTCTGGCTTACCGCCGCCGTCATCTGGGGCAGTAATGCCTGGGTGAAACGCAGTGCCGCCAGCCGTTGCCATCAAAAGGTGGAAGCCGTGCCGCTCACCCCTGTCGCGCTTGTTCTCGGCTGCTCACCGAGGGTCGCGGGCAGTCCGAATTTGTTCTTCGAGCACCGCATCGCGGCAGCGGTGGCACTGCATCGCGCGGGCAAAGTGAAGGCATTCATCGTCAGCGGCGACAACGGCAGCCACGACTACGATGAACCCACGGCGATGAAGGAAGCAATGGTCGCCCGGGGAGTACCGGAAGCTGCGATCTACTGCGACTATGCCGGCTTTCGCACGCTCGACTCGGTGGTGCGCGCGCAGAGCATCTTCGGCCAGTCGCGGTTCATCATCGTCTCCCAGCATTTCCACAATGAGCGAGCCATCTTCCTGGCTCGTCGGCATGGGCTGGATGCCGTGGGCTTCGATGCAGCCGATGTCTTGCGCAGCATCGCCCCCACGACTTATCTTCGGGAGTATCTGGCGCGGGTGCAAGCGGTGCTGGATGTGACGCTGCTGCAAACCCGGCCCAAATTTGACGGGCCGCCAGTGGTGATCAGGTAGAAATGAAAAGGCCTGGAAGCTGGTGAGCCTCCAGGCCGAGTCACAGGCTCGAAAGCCTTTAGGCTACAAATTAAAACTCCTCACCGCCGACGGTGAAGGTGACGTTGCCGATACGGGCTTTGGCCATGGCGTTGAGTACATCAATGACGCGCTCGTAGCGGGCCTGCTCTTCAGCCTGGATGGTGACCATGACCTTGGCATTGCGGCTGTCAGCCTCCTGCTTGAGCTTCATCAGCGTGCCGGTGAAATTGGGCAGAGTTTTGTTTTCTGGAGAATCAAACTCCTCTTCGTTCAGAGTGACAACGCCGGTTTCCTCAACCGTAACGATGATCTCATCAGGAGGCGTGTCCTCATTGCTCAAGGCAGGCGTGCCAATGCCGGGAAGCTGTGTTTTCAGCTCACGCTCGACTTTGACGGCACCGGCCATGACCATGAAGAAGAGCATGATCACGAAGACCACGTCGATCATGGGTGCAATCTGGAAGCCCATGACGAGGTTGTCCCCCTCGATGGTGCGCTTGTTTTTGTGTCCGTGAGCCATAATGATCAGCCGTCTTGATTGAGTGCTGAGAAGGAAATGTCGTCGATGCCCGACTGGGCGATCAGAGCCATGACCTTCTGAACTTCCACTGCCGGGGTGTCACGGTCACCACGAATGACGACGCGATAAGTGGGGTTGTTGTTTTTACGATCAGTAAGCGCCTCGACAATCTCCTCGTTGGAGAGTTCGCGGTCATCGAGTTTGATCTTGGACTCCTGCTTGCCTGAGAGCCATCGAATGTTGATGGCCGCCTCGAACATGGCGTTTTTGTCCTCCTTTTTTTTGGCATCGGCGGCGACAGGGAGCTTGATGTCCTTGTCGATGCGCAACACCTGAGCCGAGGTGATGCTCATGAAGAAAATGAGCAACACCAGCAGCACGTCAATCATTGGAGCGATCTGGAACTCTGGTTCGCCGTCGCCTCCTCCGCCTCCTCCGCCCATAGTGGTATCAGGTTAAAGGTTGATGTTTAATGAAATGATAGATCAGGCAGCGGCAGCCACGGCCTCGCCACCAACCCAGTTCGGGATGGCTGCGTAAAACTCTTCTTCACCGACGTGAGCGTCCTTGAGATGACTGTAGGGCATCTTGCGGAAGAGGGCACTAACGACATCCTGAAGACCGGTCATGGCAGACTGGAGGCGGTTGCGCAGGAAATAGAAGAACATGAAGGCCGGGACGGCGATGAAAAGACCGGAAGCGGTGGCGATGAGCACCTCACCGATGGCGCCGGAGAGCTTGGACGGGTCACCCACGCCACTGGTGCCGAGAGTGGCGAAAGCGCTCATCATCCCGGTCACAGTGCCAGTCAGACCGATCATCGGCGTGCAAACACCGATCACAGACAGATAGTTAATGCGGGTGGTAATGGTGGAGTTCACCTTGTTGAGTTCGGTGAACAGAGCGTTATCCACGGCTTCCTCACCGTCTCCTACAAAGCTGAGGGCCACGCGGGACACATCGCTGAAAGGAGAGTTGTTGTTCTTGGCGAACTGATAGGCACCCACATAGTCACCGGAGCGGAAGAGATCTTGAAGCTGGGCGACCTGAGCAGGAGGAGCCATTTTCTTGAGGCCAGTGCGCATCCAGAGATCAACGGTGAGCCAGACGAGGGCAATGGAGCAGGCGGTGATGGGATACATGACCCATCCACCTTCGTGGAAACGACTCATGATGGTGTGCTCGACAACCTTCGGTGCCTCAGCACCAGCAGCCGCTGCGGGCTCCTGGCCATGGATAGGGGCGACGATGATGAGGTTTCCGGCGAGCATCATGGCGCAGGCTGCGGCGCGGACGATGGTCTGGGTCAGGGAGGCAGGTTGACTGAGGTGCATGGTGGCTAAGGGTGGTAACGGTTAGATGAGGATGTGTTTTGGGAAAAGAGAGAAATGTCAGACTTACTTGGCTGGCTCGGCTGCCTCGGCAGGTTTGGCCGCAGCTTCAGCAGGCTTTGCTTCTGCGGCTGCACCTTCTTTGGCGTCACCAGCTTCGGGTTCGTTTTTCATGCCATTGATTTTGGCAAGTTCCTTGGAAGCGAGATCAGCCACAGCGGAGCCGGTGTAGGATTCGGTGAGGCGCTTGAAGACGGCCTGAGCATCTTCGTAGCGCTTCATTTTCGCGAGCATTTGCCCCGCTTTGAGTTCAGCATCCGGCACGCGCTGGAGCTGAGTGCCGTAAAAAACGGGAATGCGCAGATAAGCCATGAGCGCTTTCTCCCACTCTTTCTGGCGGGCATAGATGTCGGCGATCATGGCCCAAATGGAGGCACCAACGCTGGAGTCATCGGTCTCGCTGAGGATGCTCTCTGCCTCGGCAATGATGGAGGTGAACTCGGACGATGTCTGACGGTCGATATCGAGCTGGATGATGCGGAGCTGCATCTTCTGAGCTTCGGTAAGCTTGAGGATTTTAAGCTGCGGAATGAACTTCACAGTATCTTCAAATTTACCCGCCTGACTGAGTAGCTCGACATAGGTGAAGAAGATTTGTGTATAAGGGGAGCCAGGGAGCGTCTCGAACATTTCAAAAGTAGCCTTGGCCTTGGCGAGCATGGCTAAGGCTTCTTCAGCTTTGCCCTTGGCCATAAGGTCGCGAGCTTCGGTAATCTCCACCACATCCGGCCAGTCGAGCGAACCGACATTTTGCTTCGGCAGCTCGGTGGTAGCAGTCTTGTTATCGCCAAGGAGAATAGTGCGGATGATTTTACCGTTCTCGACATGGAATTCAGAGGACGGGATGCGGCTGCCGTCCTTCAAAATGAGGAACTGGGCACGGGCTGAGCCAGCCATCAGGCTGAACAGGGCCAAAAGCAGGAAGATAACGCGAGGCATGATACGAAAGGGGCGGAACGGGAATGATTACAGAGTGCTGAGAAGCTGCTGAGCTTCCTTCATCTCAGGAAGAGTCTGGAGATCCTGGCGCTTGGTCATTTCAATAAGCATGAGCTTGGCTGCCTCACGGTCAGAATTCGGACGATCTGGCGGCTCAATGGGGCGGTTGAGTTTAATGAAGGCTTTCGCGCATGCGATGTAGGCTTTGGCGAGAATGGGCTTCCATTTTTGATGGGCAATGACAACACGCTGGTAGAAGGAGATGGCTTCGCCAGGCTTGTTTTGCTCACTGAGCATCTCACCCTGCATGAAGAGAGCTTCAGCATGAGCCTCACCGCGCCACTCCTTCGTGTTCAGGATATCGGTGTAGATTTTTTTGGCTTCATCATACTTCTTGAGCTTCACAAGTACTCTGGCCTGACCGCGAGTGGCATCAAGAAGGCGTGAACTACCAGCATACTCCTCCATGGCTTTTTTGAAGAGCTCAAGAGCCTTGGGGTAATCGTTCTTCTCGAAAGCGATCTCGGCGAGCCCCACGGCAGCTCCATCTGCATACTCGGTGTCTTTGAAGAATTCATTCAGGCGATTGTAGCAGGCGGTGGCCTTGTCGAGATCACCCTTCTTGCGGGCATTGTCGCCGACGGTGGCGAGGAGCATTGGGCTCAGGTCCTCAGCTTTGGCGACTTCGATGATGATGGTGAAGAGCTTCTCGGCTTTCTCCGGCTCACGCATGGTCTTAGCAAGCCAGGCTTTGGCGAAAAGGATGCGCATCTGCGCCGTGCCGTTCATCGCGGCTTCAGGCGGGGTGAGCAGCTCTTCGAGCTTCTTCTCAACCTCTTCAAAGGTGACTATTGGTGCCGCCGGGGCGGGTGCAGGTGCGGCGGGCGCTGCTGGAGCGGCACCATCAGCAGGTTTGGCAGCACCGTCAGCCGCAGGAGCGGGCGCTGGGGTGGCACTTGCAGAGCGGACAACGCGGCGCTTTGGAGCGATGAGGGTGACGAGCTGCTGGATCAGACCTTCGACCTGCTCATTGGCTGGGTTGGGGATCTTCGGCTTGATGGCGGTGGAAAGGAGCTTGGTGGCTTCGTCTTTCTTGTCTTCCTTCACACGGGCGCGGGAGATCCACAAGACGGCTTTGAGTTCCTGCTCTTCGTTGTCCTGGTGGGTCTTGAGATATTTGTCCCACATGTCACCGAGTTCCTTCCACTTGCCCATGGAGGCGTAGAGGTCGGTTGCCTGATCCATGGCATAGGTCAGCACGTCGTCAGATTTGGCCTTGTCCACCGCCTGGGCGAAGTTCACCAGCGCCTTGTCATAGTCCTGCTTCTGATTGTAGCCGTCTCCGAGAAGTGCATAAACTTGACCAATGTTCTGGTCATTGGGCGCATCAGCGACAATGGCCTCCAGATCCTTCATCGCATCGTCTGTTTCGCGGGCCTGGAACTTGATGAAGGCAAGGCGATAACGGGCGTCGATGATGTACTGGCCTTTGGGGTTCTCCTTGAGGTAGGCCTTGATGGCTTTGCTCACGTTGATGGAGTCGTTCTGGTAAAAGTAGCTGAGTGCCACACGATACATGGCATCGTCCTTGTAGGCAGACTGAGGGAACTCATTCACCAGTAGCTCGAAAGTCGTGCGGGCATCATCGAAACGCTGCATTTCAAAAAGCACATTGCCTTTCAGGAAGCGGAGACGCTCTTTCTCGGCCTTGGGAAAGCCTTCCGCCTTGTTGAAGGCATCCACAGCTTCCGCCAACTGTCCATTTTCATAGGCGAGCATGCCAAACATCTCAGATACAGTACCGAGGTCAGCACCATCCGGGAAATCTGCGATGTACTTTTCACAAAGCTTGCGGGCGGCGCCGACGCGCTTGAGCTGGGCATTGGCGATGATCATGCCGAACATGCAGCGGTCACGCTGGGCGAATTCCTTGTAGTCTTTGACGATGACATCAAAGGCCAGGATGGACTCCCAGAGACGGGACATTTCGAAATAGCAGCGACCGAGGCGGTAGTACAAAGAGGCGTCGTAGTCGGAGCGCTTCTCCAGCTCTTCGAGGAGCGTGTTATTCGACTTCAGCTTTTCTTCCAACTCCTCTTTCGTGCCGCGAATGGGGCCTTTGCCTGGGTTTTTGAGGCTTTCCTCGATCTTGGCGATGACATCTTTTTGGATTCGGCTGATCTCGCTCTTGCGACGGACGAGCTGGTAGGCTCCGAGCGCTTCGCGGAAGCTCTTCTTTTCCAGCATCTGGTCACCGAGCTTGAGGTAGATGTTGTTCATCTGGGCGACATTGTCACCGCCCGTGGCGAAGCCTTTCACCTTCTCCATGAGCTCTCCGGCTTTATCCAGCTCACCTTTTGCCACATAGAGATCGGCACACATCATGGCTGCCTGGATGCCTTCCGCGCTGCGTGTGCCGTCAACGAGCACCGAATTCAGAATGGCGATGGCTTCATCGTTCTTGCCCTGCTTCTTCAGGGCTTCAGCCACGAAGAGTCCAGCCTCAGCCTTCATCGTTGGCGCACTGTTGACGAGTGCTTTCAGCACTTCAATGCCTTTGTCAGGCTCGCCTTTATTGATGTAGCTGCGGCCCAGGGCCATCTTCACGGGATTGATGTATTCACCATCGGCAAAGGCCGTCTGGTAGGCTTCGAGCGCGGTGATGGCGTTCGGGTAGTCATTCAGATTGAAGTAGGAAGCCCCCTTCACGAACAGCACCTGAGGGAAGGGCTTGCCGCTGACTTTCTTTTCCACTTCGGTGATCTTGGCGATCGCCTCCTGATACTTGGCTTCTTGGAAGAGCCCAAGAGCGGCATTCATGAGCGCCTCAGTTTCCTGCTGAATATTCAAAGCACCGCCAGCGGCTGGAGCGGGAGCGCCAGGGGCGGCTGGAGGAGTCGCGGGTGGGGCCTGCCCAAGCACCAGGGTGGTCCCGGAGGCCAGAATCAAAGCAGCGCAGAAGGAATGACGCATGATAAACATGGGAGGATGGAACTAGGCGATAGACCCCAAAAAACAATCATAAACGATCCGCCGCGCTTGCGCTGAGCAATGGGCATTCTTTGATCGTCATGGCTGTGGTTGGGGGCAAAAAGGGAACGTTTTTTTTGAAATGGACTGTGAGCCTAGCAGGAGCACTTTTTTTGTCACCAACGGAATCTATCGGTGGAAAAATTTTCACTTGGGAAGCTTTTCCGCCAAGCGCCGCCACTTCATCCAAGCCAGCGCCACGATCAAACCCACCAGGCCGCCGAGGTAGCTGGCGTTGTGGATGTAGCCGACTTGGGCAAAGGCGACGATGTCAATCACCTCACGCCCGGCGAACATGCCGTCCCAGTTTTCCAGGCGAGGGTCCTCCTGGCGGGTGGGGGACCATGCGTAAGTCGCCACGGCGAAGATGACGGCGGTGATCATCATGATGAAGACGCCTCTCAGGCTAAGCAGCGCGGCTGATCTCAGCTGCAGACGTGGAATGGTCAGCCTGCCCATGAACCAGCCGGCGAAAAAGCCCACCCACCACGTCGCCAAGAAACCGATCTCGGCCACGATGAGCCATTCGGGCTGGGTTTTTGGCAGGTAGAAGAACTGCTGAAACTTGAACTCGGTGAAGTACTCCGGCCCGATCTCGAAGGTGATCTGGTCATGCACGATGCCGTAAAGCCCGGCGATCACGGCACCGCCGAGCCCGAAGACGAACATCCAGCCGAACTGGCGCAGCGTGAGGCGTGGGTAGAGGAGATTCATGGGCGCTGTTTATGGGCAGACGATCTGCTCGAAGGAAATAAAAAAGAGGGCGGACTCGCGTCCGCCCTCTCGAAGTTTTTTCAGTCAGCGAAGAAGATCAAATCTCTTCACCCACGGCCCAGCGCACGAAGCGGCGGACGACGAGGTTTTCACCCAGCTCGGAGATCTTGCTCTTCACGAAGTCGCCGATGGTTTGATCCGGGTTCTTGATGAAGGCCTGCTCCAGAAGGCATTGTTCGGAGAAGATTTTGTCGATCTTGCCCTGAACGATCTTGTCAGCGATGGCCTCGGGTTTGCCTTTGACCTGATCGAGAGCGATTTCGCGCTCTTTGGCGATGAGGCTTTCCGGGATCTCTTCGCGACCGAGAAACTTGGGGTTCGCGGCGGCGATGTGAAGGGAGATGTCCTTCACGAAGGCCTGGAAGATCTCATTGCGGGCCACGAAGTCGGTCTCGCAGTTCACCTCGATGAGCACGCCGATGCGGCCTGCCATGTGGATGTAGGAGGCGATGATACCTTCCTTGGTCTGACGATCCGCCTTCTTCTCGGCTTTGATGGTGCCTTTTTTGCGGAGGATGATTTCAGCCTTTTCCAGGTCGCCATCGGCTTCCTTGAGAGCGGCTTTGCACTCCATCATGGCTGCGTTGGTCTTTTCACGCAGGGCCATGACTGTTTTAGCGGTGATTTCTGCCATAGGTCTAGGAATGGGGGGAAGGTGTTATTTCTTCAGCTCAGCCGTCGCGGTGATGACGGGGTCGATCAGTTTCTGCAAAATGATGCGGATGGAGCGGATGGCGTCGTCGTTCGCGGCGATCGGGTAGTCGATCTTGTCCGGGTCGGCGTTCGTATCCACGAGGGCCACGATCGGGATCTTCAGACGGCGGGACTCATGCACGGCGATGTGCTCACGGGCGGCATCGACGATGATGACGGCGTCAGGGAATTTATCCATGCCACGCACGCCACGGAGATTGCGCTCCAGCTTGATACGCTCGCGGTTCAGAGAGGCGAGTTCCTTCTTGGACATCGCTTTGAACTCGGGCTTCTTCTCGATCTCTTCGAGATAGCTGAGGCGAGCCACGCTCTTGCGGATGGTCTCGAGGTTCGTGAGAGTGCCGCCGAGCCAGCGGTGATTCACATAAAACTGGCCGCAGGCTTCAGCCGCTTCGCGGATGGCTTCTTGAGCCTGGCGTTTGCAGCCGACGAAGAGCATGCGCTTGCCTTTGCGGGCGATTTCCGAGAGGAAATTGGCGGCGGTGTCGATCTGCTTGACGGTCTCCTCAATGTTGAGGATGTGGATTTGGTTGCGGGTATCGAGGATGAAGGGTTTCATCTTCGGGTTCCAGCGCTTGGTCTGGTGACCAAAGTGGACACCAGCTTCGACGAGTTCGGCGAGGATTTGGGACATGTAGTTAGTTGAGGTGCTTGTCTTCCGCACGCGTCGCTCAGCGAGGCGGGCGCTCAAGGCAGTGAGCCCTGATCCGGGAGACCGGCGGTTGATGGTTTGCTGAAAACTCCCACCAGACCACAGGGCCGGGCGGAAGGGCGCGCATGGTAGGGGCGAAGTGCCGGGCAGCAAGCAGTTTTTCCGACACAAAAAACCCATGATGAACCGGGGTGCGGCCCATCATGGGAGTGAGTTTTGCCAAGGAGCGGTTTACTTCCCGCTCACGTCGAAGCAGAAAAGCAGTTCTTGGTCACGCAGGTAGAGCTTGCCGCCGCTGACCACGGGGTGGGTCCAGACCATGCCTTTCGGGTTACGCTGGGTGGTCTGGGGGCTGAGGGTGAAACGCCCCTGCTCATCCCAACCTTTTGAGCTGGCTTTGATAAGGACGACGGTGCCAGTCTTCTCCTCCAGCAGGTAAAAGGATCCGTCGGCATAATGGATGGCACCTTTGCCGAGGGACTTCTTTTCGGTCCACTTTACAGCACCGGTCTTGAAGTCCATGCAGGTCCAGCCCGCCTTGTCATTGTAGCCATAAAGATGGCCATCGACGAGAATGACGCCGCCGTGATGGTTCACCATGTCAGTGCTTTCATAAACAGTCTCGACGCTGTTGCCGGAACCGATCTTGACGGACTTGCAGCCGACGCCATAGCCAGCGGCCACGAAGACCTGGCCGTCTTTAAAGATGGGCGTCGGGATGACGGCGGTCTTGCCGGGGAACTCGGTCTTCCACAGCAGTTTGCCATCGGCGGCATTCACGCCTGCGATGCTCTGCATGGTGAGCTGGATGATCTGGCGCGCGCTATTGTGAGTCACGACGATCGCGCTGGCATACTGGGCGGGGTCGGTCCAATCGGAGGACTGCCAGGCGAGCTTGCCAGTAGTTTTGTCAAAAGCCGCCAGCGTGCCCTGAGCACCACCAGGGGTGGTGATGACGAGATTCCCCTCGATGAGAGGGCTTTCACAGTAGCCCCAGCCGGGGACTTTGCCGCCGAGTTCGGTCATGCTGGCAGTCCAGAGTGACTTGCCATCGGCAGCGCTGAGGCAGATGAGGCTGCCTTTGCCACTGAGGGCATAAACTTTGTCACCGTCCACAGTGGGAGTCGCGCGGGGGCCATCACCCCAGCCATTGGTGAGGAGTGCTCCAGCTTCAGCGGACCACTTTTCTTTGCCGGTGGCGGCATCGATGGCGATGACATACTCCACAGCATCGCGCGCACCCATGGTGTAGATGACTCCACCGACAATGGCGTAGCCGGAGTAGCCGAGTCCGGCACCTTCGCTCATCCAAACTTTCTTCGGTCCGTCAGAGGGCCACTTTTTCAAGAGGCCGACTTCGGAGGAGACATCGGTGCGGTCAGCACCGCGAAAGGTGGGCCAGTCGGCAGCTTGAGTGGCGACGGCGAGAAGGAGGAGGGGAAGCACGGTTTTCATAGAGCAGGGATCAAGAACGTGAGATTGAGCCGTGATCCAGCGGCAAATACCAGCAAAAAGATAGTGTGGGGAGAGTATCATCATCCCTTTGCGCGGCGGCGCGTTCGCATCCAATCCTCCCGGCTCATGTCTTCCCGTCCCCTCATCCTCGGCACTCGCGGCAGCGAGCTCGCACTCAAACAAACCGAAATGGTCACGGCTGTGCTGCAAGCGGCTCACCCCGGACTCGTCGTCGAGCGCAAGATCATTCAGACCAGTGGGGACAAGCGTCAGGACCTGCGTTTCTCAGAGTTCGCCGATGTCGCCCAGGTGGACAAAGGCATCTTCATCAAGGAACTCGAGATCGCTTTGGAAAAGGGCGAGATCGACGCTGCCGTGCACAGCCTGAAGGACGTGCCCAGTGACCTCGCATCCGGCTTCCAGATCGCCGCAGTCATGCCTCGCGCCCCGATTGAAGACGTGCTCATCACTCGGGAAGCCTGCACATTGGAAACGCTGCCTAAAGGTGCGCGAATCGGCACCAGCAGCGTCCGCCGTGCTGCGCAGATGAAGTGGCTGCGGCCAGATCTGGAGGTGGTAGAGGTGCGTGGCAACGTGCCCACGCGAGTGAAAAAAGTGCTCGGCGATCAACCGCTGGATGCCGTGTTGCTTGCTGCGGCGGGACTGATCCGTCTCGGTCTGCTCAAAGGCGGGCTCATTGAGATCGACGGGCAAACCATTCACGGACTCACTCTCGATCCCATCCAGTTCCTCCCAGCCGCCGGCCAAGGAGCCATCGCCATTGAATGCCGCTCCGGTGATGACAGCACACGCACGACACTACGCGCCATCAATCACGCCGATACCGAGACGCGAGTCATCGCAGAGCGTGAGTACCTGCGCCTGCTCGGCGCAGGCTGCCAGACACCTGTCGGAGCACACACCTGGATTACCAATGGCCTGCTCCACATGGCCGTGCGTGTCTTTGATGAAGCTGATCTCTCCGCCAAGCCAAAGGAATTGGAATTGAGCGGCCCATCTGACAAACCCGCCCTGCTGGCTGAGCGGCTCGCCATGCTAACTTGAGCTATCGCACCTCCGTTGATTTCATTTCTTGCCACGTTTGTCCCCACCCCCTAGCCTCCGCGCCCATGTCCGACCAAAAATCCCCCGTTGATTGGGAACGCCTCGAAGCGAAGCCCGAATTCCGTGCCCTCATCAGCAAGAAGGCCCGCTTCATCATCGGTGCCACCATCTTCTTCATGAGCTATTATCTGGCACTGCCCATCCTCGTCGGCTACTTCCCCGACCTGATGAAGAAAAAGGTCTGGGGCGAAGTGAATGTCGCCTACGTCTTCGCGCTCTCCCAGTTCTTCATGGCCTGGATCATGGCCTTTGTTTACGTCCGCGTCGCCACCCGCTGGGACAAATCCGCCGCCAGTGTCATCAGCGATCAGCATTGATCTGAGCTTCGTCATTCTGATTTCGTCATTCGTCATTTTTCTCTCCCATGTCCATCTCTCTCATCATGTTCCTCGGCTTCGTGGCCCTCACGTTGCTGATCACCTTCTGGGCCGCTAAAAAGAACACCGGTGCCAGTGCCTACTTCGCCGCTGGCCGCAGCATCACTGGCTGGCAAAACGGCCTCGCCGTCGCGGGTGACTATATGAGTGCCGCCTCCTTCCTCGGCATCTCCGGCATGATCTGCTTCTCCGGCTATGACGGCTTCATGTACTCCGTCGGCTTCCTCGTTGCCTACATCACCGTCTTGCTCATCGTCGCCGAGCCCCTGCGCAATGCGGGCAAGTACACCATGGCGGACCTGCTCGCCTACCGTCTCTCCCCACGTCCTGTGCGTGCCATGGCCAGCCTGAGCACACTCACCGTCTCCACCTTTTACATGATCGCCCAAATGGTCGGCGCTGGCGTCATCATCAAGCGCCTCATTGGTCTCGAATTTGCCCCTGCTGTAATTGGTGTCGGCATTCTCATGCTCGTGTATGTCGTCTTTGGCGGCATGTTGGCGACGACCTGGGTGCAGATCATCAAAGCCCTGCTTCTCATGGCTGGTGCGTTCCTTCTCAGCTACCTTGTGCTGCAATATCACGACTTCAGCTTCACCAACTTCTTCAATGCTGTCTCCAAAGCAGACTACGCAGGCACGGCAGAGCCGAAGAACCTCCTCGAGCCCGGACTAAAATATGGTGTCGCCGTCGCCGGACCTTGGGGGCCGCTGGATCTCGTGTCACTAGGTCTCGGACTTGTTTTAGGCACCGCAGGCCTGCCTCACATCCTGGTGCGCTTCTACACCGTTCCTGATGCCAAAACGGCCCGCTCCAGCGTCGTCTGGGCCATGGCCATCATCGGCGTGTTTTACATCATGACCACCTTCTTCGGCTTCGGTGCCGCCACAATCCTGAAGAAAGCCCTCATCCTCACTTCTGATGGCAAACCCGACACGAACATGGTCGCACCCATCCTCGCCCAGCAGCTCGGTGGTGAGCTCTTCTTCGCCTTCATCAGCGCTGTGGCCTTTGCCACCATCCTCGCTGTTGTCGCCGGACTCACCATGAGCGCCTCTGCCTCCTTCGCCCATGATTTTTACTCAAACGTCATTCATCACGGCAAAGAAAACCGCCCAGGTGAAGAGGTGAAAGTCGCCCGTATCACCGCCTTCGTCGTTGGAGCTGTCAGCATCGGCATCGCCATCTATCTCGGACCCAGTGTGAATGCAGCCTTCCTCGTCGGCCTCGCCTTTGCTGTCGCAGCGAGCGCCAACCTCCCTGTGATTATCTTCAGCGTCTTCTGGAAGCGCTTCAATACAGCCGGTGCCGTCGCTGGGCTTAGTGTCGGACTTACCTCAGCCATCGTTCTCATCCTTTTGAGTCCGAATGGATTGTTTGGCAAAGCCGGAGCCATCTTCCCCTTGGAAAATCCCGGTATTGTCAGCATCCCCCTCGGCTTCCTCGCCGCCTATCTTGGCACCATTCTCACACCTCGCGATCTTGAGGCTGAGTCCAAATTCGCCGAACTCACCGTCCGCGCCCACACCGGCCTCGGCGCTGAGAAGGCGACCGCTCATTGAGCCTGAGCTTGCCAGTCATGACAAAGCTCCTCCTCTTTCTTTCCCTGCCGCTCTACATTCTCGATCAATGGTCGAAGAGCTGGATCGTGGCGAACTTTGACCTGCATGGGCGGGAGGATGAGGTGATCAAAGGGACGTTCTGGCTGCACCACACGGCGAATACGGGCGTGGCCTTTGGCATGTTCAATGGCACGCAGTACGCGAACTATGCCTTCACCTTCATCTCACTCAGCGCGCTGGCATTTTTGATCTGGGGCACGCGGACAAACATGTTCCCAGGCAAGCTCAGCCGCACTGCCGTGGCCCTCATCATCTCCGGCATCTTCGGCAATCTCACCGACCGTCTCTTCCGCCGCAGTGATGACGGCGTGCTCTTCGGTGGCGGTTTCCTTGATGGTTATGTCGTCGATTTCCTCCGCTTCGACTTCGGCTTCCCGCCCTTCAATCCCTGGCCTTCATTCAATGTCGCCGACTCCTGCGTCGTCGTGGCCGCCATCCTTCTCGGCATCGCTTCCTTTGTGGAGCAGCCGCCGGAGAAGGCCGTGGAGAAAAAGTGAGGCGCTGTCATACATCCCGCCGTCCCGGCTCACTCACCGGGAAATGAATGGAGCGAGAAACTGCCGACCAACTCGAAGCCCTGCACCCCGACGCCTTTGGCTGGGCGCTGCATTGCTGTGGCGGCGATCATTCCCGGGCGGAGGAGGTGCTGCAAAATGCGTATCTGAAAGCCGCGGCGGGCCGCGCTCTCTTCTCGGGGGCATCGAGCTTCAAGACCTGGTGGTTCGGCGTCATCCGCTTCACGGCGCACGAGGAGTTTCGTCGGCTGCGATATCGCGAGTCGCTGCTGGGCAAGCTTTTCAATCAACTGGCTGGAGATCAGCACGACCCGCGCCCATCGCCAGCAAGGCAGGTGGAGCTGGACGAACAAACGGTGCAGCTCCGCACAGCGCTCGCCCAGCTCCCGGCGCGGCAGGCGGAGGTGATGCATCTCGTCTTTTATCAGGACCTCTCCATCAGCGAGGCCGCTGCCATCATGAAGATCGGTCTTGGTTCCGCGCGCCAGCATTACGAGCGCGGGAAGGCACGCCTGCGTTCTCTCCTTCAAACAAACTCAGCTCATGAACCATGACCACGACCTGCGCGAACACTTCGCGCACCAGCGCCGCTCGGATCACGAGCACGCACCCGCATGGACTCCACGCCACCTCGAGGTGACAGCCAAGCGTGCTGCATGGCGTCTGCCATTCTGGCTGCCGATCACTGCGGCTGCTTCCGTACTGCTGAGCATCGTGTGGCTGCGTGATGCCGCGCCCGCAGATGATCTCACAGCCATGCCCGAACTTTTCACCACCCAGGGCGAGCCATTGTTCGCCAGCCTCTCGCCAGCAACCCCCAGCGATTCCTTTCTGCCCATCCATCTCACCATCCAGCTTCCATGAAAACCATCCTCATCCTCCTTTGCACTGCCGTCCTTGCCTTTGCCGGACCTGATGCCTGGCTGCAAAGCGGCCTCGTCACGCCCGAGATGATCACATCCCTTAAATCCGAACTCGGTCTGACTGCCGAGCAGGAGGAGAAAATGCAGTCCATCGTCACTGCTGCACGCGGCGAAGGTGAGTCCCTTGAACAAGCCGTGCGTGAGCAACAAAAGGCGCTCAATGATTTGCTGCGCACTCGTGACACGACTGCTGAGGCTGCCAGCGCTGCTTTAACCCAACTGCTGGAGGCCGAGGCCCCTGTGAAACATTTGCAACTTCGTGCTTTGATCCAGCTCCGTGATGTGCTGACGCCGGAGCAGCAAAAGAAAGCTGTGAAGCTAGCTCCAGGTCGAGTGGCGAAGAGCGATGGCATCGAAGTGCGCGTGAAGCAGAAGGCTGAGAAGCTGCGCGCCGCAGTCGAGTCACTCGGCATCAAGCCGACGAATGCGATGAGCGAGCGTGGAGCCGAGATCGAGGCCATGATCCGCGCCGGTGACTGGAAGGCCGCTGATGCAGCCATCGACAAGCTCACGCAGGAAAGCGGCGCCGATGAACCCGAGAACACGGCTGAGCTGGACTTCGCTCAGTTCGAGCCGGGAAACGTCGATCTCGAAGCACTCAAGGAGCGTTATCAAACCGTGCAGGACAAAGGTCAGGCCGTCATTTCCATCCCGATGATGCGTCAGTTTCTAAAAGCAAAGGAAGCCTTCGAGGCTGCGAAGGAAGCTCAAGATGCCGAGAAGGTCGGCCGCATCCTCACCTGGGCTGAGCAGCAACTCGATAAACTCGCCGCCAAGTAATCCATGCGCATCATCCTTGCCCTCAGTCTGGTGCTCTCGGCACATGCTTTGACTGAAACTGATGCCGAAGCCCGCCTGCGCATGGCCCGGCAAATCGCCCGCGAGCGAAATGACCACTCGCTCGTCTCCGAGGTCGAAAAGCTGGCGGCCACTTTCAAAAGCGGCCTGCCAAAAGATGCCGAATCGCAGCTTCGCGAAGTCGAAGTGAAGGTCGGCATTGATCCCGGCGGATGGTCGATGGCGGGGCAGTCCTTGTTTCACCCCACGTCTGAGATGGAGCAGAAGTCCAGGGAGCTGAGCCCGAGGCTCCAGGCAGCCATGGCTGATGATGATGCCACCCAAGTCAGGGCTGTGGTGGCCGAAATGACGGCGGCGCTCGGCGATCAAGCCGGTGTGCCCGATGGTCGCCGCATGGGCCGACAGCCGAAAGGCACCACGTTTTCGGAAGCCGAAGCTACGAAGCTCTTTCTCGATGTGCTCAAATCTGAAGACCGTGCGATGCGTTCTCTCATGGACGGCAGGCTGCTGCCGGATCAGATGGTTCGTCTTTATAGTTATGTCTTGAGCGCCTGCGCCGACATCCGCCCCTTTGTCGCGAAGCATCAGCCCGAGTCACTGCCGCAGATCACGCAGCTCGCCGAAGGCTGCGCGAAGATTTTG
>Ga0075152_10001332_pt1 | contig 17714 bp, 11 predicted proteins | sample JI61114C2DNA_FD_70964 | JGI IMG/M metagenome (GOLD analysis project Ga0075152, IMG submission 70964) | Wastewater effluent complex algal communities from Wisconsin, to seasonally profile nutrient transformation and Carbon sequestration -... | ecosystem: Engineered > WWTP > Effluent > Algae...
AGTAAAAGGGAAAAACCCGTGAAAAAAACTAATATAAAAAAACAACGCTGAAGCAAGGATGAAGGTTTCAGGATTAACGAAGAGTAAAAGTAGTAAAAAAAGTCAGGAGTCGGGAGTCAGGAGACCGGTCGAGTCGTCATCTCGCTCCGGAGTGAGACTTCGCCTGAAACGTACTAACGACTAATGACTAACGACTATCGACTGACCCAAAAGCCCGCTTCGTAGCGAAATGAAGATTCGAGCGGTCTCCCGACTCCTGACTCCCAACTCCCATCTCCTGACTCCTTTATCAAATAAATACACTACCTTATACCAAAATCCCTCCGCTCCGCCCCCCACACCCCGTCCCCCGCAACCTGTAAACCAAAAACCAACGATAATGAAAAAGATCATGATCTCTTTCGTCATGCTTGCTGTTATGTCGTGCACCAACGACAAAAAAGAAGCCCCTGCCACAGATGCAGCTGCAGCCAATGCCGACAACCCGGCCGGACTGCCTTATACCGCTTCGTATTCCAGTGACTGGGGACATGATGTCTCCGATGCCGATCTCAAAACCGTGATGCAATCGTATAAGGATTGGGCAGATGGCAATATAAAGGGCCTCGTCGCCGCCATGGCCGATACGGTGGATGTGGATCTCACCAATGGCAAGTCCCTGCACATTACCCGCGACAGCCTCATGACCATGTGGGGCAAGAGCCGTGACAGCCTCAGTTCCGTAGTCATTGACATGGCCACCTGGCATAAAATGTCCACCAACGACAAAAAGGACCATATTGTCGTTACCTGGTACAAGGAAACGGACACCTACAAATCCGGCAAAGCCGACTCTGCCTACTATCATGATATCAATATGATAAAGGGTGGGAAGATTGTGTGGTACAGTCAGTATAAGCGCCCGATAGTTAAGTAGATAGTAGTTGGGAGCCTGCCTGCCGGCATAGGCAGGTTAGTAGTCGGGAGTCGGGAGTCCGGTCGAAGTGATATCTCGCTCCGAAGCGTAACCGTAGTATTAACGAAAAGCTGCTTGCCCCTCTTTCCCTCGGAAAGGGGGGGCAGGGGGGATAGGCCCATAGCCCAACGGGCTTAAACCATCAATAACCCCGGGTGAAGCCCGGGGTAAGGCTGCCCCCAACGATCCCCCAACCCTGAAAGGGTTGAACAAAGGCCTCTCCCCCTCTACCCCCTCTCCAAAGCCTGCCTGCCGGTAGGCAGGGAAAGGGGGTGAGAGGCATTTTGTTATTACTACGGTTACGCTTCGGAGTGAAATGAAGATTCGATCGCACTGCATAGCCCCCGGCCTCTCCCCCTCTACCCCCTCTCCGAAGGAAAGGGGGTGAGTGACATTTCGTTATTACAACGGTTTCGCTTCGGAGTGAGATGGCGATTCGGTCGCACTGCATAGCCCAACGGGCTTAAATCATCAATAACCCCGGGTGAAGCCCGGGGTAAGGCTGCCCCCAACGATCCCCCCAACCCCGGAGGGGTTGAACACAATTGGCCGCTGCGCGGAAATACAAGGTCACTCGCCTTGCTCGCGATGACAGGCGGTGGGGGGAGAGAGAAGGGAAATACAAGATTTCTCGCTCCCTGCCCTCCGTAGTGAAGCGAAGGCAGGGGCGGTCGGAATGCCAGTGGTGGAAGCTGCCCGTGATGACAAAACATCCCGCTTCGAAGCGAAATCCCGACTCGACCGGACTGCTATCTACTAACTGGCCCACAGCCCGCTCCGAAGCAGAAATCCCGATTCGACCCGACTACTAACTACTAACTTTACATATGCGTTCTTCCCGCAATATCGCCGCCGGCACTGGCCTGGCCGGAGTCGTTTTGGCCCTGGTGCATATTTTTCATTCTCTGCACAGTCTCAGCAGCAGCAGTTCCGGACCCACCTACATCAAACCCTCCGATATCCATTTCCAGAAAGTGGAGTTCATCTACTCCGACAGCCTGGGCAACCGCGACACCCTTGATTTTGATGAATATCTCCGCAAAGGCGATTCGCTGAAAAGAAGGAATTATAAGCTGGAAAAGGCGAAGGTGGATACGGTAGTGATGAGGAATCAATGGGGAAAGAAATATTAAGGCCTTCAGTAAAGCCCCATTAACGGCTATCCACTATTGTCTGCCTCAGGCTGTACCTTTACCCCATGGCCGATGTACACGATAAAGCCACCCGCAGCTATAATATGAGCCGGATCAAAGGCAAGGACACCAAACCCGAAATGATTGTCCGCCGCTTTCTTCATGCCAACGGATTCCGCTACCGCCTCCACGTTAAAGACCTGCCTGGCAAACCGGATATCGTTCTACCCAAATACAAGACTGTCATATTTGTCCATGGGTGTTTCTGGCATGGGCATGAGGGGTGTAAGTATTTTAAAATGCCGGGGACCAGGACGGAGTGGTGGGTAAAAAAAATAGCCACAACCCAAACAAGTGATACAATAAATCAAGAATTTTTGAAAATTGATCTTTGGGAAATAATAATTATTTGGGAGTGTCAGTTAACTATATGTAAAATTGAAAATTCTCTAAATGACTTAAAATTAAAACTACTAGCTAAAATATCCAATCGAAGATTCACCTAAGACACCAATTAACATTGCCCTATCAAGTAACATATTTGATTCTTCACAACAGGTCTCGGGTAATAAAGTACAGTTATGACAAGCCGCAAGGTTACATGAGTTTGGGCCCTGCCCATGACTATCAATACATATAGGATCGCTTGAACACCATCTTGCATTTTCAATAGCGTTATAAACTATGGTTTCAAGATTGCCTTGCTTTCCTTGTCTTACCAGACCGCCCAAAGAGCCTTCTGAATCACCTGATGCAGTGTAAATTAAAACCCCGTTCATTGTGTCGTTAGGAAATTCAAGGTTGCAATAAATTCTTTCTCTTAATGCAGAACTACCATAACCACATTCATAACTAAATTGGTTTATCACCAAATGAGCAAATGTGTGAATCAAAATAAATTCAGGAGAAATAATTCTTTTTTCTTTGCCTTTTTTTATTCTTTCCTTATTATAGTTGTCAGATAATTTTTTAACTCTTTCAATAATTTCCTTTTTTTTAGCCCATGCTTTTATTTTTATTTCATTAAACTCAAAAAACACTCCTTCTCCTTTTACTACAACTGCAGGAAGCCATGTAATACTTCTACCAAGTTTGATAAAGTCTTTTTTTGCATCTAAACTCTTTCCGTCATCAGGGAGCCATCTTGAAAAACCCACAAAAGCCCTCGTCTCCCTTAACTTGTGTAATAAGCCAATACTTGTAAATCCATTGCTTATTGCACCTCCTGTTTCAGCATCATCATAGGTGTTTGCCTGATTCTTTTTAACAAAGAAATCCTGATTTTCCCCGCCAGCTTCTGCTAGTATTGCATCATATTCCATCTTCCGGTATTTTTCTTCTGAATCGTCAGCATTTGAAGCATCAGCACCCGAAATTCTTTTTGTAGCAGCCTCTAATAATTTTTCTGTAAAAAGTTCTCTTTTCTTCTCAGCAAAATTTCTTTCTGCAACTAATTCAAATCTCATCCTTTGAAAATTTCCATTCTCCATTCCTGTCGTAAGAAATCCCCAATTCTTTTCTAAAACCTCAACCAGTTTTCTGTCAACTGATTTTTCCCATTGAGGTAGATAAATTGAGCTACGAACTTGTGAGAAATAAACATTAGAAGCACCTTTTTGAACTACAATTAAATTTTCTCCGCAATGTGTCACATTATTTCTTTCCGCTTCTTCTCCTAACCAAGGTCTTCCACCCGAACAAGTAACGCCAATCTTTGTAAGGGATTGTTCATTGAATGCTCCTCCCATTGATTTATTAGCTCCACAACTGCAAGAAATTTCAATGCCTGTTAAAGCACCTGAACTTCTCCCTGCTCTCAATCTAAGATTGTGTTGACCTTCCGGTCGCGTGCCACCATGAATCCATTCCATGAAAGGAAAATCCTGAATGTGACCGTGAGGGCAAATGGCGATGAAACGAACCGGAATTAATTTCTGCCTTTTCTTTTCCGGTATTTCTGAACATGACCTTCCTGAAACAAATGAGGTGCCGGTACAGGTAGGTTTTTTTGAATCATAGATTGAGACCTTTTCCATGTGACCACATCGTGTGCAATAGTGCCATCTTGGAAATCTTACAAACGGAATTTTTAGAGATGGATTTGTAACACCCTGGCCTGGGTCTCTGAAGTCAGGTGGTAAACGAAAATCTCTTACTCCTAATCTTTTTGCTAATCTTTCTTCTGTTACTTTGAACTCCTCCAATTCAGAAATGGTTCTGAATTTTTCCTCCCACATGTCAAGCCCTAAAACCATTAATGATTCATCCTTCGGAAAATTTATCATTTGTCCAACTCCCCAGGGGGAAATTAATTGAGACCGTCTTATGGGTTTTTTTGCTGGCATAATTTAGTTATCAATGTTTATATATTCTGCTGGTATGACATACGCTTCACAAGTTGAATCAACATTTCTCATTGATGTTGGTGTTGACCATGCTCTTGCTTTAATATCTTCTGGTGGATTTGTTCCGGCTGGGTACATTAACGGAATGTCAGTGATTTGCCCAAAATTTCCGTAAATCATTGGTAATTCGTTTTCCCAGTATCCTAATTTTTCTTCAATCAGTTCCAATGTCTTTTCATATTCTTCTACATCAATCAAATTAACTCTATCATAAATAATTTGAGTAACTCTTTCAATAACTTCATTATTCGGAAACGGTCTTGGTGAGTTTCTGCTTTGATCAGTTGAATAAAGCCTTATTAAGCCGATTAAGATTGCATGTAATGCTCTTTCTCTTGCCGGAGCAGAAAATGGCGTAACACTTGTTGGCTCCACCTTACTATATATTTTTGAATGATATTCCTGGAAGTGTTCAAAATGTGACCGGTCTCTTGGTTTTGAGCAATTATAAATAGTGAATACTATTCCTGGGCCTTTCTTTGAACGACCTACACGACTTGTTGCCTGAATATATTCCGATGTAGTTTTTGGTTGACCAATAACGGTCATTAAACCTAATCTGGGAATATCAACGCCAACAGAAATCATATTAGTTGCAAGGCATACATCAACAGGATATTCAGATTTATCTCCTGTCCATGATTTTAAAAGTTGTTCAAGATATTCAGGAATGTCATTACTGTTTATACGACTTGTCAATTCTATATCACGGTTGATGAACCTTCTCTCTTCCGATTTGATTGATTTTCTAATCCATATAGAATTCATGTATTCACGAATGTCAGCTCGGATAAGTGTGGCTGCATGACCAAGTTCACGGATACTATTGAAATAAGTTAAGGCAGTCCAGTAAGGGTCTCTTAATTTCTCATCTGACACCGGAATAGATTTTACAGATTGAAGCAATGCTGACAAAACTCTTACCTGTGCAGTAGCATGAGAAGGCAATGCAGAGGCAAAAATGCCAGTATAAATTCTACCGGCACTTTCAATATCCTCGTATGCAAAGAAAGAATCACCTGCACTTAAACACTGTGCAGGAAATATATTTACATTATTCGTTCCCCTTCCGTAAAGAGAGTTAATTTGTTCTTTTGCTCTGCTGATAGTTGCGGATGATGCAATGATTTTCGGTTTAGTATTATTTGCGGTGCAAAGTTCTTCAATCATTGTTTCGTAAAGGCCAACCATTGAACCTAATGGGCCAGAAATCAAATGCAACTCATCCTGAATAATTAATTCAGGCGGAGAAAATTGTCTTTCATTTCCTCTGAAACCAAAAAGTGATCTTGCTTCGGGTCGCCATGTGAGCATTGCAAATTTGTCGACAGTTCCAATTAAGAGTGTTGGAGGATTTTCATAAATATCTTCATCTATCACTACCAAAGGCAAATTAAAATCTGTTTTTGAAAAATCGCATTGCAGGTTATCACATTGGTAAACAATAGTTTCCTTCGTCCCAATTTTTCTTCTCTTGTATCCTTTAACTTTGTTTCCTGTCGCATCTTTCAAATAACCCATTTGAGAACCACACCATGGGCATTTCAGAACAATAAATGGATTATCTTCTTCTCTTCCTTGTTCCATTAGCTGATAGGCTCTTTTTGCTGCATCTCTCTTGTTTGGAGTTGAATCCGAACCAACCCAAAGTCCAATTGTAATCCTTTGATTTCCTAATTCTTCTTCATTCTCCTTCCTGATTTTCTCACAGGCACAAATTAATGAGGCTGCCCTTTGAAATTGTTGGGCAGTTAGCAGCCTTAATGTGTAACGCATCAAAACGGTTGTTCCTGAATCATTTTTATTTTTTAACCTTTTTAGAAAAATTGTGAATGCTGACAAACCTAAATAGGCTTCAGTTTTTCCTCCACCTGTAGGAAACCATATCAAGTCAACCATTTCTCTATCAGCATGGTCGGCATCCATAATTGAATTTAGATTCATTAGAATGAATGCAAGTTGAAAAGGTCTCCATGAACCAAGGCCTTGCTTCCATGTTGAACTATCGTTGATATTGGGAATGAGTGCATCTTTCAAACCCACTATGCTCCCTCTGTGAAGATTCCAGATTCGTGTTTCAATACTGTAATTAAGTTGCTGAAGTAGCATTGCCCGATTCATCAACCGAAATGCCCGGTTAATTGTTTCGTTACTATTTAAAAGTTGAACTCCTTCTTTCATTCTAGATAAACACATTCGGCAACTTTCAATATGTCGCAATGCAGTTTCTAAAAGTTCGTCTTTCAATTCTGCATTCGCAATTACTTCCTGTTTGTCAATCCACAATTCATATTCTGAATTTAATTTGATCAGATTAGCAGTAATATCCTTGTCAGACAAATCACTCAAATCAAACATTTTCAGTTCAACACTTTTTAATTCATTTGGAAGGATTGGTTTTATTTCATAAGAAGGGATTGACTCTGTTGTAATTACATCTGTAAAATCTACATCATTATCATTCCAGGCTGGTGAACAGCCGTGCCCAACTGCAAAGATTTTTTTCTTTCTGAAAAGCAAAAGGTTTGATTTTTGATCTTCCTTATCTGTCTTTGAAGAAGCGGATTTATAAGGGCAAAAACATTTTTCATCAGCACTTACTGAAAATGAAACTTGAAAGAAGCAATTTTCATTCTTAATATTTTCTGTTCCGCCTATATTTAAATTTATCAAAGTGAAAGTAAGCAGGTGAATGTTCTCACCATAATTGTCACCGTGTGTTCTATTTCGGATATTCAGTTTCAGGTTTATTTCTTTGCCCTCTTTGTCTACTAAAGACTTGTCAAAGAATTTTCCTGATTGTAAAGGAATTTCACGTGCTGTTAAAGCAAATTCCTGGTCTAATGGAATTCTGTAATACGCCTTTCGTGTAACTGTTCTACCATCCTCTTTTGTGTATGAGTATTCCTTAATTTCATATACAGCAACATTCACTTTGACTTTGTAACCTCCTTTTGGCAATTTTGAAAAGCAACTGAATCCCATTGCTGACGGAAGAAAGCTATTCGCTAAGCCTATCTCTTCTTCAAAGTCCTCACTCATATCAACAGGAGCTTTGCTCTCTTCTGTTTTTACCGGGTCATCAATATTCCTTTTTTCATCTTCAACTTTTTCCATAACCGTATTTTCATCAGCAGTAGTTGAATCTGCTTTATCAAAAGTTACTGTACTTGGGAATAAAATTCCGGCACCGTATCTCATCCGGGGAGGTTCATTAATTAAGATTTCTTCTCCGTTCGCCTGTATGTGGGGCTTTACAGGGTCTGGACCAATCAATTCCTGTTTTATGAACTTTAGAATTTCGTCTCTCATCTTAATTAAGTTTACTCTTTAAAATTTCCCGGTAATCATTTCTCATCGATTCAGCAATTAAAAGTATCAAACCATATTTTGCTCTGCTCATTCCAACATATAGAAGAGATTTGGCGACTTCGCTTGTCAAATCTTGGATGTCAGTAATAACAACATAATTACTTTCCATGCCTTTAAATGCTTGAACAGTTGCAAATCCAAAGAAATTTTGAGGTGCTGTAATTTCACTTGTATTTTTAATTTCTCTTATTTTAAAATCAGAAAATGAATTTGAACATGAGTTTTCATATTTTCTGGGAGATACAATTATTAATTCATTAAAAGGAACACCACTTTCAGAAAGTTTTATTAATTGTTGCCCTAATAATTTCTTTTGGTCTTTTTCATCCTTATAAAAAATATATTCTACCGAAATACCCTCTAAATGTTCAAGTAAAAAAGGCGGCTTCTCAAAGCCTGAAATAAGTGATGTTTCTTCTCCAATCTGTCTTGTATTCCGGCAATTTATTTTCAAAAGAAACTTTGGCGGCTGCGAGTTTTTACTAATTAGCAGAAGCATTTCTTCTTTGGAAAGTTGAGCAAAAATTGCTTGCCTTTCGAAGTCGCCGTAAATTTCCCAATTACCCTCTGCCAATCCACCTTTTACCATTGAATCAAACAAGTTTAAATATTCCTCTCTAATTAGGTCTTGTCCTTCATCTACAATTAGTTTATCAAATTTTTTGCTGATTCCTTTTTGAAAAATATCTTTCAATAAGTTTGGCAAATATTTACTGTAAAAATCCTGTTTGCTGTCTTGTGTTTTATCATAATTGAAACCCTTTGACTGTTCAAATAAATAACTGTGTAAACTTGAAACTGTTATTTTGTCTTTCCATTCTTCAACCTGCTTTTGCATCCACTCTCCAATTAACCTGTTATAGCAAGTGAGGAAAACTGTTTTACCTTCTGCTGCTGCTCTTACAGCAGATTCAATCGCAATCATCGTTTTTCCAGTCCCTGCACTTCCTTGTGTAACACTTCTCTCATTTTGCTGAATTGAATCAAGGATTCTGAACTGTTCCCTAGTATAGATCTTTACTTGTTTGTCAAATTCAGTCAACCTATCTTTAACGGTTCTTATTCTTTCAAAATCCCCTCTCAGGAAATCGCATAGTGTATTTAAGTCATCCGCATCTGGCAAAGAATCTATTTCTGAAAACCATCTTTGCCCTCTATGCTTTTGAATGAATTTTTGGATTAAATTTTTAAAGAATATTTCTGTTCCATTTTGTATTATATCTTTATCGAGTATTTGCCAAGGCTCATATTCTACACTGTGCTTATCAAAACATACTTGAGGAAAAGCGCAAACAAATCCATGCAATATTTTTGTCAACTTATGCCCTCTACCAAATTCCTTTTCAATTGCATTACGCAATGAAAACATGGCGTCTCTTGCTTGATTGAAAGGTCCGACATTTGACGTGTATGTATTTTTAAATTTATCAGTGAAATACCAAACTCCATTTATACATTTTACATCACCGCCTTTTACTTCCATGACAAAAATCCCACCTCCTGGAATCAAAATCAAAAAATCTATCTCACCATAAAGTCGCACAGTATGTTGCGAAAGATTTAACGAGTGAAGAACAATCCAATCTTTAGTGAAAGAATTATTCTTAAAAATATCAAAAATCAATTTTTCACCAGTACTTTTGTAGTTCTTGTGTATATATGGAGGTAATAGTTTTGCCATTAAATATTTTCCTTTTGAAGTAACCTGTTTACATATCTGACATCTATATTCTCCCAGATATTTGAAACCTCAATAACTTTTAAAACATTTACACTACCCAATCCTTCTACCGGAATTTTCCTATTTATTACTGTGCTGTCTGCAAACTTGTGTATTTGAGATTTTATCTTTTCTGAAATTATATCGGATGCTTTCATTCTCCATCCTGTCATTTTCCTTATAGCTTCCCTGACTGTACCTATGTTTTCATTCAAAAGATTTGAGTTGGTCAATAACGCAATGCTTATTAAGTCAGCGTCATCATCAGGTCCAATTCTGTTTTCGTCCTGTAACCATGCTTTGATAGTAACTTCATGCTTCTGGCAATCATTTTTTCTTAAGTCATCCATCAATTTCTTGAAGTCATTCCCAATTGAAGAATAATATTCTTTCAATAAGTTTTTCCAGAGCTCAGTCCATTCTTTTACAGAAGCTAATTCTTTTGTATTTGTACTTTTCTCAACCAAATCTACTAAAATATCTCTATCAGTATTAATCAAAGCAATTACATCTCCAGTTTTTAATGATTCGACTCTTCTCCGATGAAGGTTTGCCTTTGCTCCTTTCATTTCAATGAACTCACTTATGACTAAAAATTTATGTGATTCGGTTGAGTAAATAAAAGAGTCATTTTCAAAATCAATTCTTTTTGCATTGATACTATCAATTAAGTCTCCTTTTGCGCTATATCTTGAATATTGTGCATTGTCAAGTCTTAATTCAAAATCTAAAATGTCAAATGAACTTGCAGAAGTAACTTCGACAACTTCATCACTTGAATACATATCATCAAATCCTTTAGGTTTTAGTGTTTCGCTCTCTGAACGAATACCTTTGCTATTTATAGTAGCCTTAATTTTTTCACAATATTTTCTGTTCCTTCTCTGTAGTGAATTATAATACTTGTTTTCAAATTGATAGAATAAAACTGTAATTTCTGAAAAAAGAAACGAAGAAAGAATTTTGTTGACATTGTTAGATTTGGCCCAGCCAGTCAGAATTGCCCTTAAGGGTTTGTTATTAAGTAAGTTGTCGTTTACATCGGCAACGGATATAACTTTCGGTTTGTGTGTGTATGCAGATTTAAGAAGGAAATCATTCAATACTTTCGCTTCTTCTTCTGTTGTACAAATGATGTAATCATATTGTCTTGTATTTATTAGTGCTTTCAATCTTGCACATTTTTCTGAAGATGCAGTTGCAAATTTTTCAATTATAGATTTGAGAAGCAAAACACTCTCTTCAATTGGCTTTTTTGAATCGCCTAACCACATCTTGCAACTATTAAACAAAGTTTCGATACTGCTAATTTTAGAATTGTAGTGTGCAATTTCATCAGCAGATAATTCATGTACAATTCTTGAAACAAGATTTGTTATTTGTATGAGGGAGATTTTCAAAAAATTCAAATCATTGTTTGATTCATCTTTTTCAATGGAATAAATTTTATGTGTCGTGGCTTCAAGTTCTTTATTTTCACAAATTTCCTTTAGAAGATTGAATGAAATATATTTTCTTAATTTCTGATCAAACAAATGAAATGGGGAGTGATTAGCAGAAAGGTCAAATTTCAGGTTCTCCTTTGTAAAATTAAAAAACTCAAATCCATAATTTCCAATGGTTTCAAAACTATCAATCTCAGACAAATCTGTAATTAGAATTGTAGGAATGTTTTTTACATCAATGTCTGAAAAATCAGTACTTCTTTCCTGAATTGCTGCAAAGCCATCTATAATAATACTTGAAATAGAAGTTGAAAGCGTTACATACAAAGCAAGATTTGAAAGATTGTTTGAAATAAGAAGTGGGCTGTTTATTTCTACTGCTCCGTTTTCGTCAATCTTTCCTTCCTCAAAATACTCTTGCAAAGAAGCAATATTCATTGTTAGTCGCTCAATAGAGTCACTGAAGGACTTGAATTTACTAACAAGACAAACTTTACTCTTCATAAAATCTTTATTACCATAGGTAGTAATTTTCAATAGCTTTTCTATTGCAGTAATGTTCCCTGATGACAATGCCTCTTTAACTGTTTCGAGAGAGGATAAAGCTTTTCTATGTTTTGGTGCTTTTTGCAACTTGATTACATCAGAAAACTTGATTGTTATTTCTGCCCCTGAAGAATTTTTTGTTGCTTTTGATTTAAAAGTAACTCCAGTTTGATTTATTCCAGACCACTCAACGATAGCGATATTGTTAAGAATTAATTTATCGCCTCCTTTATATTGCTTATATGATTCAAAAATTTCTCCTTTAAAATTTACGAAGTCATTTTCAATAAGAAACATCACTGTAGGTATGGAAAGCCATTGTGCTGCAAATGTCTTTGTTGGAAAAACCAAACAAAGTTTGTTTGTTTGGTTATTTGAAAAGAAGTCTAAAATGAGTTGAAGTGAATCTTTCAGCGGCAGTGGAAGCGAATAAGCTTCCTGTTGCCCTTCGTAAGAATATTCAAGTCTTTGAATTAACTCCAGATCCATGATGTTTTATCAATTCAAAAGTGGGTATTGATATTGAGTAGAAGATACTTAATTGATGCTGCAATTTTTTCTGCCATCAATGGCGGGACCGCATTACCTATTTGTTTAAATGCAGCAGTTCTATTTTTCCCTTCTTTCACTCCTTCAAAGTAAAAATCATCAGGGAAAGATTGTAAACGAGCTGCTTCTCTAACTGTAATGGATCGATTTTGTTTTTTATCTGGGTGAATATAATAATGCCCATCCTTTGCGATATGGGCTACAACAGTTTGCGAATAGGCTGCCTTTTCATCTACAACTTTAAACCGGTCAAAAAAAGAGTGGCGATTCTTATGTGTCATTAACCGCTTAGGTAATGTTGTATAATTAAGCCTTTCCCCCTGCTTCATATGTTCAACAGCAATCTTGTATATCTCTTTGTCCTGATTTGTATGCGGGCGGGAAATGTGCTGAGTAAGAATATCAAGACCGTTCCGTATACCAGTCTTATCTAAGCATTCAGTCTTGGGTCCAATATAGGTAAGCCCAATATTTTCACCTTTATCAGCTCCTTCACCAGCCTGTAAAAACGGCAAATCACATAGTAATTCCTTAACTTTATACAAAGTATTATTTCGTACTGCTTCTAAATCAGGTGGCTTAATTTTCAGTTTTTTTTGCCAGCCAAGAATTATAACCCTCTTTCTGTTTTGTAAGACACCAAAATTGTTTGCTTCAACAGTGTATAATTTTATGTTGTATCCTTTTGCATCAAAAAGCTTCTCCATATTCTCAAGATAAATTCCGGAGCCGGCAGATTTCAATCCAAGCACGTTTTCAAACACAAACATTTTTGGCTGGTACTTTTCCAGATATTTGGCATACTGAACATAGAGATAGTTTCTGTGATCACCCTTCATACTATCCTTACTTCTTGCTCTTCCAACCAGTGAATAAGCCTGGCAGGGCGGACCTCCGATAATTAAATCCACTTCCCGATCGCCCAATAAAGACTCAATAGTTTTATGAATTTTGGGATTACTTTCTGCACCTATTGACAGATTAATGACGCTTTTTAATATTTCATCAGGGACCTGACTATATAAGGAATCCCTGTTTACATTTCCTTTCAGGTATTGTTTGTAGATTTCAAGCTTTCTATTTGCTTTCAGATAATGATAAGCAGCCCTTGTTTTTAAAGTGTAGCATGCCGCCTCATCCATTTCCACGTGAGCAATAGGTTTGTACCCTGCCCGGATAAATCCTTCAGAAAGTCCGCCCGCACCGGCAAAAAGATCAATAAAATTCATACCTACTAAATTAACTCTTTTCTTCTGAAACTGTTGATTTACAACCTAGTATTAAGCTTTTAAAAAGTCTTTAGATTGTTTGAAATATTTACGATAACCCATTTGCAAAAAACCCATTTATAAATTCCCCGAAATTACCTCATACACTTTTCATGCACAATACCATAAACAGGTTATTCCTGACCCTAATGTCCATAATGAAAATTGGGAATGGCCGGTATAAAGACCAATATTAGACTGGTATTTCAGAAGATTAAACTGACTGCTTACTCCATTATCACACCTCCCCCACCCACACCCCATCCGCCACCCTCTTCCCATCCTCCGATCTAAAAGACATCCACGTATGTAACGTATACCCCCTGCCCTCTATCACACTCATCAGCAACCGGGCATCCAGCAGGCCTTGTCCGTGGCTGCGCAGGCCGCCGTTGGCGGTATAGATCAGGTAATTGGTTTCGGGGCAATAGGCTACGAGGATGGCCTGATCGGTGGGGGCGGCATTGCCAAGGCCGGTATTGTCGGTCCAGGTAAAACGGAGCTGCTTGTCTTCTGTAAAGGCTACGGCGGGATTGGCGGCTTTTTTGAGTTCGCCACGGGCAATCTCCACCTGGGTATAATCGAGATAGAGTTGGGGGTAACGGCCACCAATAGCCTGAGAGAGGAGACGGCTGAGGGCGGCGTTCTTGGCCGTCTTGCCATAACCGGACTGATAACTGATATTGACCAGCGGACCCATGGCGTTGATAAAATTCATGCCGATGGCGAATTTTTCCTGCCACTCCTTCTGCGCATCAGTGAGCGGCTTGCCGGAACGGGATGCGGGGCGGGTTCGCATGTAGGGGATGCCATTCCAGGTGGCACCTACTACCGGGCCTATTTTCCCGGAAAATTCATTGAGGATTCCTTTGTGACGGGCCATAAGGGAAGGTTTAGGGTTTAGAGTTTAAGGTTTGGGGAGGTGGTTAAATCTGTTTCAAAACAAATTTATGGGGTTCAAAACGGAAATTCCGGTGGCCAGGTACAAAAAGGACACATTTTGTACATTAAAGTACATCCGGGTAAAAACGGGTATAAAAGGGTACAAAAAAGTACAATAAGGCTTAAAAGAGGATAGTTTATAGACTAATTATCATCTAATTACGAATGCTATGTATTTTTAATTCATTCATCTTTTCACTGCTCTTTCAGTCCGGCTTGCTTCCCTCCTGCTTCCGGTTTTCTTTTACTCATAGTATAGATTTGAGCGAGAATCAAGCGATATTTCATAGACAATCCCCCAGTAATTTGCGCTCAAGTCTCGCTTGAGTCTCGCTTGAGTCCCGCTTGAAATACGAAAGAGAATGGGAGCAGGATATAAGCTGGAGACTATTTGTTGGTGTTATCATCAACAAATCTCATCACCGTTGGTCCCCCCTCCGACATCCAGGTGGCAAATACCTCGGACACTTTCCAGGCATGGCCGGCATAGAGGTTGGGACGGGCAATCATGTATTCCAGGAAATCAATCACATCCTGGCGGGTGCAGGTGAGCATGGTATTGAACAGCATCTTGCCGGCACGGGAACCGCTTTTGATGGGCATATTCATGGTGGGTTCATTTTTTAAAAAGTAACCGGCAGTAAAACGGATGTCGGCCACCAGGGTGTCTATCAGTTGGTCTTCTGTACTTTTTTCCCAAAAGGAGAAAACGGAATAGCGGTCGTACAAGGGGGTATCATACACATTTTTCAGCCCGATATAATGGGCAGACAGGCTCACGAAAAGGCCGGGATACACGTTTGACTTATCCATCAGCAGGTAAATCAGATCGCCTTCCCGGGGCAGCACCCCGCTCTTTTTATAGTTGATGGCAAAATAATAGTAATCACTCTTGATCAGCTGGCACCGGCCCGTGCCGATGGTGGCGGTATCGGACTGCTTGTCGCGGTAAATCCCTTTTAATAAACCCAATTTCTTTTCGGGCAGGCTTACCCCATCCGGCAAATGCAGCTGCACGAGTTTTATACTGTCGTTCAGATCCACCATATAATCCGTGATCGGAAAGGCCCGGACCTGCCGGACTGTGTCCTGCTGCGCCGTACTATTCAATACGATCAGCCAGCTCATGAAAAAGAATACCTGCTTCATAGTAAAAATTATGGGTCAATATAGAATCAATACCGGTGTTTTTTGTCCGGGGAGGAGGGTATTTTGGCGGCAGGTACGCAATACTTCGGCATGTACCACAGGATAATTATCCACTTTACTGAGCAGAATCATACGGCTTTTCCTCCTTTTAATTTGGTATCGCCTGCGGCCCCATTTTACCTTTAGTAAAATACATCAGTATGAAACGCCTTATACCCCGGCTGGCACTGCTGCTGGTAACAGCTCTTGCCCTTGTATACCTGATGAGCGCCTTCCGCCCCCATAGTGATACACCCGGCCCGGCCGCTATTGTTATCAAAACCCTGCAGATCGTCAATATCACCAGTACCTCCGCCGACTGCATTTTTTCCGTGGAAGATCCGCAACACCTGCCCAAAACACTGGGCGTCTGTATCGGTAAAGCCCCGGACCCCACTACCAGCAATACCCGCTTTGGCCTGGCAAAAGCCACACAGGGTCCCGTTAAATACCGCTCCACCATGACCGGACTGACCCCCAACAGCACGATCCATGTACGCGCCTACGCGATTGCCGGCAGCAGTACTGTGTATGGAAATGATATTGTGTTTACGACAGCGAAATTGGTTAAGTAGAGTTGTGAGTTGTGGGATGTGGGTTGTGAGTCCGTTCGAATCGTCATTTCAATATTTAGCAAAAAAGATGATTCGACCGGACTCCCGACTCCTGACTCCCGACTCCCAACTCCAGACTCCCGACTCCAGACTCCCAACTCCAGACTCCCGACTCCTAACTGATTTCCCTACCTTTATCCCCATGGAAGAAAATCAATCCGCTCCACAGGAGGAGCAACACCTGTTTGATAATTTCGAACAAACCACAATGACACAGGCCGGATCGGGGAAACGACTGGCCAACTATATTATCGACCTCGTAACCTTCTATGTGTTCATGTACTTCTTCAGCTACGTGATCGTGGAAGTGAGCATGGACCTCGCCATCATCATGTACGCGGACAGTGACAACGGCGGCAACCCGATCCTGGGCCAGCTGATCACCATTCTGTTTTATGGCTTGTATATGGGACTGATGGAAACCCTGTTCCGCGGACGTACCCTGGGTAAACTGATCACCGGTACCATCGCCGTAAATGAAGATGGTTCCCGTATCAGCGGCGGTACCGCCCTGCTCCGCGGACTCAGCCGGGCGGTTCCCTTTAATGCCCTGAGTGCATTGGGTACTCCCTGCTATCCCTGGCATGACAAGTGGAATAAAACCTATGTGGTGGAATACGCAGATTTTTCAGCCAATAAATAAACGGACCCTTTTACCACAATTTCCAATCCGCCAGCACCATCTCATTCCGCGACGTGGGCTTCTGTAATCCATTGGTGAGCTGCTCTACCCGGGCACCTACAATCGTTTTTAATTCACTGATGCGCAGGGAGGGATATTTCCGCATGGCCTCCAGAATGCAATAGGTAAATACGCCATTCTTCAGGTCATTGCGCTCAAGCGCGAACTGGGTGCCCGCGGCAGCGGAGATGATGGTGGCACCGGTGCTGCGGCCTACATTGACAAAGAGATTCTGCATCAGCTCAAAACTGTTCTTTAGCCCGAGATGCTTTTCATCTTTCTTATACGCTACCGGTGTAAACCCTTTTACCAGTGAATCCGGACTGCCTGCAATGGTGACCAGTTCTTCTTTGTCTACTTCGCCACTGTGACAGGCATCTATCAGCATCAGTTTGCGCCGGGCCGGAATACTGTCCAGCAGATCTTCCAGGCCATCATAGCCCAGTCCGTTCTCTTCGGGTTTGTCAAAATTCACGGCCCAGGTGGAGAGATAATAATCAAAGTCCTTGCTCAGCATACCATGACCGGAATAGGCCAGTACCACTTTATCATTCTCCCCGGTTTTTTGCAGTTTTTGTTTTAAGGCTTTTACATTTCCGATTGTTACCTCCTCATTGAACAGGGTATCAATAATAATATCGCCCTTGTATTTCTCCTTTAACTTCTGCGAGAGATCCCGGATATCCTTACTGCTGTATCGCAGGTTATACCGGCTGTCAGCAAACCGGTCAATGCCGATGCCGATGAAATGAAGTTTGGAAGTGACAGGTTGGACCGGACTGTATTGCACCACCAGCGGGGTTTTATAACTTTCGGTACCGTTGATATCAATCACGGATGTTTCAATAAAATTCTCACTGCCGGATAGTTTTACTTCAATAGTGGTATCCAGGCT
>Ga0075152_10001333_pt1 | contig 17703 bp, 31 predicted proteins | sample JI61114C2DNA_FD_70964 | JGI IMG/M metagenome (GOLD analysis project Ga0075152, IMG submission 70964) | Wastewater effluent complex algal communities from Wisconsin, to seasonally profile nutrient transformation and Carbon sequestration -... | ecosystem: Engineered > WWTP > Effluent > Algae...
TATTCGAGGAAAATTTATGGATGGATTCGGCAGAGAAAGGACAGTTTTACCGCGCAGCCGCAAAGGGTTTTGCGAAGACCAGCAAATAGTCTCCAGGCATTAAGATTCTCGAGAATGGCTTCTATGAACTGAAGATCATGCATTCGGACTATCGATTGATCGGCAGGAAGGACAGCTGCACTGACAAGACAGTTATTCGGTTTAATCGTCGCGTCAGCCACACCGAGGTACGGCGTGTAGTACTACACGGTTGATGCCAAAACGAATAAGACGAATGTAATATTATTGAATGTCCGAAGACATAAAACTTGAGGTGAGCCATGAGAAGCACCAGAAAGTGGTCGGAAGGCAGAAACCCAACGAAGGTAAGCTTCCGGATAAACAACCATAGCAGAAGGCACCAGCAGTCGTCCCATCTCTACAGAATGTCGCGCCGACGATTAAGCAGCCAATAAATAACAAACAGCAAGAGGGTAGGCAACCTGAAAAGCCAGCCGAAGCTACCAAGAAACTGCAGCAGAGCAGTTCCGTGCCGGACAACCCACTCAAAGTTAAGCAATAGACAAACCTTAAAGGCAAAAATTCCATTCAACCTCCAAACAAGGCCAAGCCAGGTATCCCACAACCACAACCTCCCGCACCTCCACCACCTAAACCAACCAAATAATAACAAGCACTTCACCGCATTGAGTACAGCAAGAACAGCATCGCTGAAAACCTTAAGCTTCTGCTGGGACACTACAAGGAGATTGGTGAGAAGGAGATGAAACTACATGGCCATAATCCCGAGAAGGAGGCTGAGATCAAACAATTTTTGGATGGGCTGAACATGTAACGGAAGGAGAGGAAGGCACGGCTGAGGAAGCTCCAGAAGCAGGGAACCCACCGCGACAGGGAATAGCGGGAGAAGTCGTTTGAGTTAGAGGCTCGCGTAAAAGAACGCAAATTGCATGTGATGAAATATCTGGAGGAAAGCAAACTGCAAAGACAAGAGAATGAGCAAGAACGTGCCAAGGAGAAGTAGAGATGGGACAAGTTCTACAAGGAGTTCAAAAAGATTAAGCCACTGTACGTTGTCAAGGAGGAATAATTGAACAAGGCATTGGAAGATGAACGGAAGCAGTTGGAGGAGAAGATTTCTGTGATAAAGATGCGTAACAAGCCAATTGACGCGCAGGAACTGGAAGCACATATGGAAAGGCATCGCAGAATTCTGTAGGAGCTAGAAAGGCAGAAAGCGGAGGAGAAATAGCAGTGGCGCAAACGGATTGAATAGGAGAACAGCAAACTGCACGAAATGTGGCGTGGAGAAAGTCATCGATATGTAATGGAGGAAGAGCGTGAGCGTAAGGAGCACTAGAAGGAGCCTTACGAAAAGCTCAAACGTGTTCGATAATATCGGGATGTTGTCAGAGAGTGCTACATGCCAGAGACCTCCCGTCGCAATTCTTAAGGAAGCTTGGATAATGAGGATGCGAAGTCGGAAAAACCTAAACGAAAGAAGAGGTATAGGTATATGAATGGGGTGAATTATGGAGAGGTGTACGAACCCGAACATCCACAGATCAGTGAAGCCGAGCAAAAAAGGATGGGTAATGCTTACCTCAACATCCTCCGCAGCCTGCCCAAAAAGAGGAAGGGTGAAGAATCTAATAACTTCGAGGGCGGAGACCGATTAAAGCTGATTGAGTAACACGCCTAAAGGTACAAACTTGGTAACTCGTACTTGCACAGTGCTCCTCTTCGTCGGAAGAACTATTCAGTAGACCTCCCAACTAACGTATCGAGGAGAGAAGTTAATGACATTATAGGCAAGCTCCGTCACGAGAATATCTTTTTTTAGCAAAAGGAGAAGCTGCTCAAACTGGATGGACTCCCAGTAATAGCACCACAACGCCAAGACAGACAGCGTGAGATTGACGATAAGGTCATCGAATCTATAGAAAAGAAGATGTCTTTGTTGGAGAAGCTTCACGCTGGTCCCCAGTAACCACATCAAGCCCCCCAGCAACCCACTTCTCCGACCAAGATGAAGCGAATAACTCTGGTGACCAATAGCAACAGTCGGGGCAGCGATCGCTCCTAATAACCAACTTGACGCGCACTACTTCCCATAATATTGCCTATCATAAATCTCGGACATGCTGGAGACATTCCAGATCATCCTGTTCCTTGTTATCATGCTCATCTTCGTGTATATCCTCGTGGGTAGGCTCATCTAGCGCTTCAAAGTACTGTCAATGCCACTCAGATACACTTCCTACATGAATCGGGAATCGGCATCATCGCAGGATGGTTAGTTGGCCTCCTTGTCTACTTCATCTACACTGACCAACTCAACAAGCTCGACTTCAACGAAAACGTGTTCTTCTATGGGCTGCTGCCGCCAATCATCTTTGCGGCTGGTTACAACCTCAAGAAGCGCAAGTTTTTTGAATACTTCTTCTACATCTTCCTGTATGGAGTGCTAGGAACAATCCTATGCTTTTTGGTGACGCTCGGACTGACCCGAGTCATCAACGAAACAAGTATTCATATGGGTGAGCTGCAGATTTAATCATTAAGTTCAGTCTACAAAAGGACACGCCAAGAGAGACCTTGCAACTCAGTCCTCTGAACGTCTTGCTATTCAGTGCGACTATCTGTGCGTCAGATTCCGTGGCAGCACTCACTTTGATTGGTGAGCAGCATGACAAGGTATTTTCCATCGTGTTCGGGGAGGGTATGATCAACGATGCAGTTTCTATCATCCTCTTTAGGTCAGTGACCCATATCGGAACATCTTCAAAGTTCGATGCTGAGATGGCTTTGATGGTGGTCGGCAACTTTGCTTATATTCTGCTTACTTCTGTGGCTGTTGGCCTGTTCTTTGGTAAGTCGTTAGGTTATCTTAGCGGTTGTGTGTTGTCTCATCTTCAAATCATGTCGGTTTCTCACTAGTAATCCGGTGACTGAAGTGTGTCTCGTCATCATCTTCGGGCTAATGGGCTATAGCTTTTCTGAAATGTTCGACCTAAGTGGAGTAATCTCGCTGCTCGTGATTGGCATAACACTGTCCCACTACAACTTCTACAACCTGTCGATGACTGGCCAAGTGGCAACTGGCGTGTCTCTTCAAACTGTATCCACAATAGCCGAGGGGTTCATCTTCGTATACCTCGGACTCAACTTTTGGACAATTTTAAAGGATGAAACCGGCAAGGACTATTGGTGGAGTTGGTCATTCGTTGGCTTCGAAATCGTCATCTGCACTGTGGGTCGAATAATCAGTGTGTACATGCTCTCTGGATTGGTAAAGCTGATTCGCCGGAAGAACTGGAAAGTGAACTGCAAGGAGCTAAATGTAATCTGGTATTCAGGCATCGTGAGGGGCTCAGTTGCATTTGCACTCATCCTGACAGTGTCTGCTAATACTCCTGAAGAACTCAATCAGGTGCAGGTACTCAAAAGTAGTGTGTTGTTCATGGTGTTCTTCACTACCATCTTCATTGGTGGGTTCATGCCACTCGTTATCAAATGCAGTCTAAAACCATCGCATCTGCCATTAACTGAAAGTGCATAGTCCCAGCCCAAGGAAATTGAGATGAAGATGATGGGGAACGAAGACCGTGCACTTGGTCAAGAAGATTAATCACCTCCAGCAGCAAACCCAGCAGCTCTGTCGAAGAAGAAAAGCAGGGCAGCTCGTTGCTGGTCTTTCATTGACGAGAAATATTTAAAAAAGTGGCTCATCTATCACTATGTGGAACGCTCACAATCAATTCGATAGTTCAAAGACCTCATCAAAAGGTAGACAGAAAACGGAAGACAGCCCTACCTGTCGATCCTTATGGCATCTATCAATAGCAGCAGCCAGCGTCCCGACCACCCCGAAATGGAATAGGAGAAAGACGCTGCGCCAACCCCACCAAGGAAGTAGTCGATTGAAATGCCACTACCCACAACGGCTCCAAGCGAATAACCTTCCGTAACCGATTCGCCACCAGTAGTCTGACTTTGTTATTCGATGTTGTTTGCACTCATATGTCATTGCTTGTTGGTGCTCTCCAGCGCATCCAGTTGAAGAGCGAACCTCGGCACTTTCCTGAGACCGATGTACAGATGGTTGATGGCATCGTTGTTGGGCAGTTATTCCCTTGCGGCATACAGCAGACGGACAACATCGAGCATCTCTCCAAGAAGTTTTTCAGCGTTTTCTGGTTCATTCGGTTTCTTCACGTTGTAATCCTTCCACTGTTGATTTTCCAGCGATAATTTGGCAGCCAGCTCCTTGGAGAATTCATGCACAAGGCTGGGACGGGAAGTTAGGAGGCTTGATACGATCAACAATCGTCTAATTTGCACTTCGACTGACATGTCGGTTTCTACGTTATTCAGTTCGTACCGTAGGTTCGTAGAGCACTTGAAACGATGAGGTGAAGAATGCAATCATCAGCCTTCAGAATCTTCTTGAGAAGGGTGTCGAGCAGAGAGAAAGCATCAAGTCGCAGAGGCTTACCACGGTCAATCCTCTCCACAACGGAACCCATCTGTACCTACTCCACCATATTGGGGTCGAAAGCTAGTGATTCTGCCAAACCCTCCAAGAAAGTTCGATCGTTCGCATAAGTCTTCAATGCATGAGGATCATGGTAAGCAATGATGTTCAGTGACTTCATCACTGCTGACTTAACCTGAAGATCCTCATCTCTAACCAACCCAACAAGAGACTGGATGTAGATGTCCAATCCTGAAGCAACCTTCACAGCTTCCCTGGTGAACAAGTAGCGGCAGCTGTTGGCAAATACGAACCTTTTGTTAGTCTGTTCGTTCTTTGCATGAACTACTACTAACGACTGAGTTTGGGGAAGATCCAATGATGCTATGAGCCCAACGCATTCGGAAATGATGTTCAGTATAGATTAATTTTCGTATCCGCATTCCTTGAACAGCCTTGGTAGCAGGATGAGGTGAGACTAGTTAAGATGGTTGCTGCCTCGGATGTACTCTCGAACTGCCACCAACATCATGTACTTCTCTTTTGTTTCTAGCTATTTTAGAAGATCCTCAAGGTGGTTGGGATGGCTTCTCAATATCAGTCCCAGGCCAATGCTTGCTTGGTATTTGATGCTGTCAGTTTGGTCATCGGATTGGACGATCTCCACAAAGGTACGGAAATTCTTGAGATCACCGTGCGCACCCTGAATGCCAATCTTCAAAGCAACCAGAATCTAGCTTTCGTTTTGATCGATTGGTAGGTCAGCCACGCCGACTTCCAATTCTCCGAGAAGTTTAATGGTGGTCTGGAGATTTTCGCTGCGGAGCTGAGCGAGTATACTTTTGAGAATATCCTTGCGATTGGCTGACTTACAGTTGTAAAGAGCTTTGATAGTGCTGCTTGGTGGTACTCTCATGAGAATAAGTTTGCTGATTGAGGGGTACAACAGGTCAGGGTATAGCTTACACAGACGATCAAAGTACGCAGCAAGGGTTCCCTCCAACAACACATTTTTACTATTGTTCAGGATAACCAAGGCATTTTCTTCTGTCAGATTGTTTCCGAGTAAAGTAAGGCAGTTTTCTAGAGCCTCTGCAGCCTTGCTCTTGATGGATTAGTCCGCCATCGGCAGACAATTGTTGGCAACAACCTTTACGATTCCATTGAGGGTCTCTACCAGAGGGGCTGTCACCTGCAACTTCTTGCTGATTCGGCAGATAGCCGATAGGATATGTCTTTTTTCGACTTCAGTCGATACCTTGCCAAGAAGAATCCTCACAAATTCTTAGATCTCGGGTTAGAAGAGTTTGTCGGTGCAATGAGCCAGCAAACTCGCCACACAACCTGTCGTCACATGCTTTATCTCTTGGTCAGCATCTGACTTTTTGGCTCGAATCTGGAGTAGTTCAACCAGTTGTCTATATTAAGAGTCGTCTCTGTTGATGCTATTGTGGGAGTGTTCTATGAGAGTATAGATCGCACGCAGGGCTGCCAACGAAACCTTGTAAAAAGCGTTATCTGTCATCCCTAAGAGCACAGCCAGAACTGGTCTGTAGTTTAGAAAGGAGTGTTTCCCACCGACGATTTCCATAAAATTCAGAAGTGAGATTTTCGCTTCATTAGACTTGGCTTTATGGAGGCTACCACCAGCCAGCTCAATGTACCTCTTCAGTAGATCGGAGTCGGCGGAGAGCTTATTAGGAAGCTTGCGTGCAACTTCGCAGATCAATTGAGCAGCACCACTGTAAATCTTTAAGTCGAAGCTATGGCCGCACTGCAGCAGCCCACTCAGTTGTTTGTGGATGTTTTCGATTATCTTCGAAATGTTTTATTATGGGATGTCCTTGCCGAAGTGAGCTATAGTTCCAAGAACCTCAGTAAGCACGGCGAAGGTTGTCTCAACGACTGATTCGTTCTTTTCGCACAACGGAAGGTAGATCTCTTGGTTGAGAATCACATGGTTGCATAGGGATGGTGAAAGTCCGGAAAGCACAGCCAACAGCTGCAATGCCGCTCTTCTGACTCGCTCACTGTAGTCATCGGTTGATTCGTCTTGATATTCGTCTTCCTCTTCCTCCATGCCAACAGAAACGTATTCTAGCAGAGTGTGCGGGCTATACTGAGTCAACTCAAGCGCGAGCTTTGTGATACTGTCATGTATAATACCAGCCGCTATATCCTTCTTAATTCCTTTCAGCAGGTACTGCAAGGCTTGAAGAGTACACTCGAGCATTTCATCAGCCTTATCAATCTTAGCATCCTCCCCACCCTTCTTCAACCACAGTGCTTACTATTGAAGAAACTCCAGCAGCTTGCTACCGTCATCCTGCACTGCCGGATTCTGTGCCTTCAGGATGTTTGAGAGTAGTTGAAGTGCGAACCTCCTCCTTTCGATTCCCTGCCTGTCAGTCTTCCTATCAGCTGAAAGATACCCGATAACTCCCTTTCCAAACAGCAGATCGTGCAGCTCCTGCTTGTTCAGACTGGCAGCAAGAATACCAGCACACATGATAGACCGCTTTCTCAGTACTGAATCATCCCTCGTCACAACATTACCATAAAGATATTCAGCGAACCTGAACTTCTTGATGTCGACTCTACTGATCATCCTCGGCCATTTTTTCATAAACGAACCTGCGATGTCCACGAGTTCCTCCTCTATTTTCACGTTAGGTGGTTGCTTACGACTGGGTTCGATCAGTACATCCACAGTCTGCTTCAGCAGCTACTTGATCTGCTCACCGAAGCCCTGAGGCACGTCATTGATGATGGTTTTCATGCACGTGCCATAGACATCACGTAGGTCGCTGTTGACTGTTGACGCTGTCACATTCTTTACCATAACTTCACTGATGCGTTTGCTTTGCTGCACCGGCAGCTTGCTTATCACTTTGGATAGGCATTTAATCGCGTTCCCTAAAGTCACTGACACTGAATACCGTGCACATCAATGATCTCGGATTTGAGGTGATCAAGCAACGCGTCAATGATTCGCGCCAAAGTTGCTTCAGGAATACGCTGAGAGTGCTTTTCGACGAAGTCGCTTAGATCGCAAGCAGCAATGAACTGCTGGTCACTGTCGAAGTTGGTCATGAGCTTAAGTTTGTCGGAGAGGGTTCTCTCTTCCACCGCAGACAATACCTCCATTTTTATGTTGGATTATAGAGAAGCAAAGATCATTGCTCGGGAATGCCGATTATCGACTAGAGCTCACGAATCTGTTAGTCCTTACGGCGAATTGAGCGCTCCACCTGCTCGATCTTCTGCCTGAGAAGCTTGTAAACTTCACGGAGCTACTCCAGACGGTTAGGACCAGGTTCAAAGCTTTGGTTGAGTTTGTTGTTACTATTTGGTGCTTCTTCTGTGGCCATTCGCTTGGGGGAGTCGCGCTGGATCTGTTCTACGCGCTCCTTGAACCGCCATAGCAGCTTTTCAATGGCGTTAGCTGTACTATTTGCCAGTTCATGCAACTGCTCTTTTGTAAGATCAATGCCAAGCTTGCTCAAACACTTATTGTTAAGGGTAATCCAGTTCGATAGCTTCGCTTTCACAGAGCTAGTAGCCGGATAGTTGTGGAGATCCACCATCTTTGGGAAAAACAGGCTGATTGTTTAGGCCATGAGTGCAGCATCCGAGAAGTCACGTGAGATCATGCTTGGTTATCATTTGGCATACCGTTTGGGTCTGGAAAGGTCCAATCCATCGACCCACGAATACAGCTAGTCCAGCTGGAACTGTTCAAACTGCATTATATTTGAATGAAGAAGGATATCAAGGATATTGACTATGGTCGTGCCCAACAGCGGCACTCGCAGTGGCGTACCTACGAGTGCATGCGATCGGTTCTGCTACAGACGCAGTTTCTCAATGAACATCTCGAAAAGAGTTTAGCGGCACAGGATGCAAATGTCAAGCGGCACTGTCGTGACCGGTTGATGCAGCTTGACGGACTCTATGAGCGATGTATGGAATTGGAGCTGAGCAATGCAGCGAAATGCCTAATTGTAAAGCTCGAGGAACTCATTGATGTGGAGTATACGAATTTTGAGAAAGTGTGGCCACATCTCGACGAGTTCTTACAGTACCTGAACGGATTGAAGGAGACGATTAGGAACTCCTGCCGAAAGGTGTTTCTTGGAAAGAATGTAGCTGTCAATGTTGATCGGATCAACCAACTCGTACAGCTAACCAAGCAGGAAGTTACAGTCATCATGCAGCGGCACTCTGAACAGTTCGAACGGATGCAGCTGGAAAGGTAACTTGTCAATGACGTTTTTGAGCTGATGTAGCAGTATTGCCGGGAGATGCTTGAGCTCAGTAAAGAGGTCACACAGGCCTACCCAGAGTACATATTGAGGAAGTTGAGAGCAGCCGAGACGGAGACTGACAGGTCAATTGACTCTCTGATGAAGGAGTTGCTTGGTTGATCAGGCTGGGCAACACCTTTTTGATGGTCTCCATTACTATTGGTTTGTAGCGATTCCAAGTAGTCGGAACTGCAGCATCAATAGGCTTTCTATGCAATGAGTGTTGTTTTGATGGTGATATTTAAAGTAAGTCCACCGACCTTAGAAGGCTCAGTATGCTCTCATCGACACCTTATAATATTTTTATGGCGAATCAAAAGAATAACTGGGCACCAAAAACCGAGGAAGCGGGTTGCTGTACCACCAGCTCTTCAGATAAGACCGTTCTGCCGGCAGTATCACTAGTGCCGCTTCTCAAATTTTTGCCAGTGCTTCCTCTCAAGTGATCAGTTATCGTCACTTGCTTGGTTGGGAGACCATCTACCATTGCCCTTTTATATTTTGAACAGTTCCTCTTATATGAGCTAGCCATACATACCCACTATTGATTTAATAGTAAGATGATTTGTTTCCCGCACTTCATTGCAAAACCCTAGAGGTCTTATAAATCCGATCACCAGGCCACTGCTGGGCCATTACCGATGCAGCAGCTCACAGAGGCGTTGAGCTCAGCACTCCAAACCGACTGGCCTTCCTGACAAGTTCCCATCCATGAGCTGGCTGCGCAGTAGACTGGGTTGGTGTCGGCTGACCAATTGGGATATTCTGGGTGGTATAGCTTGCAGAGCTTGTACTGGGGGCCATAGGGGAAGAAGTCCTGTCCGCACTTGATCGAGAGCGATGGATTGGTGTTCACGGTCCACCTCCAGAATCCGGACTCCCAAACTGCGCTGTCGGCGATTGGAGCCCAGCTCAGTGTCGTGTAGGTCGGGAACTTGGAAAGGCATTCGGCATCACTGTTACATTCCCAGGCCTTATAGTTGGAGAGGTTGTAGTCGGGGCAGGAGGATGCACTTGTCGGGGCGTCTTGGCTGTTGGCCAGAGCGATGATCACGAGGAGGAAGGCAAGTGCGAACTTCATTGATTAATATTATTGATTGGTTTGTGGCCATTCCCGCATTTCAATGAGCATTTGCGGTGTTTGTGAACAGGCCAGATTCACCGATAGCGGGGGTCAGCCGTGAGACCTAAGTGGAGAACCCCATGTAATTATGAGGGTTTGATGGCCAGGACAATCGGATTGTCGGTCATCTCCACCATTTTCGGATTGAGAGTACCATCGTTTCTTACCAATACTTGGTGCTCATATACGTTGAGAGATTGGATATCCGTTGGCAAGAGACACCAGCTTGGAGCGGTCAACCATTGAGAAGGCGAACATTCCGAATCCTGTGGGCATTCTTTGAGATGGCGGATCCAAGTTTTTCAATAACTATGGATAGCACTCTATCTCGACTAACTAAAAAAGGAAGGACTGTAAGGATGCACCAGGTTAGAGTAGACCTCAGTAGTGTCCAAAGATTGCAGAGGCTTGAAGAATTGCCTCACAGTTCTCATCTTCAAGGAGATCAACCAAAATCTTTGGGATAAATATCTCGGGGATGGTACCCATGTGCCAGCACAGTTGTTGGTCAGCTTCAAGAATACCACTACCATATTACACCGGTTCACTCGGCTCACAGCCAATTTGGAGGTTGGCCACTTGTAAAAAAAGTATGGAAAATCCACTGGGAAACCATCGCGTAGCTTTATCGACAAGCTGCCCCACTTTGGTTAGCGTCCTGCTGTTCAGGTCGTCCCTTAAATCAGTTCTGGAATAGTTTTGAGAGCCAATCCCCCTATATAACGAGTGTTTTTGAGTTAACCCTACCCATATAGTGATCTGAAAGCCAACACATTTTTTTCGAAAAGCCACCGAAATTCCAGCTCAGGAATGATGCTGGTCGCCTCTGCTGTCAGATCTCAAAGTTTGGTTGGTGACAATCATAAGCTCAAGGACGACAATGACTCACCCGGCAAAATAAATTTTACAGACCAGACCGACCCACACAGAAATTCGCGAATATTGCTGCGGTGTAGGCATCGTCAATGCTTGGGCTCCGACGAGAATTACCCAACCGAATTTTCATACGAAAAATATAAATATCTATTATACCATCCTCCCAAAGCATAGGAACGAGCCCAGCGATAATGGAAGCTCAATGATATTTCAGCAGCACCTGAAAATATATGTGCGTCTCGCTTCTAGAGGCAAAATCGCGGAAAGTTTCGGAACTGAAGAGATAGCCGATTTATACAGGTTGCTTAGGTACAACAACTAATACGAACGGGTTGATTGCTACCAGGCAGGAGGTAGTAACCTGGTGAGGTACCAAACGGACCTGAGGCTGGCCGTCGCTCTCGGTAAAATGTGCAATTTTTATAAAGGTTGCCAAATAGCCCCACCAACATACCTCCAATCGAATAGCATCAGTGCCGCATCACCGACATTGATTTGCAATTTTTCGTGTATTTTCTAAGTGTGCAATATTTTATTCATTTGAATTTGCGGGATATGGAGAGTGCCAACTCTGATCCTGCTATCTCACCGTACCTCCAGTTCAAGTACTTCGTCATCGCCGGCATGCATGGTCGCCACGAGGAACTTGTATAGAGGAAGGATTTGCTGGACGATACCATCAGGCGATAGTTCGAGGCATTGCCATTCAATGCCAAGATCTAACTTAACCAAAACCTTTAAAAGAAGCGCTATTCGATGTCTGAGTACCTGCACTCAGTAGTTAAGGAGAGAGCGGATGGGATATTGCGAAGGCTGATGGCCATACCAGCTCACGTAAAAGGATAAGCAAAATTGGAGCAGATAGATGAAGCCACTGAAACCCTCTACGATAACCAACAGAAGAAGAAGATCCGAAGGAAGCCAAAAGTGGATGTGAAGATGTAAGCCGAAGAGGAAGAAGAGAGCGAAAATTATTCGGTGAGGCCAGCGCTAACGAGAAGCAGAATTAAATCTGAGGCTGAGCAGAAGCCAGTCACAAGGAGCAAACCGAAATCAGTAGTCAAAGAAAAATCTAAGGTCAAGACTCAGCCAAAAAGCCCCAGTTCGTCTCATTCACCATAACCCGAACAGAAGCCCAGCCTCAAACTTCGAGATAGATTAAAGAGGCGCAAATGACTTGACTTGTACTCTATCCATACGATTTCAACGTTGATTCTTCAGGCACTGATCACGAAAGCCAGAGGTCTCCGGTCAGGTCGAATTGGACAGTTGGAATCACAGTAGCGATGAACTTCAGGAAGATGAACAGTGCGACTTCTGGCTTTACGGGGGTGCCTCCTTCCTCAATGGTGTCGCTCATCTCCTTCAAGACGTTGGCATGCTTGCAGGGGTGCACAGTTGGCATAGTTGCTCCATCAACGAATTTAAAGCTCTCGTTAGTAAGGGTCGCATCCCTATACTCCTCCATAACATCCAGCTTGATCTCTTCGTAGGTTAAGTTCTTTCTGAATGAGCTCACTAATTACCCTTCCTTGGTGGTTGCGGAGAAATACATCCTTGGGGTGTAATAGTATTCGTCGTAGACGATGTACATCGTATAGAAGCGGAAACCAGCGTTGGGATCTTCCTTGGTCTCCTCGACCCCCTCCCTTGGTGCAATTACGATGACTCCATCCTCGTCCTCCTTCTCCACAAGATTATTGCTCTTCGGAGTGAGGCTGCTCACTCTCTGTTCACATTTGACCTAAGATTAGTGAGGATTGTACATTCTTGAGCACCAGGAACTGCTTATCTTCCTCGAGATACTTACTCTTGTAACTTGAGCTTTGAGATTTGCTCCAGGTCCAGCCTCCACAGCTCTGAACAAGTTTATCGCCTGCTCTGATGAACTCCGAAGGAGATAGCTGACCGTTAATGCGGAAATGGTCAGTAGTTGGTGGAGGGTTGAGCCCGAGCTTATCGGATACTCCCATAGCAGCATTATTGAGAGTGTTCTTGACACTGTTCACAAGTCCACTAAACATTGTTTGTTGTGTATTATATTCTATTTGGTTCGGATGGCTGCTTATATACACATCGGAGATGACTGTTTCCCGTTTGGCAGGTCAGGAGAAGACTTGAGTTGGAATTACAACATTGGAGGGAGCGGGAAACCAATACCGGTCAATTTAACATATTAATAAGCAAAGAGTTAATGAGCACTGCTCATCGACAACGAAGGATAAGAAAGGAATTCGAGAATTTCGCGAGAGGCTTGATTGCAGGAGTTAAGATTGTAGAGAGAAGCAGTGTCGGAGACCTACTGATAGAGATGGAAGGACCGAAAGAAAGCCCATTCGAGGGAAACAATTATCTCATCCTTTGCTGCTATCCTGAAGAGTATCCCCACGAGCCACCTATCGTCTAATTCTTAACGAGCATCTTTCATCCCAGCATTTCAGTCGAGGGAGAAGTTTGCTTGAGCATCCTTCAAGACGAATGGCTTCCTTCTCTCACCATCGAAAGCATTATCGTTGGGATTCTAGACCTCCTGTTAGAACCAGATGATGAAGGGACCTTTAACATCGAAGCCACAACTATCTTTGCCGAAGATTATGAAAGATTCGAGCACTTAAACTCTAAAGTCGCAAAAGCAGCTTAAACATCTTTGCTAAACCTTCACAGTAAAAAGGGAGTGATATGGACCCCAATCCATCTCACCACATCCTACTGATAATGCTTGGAGTTCCATGTTTGGTACATTCCCTTCTTTCTTCTCCAAAAAACTTCTAATAATACTGGTTCTTCTGAGACTAGAATATCACGAATTTCACACTAAACTACTCAGAAATGGATGGTCTCGCCCAAACTATCCACATGCCACTTGCTCAGATCGTCTTCTATTGGCAACGTGGCAGTTTTAGCAGCCTTGGTTGCTTGGTTGAAGTGATGTTGCCTCACGATAATCTTTGGTTTGACATCTGTCATTACCTTAGGTTGTTCGTGAATCCTGTTGATCTTCGTTGGCTTGCTGGAGATCGGGCGTTTACAGTACTGTTGTCTATGAGCGATTACTCTTGCTGGCTCGAAGTCAAAGTCTTCAAGAGGTTCGCTAACACATCTAGAGTTTAACTTGGTTGCGGTGAGACTTAACCCCAAATTGACTCTCCCTTTTTGATATCGTTGGTTAGGGTTGGCAGTTTTTGACAAATGTGGAATGAAGAACTCAGCCATTTCGGTTGTCGTACGCAATTTATCGCGACCTTTTGGTGAGTTGCCGCCTAACCTCACTGCAGAATACCTTAGATAGCCGTAGATTGCTGTTTGCGGACGTAGCGATCGCTTACCACTTGCCATAGACTCCAACCTGCTCTTAGGAACCATGCTTGAAGAGCTATTGCTAACAAGCAGAGGGTTGCTACTCATTGGGCGTGTCGTTTTTTGTTGTTTGGGGCTAAGGGACTGTCTTCGGGAGCTTTGCAGCCTACCTCCCACTAGAATACAATTCTGCATAAATAGATGCGGTGGAGAATAACAGTTCCAGAGAGCACCTCGACGACAATCCTATTATACTGATACGATCAAGGCAACACGTCCATAACCTTGCCCGACTTGTCCTTCACAAGCTTGAGTGTATGGTCTCTCAGCGAGAAATTCAAGGGATCTTGGTCACCGACGGTTGATTGCACTGCCACGATGTTAGCTGGGTCGTTGGTATCATCCAATGCCTTCCAGAAGTTTCTATTGCCTTTGACCACGTGGTACTCTCCAAGACTGCTGACGAAGTTCTGCCTTTAGCGAACAAATTACACAGTAGTTGTCGATGGCATAAGTAACTTCCAAGAAGCACTGCTGGTAATCGGGATCACCAGCAAACATATCCAGCGATTCAATCTCGAAGAATATTGGGTTGTAGAGGTCTTGATAGGTTTTACCAGCTAACCTTTCAATACTTGAGATATTGCTCCGAACTCCGAGTTCTGTAACGTAGCGGAAGGACTCCCTATTGCCTGGAACTGGCATTTTGTAGCCGAAGTCGTTGCGATACACTAGGGTTTAGACTCATTGGTTACCTGCCTTCTCAATCGGAGCGCCATACGTCGAGAAGAAGGCTTGTCTAGCCTTATCCACGAGCTCTTTATTGCTTTCTTCACCCTTCTTCAGAAAACCAAAATCCACCAATCTAAATCGACGATTTGTGTACTTCTCCTCCCAGCTGCTGTAACCACTCAGTCGATCAGAAACGAAGAACGAACCAGCTCCACCAACTTGCAGTTGTGCTGGTGTTGGATGCTTATAGCGGATGTTGTAGATTGAAGTGGCAAACGGTTCCCTAAAGTCGTGCAGCTCCTCGGTGTTAGGTTGGTTGGCGGGTGACGGGTAGCGAGGCACCACTGCCTTCCAGTCCGGATAGTTTTGCCGAAGGATACTGGGGTGGAACACCCAGCTCCAGAACCTATCGATGGCCTTTCTCATCAGAGCTATAACAATGAATATTATTGTGTGCACAACAGATGATCCCAGCAATAGCACCTCACTCACTATCATCACTTGTTCTTCCACTTGCGGAGCGTTTATGGGAAAGCACAGCTTTGTCGAATGTTCTCCAAAAACTTTATCATGATGATCTTATTCTTGAAAGCCATTTTCTCTGCTTTGAGGATGCTCCGTACAAAACGTGTGGAGCTATACTCTTAGAAGCACTTGAGTCGGATACGGTCGCTCTCACCACCAACGTGGATCTGTTTGGGAGGACCCATCTCGCTGTTCTCAGTCGTAATCTTGCGCACTCCAAAGAGTTCCTGGGTCGTTGTGAAGTTTGCCTTTGACCTCTAGTAGGCATGGATACGCTCTACTTCCTCTCTAGAGAACTACTTCATCTTCACCGACCTCAGGAGAAGGTTCTTGGTCAGGGTCTTCACATTGATGTTTAGTTCGGCAGTCTAGCTTTTAATTCCGCGGGTAACTTGCAGATAGCGCTCTCCAAATGCTTTAGACGTCTTTATATTGCGAACGGTTTGACGTTCGCCCCTCCTGAAGAGCCCTTCGCATTTACGAGGAGCCTGTGCTTCATCTAAGTCCTCAGCATGACTTCGTTCGTGCTTGTGAAGTACCTCCACTTCCCTCAGATTGTCGTGATGACCGTCCATGACAGTATAGAAGTGATCCTTTTCCTAGAGGTCGTAGTAGTTTGGCTTCATTTCTTGCGTGTGGAAGTGCTCTTCCACGACGACATATGGCGGCTAGTCACCTGAATTGACGCCAAAGTTGTCGTCGTAGACGGGGTTAAAATACATTTATTATTATAGCTTGAACGGCAGCACCACAATGCCATATCCCTAGCATCGTGGTGCGCGCTATAAAATTATTGTGGTCGGGCATCCAATGACCAATATCCTCACCAATCTTTGAACTCATCCTTTTGGCAGCCGATACGGCATTCTACGGTTCCATTTCCGACTGACTATGATTGATTTATTCGAAATGGCTCGATCCTTTCATAAAACTCACTCTTTCGATGGTCCTTCCCCAACACTCCTTCTACGGCACCTCATCCGAACAGCCCTACTTTCCTGTTTGAGTTAGCGACCAGTTTCCATGCCGTTCCACATCGCCAACAACCTCCCACAAAATTCAAAAGTAGTGCTAAGTGGTAATGAAACTCCTCAATAATCCTGTCAAAGGTTATTAAGGTGTAGGCATTTGTCACTTAAAGAGTCGGCTACTATTGCCGCCGGCGGTCAACAGTACTTATGGGTACCATTCGAGGATATTGTTACGATGGGTCTGTCGGGAAAGTCCCACCACCTGCTGCAGCTACCGAGTCTGATGCTGGAAGTTACAGCGGTAACCGTACTTGCATGCTGAGTGCTAATGGAAAAGCCTGCAGGGTTTCGTTCGAAGCTTTTGAAGGGCAGCCGAACTCAGCTCGTTGTAACCATGAGCAAAACAGCACCGATCTCCGTACTGGCAGTACTGCTGCTCGATGTAGTTTCGACACAATTCTACTTTTAGATGCTTGGGAGCAGACCTGGCGGATTAGTTGCACTGGGTTGGCAGCAGTGCTGTCTGTCGGCAAGCAGTAGTAGGTCGACAGTAACCACGGTGGCTGTTCGAGAGAAGACAGTTCGGCATGGCGACTTACATCTGATCAAAGTAATTAATAGTTAGTTGGTGGTCGAGTTATCAGTGCCTTCACTATGGAAACCTACCGATAACTGTTCGAGAAGGGCTTACTGCAGTTCGATGCCTACAATGAGCTACAACAGGCTGAGCGAAAGTACTTACGTGGAAACATAAACTACTGCGCGGAGAGGTGTGCAGACATGGCTAAAGCTGAACTCACTCAGAAAGAGAAACAGTGCCTGCGGAGCTGCGTATTCAACCTGACGGAAGTGGTTAAGGAGGCTGCCGACCAAGCCCGGCCAAACAGGATCACCTGATAAAATTGTGCTGGTTGTTTTAAATTAGATAATGTGTTGAGCTCATGTATTAGGGATTCCGCGGTTCGGTTAGTGGATAAGTCCGAGGTCAACCATAAACGATGAAGGAACTCCGAACGGAGGCACCCCAATCAAATTTGACTCTATCCCTAAGTCGTGCCATTCGATGAATATGCTGTGTTAATGAACGGGTGGGTTTCATCAAGTGTGATGCGCGGGATTAGTTGAGGTTGTGGCATTAGTGCTGGTGGTATGAGTGTCAGCTGCACTAGTGGTGTTGGTTTCGCCGGAGTGAGTGCTGGCTGTAGTGGTGTGAGTGGATGTAAGGTGGGTGGGGTTCGTCGAATGAATTACCGTAGTGGCATTGGTTGAGTGTGTCGCGTTGGTAGGATGGATGCTGTCGAGCTGGTTGGATGACATGACAAATATTGTGGAATTAAATGATATTCAAGGAACTCTGGATTATGGAAGAGGTAACTATATGCTAGATTTTATTGG